>Ga0123336_10001490_pt1 | contig 21533 bp, 13 predicted proteins | sample SSSSmetaG_FD_96466 | JGI IMG/M metagenome (GOLD analysis project Ga0123336, IMG submission 96466) | Glacier valley bacterial and archeal communities from Borup Fiord, Nunavut, Canada, to study Microbial Dark Matter (Phase II) - ​SSSS metaG | ecosystem: Environmental > Aquatic > Freshwater > Ice... | reverse complement strand
GGGGGGGGGGGGGGGGGTCCTGTTGAGGTTAGGAGATGTCAGGATCCATGACGTATACTTAACGAATGACTTATTTTTTGGTTCTGTTCCCGTGAACCCACCCGTCGCCACCTGGGCGATTCCCTTTACTGTCGAACAGGTGGCCCAGATGCTTGGATGCGCGGCGTACACGGTGCGCACCCGCGCCCGTGAGGGAGACCTTCCGGGGCTGAAGTTTGGAGATGACTGGGTCTTCCCGCCGGAAGCATTGACGGTCCGGCTCACCGAAATGGCCCTCGAGGAAGCGACGGCACGTCGTGTCAAGCCAGCGTCGTTTGCCGTGGCCGTCGGCGTCCACCGCTGCAAGCGGCGCACTCAATTGCCGCTCGCCCTTCTCAGCGTATCCACTTCGCTTTCATAGCGTAGTTGATAGCGTGGTCGTAACCTGTTGATCTATATAGGATAACCCGGATTGCAAATCCGGTCAGCCCAGTTCGACTCTGGGCCGCGCCTCCAAAATTGATTCAGCCGCGCCCGTCGGGCGGCTTCTTTCTGGCCGCCACACCCTGTTCGAGGGGTGTGACTGGCGGATCGCGGTAAGTGGCATTGCAGCCGCGCACCTGGCCTGCTACCTTCTGTCGTGTGGCTATCGACATTTGATCGAGCACGGCCATCCAACAGGGAAGAGCTTCATGATTTCATCACTTCAAGTGTCAGTTGTGTGTGCCGGACTGTGCTTCGCTGCGTCAGCGACCATGGCGGCGCCCGTCGCGGTTGCCACCTACAAATTCAACAATACGCTGACAGCCGAGGAAGCAGGCGCGCCTGCACTGTTGTCGGTGAACCCGCTCGGGACGAACGGTTTCGAATCAGCCACGGTGAACGGATCGAGCCAGCAAGTGTTTCACTGGCGCGGCCTTGGCAACGACCCGACCACGCAAGCCGGGCTGACGCTAAACGCCAGCGGCCTGGTGAGCTACGACAACTACTCCATCTCGATGACCTTCGAGTTTTTGACCGCGTCCGAATTTGGCGGCGGATGGCGCCGTATTGTCGACACGCAGAACCGCCAGTCCGACAACGGTTTCTATGTCGATCCGAACAATTTTCTGCAGGTCTACCCCGTGGTGTCGGGGTCGACGACCTTCACCACTCCCGGTTTTCACGACGTTGTTCTGAGCAACCTGGTCAACGGCAATGTTCGCGAGGTCAAGGCGTACCTCGATGGTGTTCTTCAATTGCAGTCCGACACCGACCAGTTGAACCTCGACAACCCAAACAACCTTGGGCACCTTCTGCACTTCTTCCTCGACAACCTCGCCGGTCCGGCCCAGCTTGAGTACGCCGACGGGCGCATCGCCTCCTTGACCTTGTACGACGGCATCCTCGTCGGCACGATCCCCGAACCCACGACCTGGATCTTGATGGTGGCAGGGCTAGCGTTGATGGTTGGCTCAGCAAAGCGGCACCGCGCCACCTCGCGCTAGACCTTCAGGAGCGCGCCGGCTGCTGCAAGCAGCAGGAGGCTGTTTGCCGGTACCACAAGGGGCGTTTCCCCTTGCCCGTGCCACGAACCCATGCCTCGCGGGTGGCTGGAGTCGAGCAACACCTCCCACACCCCCGCCGGCAGCATGGCTTCGCATTCGCGCGCCTCGGCGTTGACAAACAGGAGCAGCGGTGCGGGGGATCGCCCGGGTTCGCCGATCAGGCAGGCAAGAGTACGTGCCCCTGAGTCGTTCCAGGCATCGCCTTGCAGCGTAGCGCCGGAGAACTCCAGCCAAGCAAGGTCGTGCAAGCCCAGCGGGTCGGTCAGACCGCTGTACCAGTGCACACCAAAGGGCTGGGCGGCCCGCCGCAGCGCCAGCACCCGTGTCGTGAAGGCCAGAAGGTCAGTGTCGGCGACCGGCCAGGCAAGCCACGTTGTCGGGTTGTCCTGGCAGTACGGGTTGTTGTTGCCGCGCTGCGAGTGACCGATTTCGTCGCCAGCGCAAAGCATCGGCAGGCCTTGCGCCAGAAGGGTCGTGGCCAACAGGGCGCGCTGCAATCGGCCCCGCAGCATATTCACATTTGCATCATTCGTCGGGCCCTCGACGCCACAGTTGAACCCGAGGTTGTTGTCCGTGCCGTCGCGGTTGTTTTCGCCGTTCGCCTCGTTGCGCTTGCGCTCGAACGTCAGGAGGTCGCGAAGCGTGAAACCGTCGTGCGAGATGGTGTAGTTGACCGACTCCAGCGGTGACCGTCCCCGCGCCTGATAAAGGTCTGACGAGCCGCTCAACCGGCGTGCAAATGCACCGCGGTTGACGGTGTGCCCGAGCCAGAAGCTGCGCATGTCGTCACGGAACTTGTCGTTCCACTCGGGCCAGCCATTCGGGAAGCCGCCGACCTGGTATCCGCCAGGGCCGACGTCCCAAGGTTCGGCGATCAGCTTGACGCGTTGCAGCACCGGGTCCTGCGCCACCGCAGTGAAAAACGCGGCGTGTCGGTCGAAGCCTTCGTTCCCGCGCCCCAGCACGGTGGCGAGATCGAAGCGGTATCCGTCGACATGCATCTCGGTGACCCAGTAGCGCAAGCTGTCCATCACCAGTTGCAGCACGCGCGGCTCACGCAGGTCCAGGGTGTTGCCGCAGCCGGTATGGTTTTCGTGGATCAGCGGTGCGTCGGCCTGCAGCCGGTAGTAGGCGGCGTTGTCCAGCCCCTGGAAGCTGATGCTCGGGCCAGTGCTGTCGCCTTCGGCCGTGTGGTTGAACACCACGTCCAGCAATACCTCGATGCCCGCGCCGTGAAGCTGCAAGACCATGGCGCGGAACTCGTCGCGAACGTTTGCCGCAGTGCCGCTGGCGAAGCGGGGGTCAGGGCAGAAGAAGCCGATCGTGTTGTAGCCCCAGTAGTTGCCCAGACCCAGGTTCACCAACCGTTCTTCGTCAACATGCTGGTGCACGGGCAACAGGCTCACGGCCGTGATGCCCAAGTCTTGAAGGTGCTTGATGGAGGCCGGATGCGCCAGCCCGGCAAAAGTGCCGCGCAATCGTTCAGGAAGCGCCAGGTTCAAGCGAGAGAACCCTTTGACATGCGCTTCATAGATCACGCTTTCGGCCAGGGACGTTCGCGGCGAGTGGTCGCCCCGCCAGTCGAACTCGTCGTTCGTGACGCGCGCCTTCATGGCGTGTTGGGCGTTGTCGCGCATGTCCATCTGCCGAGGGTGCTGACGGTCGGCCGAGAAGTGTTCGTCGGCCCAATCGAACTGGCCGACGATCTCGCGCGCGTAGGGGTCGAGCAGCAGTTTCATCGGGTTGAAGCGGTGGCCCCGGTCCGGCCGCCACGGCCCGTGCGCACGCAGGCCATACACGAGCCCGGGCCCGGCATTCGGCAGGTGGCCATGCCAGACGTCGCCGCTGCGCCCCGGCAGGCGCGCTCGCGCAATTTCGTGGTTGCCGCTGGCATCGAAAATGCACAGATCGACGGCCTGCGCGTGCGCCGAGAACACGGCGAAGTTGATGCCGCCGGCATCGCAGTGCGCCCCCATCGGCCAGGGCCGGCCTGCGGTCAACACCTGTGCTTGCATGGTGCGCTGCACATGGTGGGCAGTGGCATCAGGCGCCGGTGTCAAGGCTTCCATGTGAACATCACGGTGGCCAGCGGGGGCAGGTCGATGACGATGGAGTGGGTCCGACCATTGCAAGCCACCGGCTGCGTCATGGCCACGCCAAGCGGCGTGCCCACGTTGCTGCCGCCGTAGTGCGTCGAGTCGGTGTTCAGGCACTCGCGGTACGTGCCTGCATTCGGCACGCCGAGCACGAAACCGCGGTGCACTGCGGGCGTAAAGTTGCACACGACCACGATCAGCGCGTCGTGTTGCGCGCCTCGGCGCACGAAGCTCAGCACGCTGCTTCGCGCGTCGTGAGCTTCGATCCATTCGAAGCCTTCCGGGTCGAAGTCGCGTTCATGGAGCGCGGGCGTTGCGCGGTACAGGCGGTTCAGGTCGGCCACGAGGCGGTGCATGCCTTCGTGCATCGGGTCGCCGAGCAGGTGCCAGTCAAGGCTCTGGTCGTGGTTCCATTCCCGTTCCTGCGCGAACTCGCAGCCCATGAAGAGCAGCTTCTTGCCGGGGTGGCCGAACATGTAGCCGTAGTAGGCGCGCAGGTTCGCGAACTTCTGCCAGCGGTCGCCGGGCATCTTGGTGAGCATCGAGCCCTTGCCATGCACCACTTCATCGTGCGAGAGCGGCAACACGAAATTCTCGTTGAACGCGTAGACGAGGCTGAAGGTCAGCTCGTCGTGGTGATGCTGACGGTGCACCGGGTCGCGCTGCATGTAGACCAGCGTGTCGTGCATCCAGCCCATGTTCCATTTGTAGTGAAAGCCCAGCCCGCCCGCGTAGGTGGGGCGGGACACCATCGGGAACGACGTCGACTCTTCTGCAAGCGTGATCGCCTGGGTACGTTCGGTGCCCACCACGAGGTTCATTCGGCGCAGGAAATCGATGGCCTCCAGGTTCTCGCGTCCGCCATGCTGGTTGGGCACCCATTCGCCGGCCTGGCGGCTGTAGTCGCGGTAGAGCATCGACGCCACGGCATCGACGCGCAGGCCGTCAACGTTGTAGCGCTCGAGCCAGTACAGGGCATTGGAGACCAGGAAGTTGCAGACCTCAGTGCGGCCGAAGTTGTAGATCAGCGTGTTCCAGTCCTGATGAAAGCCTTCTCTCGGGTCGGCATATTCGTAGAGGTGGGTGCCGTCGAAACTGGCCAGGCCGTGCGCATCGCTCGGGAAGTGCGCGGGCACCCAGTCGAGCAGCAGGCCCAGGCCGAGCGCGTGACAACGGTCCACGAAGCGGCGGAAACCCATTGCGTCACCAAAGCGCGCTGTGGGTGCGTACAGGCCGATGGGTTGGTAGCCCCACGAGCCATCGAACGGGTGCTCGCTGACCGGCATCAACTCGATGTGGGTGAACCCCATCTCCACCGCATACGGCAGCAAGGTATCGGTCAGTTCCTGCCAATTCAGGAACCGGTTGCCGTCCTCAACCTTGCGCCGCCACGAGCCGAGATGGACTTCGTAGATGCTCACCGGCGCATCGAGCGCATTCGCCTGCCGACGGGCCGCCGAGGGCGGGGCGAGCGAAGGCATGCGCGCGACCACGCTCGCGGTCGCCGGCCGCAGTTCGCATTGCAGCGCGTACGGGTCTGCCTTCTGCGGCAACTGCGCGCCGGATCGGTCGCGGATCTGGTACTTGTAGCGGGCACCGGTGCCAACGGCGGGGATGAAGATCTCCCACACGCCGCATTCACGACGCACTCGCATCGGGTGGCGGCGCGCGTCCCAGACATTGAAGTCACCGACCACGCTGACTTGCGAAGCATTCGGCGCCCACACCGCGAAGCTCGCACCCGGCACGCCATCCATGACGCGCAGCACGGAGCCGAGCGCTTCGTAGGCACGGCGGTGCGAACCTTCACCGAGCAACCAGACATCGAGTTCGCCGAGCACGGGCGGGAAGCGGTACGGATCGTCGACGATGGCTGAGCTGCCGTCGCTCCAGCGCACCTGCAACCGGTAGTTGGGCCGATCGCTTGTCGTCAGTGCGCCTTCGAAAAGGCCGTCGGCGTGGCGCCGCGTGAGAGCGCCGATCAAGTCGCCGGTGGTCGCATCGAGCACCGCCACCTGCAGTGCACCAGGCAGCATTGCGCGCAGCCAAAGGTGGCCTGCGGGGTCGGCGTGCACACCGAGGACGGCGAACGGGTCGCCGTGGCTGGCCGTGCGAACAAGCTCGATGTCACGGTCCGTCAGCATGGATGCGAATGGGGCAGGTTGCGGGTGGAATGGATCGTATCAATTCAGTCGGCCACGTCATGTCGAGAGGCACAAGCTCAAGAGACGCAAACTCAGCCGGCTTCAGGCAACACGTTCCAGATCTGCGTGGCGTACTCACGGATCGTGCGGTCGGACGAAAACGCCCCCATCCCGGCCACGTTGGCAATGGCCCGCTGCGCCCACTGGTCGGGCAGGCGGTACAGCGCATCGACGCGGTCTTGCGTGGCCACGTACGAGGCATAGTCGGCGAGCAGCAGGTAGTGGTCGCCGCCCCACAGCAACGAGTCGACCAGGCCGCGATAGCGCCCCGGCTCTTCGGGCGAGAACTGCCCGCCGCTGATCGCGTCGAGCACTGCTTTCAGCGCCGGGTTGCCCTCGTAGTAGCGCATCGGCTGGTAGCCACTCTGGCGCAGCGCCAGCACTTCGGGCGTCTTCAATCCGAAGATGAAGATGTTGTCGTCACCCACCGCCTGCCGGATCTCGATGTTGGCGCCGTCGTCGGTGCCGATGGTCAATGCGCCGTTGAGTGCGAGCTTCATGTTGCCCGTGCCCGACGCCTCGGTGCCAGCGGTCGAGATCTGCTCCGAGAGGTCGGCCCCTGGCATGATGGTTTCGGCCACCGACACGCCGTAGTTCGGGATGAACACCACTTTCAGCCGGGCGCCGACGCGCGGGTCGTTGTTGACCACGGTGCCCACGTCGTGGATGAGCCGGATGATGTTCTTCGCGGTGGCATAGCTCGACGCCGCTTTGCCGGCCAAGATGATCGTGCGCGGCACCCAGTCGACCTGCGGGTTCGCCAGGATCGCCTGATAGCGCGTGACGGCGTGCAGCACGTTGAGAAGTTGCCGCTTGTATTCATGGATCCGTTTGACCTGCACGTCGAACAGGCTGTCGGCATTCACCCGCACCCCGCAGCGGCGTTCGATCAACGCTGCCAGGCGCGCCTTGTTGGCGCGCTTGACCGCCGTGAACTCGGCACGAAACGGCGCTGATCCGGCGTGCTCGCGCAGCGCCTCCAGTGCGTCGAGGTCACTGCGCCACGCCGTGCCGAGCGTGCGGTCCAGCAAAGCCGACAGATCCGGGTTCGCCTGCGCCAGCCAGCGGCGCGGCGTGACGCCGTTGGTCATGTTCGTGAAGCGCTCGGGCCACAGGCTCGCGAAGTCCTTGAAGATCGTCTGCACCAGCAATTCGGAGTGCAGCGCCGACACACCGTTGACCTTATGGCTGCCCACGATGGACAGGTTGGCCATGCGAACGCGGCGCTCGCCGCTCTCGTCGATCAACGACAGGCGCGCGAGGAAGCCGCTGTCGCCCGGCCGGTGTTGCGCGGCCATGTCGAGCAGTTCCTGGTTGATGCGGAAGATGATCTCGAGGTGGCGTGGCAGTACCTGCTGCATCAGCGCCACGGGCCAGGTTTCGAGCGCTTCGGGCATCAGGGTGTGGTTGGTGTACGAGAACACCCGCCCGCACAGCGCCCACGCAGCCGCCCAGGGCACGGCATGTTCATCACACAGCAGGCGCATCAGCTCGGCAACGCCGATGGCGGGGTGCGTGTCGTTCAGGTGAATGGCCACCTTGTCGGCCAGGTTGGCCAAGCTGCCGTGCTCGGTCAGGTGCCGCTTGACCAGGTCTTGCAGCGAGGCCGCCACGAAGAAGTACTCCTGCCGCAGACGCAGCTCGCGGCCGGCAGGCGTGCTGTCGTTCGGGTAAAGCACCCACGAGATGTTCTCGTACTCGTTCTTCGCACTTGCGGCGCGCGCGTAGTCGCCGGTGTTGAAGGCGTTCAGGTCGATGTGGGCAGGTGCTGCCGCCTTCCACAGCCGAAGCGTGCTGACCTTGGGCGTGCCGCTACCGGGAATCACCATGTCGAAGGCCTTGGCCGCCACCTCGGCACTCGGGCGCCAAAGCGCGCGGTCCACACCGCCCACCTGGCTGTGCTCGACCCAGCCGCCGAAGTGCACGGGGTAGGTGATGCCGGCACGCGGGAACTCCCAGGCGGTGCCGTCTTCGAGCCAAGGGTCGGGGTGCTCGACCTGGCAGCCGCGCTTGATCTCCTGCGCGAACATGCCGTACTCGTAGCGGATGCCGTAGCCAAATGAAGGCAGGCCGAGCGTGGCCATCGAGTCGAGGAAGCACGCCGCCAGCCGGCCGAGACCACCGTTGCCGAGCGCCGCGTCGGGCTCGGTATCGGCAACGTCTTCGAGGCGCTGGGCGCGAGCCGCCATGGCCTGTGCGGCGTCGCCTTGCAGGTCGAGTGCGGCCAGTGCATTGCCGAGCGTGCGGCCCATCAGGAATTCCATCGACAGGTAGTACACCCGGCGTGCCTTGGCAGCTCGGTTGGCGGCCTGCGTCTCGACCCAGCGGTTCGACAGCTGCTCACGCGCCACTTGCGACACTGCTTGCATCAGCTCGGTAGGCACCGCATCGGCCGGAGTCACGCCGACGAGATCGAGAAGTTGATCGTCGATGCGGCCGGCAAGGCCTTGGGTCGAGGGCAAGTGGGTGGGCATCGGTCGGGCTCCTTCGGCTGATCTCTGGGTGATGATCCGGATGACGGTCCAGGCAATGGGCCGCGTGCGAACGCAGTGTCGCATCGGGCGGCGCACCCGCGCCCGCGCACATCCGCAATTTTCGCGCCCGGAACGCGGAACGAATTACAGCCAGGTTACGGACATTCGGGTTTCCCAGCCGGTGTCGCCTGGCCTGATTGCGGCCACACTGGTGGCGTGCTGAATCAGGCACGTTGTATGCAATCGCGCAAGGAGACCCCCGCATGACCCCCGACGAACTGGCCCTGAGTTTCGACTTGCCCAAGCGCACCGTGGCCTTGGTGCTGGCCGGCGGGCGTGGCAGCCGGCTGAAGAGCCTGACCGACCGCCGAGCCAAGCCAGCGGTGTATTTCGGCGGCAAGTTCCGCATCGTCGACTTCGCGCTGTCGAACTGCCTGAACTCGGGCATCCGCCGCATCGGTGTGATCACGCAGTACAAGTCGCACAGCCTGCTGCGCCACGTGCAGCGTGGCTGGGGCTTCCTCAAAAGCGAGATGAACGAATTCGTCGATCTTCTGCCGGCCCAGCAACGCACCGACGACGAAAGCTGGTATCGCGGTACTGCCGATGCCGTCTACCAGAACCAGGACATCCTCGCGAGCTACGGCGCCGACTTCATCGTGGTGCTCGCCGGCGATCACATCTACAAGATGAACTACGCGCTGATGCTGGCCGATCACGTGGCGAAGGGGCGTGACTGCACTGTCGGCTGCATTGCCGTACCGCGCCATGAGGCCGGCTCCTTCGGCGTGATGGCGGTCGACGCCAACCACCTCATCACCGAGTTCGTCGAGAAGCCGGCCGACCCGCCGCCGATGCCAGGCGACCCGACGCGTTCGCTCGCGAGCATGGGCATCTACATCTTCAACGCCCGCTACCTCTACAAAGAGCTGGAGCGTGACATCAACGACCCGGATTCCAGCCACGACTTCGGCAAGGACATCATTCCGCGCGCCGTCAAGAACGGTCAGGCCGCGGCGCACCCGTTCGAGCTGAGCGCCGTGGGCACGCGGCGCAACGAAGAGCCGTATTGGCGCGACGTGGGCACCATCGACGCGTATTGGGATGCCAACATCGACCTCACCGCCACCGACCCCTTTCTGAACCTCTACGACACGCGCTGGCCCATCTCGACCTACCAGATGCAGCTGCCCCCGGCCAAGTTCGTGCACGACCAGCCCGACCGCCGCGGCACGGCCATCGAGTCGATGGTGTCAGGGGGCTGCATCGTCTCGGGCTCGGTGCACCGCTCGGTGCTGTTCTCGAGCGTGCGGGTGCATTCGTACTCGTCGGTGAGCTGGTCGGTACTGCTCCCCGAGGTGGTCGTCGGAAGGCGCGTGCGGCTGCACCGCACTGTGATCGACCGCGGCTGCGTCATCCCCGATGGCATGGTGATCGGCGAAGACGCAGCGGTAGACGCGCAACGCTTCTACCGGTCGGAAAACGGCATCACGCTCGTGACACGTGAGATGCTCGATGCGTTGACTCGCCCATGAATAATGCGCGGAGGGGACCGGCATGAAGGTGCTGCACGTTGCGGCAGAGATCTTTCCGCTCGTCAAGACCGGTGGCCTCGCCGATGTGCTCGGCGCATTGCCGCAGGCGCTGATCGGGCAGGGCGCCAATGTGCGGTTGTTGTTGCCCGGCCTGCCGGCCATCGCCGACGCGGTGCTGCACCAGAAGACCGTGTGCGAGCTCGGCCCCTTGTTCGGCGCCGGGCGCGCGACCTTGCGGCTCGGCCAGATGCCCTACAGCCACGTGCCGGCATACGTGGTCGATGCACCTTACCTGTACCGCCGCGCCGGCAGCCCCTATCAAGACGGCACGGGCGCCGAATGGGCTGACAACCTGCAGCGTTTCGCCTTGCTCGGCTGGGTTGGCGCCCACCTTGCGGCTGGCGAGCTCGACGCGGGGTGGCTGCCCGATGTGATGCATGCCCACGACTGGCATGCCGGCATGGCATGTGCCTACATGGCGGCGCACCCGCCCACGCAGGCTGCGTCGGTCTTCACGGTGCACAACCTTGCCTACCAGGGCCTGTTTCCGAGTGGTGACTTCCCGCTGCTCGGTCTGCCTTCGCGCTTCATGGCCGCCAGTGCACTCGAGTACCACCAGCAGTTGTCGTTCATGAAGGCCGGCCTGAAGTTCGCAGGGCGCGTGACGACGGTCAGCCCGACCTACGCGCGCGAGATGGCGACACACGAGTTCGGGTTCGGTCTCGACGGTGTCATTCGGGGTCGCGGGGCTGATGTGAGCGGTGTGCTCAACGGTGTCGATGGCGAGGTCTGGGACCCTGCCAAGGACACCGCACTTGCGGCCCGCTACTCGCCGGCGCATCTGGGTCGCAAGTCGCTGTGCAAGGCGGCACTGCAGGCCGAACTGGGGCTGGCTGCAAACCCTGCAGCACTGCTGCTCGGCGTGGTCAGCCGCCTCACGTCGCAGAAGGGCTTGGACCTGGTGCTGGCGGCGCTTCCGGCCCTGCTGCGCAGCGGCGCGCAACTGGCCTTGCAAGGCACCGGAGACCCTGCGCTCGAGGCGGCGTTCGTTGGGGCGGCCAAAGCGCACCCGGCGCAGGTGGCGGTGCGCATCTGCTACGACGAGGTCTTCGCCCACCGCCTGATCGGCGGCGCGGATGTGATCCTCGTGCCCTCACGCTTCGAACCTTGTGGCCTGACGCAGCTCTACGGCCTGCGCTACGGTACCGTGCCGCTGGTGCGGCGCGTGGGTGGCCTGGCCGATACCGTGGTCGATGCCAACGACGATGCGGTGGCCACCGATCGGTCGACCGGCTTCAGCTTCGACGCTGCAACGCCTGCTGCGCTGGAAACCGCCATGCAGCGCGCTGCAGCGCTCTTCAAACGCAGCGAAACATGGCAGCAACTGATGTTGCGCGGCATGGCGCAAGACTTCTCTTGGGGGGGTGCTGCGCGCCAGTACATGGCGCTGTATGGCGCCATCTCGCCGCGCGGCGAGGGCTGACAACCTGCGGCTTGACTGCCTCGCACCAGTGGCCGACCAAGGTCAGCCGCGGTGATCAGCCGACGTGGTCCGCCAGCAGGTGCTTCATGCGTTGCCAGGCTTGGCGCGGTGTCAGGTCGCAAGGCACGCCAGTGGACTTTTCGCGCCGGTCCATCGCCATCTTGAGGGCCGTCAGCAAGCCATGCTTGTGGGCCGAAAAGGCAGTGGAACGCGCTTGCCCACCCTCGCGCCATGAGGCCACGAAGTACAGGTACGGGTGGTCCGCGAACACCGCATAGCGCGGGCGGATGCCGACCACGCCACTGGTGTTGTTGGACGGGCACTGTGTGCGCGCGCCGGTGCGCGATGCCGTGGGCAGCGCATGCAGTTGCATGGTGGCTTCGGCGACCTTGGCCTGCGCGAGCGCCTTACGAACGCCACCGTACTTGCGCACGGCAAAGAACTTGGTCTGCGTGGCATGTCGCGGGCCGACGCGCACCTGATAGCCCTCGGTCGAGCCGCTGCTGATGCGTTGAATCGTCATGGTCTTATCCCCAACGTGGCGGAGAGGGCGGGATTCGAACCCGCGGGGGGTTATTAGCCCCCACACGCTTTCCAGGCGTGCGACTTAAACCGCTCATCCACCTCTCCGAAGCTATCGAGTTTAACTTACGCCATGTCCAGCGCGTGGGCACGAAGCGTCGCCAGCGGCACGAAGTCGAGCGCGCGCTCGTGGGTGCATTCGAGCACCACGGCAGGTGCCACGCCGGCATCGAAAGCCTCGCGCCAGCGCAGCGCGCACAGGCACCAGCGGTCGCCTGCCACGAGGCCGCGAAAGCGGTATTCCGGCCTTGGTGCGACCAGGTCGTTGCCGCGCCGGGCCGAGTACGCCAGGAACTCGGCGGTCACCTTCACGCAGATGACGTGGCTGCCTGTGTCGTCTTCTGCCGTGTTGCAGCAGCCATCGCGGAAGAAGCCGGTCAGCGGGTCATAGGAACACGGCACCAGAGCCGTGCCGAGCACGTTGAAGGCCATGGCTAGGATCGCTCGGCCATCGGGGCGACAGGCGATTTGTGCATTCGATTTCCTTTCGTCAGAAGCGGTGAGGGCAGTGTAGGCCTGTGTCGGGCGCGTCACTCTTCCGGCCCTACACTTCGCGCTTTCTTGATTGGCCCTGTCCGCTTCTGCCGAGGTTTGCCCATGCTGCGTTTCAACTTCCCCATCGTCATCATCGACGAAGATTTTCGTTCGGAGAACACCTCGGGCCTGGGCATCCGGGCGCTGGCTGCGGCCATCGAGAAAGAAGGCTTCGAAGTCCTCGGCGCCACGACCTATGGTGATTTGTCGCAGTTCGCACAGCAGCAAAGCCGCGCCAGCGCGTTCATCCTGTCGATAGACGACGAAGAGTTCACGCCGGGGCCGGAACTCGACCCCGCAGTGCTGAACCTGCGCAAGTTCATCGAAGAGGTTCGCTTCAAGAACTCCGAGGTGCCGATCTATCTGTATGGCGAGACGCGTACCTCGCAGCACCTGCCGAACGACATCCTTCGCGAGCTGCACGGCTTCATTCACATGTTCGAGGACACGCCCGAGTTCGTGGCGCGCCACATCATCCGCGAGGCCAAGAGCTACATGGACGGCCTGGCACCGCCCTTCTTCAAGGCGCTGGTCGACTATGCGCAGGACGGGTCCTACTCGTGGCACTGCCCCGGCCACAGCGGCGGCGTGGCGTTCCTGAAGAGCCCCATCGGCCGCATGTTCCACCAATTCTTCGGCGAGAACATGCTGCGTGCCGACGTGTGCAACAGCGTCGAGGAACTCGGCCAGCTGCTCGACCACACCGGCCCGATTGCGCAAAGCGAGCGCAATGCGGCGCGCATCTTCAACGCCGACCACTGCTTCTTCGTGACCAACGGCACCAGCACCAGCAACAAGATGGTGTGGCACCACACGGTGGCGCCGGGCGATGTGGTGGTGGTGGACCGCAACTGCCACAAGTCGATCCTGCACGCGATCATCATGACCGGTGCGGTGCCGGTGTTCCTGCGGCCCACGCGCAACCACTACGGCATCATCGGCCCGATTCCGCAGAGCGAATTTTCGCCGGCGGCGATCAAGAAGAAGATCGCTGCCAACCCGCTACTCAAGGGTGTTGACGCCAAGACGGTCAAGCCGCGCATCCTCACCCTGACGCAGAGCACTTACGACGGCGTGCTCTACAACACCGAGACCATCAAGCACACGCTCGACGGCTATATCGACACGCTGCACTTCGACGAAGCCTGGCTGCCGCACGCCGCCTTCCACAAGTTCTACGGCGTTTTCCATTCGATGGGCAAGAACCGGCAGCGCCCGAAGGACCAGCTCGTCTTCGCGACGCAGTCGACGCACAAGCTGCTCGCCGGCATCAGCCAGGCATCACAGGTGCTGGTACAGGACTCGACCGAGCGCAAGCTCGACCGGCACCTCTTCAACGAGGCCTACCTGATGCACAGTTCCACGAGCCCGCAGTACGCGATCATCGCGAGCTGCGACGTGGCTGCGGCCATGATGGAAGCGCCGGGCGGCCCGGCGCTGGTGGAAGAGAGCATTGCCGAGTCGCTCGACTTCCGGCGCGCCATGCGCAAGGTCGAAAAAGACTACGGCAAGAAGGACTGGTGGTTCAAGGTCTGGGGGCCGGACAAGATCGCTGCCGAAGGCATTGGCAAGAGCGCCGAGTGGGTTCTGAAGGCTGGCGCAAAGTGGCACGGCTTCGGAGACCTGGCCGAGGGCTTCAACCTGCTCGACCCGATCAAATGCACCCTGATCACGCCGGGCATGGACATGTCGGGCAAGTTCGCCGCGACCGGCATCCCTGCGAGCATCGTCACGAAGTTCCTCGCCGAGCACGGCGTGATCGTCGAGAAGACAGGGCTGTACTCGTTCTTCATCATGTTCACCATCGGCATCACCAAGGGCCGCTGGAACACGCTGCTCACCGCGCTGCAGCAGTTCAAGGACGACTACGACCGCAACCAGCCGTTGTGGCGCATCCTCCCCGAGTTCTGCGCTGCACACCCACGCTACGAGCGCATGGGCCTGCGCGACCTCAGTCAGTCCATCCACGAGATGTACGCCAAGGGCGACATTGCGCGCCTGACCACCGAGATGTACCTCTCAGACCTGCAACCCGCGATGAAGCCGAGCGACGCGTTCGCCTACATCGCCCACCGCAAGACCGAGCGCGTGCCCATCGACGAGCTCGAAGGGCGCATCACCACTTCACTGCTCACGCCGTACCCGCCGGGCATTCCGTTGCTGATTCCGGGCGAGCGATTCAACAAGAAGATCGTCGATTACTTGAAGTTCACGCGCGAGTTCAATGCGGCGTTCCCGGGGTTCGACACCGACGTGCACGGACTGGTCGAGTCCGACGGAGATACCGAGACCCACGGCTACTTCGTGGACTGCGTGCGCGACTGAGATCGGCATGCCCTGAAACGCCGCGCGGGCCCGAAGGCCCGCGCGATGAGTGTTGGGCTGGAAGCTCAGCGGCGCCTGCGGGCCACCGCGCCGCCCGCGATGAGCCCGGCCAGCAGCAGTGCATAGGTCGACGGCTCAGGCACAGGCCCGGTGACATCACGCAGCAAGTACGTGACATTGTCGATGCCGACGTTGTAGGCGCTGTCTTGCCACTCGATCCACAGGCCCGTGCTGGACGACACGTTGAGATCGAAACCGGCATGCGTCGAGCCAGAGCCGACGGCGCCGGAGAAGCTGTAAAGAGCCGTCGGATTGCCGATGGCGAAAATGTTGACGGTCGTCTTACGGGTGGTCATGCTGTATGCGCCAAGGTCGAAGTGGGTCAGCGTGACCTCTTGACCATTCAAAGGCTTGAGCTCGATACGCGCTCGCGAATCGCCATCGCCGCCGTCGGCCCAAAGCACGCCGTACAAGTCGTTGTACTGACTGGCCCACCAGCGCAACGTGCGCCCGTCGGTATAGCGCGGCGCAGAATAGGTGACGTCGAGGACGCCCGCCACATCGCCGTAGCTCTGCAGGAAATAGCCGAAGTTCGTGCAACCGACGGTCGATCCCAGCCCGTCGGCGGTGGACGAGCATAGCGACGGAACCGAGGGTCCGTTGCCGAAGTCAAGCACATTGGCTTGCGATGCACCAGCCAGCAAGGCGAAGCTCGCAGCGAGGAAATGACGATTCATGAAACCCCCATAAAGTACAGTGGTCGGCCAACTGTCGTGGATCGACCCAGTCGGGCGAAAAGCACGCTACCAGAATGCACGCAATCCGCAAGAAAGTTCACCCCCGAGGTAGGGGGTTTGTCTGATTTCAGGCTTCGTTGCCGCCGCCAAGCGCAGCCTGGCTGAAGCCACCATCGACGTAGGTAATCTCGGACGTGATGCCAGCTGCCAGGTCGGACAGCAGGAACGCGGCCGCATTGCCCACGTCGTCGATGGTCACGTTGCGGCCAAGCGGAGAGTGGCTGGATGTTTCAAGCATCTTGCCGAAGCCCTTGATGCCTGACGCCGCAAGCGTCTTGATCGGCCCGGCCGAAATGCCGTTCACGCGAACGCCCTTCGGGCCGAGCGCTGCGGCGAGGTAACGCACGCTGGCTTCCAGCGAGGCCTTGGCGAGGCCCATGGTGTTGTAGCTGGGCATGCTGCGCAGGGCACCCAGGTAGGTGAGCGTCAGCAGGGCCGAGCCTGCGCGAAGACGCGGTGCTGCCGCCTTCGCCAGCGCCGGGAAGCTGTAGCTCGAGATGTCGTGCGCAATGCGGAACGACTCGCGCGACAGGCCTTCGAGAAAGTCGCCGGCGATGGCCTCTTTCGGGGCGAAGCCGATCGAGTGCACCAGGCCGTCGAACTCGGGCCACGCTGCGGCCAGGTCGGTGAACATGGCGTCGATCTGCTCGTCGCTCGCAACGTCGCAGTCGTAGACCAGTGATGAGCCGAATTCGGCCGCGAACTCGGAAACGCGATTCTTGAAGCGTTCGCCCTGGTAGCTGAAGGCCAGTTCGGCGCCTTCACGGTGGCAGGCGCGAGCGATGCCGTAGGCGATGGAGCGGTTCGAAAGTACGCCCGTGATCAGCAGGCGCTTGCCGGCAAGAAATCCCATGGTGGCTCCGTCGGTTGGGTCGGGCCGAATTCTGGCACGCAGCCGGGCGCCTTCTCGTTGGGGCGTGGCCGAGTGTTGCTCGGCACAGCGCCGCAGAGTACAATCCTGGTTTTGCTAGAAAGCTGCTTGGCGAGTGGCCTGGATGCGGTTTCGATACCGGGTTTCAGGCAGGCGCCGAATGATTGGGCGGATTCTTCCAGCCCATTTTTTTTGGGTGAACGCTTTTTGACACGGTATTTGTGCACGAACAGTGCGCAATCCAGAGACTGGACGGACGCGACTTTTGATGAACTGGCAGGCTGCGGTCGAAACCACGGTGACGGGCTTGGGCTATGAGCTCGTTGACGCCGAAAAGGGCGCCGGGGGGTTGCTGCGCGTATTGATCGACCAACTTCCCGAATCGAAACTGGGCGAGTTCATCACCGTTGATGATTGCGAAAAGGTCACGCGCCAACTGCAGCACCTGCTCGAAGTCGAAGGCTGCTCTTACGAGCGGCTCGAAGTGTCGTCGCCCGGGCTCGACCGGCCGCTCAAGAAGTCGGCGGACTACACGCGCTTTGCCGGCGAGCAGATCGAGATCACGCTGAAGCTTCCCTTCAAAGGCCGCAAGAAGTACTGCGGCGAATTGCAGGCGCTGGGCGAGGGCTGGCGGTTGCTGCTGGCCGCAGACCTTCGCGCCGACACCCGCGCCACCAAGCGCGCGGCCAAGCAAAGCGAGCCGGCGGCTGATGTGGAATCAGTCCCCGCAGTCGATGCCGAATCAGCCGGCACGGCATTGGATTTTTCACTGGACGAAGTGCGCGAGGCGCGCCTGGTGCCGGTGGTCGACTTCAAGGGGCGTCGCTTTGTCGATGCGGCAGTCGCCGCACTGAATCCCGCCCCTGCGCAGGGTGCGCATTTGCATGACGAGATTGACGGAGGCCGTATTCAATGAACCGCGATTTGCTTGATTTTGTGGACGCGATTTCGCGTGAGAAGAGCGTCGATCTCGAAGTGGTGTTCGGCGCCGTCGAAGCGGCGCTTGCATCGGCCTCGAAGAAGCTGCACGGCGGCGAGGTCGACATGCGCGTGTCGGTCGACCGTTCCAACGGTGAGTACGAAACCTTCCGCCGCTGGCTCGTCGTGCCCGATTCGGCCGGCCTGCAGAACCCGGACGCCGAAGAGCTGTTGACCGAAGCGCGCGAACGCCTCGACGACCCTGAGCTGGAAGAGGGCGACTACATCGAGGAAGCAGTCGACTCCGTCCCCATAGGCCGCATCGGTGCGCAGGCTGCGAAGCAGGTGATCCTGCAGAAGATTCGCGACGCGGAGCGCGAGCAACTGCTGTCCGACTTCCTGTCGCGTGGCGAGAAGATCTTCGTCGGCACGGTCAAGCGCCTCGACAAGGGCGATGTGATCGTCGAGCAGGGTCGCATCGAAGGGCGGCTGCGCCGCAGCGAGATGATCCCGAAGGAGAACCTGCGCAGCGGCGACCGCGTGCGGGCTTACATCGCCGAGATCGACACCACCTTGCGCGGCCCGCAGATCCTGCTGTCGCGCAGCGCCCCGGGCTTCATGATCGAACTGTTCGCGCAAGAAGTGCCTGAGATCGAGCAGGGCCTGCTCGAGATCAAGTCGTGCGCCCGTGACCCGGGCTCGCGCGCCAAGATCGCCGTGGTTTCGCACGACAAGCGCGTTGACCCCATCGGCACTTGCGTCGGCGTGCGCGGCTCGCGCGTCAATGCCGTCACGAACGAAGTGGCTGGCGAACGTGTCGACATCGTGCTGTGGTCGGAAGACCCCGCGCAGTTTGTGATCGGCGCGCTGGCACCGGCTAACGTGCAGTCCATCGTCGTCGATGAAGAGCGCCACGCGATGGACGTTGTCGTAGACGAAGAGAACCTCGCCATCGCCATCGGTCGGGGCGGGCAGAACGTTCGCCTGGCCTCCGAGATGACCGGTTGGCGCATCAACATCATGACGGCGGAAGAGTCGGCCACGAAACAGGCGTCCGAGTCCGATCACGTGCGCAAGCTATTCATCGAGAAGCTCGACGTCGACGCCGAAGTCGCCGACATCCTGATCGCCGAAGGCTTCGCGAGCCTCGAAGAAGTGGCCTACGTGCCGATGCAGGAAATGCTCGAGATCGAGAGCTTCGACGAAGACACCGTGAACGAGTTGCGCACCCGCGCCAAGGACGCGCTGCTGACGATGGAGCTCGCCAAGGAAGAGGGCGTGGGCGATGTGTCGCAAGACCTGCGTGACCTCGAAGGCCTGTCGCCCGAGCTGATCGAGAAGCTCGCCGCCGGCGGCATTCACACCCGCGACGACCTGGCCGACCTGGCCGTCGACGAACTGGTCGAGATCTCCGCCGTCGAAGAAGAGCAGGCCAAGTCCATCATCATGAAGGCGCGTGAACATTGGTTCACTGCCTGACGCTGATTCGCCCCGCCCGGATCCGCTCGCCCCACACGCCCGCACACCGCTAGAACCCGCAAGGAACGCACACCCATGGCAACGACTACCGTCGCCCAACTCGCCGCCGAGCTGAACCGCTCTGCGGCGGCGCTGCTAGAGCAACTGCAGTCTGCCGGCGTCAGCAAGGCGTCAACGGACGACGCGCTGACCGAGTCCGACAAGGAGCGCCTGCTCGACCACCTTCGCGCAACGCACGGCACCGCGCCGGGCGCAGAGCGCAAGAAGATCACGCTGACGCGCAAGTCCACCAGCGAGATCAAGCAAGCCGACTCCAGCGGCAAGGCCCGCACCATTCAAGTGGAAGTGCGCAAGAAGCGCACCTTCATCAAGCGCGACGACGCGCCGGTGGGTGCCGATGACGGCGTCGACGCCGCGCAGGACGACGCCGACCTGGCGCGCCGTGAAGAAGAAGCGCACGCTCAGGCGGCGCTGCTGCGCCAGCAAGAGGAAGACCTGGCCGAGAAGCGGCGCGTCCGCGAAGAGCAGGAAGCGCGGGACCGCGAGGTTGCCGAAGCCCGTGCCCGCGAGGCCACCGAGAGCGCAGCCGCCCAAGCAGCGGCGGCAGCGCTTGCTGCGGCTGCTCTGGCCACGGCCAACAAATCGAAGATCGGCGCGCGGGTCGAGACCAAGTCGAACGCGAAGATCAAGGCAGACGCTGCCGCCAAGGCCGAGCCCCAAGCTGTCGAGCCGCCGCCCGTGGTCGCGGTTGCGCCCGTTGTAGCCGCGCCCGTTGCACCGGCCGATCCGCCGAAGCCGCTGCTGCGTGTGGTCAAGGCCGCTGATGTGGTGAACGAGGAAGTCCAACGCGCCGCCGACCTGGCCAAGCGCAGGCAAGCTGCAGAAGCCGAAGCGCGCGCGATCCGCGAAATGATGAACGCGCCGAAGAAGGTGCTGGTCGCGAAGAAGCCCGAGGAAGTGAAGCCGGCAGCCGTCGAGATCAAAGGCACGATTCACAAGAAAGTCGGTGCTCCGGGCACGACGACTGCGGTGGCCAAGCCGGGCGACAAGAAGGCCGTCAAGTCCGAGAAGCTTTCATCGAGCTGGGCCGACGACGCCAAGAAGCGCAGCGCGCTCAAGCCAGGCGCGCGCGCGCCGGCAGGTGCGGGCCGCCCGGGCTGGCGTGCACCGCGCACCGGCCGCCGCGGCGACCGCAACGACAGCGCGCCGTCGAACTTCAACGCCCCGACCGAAGTTCAGGTGCAGGAAGTGCACGTGCCCGAGACCATCAGCGTGGCCGATCTGGCACACAAGATGTCGGTCAAGGCGTCCGAGGTCATCAAGCAGTTGATGAAGCTGGGCCAGATGGTCACCATCAACCAGCAGCTCGACCAGGAGACCGCGATGATCGTGGTCGAAGAGATGGGGCACACGGCACTGGCCGCGAAGCTCGACGACCCCGACGCCTTCCTCGAAGAAGTGGAAGCCGACGCCAACCACGAATCGCTGCCGCGCGCACCGGTCGTCACGGTCATGGGCCACGTGGACCATGGCAAGACCTCGCTGCTCGACTACATCCGTACCTCGCGTGTGGCAGCAGGTGAAGCGGGTGGCATCACGCAGCACATCGGCGCGTATCACGTCGACACGCCGCGCGGCATGATCACGTTCCTCGACACCCCGGGTCACGCCGCTTTCACGGCGATGCGTGCGCGGGGTGCGAAGGCAACGGACATTGTGATCCTGGTGGTGGCGGCCGACGACGGTGTGATGCCGCAGACGAAGGAAGCCATTGCCCACGCGAAGGCTGCGGGCGTGCCCATCGTGGTGGCGATGAACAAGATCGACAAGCCGGAAGCCAACCTCGAGCGCTTGAAGTCCGAACTGGTGGCCGAGCAGGTCGTGCCGGAAGACTTCGGCGGCGACTCGCCGTTTGTGGGCGTCTCTGCCCGCACCGGCGCGGGCATCGACACGCTGCTCGAACAAGTGCTGCTGCAAGCCGAAGTGCTGGAACTGAAAGCGCCGAAGGATTCGATGGCCAAGGGCCTCGTGATCGAAGCCCGGCTCGACAAGGGTCGCGGCCCCGTTGCAACCGTGTTGGTGCAAAGCGGCACCTTGAAGCGCGGCGATGTGCTGCTGGCGGGCTCGAGCTTCGGCCGGGTTCGGGCGATGCTCGACGAAAACGGTAAGTCGATTGCCGAAGCCGGCCCGTCGATTCCGGTCGAGATCCAGGGTTTGACGGAAGTGCCCCAGGCCGGCGACGAGTTCATGGTGCTGGGCGACGAGCGCCGTGCGCGCGAAATCGCAACCTTCCGCCAGGGCAAGTACCGCGACGTGAAGCTCGCGCGCCGCCAGGCCGCGAACCTCGAGAACCTGATGGACTCGATGGGGCAGGGCGCCGCGCAAACGCTCGCGCTCATCATCAAGGCCGACGTGCAGGGCTCGCAGGAAGCATTGGCGCAGTCGCTGCTCAAGCTCAGCACCGCCGAGGTCAAGGTGCAGATCGTGCACGCGGCAGTGGGCGGCATCAGCGAGTCGGACGTGAACCTGGCCATTGCGTCCAAGGCGGTCATCATCGGCTTCAACACGCGGGCCGATGCCGGCTCGCGCAAGCTGGCCGAACACAACGGCGTCGACATCCGTTACTACAACATCATTTACGACGCGGTCGACGAGATCAAGCTGGCGATGACCGGCATGCTGGCCCCCGAGCAGCGCGAAGAAGTCATC
>Ga0123336_10001488_pt1 | contig 21539 bp, 15 predicted proteins | sample SSSSmetaG_FD_96466 | JGI IMG/M metagenome (GOLD analysis project Ga0123336, IMG submission 96466) | Glacier valley bacterial and archeal communities from Borup Fiord, Nunavut, Canada, to study Microbial Dark Matter (Phase II) - ​SSSS metaG | ecosystem: Environmental > Aquatic > Freshwater > Ice... | reverse complement strand
GCAGCGATGCCGCTGCCCAGCGGGTAGCCCACGGGGTAGCTGCTCAGCCGCCCAAAGCTGTCGTAGGTTCGCTGGTAGGGCGCATTGTCGGCCCAGGTCCAGCCGGTGATGTTGCTCTCAGCGTTGTAGGTGATGCCTGCGAGCAGCGGCAGATAGCCGCTGGTGTTGGTGCCGACACCATTGGTGTTGGGAGGGTTGAGGGTGAGCGCCTGGACCCGTCCCGCCGGGTCGTAGGCGTAGTTGACCCGTGCTCCGCTCGGATAGGTGATGGTGGCAAGCCTGCCAGTGGCGATGCCGGAGATGCCCCAGCTATAACCAGTGGTGATCGTTTTCCCCGCGACCAGCGCCGATCGGCTGATGACGCGGCCAAGCGCGTCATATCCGAAGCTTGTCACTCCAGACTCGTCGGTGACCTTGGTCAGCTTGCCGACGCTGCCGGGATAGGGAGCACTGCCCCCGTCGTATTCGAACGTGGTCCCCGTGCCGGTTGGGTAGCTGATGGTCTTGACCCGGTTGAGCACGTCATAGGTATACGTGGTTGTCTTCCCTCGCGCGTCTGTGCTCGTCAGCAGGTTCCCAGCAGCGTCGTAGGTCGCGTTGGTGGTCTTGGTGTCGGGGCTGACCTGGGTTTTGGTGTTCGCAAGGCCATCAAGGGTGTAGCTGGTGATGAGATTGCGCGGATCCTTGACGCTGGTGACGTTGTCTTGCCCGTCGTAGGCAAACGTGATGTTCGGGGGCGTGATCGCCAGGCCCGGTGCGGGCTGCGTGACGACGGTTGGTCGCTGCAGCTGGTCATAGGCCGTGGTGCTCAAGTTCCCGTTCGGGTCGATGACTGACGTGGGATTGCCTTTCGGGTCATAGCCGAAGAGCCACTTCATGTCGCCTGGCGGTGGCCCGCCTACCTGAACGACAACCGGCGCCGATGTGGCGGGTGCCCAGACAGAGTCTCCGGAATAGACAGCGACGATGCTGTAGCTCCCTGACGACTGGAAGCTCGGTGAGATCGATACGTCAGTGATCACCCCATTGAGAGGTTGAGTCGCGATCAAGGTCGGACCCACCTTGAAACTCATCGTGCCCGTGACCCCACCTTGTTGGAAGGAAGCTGTGAGCGTGACGCTCTGGTTCAATGCCACCGAGGGCACACTGCTGGTCAGCGAAAGGGCAGGCAACGGCTTTTGAACGACCGTGACGGCCAGCGGTGCAGACGTTGCCGGAAGGTTGTTGGAATCCCCCGCATAGGTGGCTACCAAGCTGTAGGTCCCGGCGGTTGGAAAGGCTACGTACGCCTGGCACGCTCCGCTGGACACAACGCAGGTGCTTTTGACCGTCGAGCCCTCTTTGACGGTCACTGTCCCACCCGGCGATAGGCCGGCGACTGTGAGCGGGAAAGCCGACGAGATCGTCGCCCGGACAGGGGAAGGCACCGCTCCGAAAGTCACCGTCGTCATAGCCTGCGCCGTCAGAACGGTCACAGTCGAGTTGCTGCCCGAATTCCGAGCATCTCCCCCGTACGACGCAGAGAGGTTATGAGTGCCCGCCGCAGCGAAACTGGTGCTCAGCGTCGCCGTGCCGGCGCTGACAGCCGCGGTTCCGATACTCGTACCGCCGTCTTTGAAAGTGACAGTCCCCGTCGGAGATGCACCGACTACGGTCGCAGTCAGGACGGTTGATTGACCCACGATCGCAGGGCTGGGAGTGGCAGAGAGCGACGTGGTCGAGGGCGCAAGACCCACGATGACGGCTTGCGTTCCGATGCTCGCTTGATTTCGTGAGTCACCGCTGTAGTTTGCGGTGAGCGTTTTGGTGCCAGTTGTCGAGAAACTGGTGCTCAGGCTCACGGTGCTCGGGGACCCTACAGCAGTGGTGGCAATCGTCTGCGTGCCAAGAACGACTGCACCGTCCTTGAACACCACAGTGCCTCCGGGTGCATACCCATCGATATTGGCGGTGAGTGTGACGGCTTGGCCGACGACTGGAGCTCCCGGGGTCACTACCAATCCGGTGCTTGTAGGACCAGCGACCCCCGTCAGCGTTGCGGCCGCAGACGTTGCACTTGCGTTATTCGCGTCTCCAGAATAAGAGGCTGTGTACGTTTTCGATCCGACGTCCGAGAAAACTGGAGAGGCGATGGACACCAACCCGGCACTGAGAGTCCGCGAGCCTATATTCACCCCATCCTGAAAGAACGTTACGGTCCCGGTTGGACTTGAACCCAGGACGGAGGCTCTGATACTGGAGGTGCATCCCACGCAAACCGGGTTTGGCGAAAAGGAAACTGACACTGCCGCATTAGCTTTGCTGATGGTCTGTGTCAGGGGTGGAGAAGTACTTGCAACATTGCCGGTGTCGCCGGAATACTGGGCCGTGATGATGTGGGCCCCCACGCTGCTGAAAGTCTTGGATATCGAAGCTGTAGCGCTCGCGAAACTTCCGCTCAGTGTCGCGGTGCCGATCGTCACCGCGCCGTCTTTGAATGTGACGGTCCCGGTGGGATAACTTCCATAGACGGTCGCCGTCAGGGACAGACCGTCGGTGATCGGCATCGGATTGGTGCTCGACGTGACTGTTGTCGTCGTCGTCGCTTGAGTGTTGACGACCTGGCTGAGGGCACTTGATGCGCTGCCGTTGTTGGAGGCATCACCGGCGTAGCTCGCGGTCAGGCTATGAGTAGCGGCGCTGGTGTAGGAGAGCTGTATGGTGGCCGCTCCTGCGCTCAGCGCGACCTGCTGGACGAAGGCGCCGTTGTCGTAGAAGAGCACATTCCCCGTGGGACTTGCGCCACTCACGTTGGCGGTGATGGTGATCGATTGGTTGATGCCTGCAGGATTGAGGCTGGAAGACAAGGTCGTCGTTGATGCGGCCTTGCCGTTCACGGTTTGAGTCAGGGAGGCAGACGTGCTCGCCGTGTTTCCAGCGTTTCCGCTGTAGATGGCCGTGAGTCCATGTGCACCCGTTACAGAGAACGCAGTCGAGAGACTGGCGACGCCTGCCGCCAAAGTAGCCGAACCCAAAGACGTCGCGCCATCCTTGAACGTGACTGTCCCGGAGGGAGAAGATCCGGTGACAGTCGCGGTCAGGGTCGTGCTCTGGCCTGTAATGGACGGGTTGTTGCTCGAGATCAGGACAGTGGCGCTGGACGTCTGGGCGTTGACCGTCTGGGAAAGGTTGGTGGAGGCGCTCGACAGATTGCCAGCGTCGCCTGCATAACTCGCGGTCAGGATGTGCGTACCAGCCGCTGAGAAGGAGATCGTGAGGGTTGCCGCACCGCTGCTCAGACTTGCCGTCCCTAAGGTCGCTGCGCCATCCTTGAATGTCACCGTGCCTGAAGGGCTGGCGCCCGCTACCGTTGCGGTCAGGACGGTGTTCTGTCCGACGAACGCTGGATTGACGCTCGATGCCAAGGAGGTCGTGCTGGCGCCTCGAGGATTGACGGTCTGAACAAGTGCGGCGGAGGTCGCCGAATTGTTTCCCACGTCGCCGGAATAAACGAACGTCAATGAATGCGCACCGGTCGTGGCAAACGATGTTGCGAGGGAGGCCACCCCGGAGACGACAGACGCGCTCCCTAGCGTGGCGGCTCCGTCCTTGAAGGTGACCGTGCCTGTCGGACTAGAGCCGCTGACAGTGGCCGTCAAATTGACGGGCTGATTGACGAACGCCGGATTGATGCTGCTGGCCAGCGCCGTGGTGGGACTGGACTTTGCGCTGATGTTCTGAGTCAGGCTGCTCGAGGTGCTTGCCGCATTGCCGCTGTCACCGGGATAGACCGCAGTCAGTGCATGTGCGCCAGTCACACTGAAGGTGGTGGAAAGCGTGGCGACGCCTGCGGTCACGGTGCCTGAACCCAGCGTGGTGGCACCGTCCTTGAACGTCACTGAGCCCGTAGGCGACAGGCCAGTGACAGTTGCTGTCAACGTCGTGTTCTGAGCGACAAAAGCGGGGTTGGCGCTGGAAGCAAGAGTTGTCGCCGAGGAGGCAAGAGCATTGACGGTCTGAGCGAGTGCTGTCGAAGAACTCGCGGTGTTGCTTCCGTCGCCCGGATACTGAGCAGTCAGTGAATGAGCCCCTGCCACCGAGAATGAAACAGCCAGGGTGGCACGGCCCGCGGATATCGAGGCAGATCCAAGAGACGCGGCCCCATCCATGAACGTTACCGATCCCGTCGGCGACGACCCCGTCACGGTCGCTGTCAAGGTCGTGCTTTGACCTATCCCTGACGGATTGAGACTGGTGGCCAGCGATGTCGACGTCACCGCTTTGGCATTGACGGTCTGGGGCAGCGCTGCAGAAGTACTCGTCGCACTGCTGGCGTTGCCGAGGAACACCGCCGTGAGACTGTGTGCTCCTGCTGTCGCAAAGCTCGTGTTCAGGGTAGCTGTTGTGCCACTGAGGACGCTGGTGCCTAGAGTGGTTGCCCCATCCTTGAACGTTACGCTGCCCCCTCCGGCGGCACCGGAAACAACGGCTGTCAGCACGGTTGTTTGTCCGACGATCGACGGGTTAACCGTAGAAGCCAACGTCGTTGTTGTCGGCGTGAGTGCGTTGACGGTTTGTGTGACGCCGGCGGAGGTGCTCACCGCGTTGGAAGCATCGCCTGCATAAGCGGCCGTCAGCGAATGAGTTCCGGCGGCTACGAAGGAGGTCGACAGAGTTGCGCTGCCAGCCGTCAGGGCCACTGTGCCCAGAACAGTGACCCCGTCCTTGAACACGACGTTTCCGGTCGGCGAAAAACCACTTACCGTCGCTGTCAGGGTGGTCAACTGTCCGACCGCTGCCGGATTGACGCTGGAAGCCAGCGTTGTGCTTGTGACGGCCACTGCATTGACGGTTTGACTCAGTGCACCGGATGTACTTGCGGTGTTGGACGAGTCGCCGCTGTAGCTCGCCGTCAGGCTATGACTTCCCAATGATGAGAAGCTCTTTGAAAGGCTGGCGGTGCCGGCGGAGACGGTCGAGCTTCCCAGAGTCGTTGCGCCGTCCTTGAACGTGACCGTACCGGTAACCCCAGAGCCGCTCACCGTGGCAACAAGGTTGGTCGCCTGACCGAGAGCCGAGGGATTTATGGACGAGGCGAGGGTCGTCGTCGAGCTCGCCTGCGAGCCGACAAGCAAATTGACGGTGTTCGATGTGCTGGTGGCGTTGTAGTAGTCGTCCGCAAAGACAGCCTTCCAGGCGTGTGTCCCGGGGGCATACGACGACCAGATGAACGAAGCAGTGTTACCAGTCAGCCCTGCCGTCGTGAGAAACACGCCATCGAGATAGAACGATGCATAGCCAGATGGATTGCTGCCGGTGACCGTGGCGGTCAGCGTGAAGTTCGCGCCGACGGCCACTGGATTCGGGGAGATGGCCAGCAGCGTTGAGGACACACCATGAGCGATGTGAAGGACAAGAGGCGTCGACGTACTCGGCAGATTCGCGGCGTCGCCGCTGTAGATGGCCGTGATGGAATGATCGCCGCCAGTTGTAAACGTGGCCCCAAAATCAACGGAACCACTTGCCAAAGGGCGTACGGCCAAAACTGTCGATCCGTCTTTGAATGTCACCGATCCGGTCGGTGCCGCGCCACCGACACCGACGGTGAGAGTAACTACATCCCCAGCATTAACCGTATATGCGCTGGTATAGAGATAGGTGTTAGAGGCCGTCTGTGCTTTGGCGGACGTTACCGAGAAAAGAGCAAATACAAAGACCGAGATTACCCGCCAGAACAGCCGGCTCACCTCGAGGCTCCAGTGACGCTCTGAACTCGACCAAGCGCATCAAACGTCCTGCTTATCGTGCGGATGATCGTGCCGGCGGAGTCCTTGATTTCCTCGGAGGTGCGGTTGCCCAGGCCATCCAGGGTGTACTTGACTGAATTCCCAGCGCTGTCGACCACACCAATAAGACGGTGTGCGTCGTCATAGATGAAGTTTGTGACTGTGCCGCCTGGCTGCGTGAGCTTTTTAACCGCTCCATGTGGCCAGTACTCATAGATCGTTTGCAAACCTGCTGCGCTCGACGAGACCGGACGCTGGCGAATGTCGAAGACGTTGTCTGTGATGACTCCGTTTGCAGCCACGACCTTCAACGCTTGGCCCTGCTTGTTATATTTAAGGTATTGCGTAACTTGGTTCAAAGGGTTTGTAGCTGTCGCCAGGTCGCCTTTTGTATAGTCGGCGGTGGTCATGCCGTAGTATGCGAAGGTGGTCGTCTCATTCACATCTGTGCGAGATCCCTTCGCCGTCAAAACCTGCCCATACCCGTTATAAGTCCAAGTCCACTGCCGATTCGCGACGCCTGATTGCAATGCTGATGCGAACCCCAAGTGTCCATCGGAGTCCGTGGTGGCTTGCTCGACCTTCTTGCAAAGAACTGCGATGGGGTCGCCCGTGGGTAAGAGGGCAGAAGCTGGTGCGCAGGTGGCGACAACGTTTCCGTTCAACGGATCGGGTTGCCCGTTGTAGACGAAGGTTGTCAGTTTCTTGGGCTCGGCAATGCGTGTTGCAAAGTGCCAAACCGAATGCCATTGCGTACTGATTCTTCGTGCGCCAGTGGGGATCGACACATTGACCGGTGTCACGGATGAACAGACGGTGGTGCTTGGGACGCCTTCTATGCGAGTCGTCTCGTTGTTGCGCGCGTCCTGCACGTAACAAGTCCGGTTTCCGTTGAAATCATCCTCGCTGGAAATATTGCCCACTGCATCGTAAGCAAGGGCACTCGAACTGGCATTGCAACCGCTGCCCGCGGGTTGAGACTGACTTATTAATCGCGATATCCCGTTGAGTTCTTGGAACTGGTAGCTGCGCGTGGTACCTACTGGGTCCACAACGTTGATCGTAGAGCCAGTGGTAGTCCGCACGTATTTCTCGACAGATCCTGCGTGCTCCGTCGAAACAGCGAAGCCATTGGCGTCGTACCGGTAGGTGGCGTACCGAACGCCGGCTTCGTCAATAATACCAGTGAGCGCATATGGACCAGTGCTCTCGCCGTAAGTGTATGTTCTGAAGGTTGCGTCTGGATTATCGACGCGTACTATCAACCCTTTCCCGCCGTACGAATACGAGTATTGGTTCCCATCGGCGTCGACAGACGCAACCCATTGCCCATCCCAATCATATTTAAGCTTGACACTCCGCCCGAAATCATCAAGCACGGAAATTAGATACCCGGGAGCAGGCGCGTCCGCGATCGGCGTGTTCGAGTCGCTGTAAACCATGTAGACACTTGCCCCTGACGCCGTTACCACGCGGACCAACCGTCCGAACAGATCGTACTGTTCTAGCTCCTCGTCCCCACGGTAAACGTAGCCGGTTGCGATGGAGCTAAGAGTGTCGCGCCCTGTGCCTTGATGCAAAGCATCCAGCTGGCCGCTCCCTCGAAAATGGCGTTCAGAGCCGTCCGGGCGAAGCGCCGTCACCACAGCGCCGTCGGAAACCACCTGACGCATATATGAATGCCGCCACAGCTGCTTAGCTTCCTTACCTGGCTTAGCTGCTTGACTGACAGGGACATAAAGGCCGGAGCTGCTGTAGAAACGCGTCAGAGAAAGAGCCGACGTACCAGTTGAACTTATATCTGTTTCTTGTTGGCGCTTCTCCCCAGACCCGAGCACGATAGGGTTACCAACGCTCGGGCACGTTTGCGCAGCAGGCTTGATGCAGTAGTCCGGAAGATCGGTATTCGCTCCGACGGCGGCATACCCATCAGGACATTTCGCCTTCCGCGACCGTGTCGAAATTACTTTGTAATAGAGGCTTTGGCTGTCGAACGACCGCATTTCTACGCCGTACTTGTACAAGGCGGTAGCAGTACCGCACAGCCAAGCCGCCGAGCTATCGGACGCGCCGTCGAGTTGCCAATTGAACGCCCCCATTTTTGGAGGGTCTGGCTCATAGAGCCGAGCGCCGACGCAATCGATTAGCGCCTTGATAGATCCTTCGTCCAGCGACGTGATTCCCAGCTGAGTCGAGCAGAAGTTCGACGATGCTTCAGTGGTGCTCAGGTTATTAGCAATGCAAGTTCCATAAACCTTTTCGATGTCGGGCTGAACGATAGGCTGAGTACACTTTCTCGTTCCATCGGCAGCAGTCGACACGCAATCTGACACGGCCGCCAGAGCAGTTGACGGAGGGGAAAGCATGACTATCGCTACAAACAAACTGATGACCGTCGCTGTAACGCCTTGGCCCCACCGGAGAAAAGTTTTTTGCATGCCCCTCCCTGTAATCTTCCAACCCTGCTCCGGCATTTTTTTCTAGCCGTCCGCAACGGTACATGCCGACCAGCGTGCCTACAACGGGGATTTTTGCCTTCCGTCCTGACACAGAGAAGTCACGGTTCACGGTCGATCCCTTGGCGGGGCTTCTCTTAGCAGCAACGACGCTGGCGTTCCTACAAAACCTGTGTGCCATAGTCAGCTCGATGCCGAGCGCGATCCCGTTGGTAGCGAGCCATCGAACGTTCAGTGACGTGACGCGCGGCTTCACCCTTCTCGAGCTTCTGGTCGTGATGGTCATCATTGGCTTGCTAGCCAGTTACGTCGCGCCCCGCTACTTCGACCAGGTCGGCAAGAGCGAGGTCAAGGCCACCCGAGCCCAGTTCGACGCCTTCGAAAAAGCCCTCGGCGCCTACCGCCTGGACGTCGGCCACTACCCCAGCACCGAGCAAGGCCTGCGCGCGCTGGTCGACAAGCCCGCCGAAGAGCTCAAATGGTCGGGTCCCTACCTGTCGCGCAACGTGCCTCCCGATCCATGGGGCCGCCCGTACATCTTCCGCAGCCCCGGCGAGGCCGGCCACGACTTCGAGCTGCAGTCGCTTGGCAAAGACGGCCAGCGTGGCGGCACCGGTCTCGATGCCGACTTGAGCCTCTGGGATACTGGTCGCTAGCTTCGCCCTGGGTCCCCCGATGCGCGTCGATCTGCAGGTGGTCTCGGGACGCGATGCTCCGCAGACGGTTTCTTTCGAGGCGCGCAGCCAGCACGACGCTGTCGCCCAGGCAGCTCAGCTCGGCTATTCGGTGCTGGCGAGTGCGCCTTCGGTCGCCTGGCTACCGCGAACGCGTATCGGCCAGCGACCGACCGGCTTGGACATCGCCGTTTTCGTCGAGCAGCTGCGCGACCTGCTCAAGGCGGGACTGAGCGTTGTCGAGGCACTGGAGACTTTGCGCCGCGGCCTCGAAGGGTCTGCAGCAGCCTCCGTGGCCACGCTCGAGCGGCAGCTGCGTGAAGGCAAGTCGCTCTCCGAGGCGCTGGCTGGAAGCGGCTCCTTCCCGGCGCTGTTGGTGGCCTTGGTGCGTGCCTCGGAGCTCACTTCCGATTTGCCGCAGACGCTCGACCGCTTTCTGGAGCACGAGCAGCGGGTGGCCGAGATCCGCCACCGGGTGGCGTCGACCGCCATCTATCCGCTGCTTCTGGTCGGTGTCGGCAGCGCGGTGCTCTTGTTCCTGCTCTTCTACGTCATGCCGCGCTTTTCGCGCGTGTTCGAAGGCATGCACGGGACACTGCCCTGGTCGGCGCGGGCAATGGTCGGCTGGGGTGAGTTCCTGCGCGCGAGCGGTGGCTGGTGGCTGGGCGGTGCGCTGGTGCTCGTCGTTGCCGCAGCGGCAGTACTCGCAACCCCCGCCGCGCGCTCAGAGGCGGCGCAGCGCCTGTTGCAGTGGCACCCGCTTCGGATCCGCCTGCGCACCTACTTTCTTGCTCGCTGGTACCGCGCCACCGGCATGCTGGTCGAGGGGGGCATTCCGTTGGCCAGCGCGCTCGGTCTCGCCAATGGTGTCCTGCCGCACGCCCTGCGCGCCAGCGGCGATGCCGTCGAGCAGGGCGTGCGTCAGGGGCTGTCTCCAGCGGAGGCGCATGCCCGCGCCGGCATGGCAACTCCTGTGGCCGAGCAGCTGCTGCGTGCCGGCGAGCGCACGGGCGACCTGGGAGCGGTGCTCTCGCGCATCGCTCACTTTCATGAAGCCGAGGTGAGCCGCTCGCTCGAGCGCTCGATGCGCACCCTCGAGCCCGTCGTGATGGTCTTGATCGGGCTGGGTGTCGGTGTCGTCGTCGTCTTGATGTACTTGCCGATTTTCGAGCTCGCGTCGGCCATTCAATGAGCGCCCATCCCTCATCGGAACACCTGGTCGCCGACGGACGCTTGGCCGTTGTGACTGCTGCCACGAGCACGCAACCCAGCCAAGAGCGGATGTCGCTGAACGAGCTGCAGGGACTCACGCCCCAGTTCGAAACCCTGTCCTTCGCCGAGGCAGCACGACGCCGTGCCGCACTGTTCAGGTCGCAAGATGTCGGCGCGGTGCTCGTCGTCACGGATCCCGACGACGCCGACCTGATCGCCTGGGCGATCAGCCGCCTGGGCGCTTTCTCCGTTCGATATGCGGAGACTGAGGTGTTCAGCGCGTGGCTCGCCCATGCGGAACTCGGCGTATCGGCGCTCGGCAGCGATGGTCCAGCTGCCGATGCGGGTGCAGCCTTGCCGCTGGCAATCGCCGGCGAGGCGCTGAGCCTTCAGTCGATCGGCGCCGATGCCAGTCCGGCGATTCGCTTCGTCAACTCCACTCTCTACGACGCGCTCAAGACCGGAGCCTCCGACGTCCACCTCGAGAGCGATCCGGGTGGCCTGTCGGTCAAGTTCAGGATCGATGGCGTACTGACGCCGGTGCGCCGGCTCGACTCGACCGTGCTCGCCACCCACTCGATCAGCCGCATCAAGGTGATGGCTCAGCTCGACATCGCCGAGCGCCGGGTGCCACAGGACGGCCGCCTTCAGATCGCCTACCAGGGTCGAAGCATCGACGTGCGCGTCTCGGTCATGCCCAGCATTCACGGCGAGGACGCGGTGCTGCGCATCCTTGATCGCCAGCATCTGGCGCAAAGCCTGGCCGGCCTGACGCTGGCCAAGCTCGGCTTCGAGCTGCCGATGCAGAACGCTCTGCGTGCCCTCTGCCGAAAGCCCCACGGCATGCTGCTCGTCACCGGTCCCACCGGCTCTGGCAAGACCACCACGCTGTACGCGGCGATCGCCGAGACGCACGAGACGCGCGACAAGATCATCACCATCGAGGATCCGGTCGAGTACCAGCTCGCCGGGGTGCTGCAGATTCCCGTCAACGAGAAGAAAGGGCTGACCTTCGCACGCGGCCTGCGATCGATCCTGCGCCACGACCCGGACAAGATCCTGGTCGGGGAAATTCGCGATGCGGAGACGGCGCAGATCGCGGTCCAATCTGCGCTCACAGGCCATCTGGTCTTCACGACCGTCCATGCCAACACCGTGTTCGACGTGGTCGGCCGTTTCGAGCAGTTCGGCATCGATTCCTATACGTTTGCTTCGGCCATCAACGGTGTCCTTGCACAACGGCTGCTGCGCCGTCTATGTCCCCGCTGCAGCGGCTCCGGATGCGAGGCCTGTCGGGGTACCGGCTACTCTGGGCGCTTTGCCCTCGGCGAGCTGCTGACGATGACGCCGGCCTTGAAGGCATTGGTGGCGCAACGAGCGCCGCAAGCAGAGATCCAGGCCGAAGCCGCCACTGCCGGCTGGCGCGGCCTCGAGGCACAAGCCCGCGAAGCCGTGACGGCCGGATTGACCACTGCAGCCGAGGTCGACCGTGTGGCCGCTTGATCGCTTCGCCCGTTCCGGCTTCGCCAGTGCCGACGTGGTGCGCATCGGTGCGCACGCCGTCGAGCTTTGGCGCGGCGGCGCAGGGTCCATGGAGCAAGTTGCCAGCGAAGCACTTCCGAGTCGTGGCTCGCTCTTCGACGCCAGTGCGCTGGTGGAACCTCTGCGGGCGATCGCCGGCCGCGTGACGAGTCGCCGTGCCATCGCAGTGCTCGAGTCGGCCTATGCGCCAGTGCTGCTCGCCGACACCGGCGGCGTGCTCACGGGTGCTGCTCAAGTTGACGCGTTGCTCCGCCACCGGTTCGGACTCGCATACGGCATCCCCGGCCGCGATGCTGCCACCTGGCGGGTGCGCTGGACCCATCGCTACGGCGACCGGTACGCCATGGGATACGGCCTCGACCCCGCCGTGGAAGCAGCGTTGCTCGCTGGCGGCACATCGGCCGATGGGATCTTCACCGCCTGGGTGCCCGCACTCGACTGGAGCCTCTCGCGCTTCGGTCGGCGCCGACAGGCCGCTAGATGCCCGTGGTGGGTGTGGACCGAGCAGGACCGCTCGCTGGCCGTTCACCTGAGTGGCGGCCAGGTCGATGCGCTCGACCCTGCGCTGCTCGAGGCCGACAGCGTCACCGGCATCGAGGGCGCCATAGCTGCCGCGGCAGTTCGAGCGAGCCTGCACACCAGCGCTGCAAGTGAAGTCGCCTCGCCGACCGGGGTCGGCTGTTGGCGGGTGACCGAGCGGCCGAGCGGAAGCTCGGTACGTTTGCGCGAATTCGCCGTCGCCGGCGACAGCACCTCTTCGTCGAGCGTGGCTGCTCGCGCACAGCCATTGCGTGACGTTCCCGCATGAGCCGATCGATCGACTTCCTGCATCCGCCATCACCACCGCTCGTAGGCTGGGTACTGCTGGCGATCGGTGCCGCCGCACTTGCCGCAGCCTTGATCGTCGACCGGCACTACGTGGCCGCCATTGCGGAGCAAGAGGCCGTCACACAGACCCGCCTCGACGAAGCGCGTCGACGCGCCATGCCGGCGCTTGCTGTTGCGCCGACCTCCGCTGAACGGCGACTGCGACAAGCCAGCCTGGATGCCCACCAGCCTTGGCTGGCAACACTGCGCTCGATCGAGGCAACGACCCAAGACCCGGTGTTCTTGCGCTCGCTCGTCATCGAGCCGGTCGCCGGCGTGGTCAAGCTCGAAGCGGAAGCGTCGACCTTCGCCGACGTGCTCGCCTATGTCAAAGCGCTCGACGAAGCCGAGCTGCTGCGCCCCGCGTTCCTCAACAGTCACGAGCAGATCGTCGACGCGACCACCGGCAAGAGCGTGGTTCGATTCCAGGTGGCCACCCGATGGAACGCGCGCTGACCCTCTCCGCGCGGCCGCCATGGGTGCGCATCGCGTTCGCGCGGCTGCATCAGGCCATCGGCTGGGCGGGGCTGGCGGGAATTGCTTTGCTCGCGCTGGCTGCAGCGGCTGGCTACGCCACCTGGGAGCGCAAAACAGAACTGGAGGTCGCGATGGCGACGGCGCGTGCCATGCCGTCGCCTGCTGTGGCCAGGCCTGCCGCTGAAGCGACACCGGTCCTCCCCAGGCTGCCCTCGCGCACAGACATCCCGTTTCTGCTCACCCGCATCGAGCGCGCAGTGACGCAAAGCGGCTTGCCGTGGTCAGCGGGCGACTACCGCATTTCCGCCGCCACCGATCGGCAACCCGCCTCCCTCGAGGTGCGCTGCGCCTTCAAGGCGCCGTATCCCAAACTGCGCTCGATGCTGGTCGACCTGCTCGGCACGGTGCCGATGGCGACGTTTCGGGAGATGAGCTTCTCCCGGCAAGACATCCGGTCGCCCGACGTCGACGCCCGCTTCGCGATTGCCGTGTTCCTGGCGGACGAGCCACCGCCCGCCAAAGGCGCACCGTGAAGTCGAACCGGCTGGCCATCCTGCTCGTCGTCATGGCGGCGTTGATCGTTCTGCGACTGGTCATACCCAATTCGCCGACCAGCGTCGCGCTGGCCGAGCCGGTCGCGCGCGCGGCCAGGGCAAGCACTCCGGCCGCGCTCGCCAACGCTGCACGTGCGACGCCGGCATCGGTCCCCGCCGTCGACGCCGAAGACGATGTGCCCGGCAACGCCTTCGCCGTCCCGGTTGTCGCGCCGCCGCCTGCGCCCCCGCCAGTGCCGCCTATGGTTGCAGTCGCCGCACCGGCGTTGCTCGCTGCGCAGCCGGTGGTGGCTTCGCCTCCGCCCCCGCCGCCGTTCCAGGTCATCGGCAGCTTCGACGACGGGGGTCAGCCAGCGGTCTTCCTCGCCACGCCCAGCGGCACCGTGATGGCGCGCGCTGGCGGTCTGCCCATGCCCGACTGGAAAGTCACCTCCCTCACCGCGCAGTACGTGACGCTCAGCCAACTGTCGACCCAACGCAACGTGCAACTGCCGATGCCCGCCTCGCAATGACCCGAGCCCGCATCGCCTGTTGCATCGCCGGGACTCTGGTCGCACTCGCCGTGCTGGGCGGCTGTACGGCCTATCAGACCTTCCGCGAAGGTCAGAGCCGCATCGCCGAAGGCGACACCGAGGCCGGCCTGGCCAAGCTGCGCCAGGCGTCGACTCTGGATCCGGGCAACACGGACTTCCGCCGGGCCTATTTCACGCAGCTGGAGACAGCCCAGAACACGATCTTTCGGGATGCGGAGTTCGCGCTCGACGTCGGCGCCTTCGACACCGCCCGCGACGGCTTTGCGAAGGTGCTTCGACTGGATCTAGCCAACAAGCGGGCACGAGACGGCGTGGCCAGGGTCGACGTGGCCGAGCGCCACTGGAAGGCAATCGACGCCGCGGCTGGACTTGCCAGGGCCGGCGACCTCGATGGCGCGATCTCGAAGACGCAACAGGTGGTCTCGGAGAGTCCGAACAACCGGCGCGCCGTCGCGCAGCTCCGCCAGCTGCTGCGCCAGCAGGCCGACGCCTCGGGCAAGGAGCTGGGCATCTATCCCCGCCTCAAGGCGGCTTACCGGGTGCCGGTGACGTTGAGCTTCAACAACGCGACCTTGCTGCAGGTCTTCGAAGCCCTGAAGCTTGCCTCGGGTCTGAACTACCTCATCGAGCGCGACGTCAAACCCGACCTGAGGGTGACGATGTCGGTGACCAAGAAACCGGTCGAAGACATCCTGCGCCTGATCCTGGCCACCAACGGCCTGGACAAGCGTGTACTTGACGACGACACGCTGCTGATCTACCCGAACACGCCAGCCAAGGCCGCCGAGTACCGCGAGATGGTGGTGCGCTCGTTCTACCTGAACAACGCTGACGCGACCAAGGTCGCCGCGGTGCTGAAGACGATCGGCAAGGCCAAAGACGTGGTCGTCGACGAGAAGCTCAACATGATCATGGTCCGCGACTCGGCCGAGGTCATCCGCGTCGCAGAAAAGCTTATCGCCTCGCAAGACCTGGCCGAGCCGGAGGTCATGCTCGAGCTCGAGGTGCTGGAGGTCAGCGTGAGCCGGCTGCTGAGCCTGGGCATCCGCTGGCCGGACTCGGTGTCGGCCGGTGTCGTCGGCATCGATGGCATCGCGGGGCAGCTGCGCCTGAACGAGCTGCGCAACCGCACCTCGGACATGGTGCGCCTGCGCATCACGGACCCGGTGATCTCGGCGCAGCTGCGCAGCCAGAAAGGCGACGCCAACCTGCTGGCCAACCCACGCGTGCGGGTGCGCAACAAGCAGGCGGCCAAAGTGCTGATCGGCGAGCGGGTGCCAGTGATCACGACCATCTCGACCGCCAACGTCGGCAACTCGGAAACGGTGAGCTACCTCGACGTCGGGCTGAAGCTCGAGATCGAGCCCACCATCTCGCTCGACGACGAGGTCTCGATGAAGATCGCGCTCGAGGTGTCGAACATCCTCGAGACGATCGTTCGCACGAGCGGCACGCAGGTCTACCGGCTGGGGACGCGCAACACGTCGACCATCCTGCGCGTGCGCGACGGTGAGACCAACATCCTGGCGGGGCTGATCCAGCGCGACGAGCGACGCTCGAACACCGGCATCCCGGGGCTCAACGAGATCCCGGTGGCGAGCAAGCTGTTCGGCGCCTCGGAAGACAGCGACACCCGCACCGAGATCGTCCTGCTAATCACGCCGCACATCGTCAGAAACCTGGACATCCCCGGCGTCGGCCAGCAGGAGTTCCTCTCCGGCACGGACGGGGCGGTGGGCGCTTCGCCGATCCAGCTCGGCAGCTCGCCGCCAGCACAGCAGCCGTTCCCGGGAGCCGCCGGGAGACCAGGCGGGCAGCCCCAACCCCTGCCCTTACCCGGCACACAGCCGCCGGTTCAGCAGCGACCCATGGTCGTACCGGTGCCTGTGCCTGCACCCGGCGCCGCGCCGTCCCCCAGCACGCCGGCGACGCCACCTCCCAGTCCACCGCCGCTGACGCCGCCCTCACTGATCCCGACAACGCCCAGGTCGTGAGCCGCACCGCGTCGCCATTGCCCCGGACGCCGGCTCCCCGTGGCGCCACAGGTTTCACGCTGGTCGAGCTGCTCGTCGTCGTGGCCATCATGGCGATCCTGGCCAGCATCGGCATGCCGCTGGCCGAGCTCTCCCACCAACGCGGCCGAGAGGAGGAGCTGCGGCAAAGCCTGCGGGAGATCCGGGGTGCGCTCGATTCGTACAAGCGGCTGGTCGACGACGGCCGGATCGAGCGCGCGCTCGACGGCTCGGGCTACCCGCCGAACCTGCAGGTCCTGGTCGAGGGCGTCAAGGACGCGCGATCGCCGACCGGCGCCAAGCTCTACTTCCTCAGAAAGCTGCCGCGCGATCCGCTGCAGCCCGACCTGGGCGTCTCTGCCGCGGACACGTGGGCCTTGCGTAGCTACGCGAGCTCGCCCGACGATCCGCAGCCGGGCAAGGATGTCTTTGACGTGCACTCCAAGTCGCCGGCGACCGGTCTGGACGGCACGCCGTATCGCACGTGGTGAGCAACCCAGTGCACCCTTTCCAGCGGTCGATTCGACGGCATCAGGGCTTCACGCTGATCGAGTTGCTGGTGGTGATGGCCATCCTCGCCACCCTGCTGTCGATCGCAGCACCGCGCTACTTCGAATCGGTCGATCGAGCCAAGGAAGCAGCGCTCAAGACCGACCTGCGCGTGCTGCGGGATGCGATCGACAAGCATCGCGCGGACACGGGACGGCTGCCCGAATCGCTGCAGCGGCTGGCCGATGCGCGCTATCTGCGCGCGGTCCCGCTCGACCCGGTCACCGAGACCACTGGCGACTGGGTGCTGATGCCCCATCCGGACGGCGTCACGCCGGGCATCTATGACGTGCGCAGTGCCGCCAAGGGGACGGCGCGCGACGGGACGGCGTTCGAATCGTGGTGAATGACGGGCTGCATTCGCAACGCCTGGGGGCAGGCCGCAGGGTAAGCCAGGGGGGCTTCACGTACCTGTGGCTGCTCGTTGCAGTGGCGTTGATCGGCATCGGCCTCGCCGCCACAGCCGAGGTGGCAGCGACCGTCGCCAGGCGCGCCCGCATGGCTCAGGCCGACTGGGCAGGGACGCAGTACGCGCAGGCCATCGGCAGCTACTACGCTTTCTCACCAAGCGCGGCCAAGACCTACCCCAGCAGCGTCGCCGATCTCTTGGAAGATCGACGCGGCCCGGTCGTGCGAAGGCACTTGCGATCGCTGTACCGAAATCCGTTCGACAAGGACGGGCACTGGGAAATCGTTGTCGGAGGCGATGCGCGTGTGCACGGCGTCAAGCTGGTGTTGCCCGAGGGCGAAGACCGGCGCGAGCGGCTTTATGTCTACGCTCAGCAAGGTCTTCAGCTGACGAAGTGAGCGTCGGGATACGGGGTCTCGCTCCGTAAATCGGATGTCATGCTTTTAGATCCGCGCGTGCGGGGGTGCCATGCTCACATTGACCGGCCTCGATCCTTTTGGGGCGATTTCCTCTCCCGTTCGGCTTGCTCTCGCTGCTCTCGGTCTCGTTGTTCCAGCCGCCGGTGGTTCTGCACCCGCTGCGCAAGCGCTGGCTCAATCCGCTCGAGCCTTCTCAGGGCGTAGTAGTACGAGTGGGTTTTCGCATCACGAAGGTTTCTGTCGAGCCGCTCGGCGGCGTCCACCAGGATGCGGGCGGCGTAGTCCTTGTTGAGCCATCGGTCGTAGTCGCGCTGATACCCGCTTTGCTTCAAAGGGGCCAGCAGTCCCTTCGGCTTGGGTGGCCGCATTTGCCGCACCTGCTGAGCCTTGGCCTGCCGGCGCTGCAGCCGCTCCTGGCTCTTGGCGTTGATGCGCTCGAGGCGTGCCTTCTGCTGTACCTCGAGCTTGTCGAGCACGAGGTCGTAGAGCCGCGACTGGTCGGCCAAGGGCAGCTTGGCCACGTCCGCCTTGGTCAGCTTACCCGGAGCCGCGACCTTCACCTCTTCGCCGCGTGACGCCAGCGGGCGATCGCTCACAGGTGCTGCTACAGCGACGGCTTTCGGCGGCTGCAGCTCGCGTACCGGTGTCACCCTCTTGACCGCTTCGCGCGCCCAGCTGAGCAGCCGCTCTGGCTTGGCCAGCTCCTTTAGCCGCAGCACCAGCTCCCGGGCTTGCTCGACCAGCCGGCCGGCCAGCTCTCGTGCAGCGTTCCACGCGGCCACGGCCCTCGGGGTTCGCTCCCGCTCGAGGACCTTCTGCTTCTCCAGCGCACGTAGCGTGTTCAGCCTGCGCGTCTCGCGCTGCTGCGCCAGCTCCAGCACGCGCTGCACGCGTTCGTTGCGCTTGCGCTCGAGGCGGGCGACTTCTTCTAGCCGCTGAAGAACCCCCGCCCGCTGGTCTGCTGCTACTTGCCCTTGGCCGGCTTGACCTCTTTGGCGTTCTTCAGCGCCTCGATCACCGCCGGCCTGAGGTACTCGGCTACCGCCTTCGGATCCAGCGTTGTCTGCACGCTCGGCGGACTGAACCAGACCCAGAATCCGCTCACGAGCAGTGCGCTCAGCAGCCCCGTCGCGATCGCCAAGGCGAAGTGGCTCCAGTCGAGCCGGTTCGCGGCCTGGTTCAGTTCCTTGGTGGCTTGCTTGGTCGCCCGGATGACCAGCCCGAGGTTGTCGCTCGCCGCGCTGATCTGGCGCTGGTAGTCGACGCTCGCCGCCCGGGTCTTCTGCTCGATCTCGGCCAGGGTCTGGCTGGCTTCGCTGCTGAGCGTCGCCAGGGCCTTGGCCAACGGCTCGATCGCCGTCGCCAGCTCGTCGACGCTCCTGGCCTGGCTGAGGGCTTTGGGCTTCTCGTCCAGGCTCAGCGCCTCGAGCCGCTTCGCGTTCGCGGCTTCTGCGGATTGCTTCAGCATCTCGGTCTTGCTCATAGCTCACCCCTCGTTTGGCTAACCCCGCAGGGCTGTAGCCCTTGCCAAGGTCACTGCCTTTCATGATCGTGTCGTCGAGGCGGTACATCAGGCCGGAGAGCTTGGCGCCTCCCTGCTGCAGGATGGGGATGAGCTCGACCCCGGAGGCCTCGAGGCGGCGCTGGTACTCGGTGTAGGTCGTGGCCCCCTTGGCAGCACCGTCAGCGAGCTGCTGGAGCTGGATCCGGGTGGAGGCCTCGGCGGTGCGCAGGTGCTTTTCGATCTCGCCGCGGGTGGGGGCGCGGCGGTCGGACTCGATGCTGGGTCTGAGCTGTTGGAGGTGGAACTCGCGCTCGATCGAGCGCATGAGTAGCTCCTGGCGCTCGTAGTCCTTCGAATCACTGACGACCTCACCGGCATGGGTGATGCGGTTGGCGAGGATATGGATGTGCTCGTGCTCGGTGTCGGTGTGGCGGGTGACGAGGAATTGGTTGTCGAGGAACTCCATTCCCTCTAGGTAGCGCCGGCCAATGTCGGCCCATTGGGCGTCGGTGAGTTTCTCGCCAGGGGCGGCGGAAAGGGATACATGCAAAACGGCCCTCTCTAGGTTCGGACGCAGCTTGCGGATGGCTCCGAATTCGGCAGATAACTCGGGGACACTTTCTCCAGCCATGTTGGTGTCGAGAATGCGCCCCTGATCCTTCCCAAGGTCATAGGCAATCGCTCCGCGAAATCCCCGCCCTTTGACGGCTTTGGCAATCATGGATTCGACCTGCGGGGCTGCTATTTGGACGCAGGACGGCGGGTATCCCCGTCCAAACCCGCGCCAAGTAGCCCGAGCCGCAGCCGGCTAACTTCAGAGCTGAGCCGACCGAGTAACTCGGTCGCGATGGTCACGCGCTGGCCCTCATTGGCCAAGCGCGTGAGCTGATTCAGATTGGCCGCCAGACGGCCAAGCTCTGCATATTGCTCGCGGTTGATGGCGGCCACGGGCGGCGCCGGCAGCCGACGGGTCAGGGCGGCCTCGCGCAGCCACTGGGCAGGGGTCATGGCCATGACCTCGGCCTTGGCGCGCAAGAGGTCGTATTCGGCCGCGGAGACACGCACGCCGATGGTGGCGGTGCGGAGGTCGGCAACAAGGCTGCGTGGGCGGCCGCCGCGGCGCTTCAGCGCCGGCGGCTCAGGCTGGAGCGAGGCGTCGTCAGGCGACACGAGCGCTCAGCCAGGCCGGCAAAGCCGGGCTCGAGGACCGCAGGGACGAGGCATTCCGGCGGCCCCAGCCGCCGCTCCGCGAGAGCAAAGCGAGTGCGGAGGTCTTCCCTGCCGAGCAGAGCGAGCAGGGCAAGCCGGGCCAGCGAAGCGAAGCCCCGCAGGCAAGCGCAAGCGCAGCCGGCTGCGCGCAGCGCAGCGCCGAGCGGAGCAAAGGCCAAGCGTTTGAGCGAAGCGAAAACATGGCTTGCTTCGATCTGTGCTGTTGGGCGATTGCGGGGCTCTATGCTACCATTCGGTACGGCTTTGGAGCGCAGGTTTGCTCGGGTCCGCACCGCTGTCTATGGTCGAAGGCTCGATCGAATCTCTGGCGTTTCCTCGCTTCGGGCGCAATGTTTCGGGGCGGGATTTCGCCGTGGGCGATGTGCACGGGTGCTTCTCGGCACTGCAGCTCGGGTTGGACTCGATCGGGTTTGACGCTTCGGTCGATCGGCTGTTCTCGGTCGGGGATCTGGTGGATCGGGGACCGGAGTCGCATCTGGTGTTGCAGTGGCTGGCGCTGCCCTGGTTTCATGCGATCTGCGGCAACCACGATTTCATGATCTGGCGTTCAGCACTGGGCAATCCGTATCAGGATGTCGATCATCGAGCGCACGGGGGGACGTGGCTGGATGAGCTGGAGCCGTTGACTCGGGCTGAGATCGGCGAAGCACTGGCCGCCCTGCCCTTGGCGATGGAGATCGAAACCTCGGGCGGCCTCGTCGGACTGGTTCATGCAGATTGCCCGTTCGACGATTGGCGAGGTATGCAGGCGGTGCTTTGGCATACGGTGGATCCTGCGGACGCGCTGGGCGAGTGCTGTTTGTGGTCGATCGAGAGGTATTCCCGGCATTACTCGAAGCCGGTACGCAATGTCCGAGCGGTGGTGCATGGGCACATGGTGGTGAGACATCCAGTGGTGCTGGGCAATGTGCATTTCATCGATACCGGAGGGTGGAAGCCAGGAGGCTATTTCACGTTCCTGGAGCTGGAAACGATGAAGCCTTTGCTCGGACCCAAAGCTGCTAGCGCATCGCCCAATCTGCGCAACCGCTAGGTTATTACTGGGGTTGCACCCCAGCCCCCGGGAGCTTCGCTCCCCCCACAGGGCTCCCCCCTCAATTCTGTTTTGAATGAGGTGTGCCCCGTCCATACCGAACTGCCAAATGGTCAAGCGGTATTGTTTCTACAATAGCGTCCTGACTTCAATTCAAGGGATTTCGCCGCTATGCCTACTCTTCAGGAAATGATTGCCCAAAAGGAAGCACTCGAAAAACAGATCGAGGAGGCTACTTCGCATGGACGCAGTGAGGCAATCGCCAAGGTCAAAGCACTGATGGCCGAGCACGGGCTGAAAGCT
>Ga0123336_10001485_pt1 | contig 21553 bp, 19 predicted proteins | sample SSSSmetaG_FD_96466 | JGI IMG/M metagenome (GOLD analysis project Ga0123336, IMG submission 96466) | Glacier valley bacterial and archeal communities from Borup Fiord, Nunavut, Canada, to study Microbial Dark Matter (Phase II) - ​SSSS metaG | ecosystem: Environmental > Aquatic > Freshwater > Ice... | reverse complement strand
CTTCCGAACGTCATCGAGCTGTTGTGCGAGACGTTCTCGCGCTCGGCCGGCGCCGCGACGAAGGGCTTCGTGATGCTTGGCCGCGATCGGCTCGGCAAGGGCCGCGCGATGCTCGAGGCCGCGTGTGCGAACGGTATCCATGCCACGCGCGAGCTCGCGCGCGCGACGCTGCGCGCGATCGACGGGGATCCGCCCGCTCCCGCGATCCCCAAGACGCAGGGCTTCGAGACCACGCTGCTCGACTTCAAGGCCTTCATCGCGGGCCCCGATCTCGCGATCCGCGACGTGCTCGGCTGCTTGCTCGACGGCCGCGCGATCGTGCGCGCGAATGCGATCACCGCGATCGGAGCGCTCGGGGCGAAGGCGGCCTCGCTCGCGAAGACGATCGCGGCGCTCCTGCGCGACGATGATGCGCGCGTGCGGATCGCTGCGGCGCGCGCGATCGATCAACTCGGTGACGACGCGGTGGTCGCGACTGCGGCGGATCTTGTCGGCGGCATGCGCGGTGATGCCGAGGTCGCCGAGGCGTGTCGCGCCGTGCTCGCCGCGCGCGGCGCAAAGGTCGAGCGCGCGCTCGTGGTCGGGCTCGAGACCCCCGACGAGGTCCACGGGACGCGGATCGTGGACTTGATCCTGGCACTCCCGAATGCGCGCGAGACGCTGTTCATCGCGTTCGATGGGCCCGCGCAGAACGTCCAGCTCAATGCCGCGACCGGCATCGGCCTGCTCGGTGACAAGGCCGGGCTTGCTGGCTGGCGCCGGCTCAGAGCGGGCATGGCCGGTCCTTTGACCCGGCGGCGCGAGGTGATGGTCAAGGCGCTCGCGATGCTCGGTCCCGAGCCGACCAAGTAGCTCGGGATTCAGGCTGGTTTCGCGATCGTCACGTCGAGTGGCTGCAGCCCTTCGATCGTCACGCGCAGCACGTCGCCGACGGTGACCGCACCGACGCCCGCGGGCGTGCCGGTGAAGATGAGGTCACCGGGGTACAGCTTCTCGAACGCGCTGAGCTGCGAGATGATCTCGTTGGGATTCCAGATCATGTCGGTGATGTCACCGCGCTGCTTGGTCTCGCCGTTGACGGTGAGCTCGATCGCGCCCTCCACGACGTGACCCTTGGCGACCGGCCGGATCGCAGCGAGCGGCGCCGAGAACGCGAAGTTCTTGCTCGTGTCCCACGGGTAACCCTTGTCCCGCGCCGCCGTTTGCAGATCGCGACGCGTCATATCGAGTCCGACCGCGTAGCCCCACACGAGGCTCGGCGCCTCCGCAACCGAGACTGCCGCGCCGGCCTTGCCGATCGCGATCATGAGCTCGCCCTCGTAGTGATAGTTCGTCGACTTCGGCGGATACGGAAGCGCTCCGCCGCCAGACACGAGGGCCTGCGGAAACTTCGTGAAGAAGAACGGTGGATCGCGATGAGGGTTTCCGCCCATCTCCTGGGCGTGCGCCTCGTAGTTACGGCCCACGCAGAAGATACGCCCGACAGGGAATCGCTCTGACGATCCTTCGACGATCGCGGTGGGTAATGCGGCGAGCTCGATCATGGGTCGACCGTACCGTTTCGGTTGGGGTGGAGCATGGATCTCGCGTCGCGGTTACTCGTCTAGCTCGCGGCCGCGGGTCTGAAGTACGCTGACGCCGTGCCCGGTCAGGAACGCCGCATCCTCTTCTTGCTCCAGCGCGCGGCACGCGCCGCGCTCGGCTACGCGAACAAGACCACCTACGATGCGCTCGGGGTCTCGGCCACGCAGTTCGCGACGATGATGTACCTCGCGAAGCACCCCAAGGCGACGATGACCGCGATCGCGAGCTTGTTCGATCTCAACAAGTCCGGTGTCAGCGGCATGATCTCCCGGCTCGAGCGCGATGGCTTTGTCACCCGGACTGCCGATCCCGAAGATGCGCGCTCGAACCTGGTCGGCCTCACCCCGTCGGGTGACGCGGTCCGTGCGAGCACCATTCCCCTCATCAAGCGGGTGACCGCACAGGTCACGGAGGGTTTCTCCACGGCCGAGATGGAAGTCATCTACCGCTTTCTGAACACGGTCGTCGAACGCTGCGCGGTTGGCGATGCGGACCAGGACTGAGCTGACAGAAAGTCGCCGAAAACAACGACGCGTATGTCAGGTCTTCCCCGTATCACCAGCTCCGGTCTCACGATTGTCTCGCCGTATCGGGGGGTTATAGCCGGCACGCCGTTCGCTTAGGACTGTCGCAATGACCGCTCGTCTCGCCCTTCTCTCGTTCGCTGTTCTCCTCCTTGCCCCAGCGTTAGCAGCCGCGGATGACGACGACGCTCCGCCGCCGCAGCAATACCCCCAGCAGACGTATCCGCAACCCGTCTACCCGACGCCACTGACGCAGACGACGCAGGGCACGTACGTCCCGCAGAGCGTCGCGATGTCGGGGCCTGAAGAGATCGAGGATGTCGATGACGATCGCCGCGCGCCGGCCGGTTACACGCAAGTCTATCGCACGCGCAAGCACCTGATCGTGGGCGGCGCGGTGACGTTCGCCGTGCCGTATCTGTTGAGCGCGTTCACCGCCTCGGTCAGCCAGGACTGGAGCAACAACGGCCACAACGATCTCGCGTCGCTGTTCATTCCCGTCGCAGGCCCGTTCATCGAGATGGGCAACACCGGTAGCGCGACCGCGAAGTTCTTGCTCGCTGGCCTCGGCGGTACGCAGCTCGCGGGTGCGATCATGCTGTACTACGGCGTCACGTCGAAGCAGCGCGTGTTCGTGCGCAACGACCTCGCTGGCAGCCTCCAGATCAAGCCGCTCGCCGATCGCAACATCCAAGGCATCGCGCTCTCGGGTTCGTTCTAGGCGCGATCACTGGCGTGTTAGGTTCGCGAAATGAGTCGCATCGCGCTGCTGTTCCTCGCCGCAACGGCGTGCTCGTCCAAGAAAGCAACGCCACCAGATCCCATGCCGGTGCTGGTGCCCGAAACGCCGCTGCGTGGTGCCGAAGGCGACAAGGACATCCGCGCGCTCGTCAATGATCTGATCGCTGGCAAGGTCTGCGATCAGATCAAGAATCACTTCAGCGGGCTCAAGACTGCCAAGCGCCCCCAGACCCTCGTCGGCACGATGTGGATCCAGGGCTGCACCATCGAGAACGAAGGCTCGCACCTCGCGATCTCGGCCTCCGGGATGGGCTGGGAATGGGTAGACCAGACCCAGAAGAAGGCGGGCGGCACGTTCGTCGTGAAGCAGTACGTGAAGTTCGCCGTGAGAGCGAAGCTCGTAGGGATGGTCGACCTCGCGTACGATCAAACTGATCACGTCGCATCGCTCTGGTACACGCCGACCGGCCCCGCCGACGTTGAATTCAAACCGATCAACGAGATCGAAGTAGATCGCGATGGCGCCTGGTCATCGATCATCGCCGGCGTGGGCTCGCTGGTCGGCTCTTCGCCCGAACAGCTAGCGGACAAGACCGCGGTCGTAAAAGGGACCGGCGCGATCGAGCTCGCGAACGCGAAGGGGCTCTCGATCGCGGTCGATCTGTGTACGAACACGGTACGGATGAGCGCGAAGCGGCAACCGAAGGGCAAGATGCCGAAGCCGAGCATCGGCGAGAGCGAGCGCATCGAAGCCGAAGTCCAGAACTTCGGCGTGATGATCTTCGGGCCCTATCCCGCGACGGCTGGAATGACGATCAATGTCGACGTCAAAGGCGGGAGCGCGCAGATGTATCTCGCGTGTCTCGACCAGGGCGACGTGGTGGCGCAGGCCTTCCTCGACGCCAGGCCAAACAGCGCAAAGCCGCTCGCCGGCGAAGTCATCTCCGGCAAGGGCGTGCTGCACGCACCGAAGGAGCGCTGTCCGGTCGTCGTGATCGCGCGCAGCATCCAGCCGACACCTGTCACGCTCACGTTCGTCCGCCCCGCCGCGGAGGCGCTCGCGTCCAAGGGCGGACCGCTCCTCCACTGCGCCAAGTAATTACGCCGCGGGGAGCGCGATCGTGAACGTGGTACCGATGCCGGTCTGTGAGGTGACATCGAGCGTGCCACCGTGCTTCTGCACGATGATCGAGCGCGCGATCGCGAGGCCCTGACCACTCCCTTTGCCGACGGGCTTGGTCGTGAAGAACGGATCGAAGATCTTGTCGAGGATCTCCGGCCGGATGCCACTGCCGGTATCGCTGATCGCGACCTTGACCCACTCGCCCGCGAGCCACGTCTTGATCTTGATCAGGCCGTGTTGGTTCGTGTCGCCGATCGCGTGCGCGGCATTGACGATGAGGTTGAGGAAGACCTGGTTGAGCTCGTCGCCGTGGCACATCACATCCGGAATCAGGCCGAGCTCTTTCTCGACATCCGCGACACCACCGGTCTCGTGATGACAGATCACGAGCGTGGTCTCGATCGCGGTGTTGAGGTTCGCGGGCGCCTTCGCCTCCGTGCGATGCGAGGCAAAATCTTTCGTGGCACGTACGATCTTGGTGACCCGGCCGAGCCCCTCGAGCGAGCGCGCCGCGGCTTCGCCGAGGTTCTCGCGCAAGAACGCCATGTCGTGATCGGCCTCGAGCTTGTCGGCACGCGCGATCGCCTGGTCGTTCGGCACGCGAAGCCACGCGAGGTCTTCGACGAGCCGATGATAATCGATCATGCCGGCTTCGAGCTGGCGGATCCCGTCGGCGATGAACGTGCAGCTATCCGTGATGAACTGGACCGGCGTGTTGATCTCGTGCGCGATGCCGGCGGCGAGCCGACCGATCGCTTCGAGCTTCTGCGCCTGTCGGAGCTCGATCTCCATCTGCAGGCGCTGCGCGATCTCTTCTCGCAGCTGCTCCGCGACGCGCTTCTCGGCGGCGGCGGCCTCGCGCAGCTGCTCGTTCGCGGTCACCGTGTTCCAGAACTCGCGCCCCGCGACCGTGCCGAGCAGGAGTGTGTAGATCAGGAAGATCGCGTGCAGCGCCCCGAACGCGGGCACGACGTAGCCGGCGAGCGCCGCGAACATGCCAGGCAGTGTCAACACCGCGACCGCAGCGCGCTGCATTCTCGCGTGAGGTGCGAGTGCGGTGACACTGCCGGACGCGATGCCGCATAAAAAGAACGCGTAGATCACGGACGACAGGCTCGCGCCCGCCCGCACCTCGACGCCCGCGCCGGAGAGGCCCCACAAGAGGTTGCAGCCGACCGAACCGATCGCGAGGAGCGGGATGTTGCCGCGCGCATCGGGGCGTGCGAGCGAACGATGGCAAGCGTAGATTCGGATCCCGATGGCGAGCGCGAACATGCTGCCGACCAAGGCGAACGGAAGTCCGAGCGCGTTCCGCGCGAACAGTTGCGCTGCGGCCAGCATCAGCACGTGACCCACGGTCCCCGAAACGGACCTTTTCGCTAGCTCGGTCGACACCAGCTGCGCACGTGGTGACCCTACCATCCGATCGTTATATCGACCGAAACGGCTATTCGTTGACGTGCGTCGCAGGTCGAGCCCACCACCGCCACCGATATCGGCGGACCCTGACCCGTTCGTGCCATGCGTTGGCACACACGCGGGCCTCGCGATGATCGCGGGCGGTGTTGGCGTGTACTACTTCGCACCGCGCGCGCACGAGCTCGAGGTCGTACCGACCAGCGCGGGCGCTTCGGCGCGAGTCAGTGCGCGTGCGGCGACTTGGCGCGCGGCTGCGCCTCGAGCTCGGCCATCTGCTCACGCAGTAACCAGGTCGGCTCTTCGAACACATCTTCGACCATCGAGCCGAGCTCCGGCGGCCCGGCCGACTCGGCACGCGCGATCGCTTCGCGCACGTCCTTCTCGATCGTCTCGGCCAGCGCCTCGCGCTCGCCCTTCGCGAGCCAACCCTTCCGGGTCAACCACACCTCGGCGCGGCGCAACGGATCACGCTGATGGCGCCAGACTTCGGTGATCTTCTCGTCGCGATAGCGCGTCGGATCATCCGAGCTGCTGTGCGCGCTGACGCGATACGTGAGCAGCTCGATGAACGTGGGGCCATCACCGCGGCGCGCTTTTTCGGCCGCGTGCGAGACCGCGTCGTACACGGCGAACACGTCGTTGCCATCGGCGCGCAGCGGCTCGATGCCGTAGGCGAGTGCCTTGATCGCGATGGTCTCCGACGCGGTCTGGACCGAGCCCGGCGTCGAGATGGCCCACTGATTGTTCTGGCAGATCAGCACGACCGGGACCTTCATCACGCCCGCGAAGTTGAGGCTGACGTGGACATCGCCTTCGCTCGTGCCGCCATCACCCATGTAGCCGAAGCACGCGCGGTCCTTGTCGCCTTTGATCTTCATCGCCATCGCGATGCCGACCGCGTGCGGAACCTGGGTCGAAACGCAGGAGCTCATCACCACGTAGTGATGCTCCTTGTCGCTCGGGTGACACGGCATCTGGCGACCCTTGGTGGGGTCGGTCGCGCAGCCGAAGATCTGCGAGATGTAACTATCGAGCGTCATGCCGCGATAGAGGCCGACGCCGGCTTCGCGCAGCGCGGGCACGATCCAATCATCGGGCTTGGTCGCGGCAGCCGAACCGACGACCGCAGCTTCCTGGCCCATCGCTTCACCGTAGAAGCTGATCCGACCCTGACGCTGGAGCGCGATCATGCGCGCATCGGTGACCCGGATCCGCAGCATCGCTTCGAACATCTTGCGAGCGAGCGGTCGCTCGAATCTCCCGAGTGCCGCTTCGTCGACTGGCGTGCCGTCCTCGCCGAGGAGTTGGTGAAGGCCGCGCGCCTTCGCGATATCGTCACCATCGAAGTAGCTGGGCTTTGTCAGACCATCTCCATGAACATGGTCGTGGGGTCTTCCAGGAGGCTCTTCACGTCCTGGAGGAACATCGCGCCATCCCAGCCATCGGCCAGGCGGTGGTCGACCGAGATCGACAGGTTCATCAGGTGACGGATCACGATCTGACCGCCGCGGACCGCCGGCTTCTCGTCGATCTTGTGGACGCCCACGATCGCGACTTCCGGGAAGTTGATGATCGGCGTGGCGAGCACGCCGCCGAGCTTGCCGAGCGAGCTGATCGTGAACGTCGAGCCCATGAGCTCCTCGCGCGTGGCGGTGCCCGCTTTGACCGCGGCGCCGAGCCGATCGATCTCTTTTGACAGATCGAAGATCGATCGCTTGTCGGCATCGCGTACGACCGAGACGGCGAGGCCATGCGGACCCTGCGCGGCGATCCCGATGTGGTAGTAGCGTTTGCGCACGATCTCTTGCGTCGCTTCATCGAGCGACGCATTGAGCATCGGCCACTTCTTGAGCCCGCTCACGACCGCCTTCACGATGAACGGCAAGTAGTTGAGCCTCACGCCGCGCTCGGCCGCACGCGGCTTCGCGCGCTCGCGCACCGCGACGAGCTCTGTCATATCGATCTCTTCGACGTACGTGAAGTGCGCGGCGGTGTTGACCGAGCGCGACATCGATTCGGCGATCTTCTTGCGGATGCCGCGTAGCGGGATGCGCTCTTCATCGCTCTCGGCCGGGCGTCGGTCTGCCGCCCGCGCAGTCGTCATCGACGCATCCCGCGCATCCCGCGCATCCCGCGCATCCGGCGCATCCGGCGCGCTGCCATTCTGCGCGCGCTTCACATCTTCGGTCGTGACGCGGTTGTGCTTACCGGTCGGCGCGACGCCGCCGATCTCGACACCGAGCTGGCGCGCGAGCCGGCGCGTTGCCGGCGTGGCGAGCACGCGCGAACGATCGCGCGTCGCATCGACGACTTCAATTGCACTCCTGACCGGAGGGGCGGGAGGGGCCGTTCCCGTTCCGACCGCGACCGCGCCTGGAGCCGGAGCCGGAGCCGGAGCCGGAGCCGGAGCCGGGCCGGCTGGTGCATGCGCAGGCGTCGCAGGCGTCGAAGGCCCCGGGGCGGGTGCAGCCGCCCCGCTCTCGTCATCAATCACGACGAGGACCTTGCCGACCGGGCAAATCTCGCCGTCCTTGAAGTTGATCTTCGTGACCGTGCCGGCGCGTGGCGACGGGATCTCGACCGTCGCCTTGTCGGTCATGATCTCGACGATCGGCTGGTCGAGCTTGACCTTGTCGCCGACCTTGACCTTCCAGCTAACGATCTCGCCCTCGACGACGCCTTCACCAATGTCGGGCAGGTGGAATTCGAATGCCATCGTTACCACTCCAGCGTCTTGTGGACCGCGCCGAGGACGCGCTCCGGGTTGGGCAGATATTCGTGTTCGAGGGTGTACGGGAATGGCGTGTCCATGCCGGCGACACGCAAGATCGGTGCTTCGAGCGACCCGAGCACGCGCTCCTGAATCGAAGCGACGAGCTCCGCTCCGAAGCCGCACGTCTTGGGCGCTTCGTGAACGATCACGCAGCGGCCGGTCTTCTCCACCGACGCGCACACGGTCTCGATATCGAACGGGACGAGCGTGCGCAGATCGATGACTTCGATCGAGATGCCGCGCTCGGCACCGAGCTTCGCGGCTTCTTCCGCAATCGAGACCATGCCGCTCCACGCGATCACCGTGCACTGCGTGCCCGGTTGCACGACGTTGGCGACGCCGAGCGGCACCGTGTAATCGCCCTCGGGAACTTCACCGCGGCTCGCGCGATAGATCCGCTTGGGCTCCATGAACATCACGGGATCGTTCTGGCGCATCGCGGCCAGCAGCAAGCCCTTGGTGTCGTACGGATTCGAAGGCATCACGACCTTGAGACCCGGCGTGTGGCAGAACAGGGCCTCGGGTGACTGCGAGTGATACGCGCCCCCGCGGATGCCGCCGCCGACCGGCGTGCGAATCACGACCGGGCAAGAGTACTGTCCGCCGGAACGATACCGGAACTTGGCCAACTCATTCACGATCTGGTCGAACGCCGGGAAGATGAAGTCGCTGAACTGGATCTCGGGGACCGGCCGGAGGCCGTAGAGCGCCATCCCGATCGCGGTGCCGATGATGCCGGCCTCGGCGAGTGGAGTATCGATCACGCGGTCCGCGCCGAACTCTTCGAACAAGCCTGAAGTCGCGCGGAACACGCCGCCGAATCTGCCAATATCTTCGCCCAGCACGACAACGCGCGGATCGGCTTTCATCTGGGTCCGCAACGCATCGCGGACAGACTCGAGAAGGTTCATGACGGGCATGACCGGTACTCGCGTGTTACGTAGCCCCTACCGTAGTGTCAAGGCGGCCCACCAGGTTGCGTTGGCGCAGCGCGGCGGGACCCAAGGGTATAAGGTCCCGGCGTGATCTGGATTCTGCTCGTAATCCTCACGGTGCTCGGTGGTACGGCCGCGGTCCGGATCGCCACGAACGAACGCAAGAAGCTCACCGCAGCCACACCGAAGCAGCTCTCGGGTGGAGGCAGCGACACCAGCCTGCGGGAACGCGGGATCGGCGAGGTTCGCGTCGACGACATCGTGACGATCGATTCGAACGACTATCTCTGCGAAGGCGTCATCAATTACGACGAGGACGGCCATCGCTGGGTCGCGGCGCGGTGCGTCGACGACAAGGTCGTGAAGTGGCTCGTCGTCGGCCTCGAGCGGGCCGGGGCCCATTCGACGCGCTTGCTGGAGCAAGATGCCGAGACGCACATCACGGGCTATCCGCCCGAGGCGCTCGTGGTCGGCGAGCTCCGCTACACCCTCGACAAGCGCGGCACCGCGACGTGCGAGCTGCGCGGTGATGTCGGCGGGCTCGGCGATCTCAAGAAGGATCGCCCCGAAGGCCACGTCGAGCGCTGCCGATGGTGGCTGTACAGCGCGCCCGGAGACGACACGCTCGTCGTCGAGCAGTGGGGATCCGACTACCGCGTGCTGCGCGGCAACAAGGTCGGCGACGGCATCATCGAGCTGATGCAGGCCAGCTAGCGGCTAGCGAGGTAGGTCAAAGGTGAACGTGGAGCCGACGTTCACGACCGATTCGACGACCAGCTTGCCGCCGTAGGTCTCGACGATATCGCGCACGACGGGCAGGCCGAGGCCCGTGCCGCGCTCGCCCTTGGTCGTGTAGAAGGGCTCGAAGATCTGCTCGAGCGCATCGGGCTGGATCCCGCTGCCGGTATCTCGCACCGAGGATACGACGCGCGTACCGTTGCTGCTCGGCCGCACGGTCACGGTGATCATGCCGTTACCGCTGATCGCGTCGACCGCATTGATCACGAGGTTGACGAGGATCTGTTCGATGCGCGTGCGATTGACCGTGACGGTCAGAGGCTCGTTGCCGAGCTCGAGCACGCACTCGACGCGACCGAGCTTGCCAGCCTGGCGCAGCATCGTAGTGATGTCGCGCACGAGGTCGTTCAGATCGATCGGCCCGACGTGGTCAGGACCGGGCCGCGCGAGCTGCATGAGGCGTGCGCCGTGCGCGGTGATGTGCGTGCCGACGCGCTCGAGATCGGGGAGCATCTGACGCGCGACGCTCTCGATATCGTCACCGTCGTCGAGCGCGCGCGAGAGCTCGTCGATCGCGGCGATCTGGATCTGCGCGATGTTGCGCAGCTCGTGCCCGACGCCGCCGGCGAGCGTGCCGAGCGTGGCGCGGCGCTCGGCGAGCTGGAGCTGCGAGCGCGTGAGCTCGAGCTTCTCTTCGACCGACGCGTTCGCAGCGCGCAGCTCCTCTTCGACCTGACGGCGGCGCAAAATCTCGGTCTCTTTGTCGAGCAGCAGCTGGCGGAGCTCGCGAACATCACGCGCGACGAGGACGATGCCCTGGAGCGAGCCTCTCGCGTCGAGGATCGGCGAGCCGGTGACCGACACCGGGATCTTCGTCCCGCCCTTGGTGACGAGCCACGCTTCTTCACGCCGCAAGATGTCGCCATCTTCGATTCGCCGTCGCACGACGGTGCGGAGGCCCGAGCTATCGTCGATGAGCAGCTCGGAGACCGCCTTGCCGATCAGCTCCGGGTGCGAGAAGCCCGTGAGATTGGTCGCGCCCGAATTGGCGAGGGTCACCCGGCCTTCAGGATCGATCCCGAACACCGCGGTATCGACCATCGCTTCGATCACAAGCTCGAACACTGACCCCCCATCCTAACACGCGAGAAAGAAGGCACTAGAAGACCCGCTGTCGGCCCAGATGCTCGCCCACATGGCGGGACGCCTGCTACCTTAAAGGTAGTGAGTATCACGCGGCGCATTCTCGAAGGCGCGCAATCCGGATTCTCCAAGCTGACCTCGCTGGTGATCGTCGACGACGATCCTTTGAGCAATGTCGAAGGCGCGGCGTTACAAGCCGAGCTCACGGCGCGCAAAGCGGCGCGCAAAGCGACCCGCCAAGCGCTCGACAATCCCCTCGCGAAAGCGGCGCTCGGCAACCCGGCAGCACGCGCACAGCGGGATCGTGCCGCCAAGGAGCGGCAGGGCCGCGTCCATCGCGAGCGCGACGAGCGCGAGACCAAGCAGCGCCAGGCGAATGACGAGGCGTTCCGCCAGATGAAGGAGCAGGCGGCGCGCGGAGGTGGCAACGCATGGCCCTCTTCGAGCTCTTCGGGCTCGTCCGAGCCACGCCGGCCTCCGAAACCGGGGAGCAGCGAAGCGCAGCTCGTCGAGTGGTATCGCGTGCTCGACGTTCAACCCGGCGCCGAGAAGTCCGCGATCAAGAGCTCGTACCGCCAGCTGATGCGGAAGTATCACCCCGATATGCACGCCGGAAATCCGGGCAAGCAGAAGGCGGCGACCGAATTGAGCATGCGTGTAACAGGTGCGTACAACGGGTTGATGCAGCACCTCGACAAGAAGTAGCACGTGGTACTACGCCGCCCGTGGATGCACAGAGCTCTGCCTCCAAAACCGCGTTGATGGTGTGTGCGTATCGCGCGCGGGCGAGTCGCTGGATAACACCCCTCTTCAACGATCCGTGGGCTGCGCAGATCGCGGGTAGCGAGGGTGAGGAGATCGCGCAGCAAATCGCTGCTCGCTGGCCGCCGATGGAGACCTGGCTCGCACTGCGCGTCGCCTATCTCGATCGGCTCGTCGGCATCGCGGTCGATTCCTTGTCGATCCGCCAGATCGTGATCCTCGGCGCGGGCTACGACACGCGCGCGGCGCGGTTGCCGCGCGCGGGCGTCCAGTACTTCGAAGTCGATCACCCCGCGACGCAAGCCGCGAAGCGCGAGGTCATCGCGAAGCTGCCGGGCTACCCGGTCAAAGCTGCGCGTTACGTCGCCTGCAACTTCGAGGTCGAGGACCCGATCGATCGGCTCGTCGCGAACGGCTTTGACAAAGCCGAGCCCGCGCTGATCGTGTGGGAAGGCGTCGTGATGTACCTGCCGGAAGCGGCGATCCGCGCGACCGCGACGCGGCTGGCGAGCGAGCTCCATCCGCACTCGGTCGTCGCGTTCGATCTGTTCGGCAAGCGGATGGCGATGCAGGACGTCTCCGATGCGGATACGCAGACCGTGTCGTTCGTCAAAGGGCTCGGCGAACCGATCTTGTTCGGCAGCGACGACATCTTGCCGCTGCTCTACGAGTGCGGGTTCCGGTGGATTCGCTCGCGCGATTTCAACGAGCTCTCCGTCGAGCTCATGGGCGAGTACAAGCGCGAGCGGCACTTTCGCTTTCAGCACCTCGCGCTCGCCGCCGTGCGCACGCCGGTTGCTGGATGGCCCTGAGCAAGAAATACATCCCTCACGTCTTGATCGCCGCGCTGGCGATCGCGATCGCGTGGGGCTTCGCCGCGACGACGTTGCGCGTGAACCCTTCGATGGGGTTGCCGCTCGATGACAGCTACATCTATCTGACCTACGCGAAGCAGTTCGGACGCGCGCAACCATTCACGTACTATCCGGGCGGCGGATACTCGGCGGGCTCGACCAGCGTGCTGTGGCCGATGTTGTTGGCTCCGTTCTGGACGCTCGGTGCACGCGGCCACGCGCTCGTGTGGGTCTCGTTCGGCATGTGCTCGGCGTTCTTCACCGCGGTCGGCCTCGGCTGCTTCCGGTTCGCGGAGAAGGTCTCCGGCAGTCAGGTGATCGGCGCGCTGGCCGCGGTGATGGCGCTCGTGATCGGCCCATTCGCGTGGAGCGCCCTCGCCGGCATGGAGGTCGCATTCGCGGCGGCGCTGCTCGTCGCTACTTTGCTCTTGCTCGCGAAGGAACCTGAGAGTGGTCCGCCGAGCTGGAAGCTCGCGGTCGTGCTCGCCGCGACCTCGCTGTCGCGCCCCGAGGCCACGCTGATCGTCGTCGCGATCGTCGGCTGGAACGTGATCGCGCGGTTGCGGACGCGCGACTGGAAGAATGCCGCGCGCTGGTTCGCCCCGCTCGCGGCGCCGCTCGCGTGGGTGCTCGCGAATCGCGCGTTCGCCGGTAATTTCTTTCCGAACACCGGCGTGGTGAAGAGCCACTTCTATCTGCCGGGCTTCACGTGGGCGTACTGGAGAGAAGCGGTGGTCGCACAGACCGGCGCACTCGCGAAGACGATGTTCTGGGCACCGGAGAGCCCGTTCTTGTTCCCGCGCGTGATCGCGGTGCTGTTCGTCATCGGCGCGGTCCGGGTGATCCTGTGGGCGCGGCGCGCGCAGCGCACGCTCGTCGGCGTAGTCGCGGTGGTCGCGCCGCTCGCGTTGATGCTCGCCGTTGTCGGCACGTCAGGTGTCGGTGGTTGGAGCGTGCAGAACCTGCGCTACATCGCGACAGCGATGCCGCTCGTTGTACTCGTCGCGGCGTGCGCGCTCGCACCACCGAAGATCATCGAGAGCTCGCTCCAGCGCACCGCGTGGCTCGCGACCACCAGCATGTTCGGGCTCGTCTTCGTCTACTCGGCGTGGAGCGGCATGAAGGACAACATGCTGTTGTTCGCGCAAGGCGCGATGGATACGAACGCGCAGGTCGTGACGATCGGCCACTACGTACACGACAAGTTGCCGGACGCGCGCGTGATGTTTCACGATGCCGGCGCGGTCGCGTACTACGGTGACGGCGAGGTCTATGACATGCTCGGCTTGGTCACCAACGATCAGGCTGCGATCGCGAATAATGGCCCTGGCGCGCGGTTCGAGTTTCTCGAGAGCTTGTCACCTGCGGAGCGGCCGACACACTTCGCGTACTACCCGGGCTGGATGGGCAGCGCGGAGCTCTTCGGCGAGGTCGTGCTCCACACCCCGCTGCGTCCCGCGCTGCCCACGAAGCTGCACCGCATCGTCGGCGACGCCGACATGGAGGTCATCGTGGCGAACTGGGATCACGTCGGCACCGCGGAACGCCCACTCAACGATCACACCGGTTGGAAGGTCGTCGATCGGCTCGACATCGCGGATCTTGCGAGCGAGCACGGCCATCACTGGGTCGGTGCCATGGGGCAGCGCCACTTCGGCGATCCGACCGCGCACTGGTCGATGGTCGAGCGCGAGACCGGCGCCGCCGGCCTGCTCCTCGACGGCGGTCGCACGATCCGCGAGACCAAAGGCGAGGGCTTCACGATCACGATCGATCCGGTGAAGCCGACGCGTATCGTGATACGCACGGGCGGTCAAGTCAGCTACTCGCACCATGAAGCAATCACCGCACCGATCACCTTGAAGTTGTTCGCAGGCACCAAGGAGCTCGGCCACCTCATGGTCTCTGCCCCCGGTGGAGTATTTTCCGAACTCTCGTTCAACCTCCCACCGCGGTTGTTCCACGAGCGCCAGATCGAAGTGCGCACCGAGACCACGGGCCCGTATCGGGTGTTCCACTGGTTCGTGCTGCAACCCGAGTGAGCTCCCTGGCATCGTCGACCCGGTGACGAAGAAGCTGCTGTCGGTGAGGTGATACTCCAAGGCCTGGCGATCCAACGACCGAGGACTACAGCGTTCGTGCCCGTCCAGCTGCTTGGCCAGGTCCGGCGATTCTAGTCTCGGGCAGGACCTCGCCTCCCTTGTAATCGACGCGCCATTCGTCGGCGCCCGCACCTGAGTCCTCGGATTCGAGCTTTCGATTGCGACTCGCCATCGCTTAGTTAGAAGACGAGCTGGACGCGCCCGATAATCGAGGTCTCGTCGATCCGGTCGGCGACCCCGGTGCCCGTCTTCCCACCGCCGGTGAACCAGGTGCGTTCGAGATCGACCAGCGCGCGAAACGAGCGATTCGCCCACCAATCGACGCCGACGCCCCCCGACCACGCGCGTCGCGCGTACCTGGTCGGGTCGACATACTTCTCGAACACCGATCCGTTGACGGTGCGGATCTCGCCGATGCGCGCTTTGACATCGACCGCACCGATTTCGCCGGTCTTCGGATCGAGCGGGTGTTTCGGAGTGACGCTGTTGTACGTCGCTTCATCGTCGGTGAGTAGCACCTGCGCGACGGCTTCCCACGCGTCGGAGGAGACGCGATCGTGGTCGCCGTTGAGCACGACCTCTTGCGCGGAGCGTACGTAATCCGCGATCAGGCCGAGCCGACTGTAGAAATAGTAGCCCTGGACCGCGGCGCGATCGTGGCGACCATCAGCGACGACGGTGTCGGCGAGCGTGGTGCCCGCGCGAAACAAAAAGATCGTGTTCTGGCCCGAGGTCTTCCACGAAGGCACATCGATCTGGGTCAGGTTCGCCTGCTTATCGCCGAACGTGGCCGCCGCGCCGACGCCGAGGTTCTCGAGAAATTTCGGCCCCGTCGCCGCGAACGGGCGGACGAACACGCGTGCCGCGAGCTCCTTGTCGTCGGTCGCGTCGCCATCGTTAATACTGCCATCCGCGACGCCGTTGAACACGCCGAACTGATAGGCGAGCGTGCCCTTCCCGACATCACCGAAGAGCTCGACCCCGAGATCACGGTTCGGCGAGATCTGGTTTGGAAGGCCGCGCTCGGCGAAGATCGTTTGACCTTCGGACTGGAGGCGCTCGATCCCGAAAGGCACCTTGAACTTGCCGAATCGGATCTTGAGGACGTCGGTGTAGCGCACGTCGACGTACGCATCTTGAACGAGCAGCTTCGAGCCCGCGAAATCGGGCATGAAGCGGAAGTCGAAGTGGTCGTAGACGGTGCCGCGAAGATCGAAGCGCAGGCTGCGAATCAGGAACTGATCGGTCTGGACGTTGTTGTCGTCGTTGACGAAGAATCGAGCGTCGAACTGGCTGATGCCACCGATGATCAGCTTCGAGCTCCCGTCGGTCGCTTGCAGGATGAAGCCGTCCTTGAAGCCCGAGGTCTTTGGCTCGAGGGCACCGGCCGGATCCTGGCTCGGCACCACCGGCCAGGCGACGACGATCAACGGCGCTGCGACGACGGGCGGTGCGACGACCAGCGCCGGATCGGCAGGCGGCACCGGCTGCGGGGGTTCGGCGGGCGGACTCGGTTGAACCGGCGCGGCGGGAGGTTGCGGCGCACCGCCGTTCGAGGGCTGGGCGGCGGCGAGCGAGCTGACAAGGAACGAGCTGAGGATCGAGACGTACTTCATGACAAGGCCTGACTCGGAGATGGGTTGTCGAGAAACACCGAAGCGGTGCGAACCGTGGCGATAGCGCGGTCACCACGCACGAGCGCGAGCTCGGCGAGACGACGGCGCGAAAGCTCGATCACGAGCTCGCCGTGATCGAGGTGAGTGACAACGACGCGCGCGGTGATGCCGATCTCGCGAACGTCTTGGATGGTGACCGAGAGCGACTGCGGGACCGGTTCGCGACCGAGCTCCAGATCGTGGCCCCGGACGAACGCGCGCGCCGCGCCATCACCGGCGCCAGTCCACGGCAACACGAGCTCGCCGAAGCTGCCGCGGTCGCCATGGACCTCGCCACGCAGCACGTTCGCGCCGCCGAGAAACTCGATGACGAACGCGCTCGCGGGACGATCGAAGACCTCGTTCGGCGAACCGACCTGTTCGATCTTGCCGTGGTCGAGCACGACGATCCGGTCGGCGACTTCGAGCGCCTCCTCCTGATCGTGAGTGACGAACACCGAGGTGATGTGGAGATCATCGTGCAACCGCCGCAGCCACGTGCGGAGCTCGGCACGCACACGCGCATCGAGCGCACCGAACGGTTCGTCGAGCAGCAACACTTTCGGATCCGGTGCGAGCGCGCGCGCGAGTGCGACGCGCTGGCGTTGCCCGCCGGAGAGCTCGCTCGGCAAGCGTGTCGAGAGCTCCGAGAGCTGCACGCGCGCGAGCAGGTCGCGCACGCGGAGCTCGATCTTCGCGGCTGGCTGCTTGCGCACCGAGAGCCCGAACGCGATGTTCTCGGCGACCGTGAGGTGCTCGAAAAGCGCGTAGTCCTGGAACACGAAGCCGATGCCACGCGCCTGGATCGTCGCGTGAGTAATCTCTTCGTCGCCGAGGAACACCCTGCCCTTTTGCGCCACTTCGAGCCCGGCGATCACGCGGAGCAGCGTGGTCTTGCCGCTGCCCGAAGGACCTAGCAAGGCGACGAGCTCGCCGCTCGGAATCTCGATCGAGACATCCACGAGCGCGGCGAATTCACCGAACTCCTTCGTGATGTGCTCTGCGCGGATCTTCATACGCGGTTCCGTTCCGCGCGCCATTCGACGACACGCTGCAAGACGACCGTGGCAAGCGCGAGCACGACGAGGATCGTCGCGACGGCGAAGGCGGCCTGATATTGAAAATCGTTGTAGAGAATCTCGATGTGGAGCGGGACCGTGTTGGTCTCGCCCCGGATGTGACCGCTGACCACCGACACCGCCCCGAACTCGCCGATCGCGCGCGCGGTGGACAGGATCGCCCCGTACGCGAGCGGCCAGCGCAGGCCCGGCAGCGTGACGCGCCAGAACGTCTGCCACGGCGAGGCACCGAGCGTGAGCGCGGCGAGCTCTTGCTCGGGTCCACGCGCTTCGAGCGCGGGGATCAACGCGCGCGCGACGAACGGAATCGTCACGAAGGTGGTGGCGAGCACGATCCCCGGCACCGCGAACACGATCTTGTGGCTCGAGTGGAGGTAGCCGTGCGCACCGAACAGCAGGATGAACATCATGCCGACGACGACCGGCGACACCGCGAAAGGAATATCGATCAGCGTGAGCAGCGCGCGGCGGCCCGGAAACTTGAAGCGCGCGAGCGACCACGCGGCGGCGATACCGAAGCCAATGTTCAGCGGCACCGCGATTCCCGCGACGAGGAGCGTCAGCTTGATCGCCGATTTGGCATCCGGGGTCGTGATCGCAGCGAGATAGGGCGCGATGCCGTCGCGTACCGCGATCGCGAACACCACGCCGAGGGGCACGACCATGAACAGCACGAAGAAGCCGACCGCGATCGCTATCAAGCTCCGGCGCACCCAGGGTGTTTCGCCAACGGCGCGCTTCATACGTGACCTCGCACGATCGTCGCCGGGGGCGGTAGCGTCGGCCGTTCTTCGGGAGGCCGCTTGCGATGCAAATCGCGCTTGCGGCTGCGCCGGCCGAACGAATTGATAGCGATCAAGATCGCGAACGAAGAGATCACCATCACGAGCGCGAGCGCGGTCGCACCCGAGTAATCGAACTGCTCGAGCTTGGTCATCACGAGGAGTGGTGCGATCTCGGTCTTGCCCGGCATGTTGCCGCTGATGAACACGACCGAGCCGTACTCGCCGAGTGCACGCGAGAACGCGAGTGCGAAGCCCGTGACGATCGCAGGGCGCAGCGCCGGCAGCACCACGCGCACGAACGCCTGCAGCCGCGTCGCACCGAGCGTCGCCGCGGCTTCCTCAAGCCGGGGGTCGAGCTGGACCAGCACCGGCTGCACCGTGCGCACCACGAACGGCACACCGAGGAACACCAGCGCGATCACGATGCCGAGCCGCGAGTAGGCGCCCTCGACCCCGATCGCGTGGAGATAGCGACCGAGGACGCCTGTCGAGCCCCAGGTCGCGGTCAGCGCGATGCCGGCCACGGCGGTCGGTAAGGCAAACGGCAGATCGACGAGCGCATCGATCAGGCCGCGACCGGGGAACTCGTAGCGCACGAGTACCCACGCGACGATCAGACCAAACACCGAGGCGATCGCCGCGGCGACGAGCGACGCACCGAGCGACAGTGCGAACGACGCGACCGCACGCGGTGCGGTGACGACCGTCCAGAACTGCGCCCAGGTCAGCGATGATGTCTTCAGCACGATCGTCGAGAGGGGAATCACGACGAGGAGTCCGAGGTACGTCAGCGTGACGCCGAGCGACAGTCCGAACCCAGGAAGCGCGCGACGGGCCATGACTTACTTGGTGTAGATCGCGTCGAACACACCGCCGTCGGCGAAGTGCGTCTTCTGCACGACGCCCCAGCCCCCGAGATCATCGATCGAGAACAGCTCGAGCTCCGGCAGATCCGACTTCACCGTCTTACTGCGCGGGCGGTAATGATTCTTCGCGATGATCTCCTGCGCGGGCTCGGTGTAAAGAAACTCGAGGAACGCCTTCGAGACCTCGGCCGTGCCGTGCTTCGCGACGACGCGATCGACGACGGCGACCGGCGGCTCCGCGAGGATGCTGCGCGGCGGCACCACGATCTCGAAGCCCTGATCCTTGGCCTGATCCTGCGCGAGGTACGCCTCGTTCTCCCACGACAACAGCACGTCGCCTTGGCCGCGCTCGACGAACGTCGTCGTCGAACCGCGCGCGCCCGAATCGAGCACCGGCACGTGTTGATAGAGTTGCTTGACGAACGCCTTCGCACCTTCGTCGCTACCGCTCGTCTTCTTGCCGTGGCCCCACGCTCCGAGATACGCCCAGCGCGCACCGCCCGAGGTCTTGGGGTTCGAGGCGATGACCTTGACGTCATCCTTCACCAGGTCACCCCAGTCCTTGACCGCCTTCGGGTTGCCTTTGCGAACGAGGAACACGATCGTCGAGGTGTACGGCGTCGAGTGTTCGGGTAGCCGCGTCTGCCAATCCTTCGCTAGCAAGCCCGAGTCCGCGATCGCGTCGATGTCACCGGCGAGGCCGAGGCTCACGACATCGGCCTCGAGCCCATCGATCACGGAGCGCGCTTGCTTGCCCGATCCACCGTGCGATTGTTTGATGGTGACGGTGACGTGCTTGGTGTCCCGGTACTGCTTCGCGAACGCGTCATCGAGCTCTACGTAGAGCTCGCGCGTAGGATCGTAGGAGACATTGAGGAGCTCGACCGTCTTTATGTCGCTGGTCTTGCCATCGCCATTCGCCGCGGACTTGCTGCCGTTGCACGCGACGGTCGCGAGCAGGCTGACAACCCCCACGCCATGAAATTTCGTCAAACGCATGGCGCGGCGCATTACACGAGCCGGGCCAGACCTAAGCCCATGATAAGACGTTCATCCGTTATATTGGAAACTCCGCCATTTCGGAGTAGCCTGCGAACTATCGTGGGCCTCCCGAAATCTCGTGAAGAACGTGTTGCCAGTGGTCAGTGATGAAGTCGACGCGATCGTCGGTGCGGATGCGGGCCTGCGCGAGGTCATGCATCAGGTCGAGCAAGTCGCGCGCACCGACTCACCGGTGTTGCTGCTCGGCGAGACCGGAAGCGGCAAAGATGTCGTCGCGCGATCGATCCACCGCAAGTCCACGCGCGCCGACGGCCCGATCCTGCGCGTCAACTGCGGTGCGATCGCACCGGAGCTGATCGATTCCGAGCTGTTCGGGCACGAGCGCGGCAGCTTCACGGGCGCCTCCGCGCTGCGTCGCGGCTGGTTCGAGCGCGCCGATGGCGGCACGCTGTTCCTCGACGAGATCGGCGAGCTTCCCCTCGCGGCGCAAGTGCGCCTGTTGCGGGTGTTGCAGGATGGCACGTACGAGCGCGTCGGTGGCCAAGAAGAGCTCCGCACGAACGTGCGCGTGATCGCGGCGACGCATCGCGACCTCGCCGCGATGGTGCGGCTCGGCCGGTTTCGTGAAGACCTCTGGTATCGCATCCACGTCTTCGCGATCCGCTTGCCATCGCTGCGTCAGCGCCGCGCCGATATCGCGGACCTCGCCGCGTACTTCGCGGATCGCGCGGGGCGCCGGCTCGGCACCGAGAAGCTCGCGGTCACGGCAGCTGACCTCTTGTTGCTGCAGGGCTACGACTGGCCCGGCAACGTCCGCGAGCTCGCCGCGGTGATCGACCGCGCCGCGATCCTCGGTGGCGGCGTGAGGCTCGAGATCTTCCGCGCGCTCGGCGGCGATGCCGTGTCGGGCCCGCACGGCAGCGCAGCAGATGTTTCAACAGAAGATTCGTTCCCCACGCTCGACGACGCCATCCGCGAGCACATCGAGCGCGCGCTCATCCGCACCCGGGGCAAGATCGAGGGAGCGAGCGGTGCGGCCAGACTCCTCGGCCTGCACGCCAACACGCTGCGTTCCCGGATGGAGAAGCTCGGCGTCCAGTGGGAACGGTTCCGTCCCATGGTATGAGACGGCCATGCCCGAGCTACGTTTCGATGCAGTCGTGATCGGTGCCGGCCCGGGTGGATATCCCGCGGGAATCCGCCTCGGCGCGCTCAAGGTAAAGACGCTCGTGATCGAGCGTGAATACTGGGGCGGCGTCTGCCTCAATGTCGGATGCATCCCGTCCAAGGCGCTGATCTTCGCGGCGAAATCGTACGACAAGATGAGCCACTCCGAGGAGATCGGCATCACGCTCCCCGGCAAGCCGGTCGTCGACGTCAAGAAGATGCAGGCGTGGAAGTCCGGCGTCGTCACCAATCTGACGAGCGCCGTCCGCACTCTCCACGAGGCCACCGCCACCGAGATGAT
>Ga0123336_10001484_pt1 | contig 21560 bp, 19 predicted proteins | sample SSSSmetaG_FD_96466 | JGI IMG/M metagenome (GOLD analysis project Ga0123336, IMG submission 96466) | Glacier valley bacterial and archeal communities from Borup Fiord, Nunavut, Canada, to study Microbial Dark Matter (Phase II) - ​SSSS metaG | ecosystem: Environmental > Aquatic > Freshwater > Ice... | reverse complement strand
GTGGCGCAAACCTCTCACGATCAGCGAGCGGCAGCCCACGTGCTTCCGTCGGCTGCGCTAAACGCCGGAACGTGCAGCGCGCACCTCAGGGTCGAATGCGACGAGCTACCCAACCGCTTGGCATCTAGTTGTTCTGCGCGCCTTGCACGATCCAACGCCGGATCGTGTCGCGCGCATCCGCATCGAGCGGATTGTTGAGGGGGCTCGCTAATGTACACTGGTACGCATCGAGCTTGTGCATGAGGTAGCTCTCGGCGGGGTGACCCGGCATGACGAGCGGCTCGCCCGCCTCTGGCCCGACGAGGTTCGTATACGAATCGGTCGTGGCCCGGCCTAGCTCGAGCTCGCCTTGGGGACTAGCGCCACCATGGCAGCTCGCCGAGGTGCAGCTGTGCGTGAGTACCGGCAGCGCGTCGGCCGAGAACGTCACCGCCGGCGCCATCAGATTCATGCCGCTTGGCACGACATAGACCTCACATGCACCGGCATCCAGCTGCCAGTTCGGCATAGTCCGCGATCGGAATCGGGCCGACCGAGCTCCCGAGCGTGATCATCTTGCCGACGTTCGCCTTCTGAAACAGATCGGTGATCACCGCGGCATCGCTCGCTTGATGCGAGTCGAACCAGGCGTAGAGCTGCATCAACGCCGGGGTCATCATCAGTTGCTTTGTCTCAGACGTGCTCGTGAACGGCTGGCTCGCACCGGTCATGGCGAGCACCGTCCGAGCAAAGCTCTCGCGCGCGTTCTGGACAAGCGGCGGCAACGAGCGACCCGCGCCGAGTCCGTTCGGCGGTGCGATGTCGATGAAGTTCGAGGTCGTTTTCTGCGTCTGCTGGAACGCGAGCTCGAAGAACACCATCATCTTCTGCTGGGACTGCGGCGTCGCCATCCACGTGTCGATCAGCCCCGGTAACGCGGTCGGATCTGCCACTACCGCAGCGACCTCGGCCGAGGTCGGCGCGAGGCCGACGAGGATGTTCTTGACCTTCGCAACATACACCGAGGGCGACTCACCATCGAACTCGGGGGTGTCGATCTCCGGCCCAGCGCAGCTGGTCGCGAGGATGAGCGCAAGGCGAGTGATGTGGGGCAGCGTGCGTCGAAGAGTCATGGCGTTCCTCGGGTTCCCACACAGCAAGGAATCGGCCAGACCGTTCGGGTCCTGAATGCTGAAATCGGCCGCTGAATTCGGGCATTTCGCCCGCGTGTCGGCAGCTCCCGACATGCACTTGTAGGGTCGAGCCTGCAATCGCTCGATGGCGCAATGCTGTATTCAGCGCGTCATTTGACGACGGTGATGGCGCGACATTCGCGATCATCCTGCCTCGTGTACCGTGTGCAGCCCGTGAGGTACCTGTGGCTAACAACGCTCCTCGTCGGAGCATGTGATCTCGCGGACAAGTCCGCCCAGGATCGCCCGCTCACCCTCGAGTACGTGACCGAGGCGATCTTGAAGCCGAGCTGCGGCACCGCGGAGTGCCACTCGGCGATGAAGGCGGAGAAGGGCGACATCTTCGATAGCGTGAAGGCCGCGAAGCAGTCGATCGAAGTCACGCATCCAGATCTCGTCGTGACCTGTGCATGGCTTGGCAAAGATCCCGAGACCTGCGCGCAGAACAACGACGATATCGCGAGCTCGTATCTGATGACCGTGATCACGGTCGGTGACTACAGCGCTGGCAACCTGATGCCGCTCGATCAACCGATGTCGAACCAGAATATCCTCTTGCTCTCGCGCTGGATCCGCGAGGGCGCGCAGGGCCTCGACAAGCCGGTCGCGCAATGAAGCGCATCTTCGTTCTGGCCATCGTGATGGGTGCGCTTCGCGTCGCCCACGCGTATCCGCAATTCCAGTTGATCAAGGATCAGACGTGCTCGAGCTGCCACCTGTCGCCGGCGGGCGGGGGCCTTTTGTCCGAGAACGGCCTGGCGACCGCCGAGTCGATCTCGCAGTGGGGCACCGCACCGGAGTTCTTCTACAACAAGGTGCCGCTCCCGGCCTGGCTCGAGCTGGGCGGCGATCTACGGAGTGCCGCCGGGTACGACGTTGCTGGTGATCAAAATCGCCGCTTCGTAGGATTTCCGATGCAGGCGGAGATCAATGCGGCTGCGACCTACAAGAACTTCTCGCTGCACGTCACGGCGGGTGCTCGCGATCCGAAGTGGGAGAACAACACCAACCAGTTCGACAGCTCGACGCTGTTTGCTTCGCGAGAGCACTGGTTTCAGTGGCAGGACAGGCCCGGGGAGACCGAAGGCTTGTTCGTGCGCGTCGGTCGCTTCATGCCGGTGTTCGGGCTGCGCTTTGCAGAACACGTCTATTACGATCGGCGCTATGGCGGCACGCCGCTCTACGGCGACACCTACGGGGCTGCGGTCGAGTACGTCACCTCGAAGTGGGAAGCTCACTTCACCGGCTTCATCCACGATCCGATCCTCGTAGACTCGATCGAACGCGGCAATGGCGGCACGGTCTACGCCGAGACGCGGGTAACTCCGACGACCTCGCTCGGGATCGAAGGCAAGCTCGACGACACGCCGGATGACCTCACGTACTACGGGGGTGTCACCGCAAAGCAGCAGGTCGGCACGAGCGTGCTCGTCCAGGGCGAAGTCCAGTTGATCCATCAAAAGATCGACGAGGGCGGCAAGGTCAACCAGCTCGTCAGCACGATCGTAGGCTCGTACTTCATCGGTCCCGTGATGGTCGACCTCGCCGCGAACATCTATCACTCGAACCTGCACTTCGCGTTGCTCGATCAAGAGGCGCTCGATCTGAACATCCACTGGTTCATGACGTCGCACGTCGAGATGTTGCTAACCAATCGCTTCCAGATGCAGGCGTTCGGCGCCGATGGTCCCAACTCCGGCTACTCGCTCTTCCAGGTCCACTATCGGCTGTGACTACGACTGCGGCAGGGTCATCGTGACGCTCACGCCACCGCCCTCACGATTTGCGAGAGAGACCCGCCCGCCGTGGGCCTCGGAGATCTCGCGCACGAGGGCGAGGCCGAGGCCGGTACCGCCGCGCTTCGTCGAGTAGAACGGCAGCAGCGCATTCTCGAGGACGGCCTGGTTCATCCCGCCGCCTCGGTCGCTGACCTCGATGGCGATGTTCGCGCCGGCGCGGCGGATCGCGAGTGAGATATCGCCGGCGGCGGATCCGGACTCGTGCGCATTGCGCAGCAAGTTCAACAGCGCTTGTTCGAGCTGTGCGGGATCGAAGCGACCTGGCACCTCCGGTAGCCCGGGGCCGATGCTAAACGCGACCTGTGCCCGCAGCCGATCGACAAGCTCGCGCCACGAGCGCGACTCCAACCGCGGCGTCGGGAGCTTCGCGAACTTCGCGTACCCCGAGATGAACTGCTCGAGGTGCTTCGCCCGCTCCGCGATCGTGGCGAACACCCTCTCGAGCTGCGTGTGCTTGCCGAGTTTCAAGAGCTCGTTGCCCGAGTGGGCGAGCGATGCGATCGGTGCGAGCGAGTTATTGAGCTCGTGGCTGATCACGCGGATTACTTTCTTCCAGGTGCGCACTTCCTGGCGATGCAGCTCGACCGTGAGCTGGCGCAGGATGAACAGCTCGTGTGCGCGCCCGTTGAGCCGAAATCCCGAGCGCGCCAGATAGAAAATGTCCTCTTCCTGATCGCCCGCCTTGGTGACGACGAACAAGCCATCGCCACCCCGCGCGATCGCCTCGCGCAGCGACTCGGGCGCGGCCTCGAGCAGGGCAGGGAGCTTGATGCCCTCGAGCCGGCGGCCATCGCGCAGCAGCTTTCGTGCGGCGAGGTTGCCGTGCACGATGTGGCCGTTCGGATCGACGAGCAGCATCGCGACGGGCGTGTTCTGGACCATCGTGTCGAGTAACAGCTCGCGCTGGACGAGCGTCTCGCGTTGCGCGCGCAACGTATTGCCGAGCTCGTTGTGCGCCGCGACCAGATCGCCGACCTCGTCGTTTTTCGGCCACGCAAGCGAGAAGGCAAAATCACCATCGCGGTAGCTCGTCACCGTCCCGACGAGTGCGCGGAACATGGCCTTGACGGGCACGAGCGGCCGACTGATCACGTACAGCGTGAGCGGGAACATTGCGCCAAGGGCGAGGCCCGCAGCGAGCCGCGGATCGCCGAGCCAGTCTTCGAGAAGTACGACGAGCCCGACCGCCATCGCGACGAGCACGAACGCGAGCAGGCCGACACGCCAGGTCAACGAGGTGCGGATGCGGGTCATGCGCTGCGCGGGATGTTGAGCTTCTCCATCCTCCGATAGAGCGCCTGCCGACTCAAACCGAGCTCGGCGGACGCTTGCGCGATCACACCACTCGCGCGTGCCAGCGCGGCCTCGATCGTCGAGCGATCGATCTCGGTCTCGGTCTCGGTCTCGGTCTTGAGCTCGGTGGCGACCTTCGGCAGCGCGAGGTCCGCTGCGGTGAGCACCGGCTTCGCCGAGAGCAGTGCGGCTCGCTGCAATACGTTCTTGAGCTCGCGCACGTTGCCGGGCCAGGAATGGCGCCGCAGTGCCGCGCTCGCCTCGGCGGAGAGCTGTTTGCCCTCGGCGAGAAAGTGCGTAGCGAGCGGCACAATATCGTCGGGGCGATCGGCGAGCGCCGGTACACGGACCTCGATCGTGTTGAGTCGGTAGTACAGATCTTCGCGGAACGTGCCCGCGCGGATCATCGCGTCGAGGTCCGCATTGGTCGCGCTGATCACGCGCACCTTGACCTGGCGCTCCTTGTTCGAGCCGAGCCGCTCGAACCGCCCGGTCTCTAGCACGCGCAGCAACTTCATCTGCCCGACGAGCGAGAGGTTCCCGATCTCGTCGAGGAACAGCGTCCCGCCATCGGCAGAATCGAACTTGCCATCGCGCGCTCGGGTCGCGCCGGTATACGCACCGATCTCGGCACCGAACAGCTCCGCCTCGAGGAGCTCCGAGGGCAGCGCGCCGCAATTCAACGTGACGAACGGGCCGGTTCGCACGGCCGAGTTCGCTTGCACGATCTCGGCGATCTTCTCTTTACCGGCTCCGTTCGGTCCGCTGATCAACACGGGTACGTCGGCGCGAGCGACCTGGCACGCGAGCCCGATCACGCGCTCCATCGCCGGGTCGGCGAACACGATGTCGCGCAGATCGTAGCGATGCGCGAGCTCGGTGCGGCGTCGATTCTCGTCGGCGCGTCTGCGCGACAGCTCGCGTCGCGCGACCGAGAGCTCGAGCAGGTTCTGCACGCTCGTGAGCAACTTGGTGTCGTCCCACGGCTTCGCGAGATAGTCCGCGGCGCCGAGTTTGACCAGCTCGACCGCAGCCTCGAGCTGGGTCCACGCGGTCAACAGGATCACCGGCATCTCCGGGAATCGCGCGCGGATGGTCTTGAACAGCGTCGCACCTTCTTCGCCCGAGGTCGTATCGGAGCGAAAGTTCATGTCCTGGATCACGACGTCGACCGATTCCTGCGCGAGCAACTCGAGCGCGGCGGCCGGCGACTCGGCAGAGAGCACCGTGATCTCGCGCAACGAGAACAACACCTCGAGCGCGGTGGTGACGGCCGGGTTGTCATCGATCACGAGGGCAGTCGGCACGGCCACGAGACTACACGGACCGGGTGGCGATCGCGGGTGGGATCGCCGATGCACGCAGTGCGGGACCGAGCACCGCGATCTGGCCGAGCAACCAGAGGAGGCCCGCACCGATCGGCAGGAACGAGGCCGGCAAGCGGCCGACCTGATACTTGTCCATCATCCACATGTTGATCGCGTAGGCGAGCACCATGCCGAGCACGATGCCCGCGGTTGCAAGGATGAAGTTCTCGGTCTGGAAGTAGCGAAGGATATCGCCGCGTGTTGCTCCGAGCGCGCGTCGGACTCCGATCTGGCGCGTGCGCTGCTGGACCCAGAAGCTCGCGAGCCCCACGACGCCGAGCGCTGTGACCACGAGCAGCGTGATGACGACAACGCCGAGCAACCACGCCATCGCGCGGTCCTGCTTGAAGTACTTCTGGCGCACGTCGCCGAACGGCAGCCGGTCGAGGATCAATCGATTCGGGTCGACGCCGCGCAGCGTGGGCTCGATCGCGGAGATCACCGCCGCTCGCTGCGCTGGATCGACGCGGAGGATATAGTTGCTCCCCTCGGTGTACGAGATTTCTTCGGGGGTAATGATCGCGAGGCCGCGTTCGCTCAGGCCACCGAACTCGTTCGGGCGCTCGAGCCGCTCGACGATACCAATGATCGGTACGCGCGTTTTTCCCATGTAGATCCCTTTGCCGAGGGCGGCCTCGCCGGGAAACATCCGCTCGGCGAGGGCCTGGGTGATGATCACGCAGGGGGTCGGCGTCTCGTCCACCCTCCTCGCTTCCACGATCTCGGTCGACGAGAAATCACGGCCCGCGACCAGGTGGAGGCCGAACGTCCTCACGATTCCGCCGCCCCCGAGATAGCGCGCGACGTGGACGGGCGCGTTCGGATCATCGGCGATCGTCGAGATGCTCGTGGTCCAGGCCGAGCCGCCGAACGGGATCTGATTCGTCGATACGACAGCTTTCACCCCCGGAATCGAGCGCAGGGCGACGAGGTCTTGGCGCGTGATCACGTCGGGGTCGGCCTTCTGTCCGATGCCCGTGAGGATCACCTGGACGACTTCTTCTTCGGCGACCCCGCTCGGTCGGTTCATGTTAGCGAGCCGCTCGCGGATCAGAAACACCGCATTGCACACGATCGCGCAGGTGAAGGCGATCTCGAGAATGACGAGCAGTGCGGTCGCGCGATGGCGACGCAAGGTCGAGATGATCGGGATGAAGTCCATGGAATCCTCAGTGCGACTTGAGCTGGAGGGCAGGTGCGATCTGGCAGCCGCGCCACGCGGGAAAGACCCCGGCGAGCAAGCTCGAGCCGAGGGCGATCGCGAAGGTCGCCCCGAGCATCGGGAGATCGAGCTCCGCGAGGGCGGAGTAATTGGTCGGTTGATGACGAACGGCCCAGAGCCCGAGCCACGCGAGCAGCAGCCCAAACGCGCCACCGCCGACTCCGATCATGCTCGCCTCGACGAGCAGTTGGGTGAAGATCGCGCCGCGCGATGCACCAAGCGCGCGGCGCACACCGATCTCGGCAGAGCGCCGCAAGAACTTCGTGAGCAAGAGGCCCACGGTGTTGACGAGGCAAACGACCAGGAAGCTGAGCGCCACCCAGGTCTGCAACTTCGCATCGCTCGGCACCACGTTCTCGGAATCGAGCCAGTCAGTGACAGTGCGGAGGCGAACGTTCGGCGGGCGACGATAGCGGCCCTTGCGAAACTGCTCGAGCGAGTAATTGACGAGGTAGTCGTAGTACGCGGCGGCCTTCGCATCGCTCGCGAGCTCGACCCAGTACTGGATCCAGATACACGGCGCGCCGGCATCGAGCTGGTCGCCCTTCTCTTCTCCCCAGCACGTCATCTCGCCGTCGTGACCGAGCTTGAGATCGCGCGAGGTCGTCCACGGCACGTAGAGCTGCTCGTTTACGTTGTACGCACCCATGCTGAGATCGAAGAAGTGCGGCTCCGGGTGCCAATCATCGATCACGCCGATGACGCGAATCTCGGTGCTCTCCATGCGCATCGTGAAGCCGACGACATCGATCGAACCGAACAGCTTCTCGGCGAGTGGTTTGGAGATCACGGCGACGCGGGCGTGGGCGGTGTCGTCATCGGCCGTCCAACCCGACCCCGTCAGGAACGGAACGTCGAACATCGGAAAGAACTCTGTCGAGGTCCAGCGCCCTCGAATTCGCAAGGGCGAGAGGCCCGGGCGCTGCGGTTCGACCGCGACGCTGCCACCCGTCATGATCGCCTGACGATCCGCTTTGTGATCGCGCAGCAGTGCCTCGGCATCGCTGCGCGTGAGCTGATTCGCCGGCTCTTGACCCATGATGTAACCGTCGGCCTCACGCGGGTCGAGTTGCACGTTGTGGAGCTTCTGGCTCTTGCCCGGAATCGGATCCGCAGACAACACGTGGAGCACGGTCAGCGTTGTCATGCTCGCGCCGACGCCGAACCCGATCGCGACGATCATCAGGAGCGTCAAGCCAGGGTTGCGGCGCAGGCTTCGGCGCGCCAAGTCGAGGTCGTACGCGAACATCTAAACTGCCTGGCTCAACGACGGTGCGCGTTCGACGTCCGAGGCGACGCCATCGACGATGTGGATGTTGCGGTGGGCGCGGGCGGCGATCTCCGGATCGTGCGTGACGATCACGACGATCGTGCCTTGCGCGTTGAGGTCTTCGAGTAGCTGCATGACTTCGCGCGCCATCTGCGAATCGAGGTTGCCAGTCGGTTCGTCAGCGAGCAGCAGCGTCGGTTCGCCCGCGATCGCCCGTGCGATCGCGACGCGCTGTTGCTGACCACCGGAGAGCTCGGCCGGGTAGTGCCGCTTGCGTGACGCCAGCCCTACACGCTCGAGCGCGGTCTCGATCCGCTTGTGGCGCTCGCCGCGCGCGAGCTTGCGATAGCGCAGCGGGACATCGACATTGTCGAACAAGTTCAGATCGGGGATCAGGTTGAAGCTCTGAAATACGAACCCGATCTTTTCGTTGCGCAGCTTGGAGCGGGTGCGGTCATCGAGCCCTTTGACGTCGACGCCATCGAGCTTGTATTCGCCGCCAGAGAGATCTTCGAGGAGGCCCGCGATGTTGAGGAACGTGGTCTTGCCCGAGCCCGAAGGGCCGGTGACCGCGACGAACTCGCCGGCGCGCACCTCGAGCGTGAGATCGCGGACCGCGTGGGTCTCGACCATCTCGGTCCGGTACACCTTCGAAACATCTTTCATCTGCAGCATCGATTGCTCCTAGTTCGCGATCCGGACGCGCTCTGACGTGCCGAATTGATCGGCGCCACTGACGACCATCTGTTCGCCGACCTTCGCGCCCGAGAACAGCTCGACCGCCTCGAGGCTGACCGCGCCAGTCCGAATCGGTCGTCGCTCGGCGACGCCATCGGTGACGAAGTACGCGAAGCTCGCGCCATTGGTCTCGAGGAACGAGCCGCGCTCGACCTCGATGACATTCGTGCGCTCTTCGATCAACACGCGCGCGGTAAGGCGCTGGTTCTGGCGCAAGCCTTCGGGCCGCTTCGCACCGAATTCGATCCGGGTAGCGACATTGCCGGCGACGACCTCGGGCGAGACCGAGCGGATCTTGCCGGCGAACGTGGCGTTGCCGGACCGAATCTCTGCAGCCATGCCGAGTGCGAGGTCGGGCGCGAAGCTATCGGGGACCTGGATCTCGAGCTCGAACGCACCGAGGTCGACGACCGTGAGGATCGGCGCATTGGCCGCGACGACCGTGCGTTGCGCGACGAGCAGCTGACCGACCTGGCCTTCGACGGGAGACGTGATCTCGAGGGCGACGACCTGGCGCCCGAGCTCCTGGACCACCGAGCGCTGGCGATCGAGGCCCTGCTGCTTCGTGCCGAGATCGAAGGTCAGCTCTTTGCCTGCGAGGGCCGCTTCGAGCTTTGCGTGCGCGAGCACGATCTCGGTCTTCTTCAGCACGTCCTCGGAGTGATGTAGCTCGAGCTCCGAGATTACCCCTCGACCGAACATCTGGCGATTGATCTCGACCTCGCGCGCGGCCGCTTGATGATCGATCTCCGCCTGCGCGATCGCTTGCTGCTGATTCGCGCGCCCGTGCTCGATGTCGAGCCCAGCCCGACCGACGTTCGCTTCGAGCCCCGCGAGCGTCGCCTGTTCTTGCGCGAGCCGGGCCTGGAGCTCGGGACTCGCGATCGTCGCGAGCAGCTGGCCGGGCTTCACCCGATCGCCGGCGCGCACGCGAAAATCGACCGCGCCCGCGGCGATCGCGTAGAGCGTCGGACTGTTCGCGGCGACCACGCGCCCATCGGCGACGACATCGCGCGTCAGCGTGCCGCGCTTGATCATGGCGATCCGGAGCTTTGATCGGTCGATGCTGCGCGAGGCGCCGAGCCAGTTATGAACCAGGTAGCCGGCGCCGCCGAGGACTGCGAGCACGATCACGCCGGTCGAGAGCCACCGTCGCCATGGTCGGCTGACTCCCGGTTTGGCGAGCACGCGGTCGGTGGCGGAGGTATCGCGGATCATCGGAACAACGAGACGTATTGCCAGGCTCGTGCCGCGCTAACCCCCTGAAATACCTGGAGCGGTACGTGTCCGTTGATCGCGGACGAGCGTCCGGTCGGTGTCCGCGGACACTCAGGCGAAGAGCGACGTCTGCGGACCCGCGAGCGTGGTGTCGCCGATCAGATCGTGGACGTACGTGTGCGGCCACGACCGGCGGGCCTCCTCCGGCAGCTTACCGTAGCGCTCGCAGTACGCGCGGACCCACTTGCGCGTGTGGGCGTTCGAGTAGCCGCCTCCGGTGATCGGCCCGAGCTCGGGCTCGTAGCGCGCGCGGATCTCGTTGAACCGTTCGTCGCGTAGCACCTTCGCGCAGACCGACGCTGCAGCAACGGCGGCGTGATGATCTTCGGCGTGATCGAGCGAGGTGAACTGGTCGTAGCGCGCGGCAAGCGGGCTGAACATGCGCTTGCCATCGGCGATGATCTTGTCGCAGCTCGGCGCCTGATCGATCATCTTGATCGCGATCTCGCGTTCGAGCACGTTGAGCTCGTTGCGGCAGACGCGCGCATCGATCTCGGTGTGCGAGACTTCGATTACGACGACGAAGTGCGCGCGCTGGCGAATCTCCGCGGCGAGCTCGGCGCGCATCACATGTGCATCGGCGCCCGCGCCATACGCCTTGGAATCGCGCAGACCCTTGCGCGTGAGTGCCGCGGCGGTCTTCGAATCGAGCGCGACCGCCGCCATCACCATCGGGCCGACCGAAGGGCCGCGCCCGGCCTCGTCGATGCCGAGCGTGAGCCGGTTTGGAAATGGGTTCGTCGGCCGCCCCGGCAGCCTGGCCTTGCGCATCGGCTGCACAATAGAGAGCGCGGATCACCAGGTCAATCGCGAACTGGCCAGCTCGAGACCACGCGCCACACCGACCTCGAGATCGAGGGCCTGAACATCGGCGACCGAGCTCCAGTGATCGAGGCGCGCAGCGATCGCGGAGAGCGCTTCGACGGCCGCTTTCTCGAGCGGCTCGCCGATCTCGTGATCGAGATCCGGCGCCGAGCGATACAACGCGTGATAGATCGAATCCTCGGCGAGCTCGAGACGAGGCACGTCGTTCTTGAAGAACGCATCGACGTAGCCACCTTCGAGATAGCCGCGCAGATACGCGCGCGCGCGATCGAACACACGCGCCATCGCGAGCCCGATCCGATCTGCCGCGACGCGCTCGAGATCGCCCGCGACATCGCGCTCGAGCAGTGCACCGAGCGCACGCGCCCCGGCTTCGGCACTCCGACTGCGCCGCACGAGGTCGGCAGCGACCCGCTTGCGCCCCCCCTCGATCGCCGATTCGAACCCCGAGGAGAGCAGGGCGATCAGATACTCGCGGTCCGCCGCGGTCGCCGTGTGGGACGAGAACGGCAGCCGGCGCGGCCGCACGAGATCGAGCACTTCGCGCGCGGCGCGGCGATACAGCGCGGTCATCTGGTCCGAGAGCTCTTTGCGCTCGACGACGACCGCTTCGCTCGCGAACTCGCGCGCCTGTTTCAGCAGCTCGTCGCGACCTGCTCGCGCCGCACTCACCGCCGAGGTTTGTTGGTGGCGGCTCGCCGCCAGCGTGGCTTCGGCTTGACCGATCACGCCGCGCAATAGCCGCGCGCAGGCATCGCGCTTCAACGCGCGCGCCTGCTGAAAGAACCGGGTCTCGAGCGCGGTCTGGAGCGCGGTCCAGTTGCCATCGTTGTCTTTGAGCTTCGCGGGATCGAGCTTCCACCCGAGCGCCTCGCGCGATGACACCGGCACGATCGCTTCGACCAGCTCGCCGAGCTCGGTCGCGATGAACGTCGTGACTTCGGCGCGCTCGTCGGCGCTGAGCTGATCGGCCTTGTTGAGGACGCCGAGCACGCGCTTGCCCTCGTCGCGGATCGAACGCAGCGCCTTCTTCTCGCTCGCCTTGCCACCTTGCGCCGCGGTGAACACCCACACGACCGCATCGGCTTTCGCGATGAAGGCGCGCGCGGTGGCCTCGTGCTCGGGCTGGATCGAGTTGAGGCCCGGCGTGTCGACGATGTTGATCTTCTCGAGCTGGGGAAGGGGCACCAGGATCTCGACACGATCGATCGCGCGCGCCGCATCGGGTGACAGCGCGCGCAGGTGCGCCATCATGGGATCCCAGCCGAGCTCGAGCGTGCTGCCATCCGCGGCGATGATCCGGCCACCGCGCTCGCGTCCGTAGCGCACGACATTGATCGTCGCGGTTGTCGGCGTGATGCCGGTTGGCGCGACCTCAGCGCCGATGAAGGCATTGACGAACGACGACTTGCCGCTCGAAAACTCGCCCATCACCGTGACCAGCAACGGCTGATCGAGCCCCGCGGCGGCGCGTGCGATCTCGCCGACGTGATGACCGAGCTCGCGCTTGCTCGCGACGACGCGCTCGAGAAACGCACACACGTCCCCGATCTCCATACCGATATTCACGACCCCGAGCTCCGCCGCCCGCGCATCGGCCAGCACCGAGCGCGCCTTCGCATGTAACGGTGCGACGCGCAGCGCGGCGAGTGCGCACGTGGCGGCGCGCGCGGGATCGCCCGCAGCGAGCGCGAGCTTCGCGAGCTCGACATGCGCATCGACATCATCCTTCACGGCCGCGAGCTCGAGCAGCGCCCTCGCCGCATCGGGCTGGAGCTTCGCTATCGCCATACCGCGTGCGACGAGCGCGCGCGCATCGTTCGGATCCTTCGCGAGCAGATCGTTGCCCCACTGCGCCGCGCGGGTTTCATCTCCCGCCGCGATCGCGGTCTCGACCGCAGCGCGCAGCACCTCGACGCTCGGATCGAGCGCGAGCACGCGGTCGTAGCTCGAGAGCGCGGCATCGAGGTTTCCGATCGAGCGATGCGTGGCCGCGATCCGAGCATGTAAAGCGCTGCGCTTCGGATCGAGCTGCAGGGCCTCGAGGTAGAACACGTGTGCCCGCATCGCATCGCGCTCAGCGAGTGCGGCATCGCCCTGTGCGATCAGGATCTCCATCCGGATCAGCGCAGCCAGCGGTGTGGTCTCGCGCGCATTCGCAGCCCGGGCGGCGGTTAGCTTCTCGCTCGCCTTGGTCGGCGAGTCCTCGACGAGCGCCAGCCGGCCGAGGCCGTACAGCGCGAGCGCTGCCGGCGCGTCGGTGGAGGCCGCGCGATCGAGGTGCCGCGCGGCTTCATCGTACGGCCCCCCATCCGCGACGAGCGCTTCGCCGAGCGCCGCGCGAGCAAGGCGATCCTCGGCATCTTCGACGACCGCCTTGCGGAGCTCGCGGATCGCCTTGTCCAGATCCCCGCGCCATCGCCACGCGATGCCCGACCCTCGATACGCATCCGCAAGTACCCCTCGATCGCCCCCGGCCTCGTTGACCGCACGGGCAAGTGGCATCGCCGCGGCCTCGAACTTCGCGAGCTCGACCAGCGCCAACCCCGATCCCACGAGCGCCGCCGGATCGCCCCCGCGCGAGGCGAGTGCGCGTTCGAAGGCCTCCTGTGCGTGCGCAGGATCACCCTTCGCGAGCCGCGCTTCGCCAAGGACGATCAGCGCCTGGCCATGAGCCGGCTTTGCGGCGAGCAGAGCCTCGAGGGAATCGATCGCGGCCTGCAGGTCCCCGCGTGCGAGCAGGGTTCGAGCCTGGTTGAGCTGGTCGCGGTAGTCGTCGAGGACCAGCTCCCCGGCCAGGTCGCCAAGCTTGCGTTCCAGCCGCGACCACAAAGACATACCTGGAGCCTAGCATTCGATCCGCCGGTCACCTCGGTGCGGCTCGGCGGTGCATTAGAATTACGGGATGGGGAGACTCGTTTGGTTAACCTCAGTTGCTGCTTTGGGTGCAGCAGGCTGTGGAAATGTCGCGAAGATGCCAACCGATGCATCGGTCGACGCATTGCTGGACGCATTGACGTGTGAAGGAACCCAGCTCGCGTGCGGTGGAGCATGTGTGGATCCGCTGTCCACGAAAGCTCACTGCGGTGACTGCGATACAACGTGCGATTCGCGTTCGGACTGCCGAGCGGGACATTGCGAGGACGCAAGCGCTACGTGCGCTACGCTGCACGCCCATGACAGCACGCTGGCCGATGGCACGTACACGCTGCTCGATTCCAGCACGATCTATTGCGACATGACGGACGGCGGGATCGCATACTCGAATCTCGCGTTCGATAACTACATCGCCGTTCCACCTGACGGGTACAGCTTGGTCACGACCACCGACTACCAGACCGTCGCCACTCAAAAGGCGTTCATCGCACTCTACAACGCACAGAACGGGTCATTGCCATTGCTCGTGAGCCCGATGACGGTGACGATTTGCTGCATGAAGTCCTCGATGGTCCCCGGTAAGGGGCTGTACATGTCGAACGCAATGGTTCAGCCGGCAACGGTTGGCGCTGCGGGACCACTAAATTGTGTGACTAACGGCAGCTACACGGAGACGGCACTATCGTTTGTGGCCGTCCCCAGCACTTTCGCAAGTACGGCGATGGCTGCTGACTGGTTTACGTCGCATCCCATGGTCGAAGGAGGGTGCCCGGACGGTAACAATCCAGGTCTGTTCTGGAAAAAGGTGCTGCCATGAGATCGATTTTGTTCGTGGCTATCGTGACCGTGTCGGCGTGTGGTTCGACGACCGCGCCCTTCATGCCTGACGCGGAGGTAATCACTCTCGGTGCGATGAGCGTGGCGCCAGCAACGGTGGCAACTAAACGCGGCCTCGATAAGCCAACCCAGCTCACCGCCACAGCAACGCTAAGCAACGGTAAGAGTGTAGACGTCACTCTCGACGCCACCTGGACGAGCTCGGACGAGACGGTCGCCGTTGTCTCGGCTTCGGGTTTGGTGTCCGTTGTCGGCGCTGGGACAACGACGATCACTGCGAACTACGAAAGCACGCGCTCGACATCGATTGTCACCGCCTCCTCTCCCCGCATCTACCTGGCCGACGCGGGTGGACCTGCAATAGCGGTGTTTGATGCGTTCGCGTCGGGCGATACGCCGCCGCTCGCTCGAATCGGTGGCAGCGCCACGACGCTCAGCTTCCCGTGGGCAATTGCTGTGGCAAACGATGAAATCTATGTCAGCGATGTCAACGCGAGTTCGATCGACGTCTGGGCTATCACAGCGACCGGCAACGTCGCACCTAGCCGCAGGATCGTCGGGGCACTCACGAAGCTCTCGGCCAACTATGGGCTCGCGGTTTATAACCACGAGATCTACGTTTCGAGCGACAAAGAGGTGCTCGTATTTCCCGACACCGCTAGCGGCAACGTGGCCCCCACCCGGGAGATTGTTGGAGCGTCCACCGGACTATCATATGGCTACTCGATAGAGATCGATCAAGACGAGCTATACGTCTCTGCCACCCAGACCACCTCGATTCTCGTGTTCCCCGCAAACGCTAGTGGGAACCTCGCTCCGATTCGCAAACTGATGGGAACCGCAGAGTATCCACTGAGCCTCGTGTACGACTTCAAGGTTGCCGAAGGTGAGCTCTACGTCGCCGAGCTCAGCGGCATTCGTACGTACCTGGCTGCGACCAACGGCCAGGCGACACCAATTCGCTATCTGGTAGGTACAAATACGAACCTGAACTCGGTCATCGGTGTGAACGTCGTCGGGAACGAACTTTTCACGGTAAATTTCTCGGGCGGTGGCATTCACGCGTTTCCTCGACGCGCTTCGGGAAATACTGCGCCGATCCGTGGGATCGGAGGAGCCATGACGACGATATCGAGCCCGCGGCACCAGTTTGTCTATTGACTCAGTCGGGTGCAGCTCTTTGACCGGGACGCTCGACGGAAGCAATCTCGGTCACTTGACGAGCGTTGAGCGTGGGTCGCGCGGGCAGCACTGGATTCGGGACAGCACCGCCGGCGTAGCGTGATTCGTTCGTTCGTGCTCCTTCGCGAGATACAACCAGTAATCATCGAAGTCGGCGCTCTTGCGCAGCCGCAGCACAGCCTCGGCACCCGCGAGCGACCACCGGGCACCGGTGCAGCCCATGCCAATACCTCGTTCAGGATCGGAAGGTCTGGCCACCAATCTGCCCACTCGTGTCAGCAGCACTCGCGTAGTTATCTCAGTTGTCGGTCGGCTCTTCGATGATCCAGATGCCTTCGCGCAACTGACGCAGCGCCGAAGAAGCAGCCTGGATCGCTTCGATCTGTCCGGTCGTGACGATCTTCATCGACTCGACCTGGTTACCGGCTTCTCGCCGCTCGGACATCGTGCGCTCGAGGATCTCGTTGATGCCCTTGTAGAGCGTGTTGCCGGCGTTCGACACGAACTCGGAAAGCCGCTTGCCGAAGTCGTCGATGGCCTTGTCGAAGTGCGGCTTCATCGCCTCGGCCGCGCCGAGGATCGCGGCGGGCATCTTCTCTTTGGCCTGGACCCGGATGTCGCCCGAGATCTTCGATTTGAGCACGATCGCGAGGATCGGTGCCGCGAGCGTGAGCAAGCCACCCGCGAGCGCGTTGACGAACAGCATCACGGTGGTGCCGAGCGCACCGACCGCGTAGATGCCGACATCGTACTTGAACGAATCGACAGTGATATCGATCGCGGTGTCGCCGGGACCGAGACGCTCGGCGAGGGTCGCGGCCGCCGCCTCGACGTTCTCGTTCGTGATCTGGATGACCTCTTCGGCGAGATGCTCGAGCATCGCGGCGAGCTTCGCGCCCTCGAGCTCGGCCCACTCCTTGAACTTGTCTTCGATGAAAGCGGGGAGGTAAGCCTTCACGTCGTCGGCATCGACCGCGTCGATCTGGTGCGGCAGCGCTTGCACGAACGACTTCGCGAACGCTTCGAGATCGAGCTCGATCTGGTTCTTGATCGAGCTCGCATCTGCGGCGATCCGCACGTGCAGATCGTCGAGCTTGCGCTTGCTCGTATCGAGCTGCTCGCGGACCGAGTTGATCCGGGTCTGGAGCTGCTCGAGGTCGAGTCCGTACGAGCGCATCCGGACACCGAGGTTCGATTCGAGATACGCGCTCGTGCGAGCGGCATCCGCGGCGGCGTTATCGAGGATGACCTGCGCTCGGTCGCGAGCGAGGAAGCGCTCGAGGTACGCCATCAGCTCCGGCATGCCACTCGCCGGGTCTTTGGACTTCGCCCAGTCCTTCGCGGACAGCGCGAATACGACGGGGTCCGTGGTGATGCCAGCGAGCCCCTGTTTGACATATTCGACGACAGCGGTGCGCTCGTCGGCATTCAACAGGTCCATCTTGCCGAGCACGAAGATCAGACGATCCTTGGCCGACTCGAGCACGCGGCTGCGCAAAAACTCGCGTTCGCTGTCTTTGAGCGCCTGCCCTGCATCGAGCAGGAACACGACCGCATCAGCACGCGGCACGTAGCCGTATGTGACCTCGGCGCGCTGCTCGTTGAGATCGTTGACGCCCGGAGTATCGACGAGCACAACGTTGTTGAGCAGCATGTCGCTCGGATAGCCGAGCTCGACGTAGGCGACTTCACTCGCGTGGCCGCCAGCGACGGTGACCCACTCCTTGAGTGCGGTCGGATCGAGGAACTTGCTCTCACCCGAGGTCAGCACGACGCGCGCCGTGGGGTTCGGCGCGTAGACGACGTGATTGATCGAGGCGGTCGTCGGCGTGATGCCGGTCGGCAAGATATCGAGCCCGAGTAAGGCGTTCACGAACGTCGATTTGCCGTGGTTGAACTCGCCGAGAACGACGAGGTGGAACCGTTCCGCCTCCAGCTTGGGGATCCGGGTGGTGCGGATATCGCGGGCGAGCGTCACCATGCCGACCTGATCGGCGACGTCGGCGAGCTGCGTGAAGCGAGCGATGATCTCGCGCTTGGCTTGCTTGTGATGTTCGAGGAGGATCATCAGAACACACTGATCAAGTTGGCGACTTGTTTGTCGACGTCGGGGAGGCTGGCCTTGCCGGTGAGATCTTGGCCGGTGAGCTGGGCGTACAATGCAGAGTCCGCGAACAGGCGAAGCGCCTGGACGCGCTTGGGCACGTACGGATTGGACCGGAAGAGCTCGGCGTAGCGACCGATGCCCTTCTTCACGTCTGGGAGCGATTTCAAGTACTCCTCGGCATTGAAGGCGCTGCCCTTTTCGAAGCCGAGCTCGAGCTTGACCATCGAGGTCAGCACCTTCTCGAGATCGCGAACGGCGATCAGCGAGGCGCGATCGCATGTGACCTCGGCGCGGCGCGACCAGGCTTGCAGCGTCATCACCGCAGGCTGGACGACCCAGCGAACGAAGAACGCGGCCGAGTTGTTGAGGTAGTGGAGCGCGGTCGCGTACAGGATGTGACCGTTCTGGACGTGAGCGAGCTCGTGCGCGATCGCGGCGACGAGGTCGTTTTCGTCGAGCTTCTCCACGAGCTCGAGGTTCACGATCAGGTGTGGCGAATCCTCCGTGCCGAGCACCTTGATCTTGATTGCCCTGCCGGCGACCGAGCTCGAAGGCGCCGCAAAGATCGCGGGGACGCGCACGCCGAGCATCGCGCCGGCCTTCTTTGCCGCCTCGTACACGCGGGGGAACTGCTGGTCGGTGACCTTCACGGCCGTACCGAGTAGCTCGGTCTTCGCGACGTCCTTCCACAACCGCGTGGTTGCTTCGAGTGCCATGGTGACCGGTCGCGCCATCGTGAGCCCACGACGAAACCGCTGCTCGCCACTGAAGGCGTACGCAGCACCGATGCGAGCGCTGTGCTCCATCTGGCCGCGACGAGCGGCCAACCAGCGCGGAAAATCGAAGTCGACGCCTACCGCCATGCCTCGGTTATAGCGCGCGCTTGGCGATCCTGCGACGCGCGAGCGCCAAGAAGCCTATTCCCAGCACCACCGCAAACCACAGCGTCGCGAGCCGGGCCAGCAGGGTGGCAGCGAGCGCGCTCGCACGATCGAAGTGCGCGGCCCCTTCGACGAGCGCCAGGGTCATCGCGCCCTCGGTGACACCTAGTCCACCGGGTAGGAACGAGAGCGCACCGGCGATCGTCGTGCCAGCATAGATCACGACAGCTAGTCCGAGCTCGACGTGCACGCCCGGGAACGCATTGCAGATCAAGGCGAACCCGACGCACTCGCAGGCCCATGCAGGAATCGCGATCGCGGTCGCGACCACCAGGGGTACTGGCCGGCACAAGGCGGACAGGCTCGCGACCATCTCGAGCAGTGGCTCGCGGACCCGCCGGAGCTTCGCCGGCCGGGTGAACAGCTCGACGAGAAACCGGGTCGGGCGCGGCCACGCGAGCAGCAGCAAGCCGAATGCGATCACGGCGCCAGCGATCGTGACGAGCCTCGGATCGACGCCGTAGCCCGCGACTCCGATCACGGCGAGGGCGAGCAGCGCGACGAGATCCGAGACGCGCTCGGCAACGACGATCGGTGCGGTGCGTGCGACTGGTACGTCGTGCATCTCTTTCAAGAGGTAGCTCTTCACGAGCTCGCCGAGCTTCGCGGGCGTGATCGAGAGCGAGAGCCCAGCGCCGAACACGAGTGCGCTTGAGACCGCCGGCACGCGCACCGCCTGGCGCCACATATAGAAAGCCCAGCGCACGAACCGCAGCGCGTAGTTCGTGAGGGCAAGTGCGAGTGCGGCAACGAAGGCCGACCAGCGAAACCCGTTGAGCCGGTCGCCGAGCTTGCTGATGTCGCCTATCACCGAGTACGCAGCGGCCCCGGCGATGACCGCCACGACGATCCACAACCAGGTGCGTTTCGGGCGGGACAACGCGCCGAACATCGTCGGACCGCGCGATTCTGTCAATTGTGAGCGGGTGCTTGACCCGTGTCTCGCGACCGCCGTAGCCTGGCTACATGCCCCACTCGATCTTGGTTGTGGACGACGATCCGGAGATCGTCTCGCTGCTCAGTACGCGGCTCGGTCGGCGCGGATACAAGATCTCGACGGCTAGCGATGGCGTCAAGGCCATCGAGATCGCGAAGAAGGAGCTGCCGGACCTCGTGCTCCTCGACGTGATGATGCCGGGGAAATCGGGCTGGGAGGTCGCGCGCGCTCTCAAGCAGGATCCGGTCACGCAGAACGTGAAGATCATGATGGTCTCCGCGATCGGCGAGAAGACCAACGAGCTGACGGCCCCGATCTACGGCGCCGACGCACACATCGACAAGCCATTCGAATTCGAGAAGCTCGAGAAGATGATCATCAGCCTGCTCGAAGGCTAGCCGCCGCTGAGCGCCTTCATGGCCTTCTGATTGGTCGAGCTCTTCGCGTCGGTCATGGCTTTGATCTGCTTGAGCTTGTCCTTCGCGTCCGACGGGTTCGAGGACTGCTCGGCGATCGCTTCGCTGTAGATCTGCTGCGCCTTCGCTTCGAGGCTCTGGCGGACCACCTTGATGTTGTTATCGCCACCCGAGCCGAGCGCATCGGCCTTCACGACGACCTGGTGCGCCTTCTCGTAGTTGCCCGCGCTGAAGAAGCCGACCGCAGCCTTGCCGATGATGGTCTGCAGACGCGCCGAGATATCGGCCTGGAAGAAGCCGCCGAGAGATTGATCGTAGTTGGTGGCGGTCTGGAGTTGATCGAAGACGTCCTTGGCGTTCGAACCGGGCGCCATCGCCGTGTTGAACACCTTCGCGAACAGCGCGATCTTTTGCGACTTCGCACGAAGCTCGCGCGCATCGCTCGCGTCGGCGGACTTCGCTGCGGAGACGAGCACGTTCGAGGCATCGTTAAACTTGCGGTCCTTGTACAGCGACTCGGCGCGATCGGACGCAGCCTCGGCGGTTGCGACGTTCTTCGGCCTCGGCGCTTCCTGCTTGGGCGGATCGGGCCGCTCGACCTTGACGACCGGCGTCTTGCGAGCGTTGGTCTGTTGCACTGGCGGTCTCGGAGCGACCTTGGGTTGCGGCTGCGGGGGCTGCGGGGACTGCGGCGCATCGATCTTCGCGACCGGTTTCGGCGCCTCGACTTTTTCGACCGTGGTTTCGACCTTCGCGGTCACTTTTGGCGGGGGCGTTACGTGCGGCGGTTGCGCGATGGGCTTGGGCGGCTCGATCGGCGTGGCAGTCAGCCTCGGTGCAGTGGCCGAGCCTGTCGCCTTCTTCGGCGTCGCGACGGGCGCCGTCGCGGTCTTCGTCGACGAACCACCCGATTTGACCAAGGCGATCGTGGTGAACAACGCGGCTGCGGCGAGGCCACCGAAGATCAGCGCCATCTTCGCGCGCTTGGTCAGCGGCGGCCGCGTGTACTGCGCGGGTGCTGCGACCAGCGCGTTGTACGCGGCCGGTTGGACGTGCGCGGTCGAATGATCGCCACGCTTGTTGAGCTGCGCCGCGACGAGCATCTGCGCGTGGACCGAGTGCGGCGGAATCTCCTTGGCTTGCGGGTAGCCACCCTGATGCGGGTAGCCGTTGCCGTACATCGCCTGTGCCGCCAGCGGGCGAGCGTTGTGCCCGGCGTGGCCAGGGGTGGTCGACGCGCCCGGCATACCGGCGAGGTTCAGCAGCGGCTCGGCCGCAAGCAGGGACGGCGCTTGCAGC
>Ga0123336_10001482_pt1 | contig 21568 bp, 21 predicted proteins | sample SSSSmetaG_FD_96466 | JGI IMG/M metagenome (GOLD analysis project Ga0123336, IMG submission 96466) | Glacier valley bacterial and archeal communities from Borup Fiord, Nunavut, Canada, to study Microbial Dark Matter (Phase II) - ​SSSS metaG | ecosystem: Environmental > Aquatic > Freshwater > Ice... | reverse complement strand
CTCATCTTAGGGAAAGCTTCTCCTCCCGCACCGCCTGCGCGACGGCCATCGCCGTACCTGCAACCTCATCTTAGGGAAAGCTTCTCCTCCCGCACCGCCTGCGCGACGGCCATCGCCATCAGGCAGTCATCATGCGCTCCATTCGCCGCCCCCGTCCTGCCTCCTGCCAGATTTACATAGCTCCGGCACTCCCCCAGCAGCCGCCGGCTTGCAAACAGCCACGGCGCCTCCACCAGCAGAGCACCCATCCTGCTCACCATCCCCGGCTTGCTCCCCGCGGAGGTCAGCCATCCCGCCACGCCACCCTGCTCATACACCCGCGTATACCGCTCCACCGCGTCCAGATACGCCAGCACTCCAGCCCCATGATTATTCCGCTCCACGGCAATCATCGCTGGCCGGGTCGGCTCCGCATACTCGTGCCCCAGCTCTGCCGCCACCCGCGCCAGCTCCAGCGTCCCCAGCCTCTGACGCAGTTCAGCGCATTGCACACCCGTCTTCCGATCGATCACCTGCACCGCGGCAAAGTCTCCATCCGGCCCACCGCCCGCCGTATCCACCGCCACCAGGTACTCGTTCCCCACGGAAGGTGGCAGCCAGATCAGCAACGCCCCACCCCGCCGCGTCTCCACCGGCTCCGGCACGTCCAGCATCCTCCGTTCAATCGCCTCCACCTCAAAGCAGCACTCACCCGTCGCCTTGAAGCAGGTCAACGCATCCTCCGCAAACTCCTGCGACCGCAGCCCCCGAAAGCTCGCCTCCAGCCCCCGCCGAAACCCGATCTGCTCCCGCGTCAAGCGCTGTTCCTGCACCAACCGCAGCTCATCCTCCCGCAGCTCCCCCACCGGAGCAGCCCCCACATAAGCCTCCTCCATCCACCACGGGAAGAAATGTTGTACTACCTCGCCTGAACCAGCCCGCATCCACTCCGCATGAAAACACCCATACGCCCCATTCGGCGTCGACTCCATCACCAGTTCGCCCCCCGGCGAGAGTGCCGCCCGCAACCCCGCCAGCGTAGCCTCCGCATCCCCCTGCCACCGGCTCAACTCGCTGCAGTGCAGGTTCTGAATCGTCAGCCCGCGCCCCGCGCTCTCATCCGCCGCGCTCAACACGCGAAACTCGCTATCCAGCTCCGGAAACACCATCTGCCCCACGTTCGCGCGACTCCTTCGCAGCGCCCCCAGCTTCGCCTCCTCCGGCAGACACTCCCAAAAACGCTGCACCATCCGGAAGATCCCTTCCGCCGCCTCCTGCGTTTGTGCCACCTGCACCGTCAGCACGCCACGCGCTGTAATCGTCTTCAGAAAAAATCGTCCCGCCACCCAGCTCGTCATCCCCATCTGCCGAGCCTTCAGCACAATATTCTGCCGCCCGCGCATCGCCGCAAACGCCCGCTGCGCCGCATTCGCACACAGCGGAATCTCCCGCCCTTCACGGTCCCGAATCCGCAGCGCCTCCTTCGCCAGCCACACGGAGATCACCTCGTCTCCGCACATCACATGCCGCTCATCAAAAATCTTTCCCAGTTCCAGCAACTCTTCCAACTCAAACCGCAACTCACTCTTCGCCACTGGCCCACCCCACTCGACATCCCTCCCGCACTCCCGCACAATGGACACGGACGCTATGAACATTCACCTCGCCGCCGTCAAAGAGACTGAGCTCACCACCCTGCTGCCCCTGCGCGCGCAGCATAGTCAGCACACCCTCACCGACGACCCCGCCGCCGCCGATCTCATCCTCCTCATCGGCTCCTTCGGCCAGGAGTCCCACTACCTCCTTGACCATCCGCTCTACCGCACCTACCCCGATAAATGCGCCGTCTACACCGAGGACGATAACTACCTCCCCCTCGCCCCCGGCGTCTATTGCTCAGCCCAGCAGGACGAGAACACCCGCGCCGGCCGCACCTTCACCTGGTCCTACGTCTCCGCCAGCGGCCGCTACTCCAACCCGTATGTAACCAATACAGGCACCAAAAAAAATCTCCTCTTCTCCTTCATGGGTGGCAGCACCTCCATGCTGCGCAAGCGCATCTTCAATCTCGATTTCAAACGTCACGGCATCGTCATCGAGAACACCAGCGCCTACTACCATTGGGATCTCACCCAGCCCAACCGCGAAGAGCGCCAGCAGCGCTACGCCGACGTCCTTGCCCACTCGCACTTTGTCCTCTGCCCTCGCGGCGCGGGCACCGGCAGCATCCGCCTGTTTGAGGTCATGCAGGCCGGCATCGCTCCCGTCCTCATCTCCGACGGCTTCCCGCTCCCACCCAACGTCCCCTGGGACACCTTCCTCCTCCGCTTCGACGAGGGTGACATCACCCGCCTCCCCGAGCTCATCGAGCCGCACCTCGCCACCAGCGCCAAACGCGGCCGCCTCGCCCGCGAAGCCTGGCTCAACCACTTCGCCCCGGAGAAGGACTTCGACGCCCTCATCGCGCTGGCCGCGGCATCCCTCCGCCACGGCCCGCCCGATGAGGCCACCTTCCGCCGCCGCCAGGCCCGCATCATCGCCGCCGCCACGCGCAGACGCAAGCTACGCGCCTTTGCCCGCAACGCCATCCTCATCACCCTCAAGACCCTCCACATCAAGTCCCCCTGGCAGATGAACCGCTAACGCATCGGCCTTCTGAAACCTGGCCCCCCTGGACCCTGCCTTACATCTCCCAGTGACACCCCGAAACCGCCTTCGCATTCGGAACATCCCTTAGCGTCAACGTTCCATTCGCCGGCACCGTCACCGCCGTCCCCAGCGCAATCCCGTTGATCACCTGGCTCCCATTCCAAGGAGCCACCGTCACCGCGAACGTAGCCTGCGGATTATTAATGCGATACACCGCGCCACTCTGCCCCGTGCAATCCGGCAACGTCAGTGCACCCGTATTTGTAACACCTGCGGTACTAATGACCCCATCCGCTGCCGTCATGCTGTACGGCAGCGCGGTCACGGTATGCACGTTCAGCTCGTTGTAGCCGAACGTGTAGTTCAGCACGTTGCTCAGCGCATTCGCCAGCAATTGCTGCCCTGCCTGCGTCGGATGAATATGGTCCGTGTTGAAGTAAGTCCCCCCCGCATTCGCACCATCCGCACCCAGCAGCGGATTCGCCGCAAAGTCCACCACGCCATCCGCGCCCACCTGCTTCGCCTGCCCCAGGATCAGCGCATCGTAGCTGTTCTTCGCCGCATCCTGTCCCGCCCGCGAGATCATTGTCCCCACAAACACCTTGCACCCCGCCTGTTTCAGCGTCTGTATCTCGCTCGCTAGCGCGCCAAATGTAGTCGCCGCGGTAAAGCCGCTGCTCATATCATTCGTCCCGGCAAATACCACGGCAATCGCCGGACCGCTTGTCGTCAGGCAGCGCCGTCCCACGCGGTTTGGTTCCGATCCATTGATCTCCTGCAGCAGCACACCATAAATCCCCCAGTTCGTCACCGCATACGTCGGCTGGTTCGTCAGGCTCAGCAAGCTCGGCCACGGCGTTGAAGCACCTGCGCCCTGCGTAATCGAGTCGCCAATCGCATGGATCTGCGCCGTCGCCGCCACCAGTGTCTGCGGACTCACTGTCACACCGCGCCCTGCCACTTCATTCCGAATCGAAGCACTCACCGTCTGCACATCACCCGCACTCAGTTGCGTTGCATACGTTCGCAGCCGGTATGCCGTCCCGTTGAAGCCCGAGCCCGACCAAGGGCCTGAATTACTCGACCCAAAGTAAAGGTTCCCGCTCGTCTGCTGTCCCGCCGAAGCTCCCTGCCGAATATACGAAGCCACCTCCGTGCCATCAATGTAGATGTGGTCGTTCACGCCGCCACCCGTCCCCAGCGTCACCGCCAGCACATGGAACCCCGACATCAGGTTCGGCACCGCCGTCGCCAGCCCGCCGTTGACATAAAGCCGCGGCGCATACGCCTGCTGGATCATCCCATTCCCATCCAGCGTCGTCGCCTCGTACATATAGTTGAAACCCGTCCCACCGTTACTGCTCGAAAGCAGCACCGGATAGTTGTTGCTCGGCTGCGCACCCGCGCTCAGCGGATTGATGTACACGGCCATCACAAACGTCTGCGTCCCATTCAGCGTCGCCGGCAGCGACACACCCTGCTGCGTGCTGAACTGCAATCCAGTCGAAGTCCACACTGGAGCATTGCCGCCACTGGCCAGCGTGCCGTTGTTCGCATTCGCCGTCGCGTCCGTCAGCACCACGCCCGAGCCTTGCAGAAAGTTGTAATCCGCCGTAGCTCCCGCTACCAGTCCCGCACCGCTCGTACTCGACGAGCCTCCACTCCCCGCCGGGGGCGTCGTCCAGCTTCCATCCTCGCGCAGAAAGCGGGTCGTCCCCGCCGTCGCCCCGGGGTCTGGCACCGCACCCACACTATGCCCACTGCCGGAAGCACCAAACACCGGCAACTGCCCCGCGCTCACCACGCCATTCAGTGTCGTGGCATTCAACGTCCCCACGTTAATCGTCCCCGCCGTAAACGCTTGCGGCGTAAAGCTGTACTGCGTCCCCCGCAGCCCCAGCGTCAATGCACTCGTCACCGGCTGGAACGCCACCGTATCCGTCCCCACGCTGCTGTCCAGCTCAAACAGGTTGTATCCGGAGTTCCACTTACCGCACCCATGCGAGTTGCAGTGGATCGTAAACACGCTCTGCTCGCCCGCATCCGCCACCATCGTTCGCTGCCACACGCCCTTCGCCTGGTACGCCAGGTCGGGCGCGGTATGCGTCCCGCCATTGCCAAAGTACGCCGAAGCCGGCGTAGCATTCGTCACCGAAAAGCCCTGCAACCCCGGCCCATTGTTCCCTTCATACTGGATACCCGCCCGCTGAAAGCTCGTAGGCCGCGGTGTCGTCTGTCCAATAAACTCCAGGTCCGGCCCCACTGCCTCCTGGTAGTAGTGCGGCTGTTCCAGCACATCATTCGTGGCCCACGCCACGTTGTTCGGAGCCAGCGTCATCGCCCCATCCACACTCTTCGTCGCCGTGTTGTAGACACTCAGCACCTCCGCCATCGGATACAGCGCATAACCGCCCGTCAGCACCGCGACAGTCCCGCCGCTGCTGGTGCTGTTCGCCCCGTTTTGTGCATAGGTCAGCGTATGCGGCCCCGTCGTCGTCACCGCAAAGCCGCCGTTATAACTGCTGTCGGCAACACCGGCCACGGTCAGGCTCAAGCCATTCAGGTCCGCCGGAAAGTTTCCCGCCGTCGTCAGCGTCACCACGTTCCCGCTGCGCGCTACCGAGGTCATCGCCAGCGAAGCATTCACAAACGCCGAGCTCTGCCCCGTCGTCCCCACAATCGCCGTCGCCCCGCCCGCATAGTAAAGCCCCGTCGCCGAGTACGCTCCCACCACCGGAAACACCTGACGAATTCCCGCCGCCGTATCCACCACCTGCTCCAGCCCATAGCCGCACAGCCCGCCCATCGCCACCGTCGCCGACAGCGCGTGCGCCTTGTTCAGCGTCAGCCGCAGATGGCTGCTATCCACCACCGTGTAGTTCGCCATCTCGTAGTCATTAGGCGCAGTCCCGTTCGCCGCATCCACCACGCACGCCACCCCACTCGTCTGCGGCGCAGCCGTCGTATTCGTCGCAAAACCCGTCGCCACCCCACTCGTCGCAATCGCAACCGTAACCGTACCAGGTGCAACATCATGCGCCTGCGAAGGGATCGCCTGCGCCGTCTGGAAGAACACGCTCACCGGAAACCCACTCCCAATAAACGCTGCCGAAGCATGTGGTCCCGCCACCCCCGTCCCCGTCACCACACCCGCCGTCAGCACCTTCGCCGGGTTTTTGTCGATCAGGAAGCGTCCATCCCCCTGCGTTCCCGGACCTGCGCTCACCGTCAACTTCAGAGCCGTCGAACCCGTCGTACATCCGGTCGCGCAGATACCCGAAAACACCAGCGAATCCTCGCGGATCTGGATGTCCATCGGGTGCGCCCCTTCATCCGCGCTATCCCGAAAACCACCCGAAGCCAGCAGAAACTGCGACCCCACCAGGCAGTCCCCCACGCCATAGCAGCGTATGTCCGTCGGAGCCAGCACATGCTGCCCCTGCGTGTTGTAATTGCCATTCAGCGTCAGCGCGCTATACCCGCTCTTGAAGTAAGGCACCGTGCCCACCTGCTGCGGCAACTGGTTCGACCCACCCGCCAGCGCATTGTGTGTAATCTGCAACCCAATCGAAGCCGGCGTCTGGCTCGTCGTCTGCTGGTTCACCAACGCACCGCCCCGCGTCGAGGTCACCTCGATCACCTGGCCCGCCTCCGTCCCCGGCGTAATTACGCTCTCCGGGTTGAAGTACGTATCCCGCCGCTGGCCGTTGCGCTTGTCTTCCACATGGGTCTGGTTATTCCAGCCCGTCGCGGCATACAACTCACCCGAGGCATAGCTCCGCTCCGCCACCACCTCGCAGCCATTCGCGCAGTCTGCACTGGTCACTGCATTCGTAATCCCATTGTCCCCCCGCCCACTTACATACTGGCTCGCATACTCTACCCCGTTCAACGAATTCACCTGCAGCAACGTCCCCACAGGCTGCGCCACCGTCTGCGTCGTAGAGGGCAGCGTACTCACCTTCTGCGCCAGCCCACCCGTCACGCCCGCCACACTCACATCTACATAATGTTTATCCGCCGCCTGCGTCGCGGCCGTCGGGTCGCCCGCCAGCACCAGCGCCCCGGTCATCGTATCCCCAGCCTTCAGGACATACGGCACGCTGCCATCCAGCGGATGACCCGTCACCGCTGCGGCAATCGCCGTATCTACATATGCCTTGCTCACCGTCTGCATCGCCACGGAAGTCGGCAGCACCGTACTCCGGATCGCACTCAGATGCACAGCCCCCGAGCTCACCGGGACCACCCAGTACTCCCGGCTCACCGTGCCATCATCCAGGTGATACACCGCCGTATAGTAGCTCCCCATCGGCATCGAACCCGCATTCGGCGCAAGCTGCACACTCAGCATCCCCGCCGCAATCACCGCCGAAGTGCTCCCACCCGGCACCGAAGCTCCCGTCGCCGTCGAGAACGCTCCCCAGCTCACCAGCACCGTCCCCGTCGCCGGCGTCCCATCCGCCCGATACACCGTGTCCGCAACCGTAGTCGTCGCCACCTGCGCCCCGGCGCTCAAACTCAGCGCCACCAGGACACCCACCAACATCCAACCCCTAGCCATCCAACGCATCGCAAATCCTCCTCAACCTAAGCACCACGTCTCTACGCAACCAAGTAACTCCGGAAACAAACCACCGTCTCCCCATCTACCGCATCCTTCACCGGCAGCGCGCGAAACGCTCCCGCCAGCCTCACCCTCTCGAGCGGCCCAGCCAGCAACTCCATCACCTCCGCCGCACCTTGCATCGCCTGAAGCCGCGGATAGTGATAGATCACCCGGTCCCCCTGTTCCCCTTCGGTTACAAATAGTCCCGACCACTCCTGGAAGAAGCTCCCGCCCTCCCGATCCACAAACCCAGCCACCCGGCTCACCTTCATCCCCACCACCGGATCCCCCGCAATCAGCGGCCCGGCAAGCTGCAACACCCCCGCAGCAATCCCCACAACGCGCCCCACATTCAGCGACACCCGCCGCACATACTCCACATCGCTCAGCGCCGCACCCACATAAGCCCCACTCACGCCGCTCCCCACGAACCCCACCTGCCCCAAATAATCCACGTCCACCGCCACAAGGTCCCCTACAACAAACCCCGCAGCCGCATCAACCCCCACATGCAACGCAGTAGCCGTAGAGCCCACCCCCACCCCAACCGCCAGCCCACCCCACAACAAGTTCATCTGCTGCGACCCAGCCGCCAGCGCCAACGGCAGCTTCCCCCAGCTCTCAAACTCCACTGCCACGCTGGCCTCAATCTCCGTCCGGACCTGGCTCCGCGCTATCGCTGGAGCGCCCGCCCGCATCGCCACTACCTTCGTCCCGCACCGCCGCGCAAACCCACGGCACCACCCCAGGTCCACCCACGGAGCCGGCGGAGCTTCCACCGCAAACCCACCACTCGCCGCCGCATCAAACAACGTCGGCACCCCCGTCATCCGGTTCACCGGAGCAAAGTAAGCCCGCACCCGCCGCGTCACCGGCGCCCTACCCATCGCACCGCTCATAGCTCCCCCGCCTCCTGGTATACAAACACCTCAACCCGTGCCACCCGCTCCAACCGCTCGCCCTTCACCGCCACCGCGCCAAACTCCGCATCACCCCAAAACACACGCGTCCCCAGCACCGGTGCAGCTACGGCTGCCCCCGCAAAGTCTCGCTTCACCGCACTCTGCGGAGCCGCACTCACCGCCGCCACCAACTCCGCATCCATCGCCGCCAGCAGACGCCCGCGATCCATCGCGCCATTCCCTGCACTCCCATCCGTCGCATACCGGATCTCGCACCCCATCCGCACCAGTGGCAGCGCTCCCTGCGCATCCACGCTCAGCGTAGTCCACCGCAAACAGAACGCATTCACCGGCGCGAACGCCGCTACCAGCTCGTTCTCCTCCACCAGCACTCCCGGTCGCGTCACTCCGCGCAACACCATCGTCCGCGCCGCATTTACCGACGCCAACCGGTCCCGCAGAGTCACATAAAACGTATCCTTCGCACTTTGCATAAGACTCCCCTGCAACAATATGTAACCAAACCACTCACACTCTCTAAACCACCAGCCTCAGCGGCTCCCGCACCACCAGCCGATGCAGATAGCCCACTCCACCCGCCTCCAGCTCCGTAGCCTCTTCTATCTCCAGCAGCACCTCATCCACCAGCACACCCGCAGCATCCCCAAACAGCACACTCGCCGACCCATACCCCAGCGTCCCCGTCAGCCGACGCACCGCCTTCGCCGAAACCAGCAGCTCCCACCGCCGAGCCCCCGTCGTCCCGGAAACCGCCGCAGCAGACGCACGCAGCGCCCGAAACACCACCGGCACCAGCTCCGCATCCTGGAACTCCGGCACCGCCAGCCCTATCTGCTCCGTCATATCCCCCGGCACCGCAGGGGCCGGCATCCGCAGCAACACCTTCCGCCCACTCACCCGCAGCAGAGCGTCCGCCACCCGCGCCGCCGCCGCCCCTCGCCCCGCACAAATCGTCATCGCTCTACCCCAGCCTCTCTGCCACATAGGGCCGCAGCAGTGCCTTCACCTGCTCATCCAGCAGCGCCCCGCTGAAGTACTCCATCTGCATCGCATCCACGCGGCTCGACTTCACATTCATCGCCGGGGTCGCCTGTGCATTCTTCACAATCTGTGCACAAGCCACCTTCAGCGCCGCCGGAATCGCCGCCACAGCGCCCGCCGCACCCGACGTATACGTGATCTCCGCCTCGTTGTACCGCAGCCCCAGAAAGTTCTGTGGAACTGTAACATCGCCGGTTGCATAATTCACATCCACACTCGCCACATCCAGTACGCTCCAGCTCCCCGGCACGCTGAACGCCCACGCAATCTGCTCCCGCATCGAGTCCACCATCTCGCCACGCCTCGCCTGCCCGTACCGCACCCGCACACTTACCAGCGCACTCGCCGCGCCTACTGCAGCGGCTAACGGACGATAGCTCAACCGCACACTCTGCGTCCCCGCCGTCAGCCGCATGCGCTCCGTATACTGCGTCACCAGCAGGCTTCGCCTGCGGCAATGCGCCTCCATCAACGCCGAAGCCATCACCACCCAGTCGTCGGTGGTCTCCGCCCCCAACCCAAAAGCTTCATACTCTTCCGGCAACAAATACCCCATCCAACCCTCCCCAAACGCGCGTTCCACAACAAGCAACAGGGGCCGGCACAAACTTCGCACCGGCCCCTGTCTTAACTAGCAACTAGAACCTAGCAACTAGAAGCGGCCCTTACCGGTCTACCAGCACCTGGTAGTGCGCATAGTTCGCACCCTTCACCACCAGGCCGCCAAACTTCACCACCACGTACTGCGAAGCCAGCGAGCCCGGCACACCCAGCTGGAAAATCCTTGGATTCGGATCACTCAGCCAGTGGTACTCGATCATGTCCTCCGTCACAATGTAGGCCGGCAGCACCGCACTGCCCGAGCCCGGTGTGCCCGTATAACCCAGCGTCCACTCTGGAATCAGCGGAATCTCACCCGCCTGCGTCGACAGCGTCTTCACGGAGAAGCCCGCCGCAATCTCCCGCGTGCTCAGCACCACGTTGAACTCCGTCTTCATCTCGCGATCAATCAAATCCAGCAGCACCGGATTCGCATAGATCGCCGTTGGCCTCACGCCATAGCTGCTGTTCGAGACCATCTGCGCAATCGTGCTCTTGAAGCCGTCAACGATGCTCTGGCTTGTACCGATCGTCACCGTATTCCCGCCCACCGCAATCTGCGCGCCCGCGCCAAAGTACTGTGCCGTCGTCGGCGAGCTAAGGCTTGTATCTGTGCCATTCCACAGCGCCACGTCATGCGTCCGCAGCACGCCATTCACGGTATCGGTCAGGTCCTTTGCCTGCAGATACGCAAACTGACTCTGCTGCTGGCCCAGCTCCAGGTCAAACAGGTTGTAGTTAATCTGTGCTACCAACGCCTTCAGCGGAACGCTGCGTTCCACCCGCGTCGGCGCCACTACAGGAGCCACAATGTTCCGCGGATCCACAAACCCTGAAGCCGCCGATGGAGCAGGAATCACCGTCTCCTCAAAGAATCGCGAAGGATGACCCGTCGCCGGCACCTGCTTGATCCGCTGTCCAAACACCCCACGTCGCCGCACCAGGTCCGTAATCTCCGACTGGTACATCGGGACCTCAACCGCACCCGGTCCCAGGTAATCCGCCGCCGCATGTATCTCCGTAAACTTCGCGTTCATTCTCGTCTCCTCATTCCTCATAAAAAAATCGCCCAACCACTAAACACGCACTGACACAGTTACAAACTCAGGTGTCCCACCCAACTCTGTCACCCAGTCATGCCCAGAAAAAAGCTGGGTCTCCCGCATCTCGCCTTTGAGATGTGGGAAGGCCCACCGAAAAAACACCCGCAGCCGCTTCGCCCACCTATCAACTCGGCAACCCACCATAGCGGGATCCCCCATGTTCGAGGCAAGCTACATCCCCTCGAACATGGGGCTACTCACCTCACCTCGGCAACCCCGCCACGCACACGCAACACAGCGAAGAGCAGCAAGAGGCCGCGCACTGAAAGCACGGAAGTCCACGGCAGCCGCAGCCCCCTGCGCCTGTCTCCTTCGTCCTCATCCGGCCTCGTGCCACACTGCCTCTCACTGCTCTTCGCTGTCTTACGCGGCCTCGGTGTTTAGTGGGCATTCCGAACGAAGCGAAGACCCCGCGCTTTGTTGTTGCCGTTGCCGTGGCCGTGGCCTTTGCTGTCGCCGTTGCCGTTGCCGTTGCCGTTGCCGTTGTCTTTGCTGGCGCCGTTGCCGTTGCATTTGCCTTTGCATCTGCGTTCGTCCATGCATTCGCACGCGCAGACGCGAACAGTCTCACCGTGGCCGCCGACCTCATCCGGCCAGACCCAGACTGCCCTTCCCTGTGCCTGGTGACCTTAGCTGCCGTTTAAAAGTCCAGCCCGCATCAACTGAGCCTTCACCGCGATCCGCTGCTCAATGCTCAAACTCCCCAGCGCCGCGTCCAGGGCTCCCGCCTCCATCGAATCCACCGTCACTCCCTGCTTTGCCAGCAGAGTCACCATCGCCACCGGCAACGTCTTCCGTCCATGTGTAACGGCAAAAGGCACAGAAGCCTGCAATGCCGCAATCCGAGCCTCAGCCGCAGCAAGTTGTCCTTCCAGCTCAGCCTCACGTCGGCCTTCCGCCACGATCGCAAACGCATCCTGCCGCGCCGTCAAACGCTCCACAGCCTGCTCCAGCAATCCCGCCGCAGCCGCCAGCCGTTCCATCGCCACCTGCAGCAGCTCCGCACCCACCGTAGCCTCCATCGTCAAGCCCTCAATCATTTCCATACATCTCCTATTCCGGTGCCCCATGTTCGCGCGAGCATCACCGCGCGAACATGGGGTCACTCCCTTTCCATCTCAACCAGATAACGATCGTCATTCTGGCGTAGCCAGAATCTCCGTAGCTGTCTCTCAGACAAGCGCTACATCTTGGCCAACCAACCGCTAAACCCCAACCGGCCCAGCCTGCACATTCAGAATCGCCACCACCGCCCCAACCAGCTTCTCGATATACGCGCTATCCGCCTGAATCCCAGCCTTGGCCAGCAAAGCCATCACAGCTTGCTCCGTCAGCAACAGAACCTCACTCAGCTTCTGCGGACCCGTCCCGCTCTGCACCCCGGCAGCAGAATACTTCTGCTCCACCAGCAGCACCGCCGTCTGGATCAGCGTCGTAGCATCCGCCGCCGCCGAGGCCATCGGAGCAGCCGCGGGAAACAACAACCCCACCAGTCGCTCCACCGGAACCCCATACGTCACAGCCCACTTCAACCCCTTCGCAAAACCCTTCCCCACCACTTCCATCACACTCAAAAAACTCATCCCCAAACCCACCTTTCGTATTTGCCGTTGCCTTTGTATTTGCCTTTGCCCTTGCAGTTGCCGTTGCCCTTGCATTTGCCGTTGCCGTTGCATTTGCCGTTGCCCTTGCATTTGCCGTTGCCCTTGCATTTGCCGTTGCATTTGCATTTGCCGTTGCCGTTGCATTTGCCGTTGCCGTTGTATTTGCCGTTGCCCTTGCCTTAAACCCGCCCTGGCCTTTGCCTCTATCCGCCTCTAACGGTGAAATCAGTGCAAATCGCCGTTAAGCCTTTGCCCTTATCCGCACTTATCCGTGTCCGTCCGCGCCATCCGTGTTAAGCCTCTCGACTTCAACCGGAACGAAGTATCCCGGTAAGCCGCCTTCTCCCGCAGCAGGATCGCCGCCCCGGTAAACGTAGCCCGTGTCAGCGTCCACACCGGCGCCCGCATATCGGCTACATGCGCATCTGCCAGTTCATAGCTCATCCCCATCAGGCTCTCCGCATCGACCTTCTGCGCAATCTCCGGATAGTCCCGCGCATAAAGGTAGCCGGAGACCCGAAGTCTCTTACCCTCCAGTTCAGCGCTGGTGATGATGCCGCACTTCTGCCGCGCATCATGTCCATCCCACCCGGCTTTATAGTCGACTGCCATCCCCAGCAGGCTCGGCAGTGCCGCCTCCGCCGCCGCCCGCGACAGGATCACCGTATGCCCCCGCGCCCCGCTCGGAGCCTTGTCACTGGCCACATCCACCAGCGTAAGCACCCCTTCAAACGGCAGCCGGTTCGGATGCCCCACCACCTCCGGAAACTCCACCGCCATCGCCCGCATCGCCAGCGGCACCATCGAAGGAATCGCCACCGTGCCCATAGCCGCCGCCCGAACCTCCGGTTTCCGCTGAACCACCTGCCGTCCAGGCCACACTCCACCGCACCGCCGGTTGCTCACCGCCGCCTCACCCATCGCCATCTCCTTGTAGTTTTCAGCCACCGTTCCAGCTCGCCGCTTCAGCCCGCTGTTCCTGTCCGGGTCTCAACCGCCAACCCAGATCCCATCCAGCCTAAGGTCGTTGCCCGTTGCCCGTTGCCGTTGCCCGTTGCCGTTGCCCGTTGCCGTTGCCCGTTGCCGTTGCCTTGCCCGTTGGTGTTGCCCCTTGCCCGTCGCCTTTGCCCCACCATCCGCACTCGCCTGTAAATCCGTCCCATCCGCGCAATCCGTGGTCGACTCAGCCTCAAGGCACGTCTCTGCGAACTCTGCCGAGTTCTGTGCCCTCTGCGTTGTCTTGGTATCTGCGGACTTGGCCCTCAACCCAGCCATCAACAAAGCCGCCAGGCTCTTCCCCCGGCGCCGCACCTTCGGCTCATCCAGATGAGCCTTATCCAGCCCACCCAGCGAAACCAGCGCCTTCGCATGAGGCACACTCCCCTGCAAAGCCTTCCCCACAAAGCACTCCACGATCTCGGGGATCACCTCCGCCACCCGCCTCCGCGTGTACTCCCGGCAGAACTTCGGCCGAGGCCGCCGCGGAATCTTCTCCCCCACCGGAACCTCCACCCCCTGAGCCCCAGCCTCCACCCCAACCTTGGCCTCAGCCACAAACCGCCCCTTCACCCGCCTCTTGTCCATCCGACCCTCACCCCCAAAAGCAAAACGGGAGGAAAGCCGTTAGGCATCCTCCCGCTTCATCTCTCACTTACTTAACTAGAATAGCAGGTTGACCATAACTAGTCGGCCAACTTTTGGAAACTTTTATTTCCCTTCGTATCAGCGACTTAGGGGCAAAATCACGTTTTCCACCTCTTGACAACTTTTCGAGGATTCCAACATTCCCGCCGCAAGAAGCACCTCGGTCATCGCATCGATCGCCTCGTGGTAGCGCCGCCGCAAGGTCCGCATCGGCACCCCCAGCATCTCGACCACGTCTCCCTGGCTGTACTCCTCGACCGCCAGTTTGTACACCAGCAGCCGGTGCGAAGTGTCCAGTTTTAGCAGACAACGCTCCACATCGTGCACAAAGATAACAACATCGTCGAACCCCTCCACGCGATAGTGCGACACATTGCCCCGGAACAGCTCCCGGCCCAGCAAAGAGGGCGCACGGCCCCCCTCCATCGAGAGCCGCATATACCGCCGCAACAATCCCTCGGTGCGCTCCCGGTAGTATGCCAGACCCGGCGTAACCGGCATATTGTCAATCACTTCCGCTCCAGCCGTAGCCCACAGAAAAGGCAGAATCAAAGCACTCATCGTCCACCTCCAACCGCCGCACAGCCCTGCCCACGACGACTCGACGCCGACGGTTTACGACCACCCGCATGACGTCCGCGCGGCATCGGCAACTCGTTCAAACGAATGACACAACGACGGCAGTAAACCCCGCCAGCCACCCCCGCACGAAGCCAAAGCGCCCCGCACCCCTCACACACCTTCAAATCCAGCGTCTCCGAATTGCTTTCCGAATTTCTATCCAAGCGCAAGTCGTTCATTTGTTTACCCTTTCAAGGCGTAGTGCTCCCCCGGCGAGCCTCGGTATTTTTCAGCGGTCGAAGGGGCTCGCTCAGGTTGCTATGGGCTGCATCCCGCCAACTCCCCAGGCTCATCCAGACCTGTTAGGACAGCAAAATACATCCGTTTGTGCTTTCAACTGGTACCTGGGAAAACCGTCCCACCCTACATCGCCCCACGCTGTTCATTCCAAATGAGTTCGTCGGCCTCATCCCATAAAGAGAGTCCCACCACCCAAATAATAATTTCCAGCAATGGAAAGTTCCACGGTTATAGCTTTGAACAATTTTTATGTCAACTCTTTTCTTTCCTCAACCTTTTTATGGGCCTAAGCCAAATCAGCCGAACGATTTGCATCACAAAGTCATTGCAATAAGATAAGTTTTCGCCTAATCTTCGTCTATTCAAATGCCATGGGCGCCCCGAGGACTCCGGAAATGAACTTTCAAGACCTTCACGAACTCCTCCGCCAGGAACTCCTCCGGCGCATCGATCAAGGCTCCCTCACTGGAACCCTCCTCGCCCGCCAGGCCGGCTTTCAGCAGGCGCACGTTTCCAACTACCTCAACCGCAAACGCGCCCTCTCCCTGGAAGGCCTGGACCGCGTCCTCTCCTCCCAGAAGCTCACGATCGAGCAGATACTTCCGCTGGAGCTAACCTCAGTCGCTGCAAAGGTTGCGGGCGATACCGTCGAGGTCGTCCCCGTAGTCTCCCCCTCGGTCGCCATGGAAGAGTCTCGCATCCCCGCCTCTGCCGTCATCGAAACCCTTCAGGTATCCGCCACCCGTCTGCGCGACAACCGCGCCCGCCCCACGGGTAAGAACGTAAACTGGCAACGCTTCGTCGCCATTCGTGCCGACGCCCAGCAAACCGCTGCAATGGAATCACTGATCCAGCCCGGTGCACTCGCTATCCTGGATCGCCACTACAACACCCTGGCCCCCTACCGCGCCCATCAGCCTACCCTCTACGCCATCCGCGCCGGCGGCTCGCTCCTCATTCGTTACGTTGAATTTGACGAGGGCCGCCTCATCCTCCGCCCCAATTCCATGGAATTTCCCGTACAACTAATCCATTTACGCCCCAAAGAATCGCCTTCCGATTACCTTGTCGGCCGCGTCTGCATGGTCTTCGCAGAGTTCTAACCGCTACGTTGGTAAACTACGGGGATGCTCTCTAGCCCTTATGCGAAGTGGATGTGGAAGTGGGAAACCACATTGACTATGAAGGATAGCAACAGAATCGTTCGGCCCCTCGAATGGGGCTTTGACTGGCTCCAGGACTTCAGCCCGCTCGCTAAGTCCGCGCCAGCCGTGGAGTTGCCAGAATCCATCACAGCGTTTCATCCAGAAGATCTCCGGCGGATGACCGCAGTCAACCAGGACATAGTCCAGCGCAGCGATGAGTTTTTCGGCTATGTAGCGCCGGTAGACTTTCGTCTGGAGCGTCGCCACCCCCAGCTCTTCCCTACGAATATCCGCCCTGAAACTCTGGCGCAGGATGCCGAGATCAAGCTGCAGGCCGCCGTCGGAGAGCTGGAAGAGGCGGAGTTTCTGCGGTTTACGTCGCCGGTGCGCACCCCCTATCCGGAGAACGATGTGGTCAATGCGCGCTGGTATCCGGCACCGGCGGAGAAGCAGGCAGGGAAGCCGAAGCAGGCCATCATCGTGATGCCCCAGTGGAACGCGGACGCTTTCAGCCACAACGCACTTTGCACCCTCTTCAACCGCTTCGGTATCTCGGCGTTGCGGCTTTCGAAGCCGTATCACGACATTCGCCGGCCGGCGGAGCTGGAGCGGTCGGACTACGCGACCAGCGCCAACATTGGCCGCACGACGGCCGCCTGCAGGCAGGCTGTGGTGGACATTCGCAGCTGCCTCGACTGGCTGGAGTCGCAGGGTTATGAACAGTTCGGTGTGCTGGGGACAAGCCTGGGAAGCTGCTATGCGTTCATCGCTGCGGCGCACGATCCGCGCTTGAAAGTCTGTGCATTCAACCATGCTTCAACGTGGTTTGGCGATGTCGTCTGGACGGGGCAGAGTACGCGGCACATTCGGCAGGCGTTTGAAGAGGCTGGATTAACGCGGTCCGATGTGCGGGACGTCTTCACCGCGGTCAGTCCGATGGCTTACATGGACAAGTTCGCGGCGCATCCGAAGCAGGTGCTGGTGGTCCATGCGACGTACGATCTGACCTTTATCCGCGAGCTCTCGCTGGATGTTCTGGCGAACTTCGAGAAGCTTGGAATCGACCACGTATCGCGGGTTCTGCCTTGCGGGCACTACACCACCGGGGAGACGCCGTACAAGTACATCGACGGGTGGTACCTGGGGTCGTTTGTGTACAAGGCGTTCAAGCGGCTTGCAACGGAGCGAAAGTAAGTCGGCCAGGCAGGCTGGTGGTGGCTGCGTCTGGGCATAAAATAGTAGTTATGCCGATTGATTTGAACGCTACGCTAGCCGCCGCGGACCCAGAGATTGCCGCGCAGGTTGAGAACGAGGTCATCCGCCAGCACGATGGCCTGGAGATGATCGCCTCAGAGAACTTTGTGAGCCGCGCCGTCTTGGAGGCGGCGGGCACGGTGTTTACGAACAAGTATGCCGAGGGCTACCCGGGCAAGCGTTACTACGGTGGCTGCGAGTATGCCGACGTGGTGGAGAACATCGCCCGCAACCGTGCCAAGCAGCTCTTCGGCGCGGACCACGTGAACGTGCAGCCCCACTCTGGCTCGCAGGCCAATGCGGCGGCGTTCATGACGCTGCTGACCCCCGGCGACTGCATGCTGGGGCTGGATCTTGCGCATGGCGGGCATTTGACGCATGGGCACAAGCTCAACTTCTCGGGCAAGCTCTACCGCATTGTCGGTTACCAGGTGCGCAAGGATACGGAGGTCGTCGACTACGACGAGCTCGAAGCGACTGCGCTGCGCGAGAAACCGAAGCTGATTATCGGCGGCGGCAGCGCGTATCCACGGCAGTTCGACTTTGCGCGGATGCGGGCCATTGCGGACAAGGTCGGCGCGTACCTGCTTATCGATATGGCGCACTTCTCCGGGCTGGTGGCGGGAGGGGCGCATCCCTCGCCGGTTCCGTATGCGGACGTGGTGACAACGACGACGCACAAGACGCTGCGCGGGCCCAGGGCCGGGCTGATCCTGTGCCGTCAGGAGTACGCGGCGGGCATTGATCGCAGCGTGTTCCCGGGCCAGCAGGGCGGGCCGCTGATGCACGTCGTCGCGGCCAAGGCCGTGGCCTTCAAGGAGGCGCTGCAGCCGGAGTTCGCCGCGTACGCCGCGCAGGTGGTGGCAAATGCCAAGGTGCTCGGCGAGGCGATTGCGGCGGAGGGCTACCGACTGATCTCGGGCGGTACGGACACGCATGTGCTGCTGATCGATGTTTTCCAAAAGGGGATGCTGGGCTCCGAGGCTGAGCACGCGCTGGGCGAGGCCGGAATTACGGTGAACAAGAATGCGATTCCGTATGACACCAACCCGCCGATGAAGCCGAGCGGCATCCGCATCGGCACGCCCGCGCTGACGACCCGCGGCATGAAAGAACCCCAGATGCAGCAGGTAGCCGGCTGGATAGCCGAAGCGCTCGAGCATCGCAACGACCCGGCAAGGCTGAAGCAGATTCGCGGGCAGGTGGCCGAGATGGCGGAGCAGTTTCCGCTTTACGGCTGGCTTAGAAGCTAGTGGCTGGAGTTGCGGGGGAGGGGGGGGGCCTCCCCCTATTGCCCGGGTGTAAGTTCCTTTGATTGTTTGGTTTAGCGAAGGCTTACTGCGCTAAATATGCCCAAACAAAAGGGTTGCGTCCAAATATGTGCAGGCGAAAGAGTTAGGTCCTTTGCCGTCGGTTGAAAAAGAAGCCCCGGCTTGCGCCGGGGCTTTCTTTCTTACTATTGCCATTTTACCAAATTGACCGAAACTACTAGGCCAACTTTTGGAAACTTTTATCTCGATGTGGGTGAGTGGGTTACGGAGTTTTCAACTGCTTGGGGGGGCTTGACAAGATTTCCGAGGCGCTCGGATTGACGGAGACCGCGCTGTTTGGGTCCGTTCTGGTCTTATTCCTGAAGACTTGCGAGGGGTAGGGGGGATTTGCATTGACTGGTCAAAGGTTAGCCTTTAGTCTTCAGCCTCTTCCCCTAGAGATTTCTAACCCTAACCCCGAACCGCACCCGGAGAGTTCCATGCGCATACTGAAGAATGTCATTCTATTTTTGCTGCCTAGTCTCCTCTGCTTTGGTGTTTTGAATGTCGCGAATTGTCGTTCTGCGAAGGCGGACACTTACCAGATCATCAAGCTGGACTCCGATCAAGACAGATTCTTTTACGCCATGGACGATCGTGGGAACGTGGTTCTGCATCTTCCGGGCGGGTGTGGGTTCACAATCGATGATTGCTATACGACCTACCACTATGGAGTTCTGACCGATATAACCGGATTTGCTCCCTCTATCGTTTCGGACTCGGGCGTAGCGTGCACACCTGATGCGCTGTCGGGCCTTACGGTCTATCAAACCTATGCAATGTGCAATAACGGGCGGTATGTCTACACCGCTTTCTCGCCAGAGGTTCGCGGAGGCGTCTATACGGATCAAGGCATTTTGTATGGTGGGGGACTCGGGCGCGTTTTTATCAATGGTAATGGGGACATCGTCTTTGACGATGTGTTCAGCGAATACTTCTACGAAGCGATCGATATTACCAATCAAGCGCCGGAGCCGAATTCTATATATCTCCTGTTCACGGGGGTGCTGGCTTCGCTGGGTATTGTGAAGAGACGTTTTCGGAAGGCGCAAAAATAAATCTCCGCAAGGGGCAAGGCTGGTCTGCGGCAGGAAGTTTGGGTGTAAGTTTGTGCCATGCGAATCGGATGGATGCGGTATGCCTGGATGGTGGCGGTTGCGTGCGTGGCGGGGTTTGCGGGGGCGCAGGTTCCGGCGCGGGAGCGGGTTGGGTTCGAGGCGATTCGGGAGGTGGACCTGAGGGCGGACCTGGCGTTTTTGACTTCGGATGCGCTGGCGGGGCGGATGAGTCTGCAGCCGGGGGATGATGCAGCGGCGATGTGGGTGGCGAGTGAGTTTGCCAAGGCGGGGCTGGTTCCGGCGGCCAAGGATGGGGAGGAAAGCCGAGTTATCTGCAGGCGATGGAGCTGGTGGAGTACAAGCCGGATCGCAAGGCGGTTACGGTGACTCTGAAGCGGGGTGGGGCTGAGGTGGTGTGGCATGGGCCGCAGGTGGCGGGTGCTTATAAGAGCGATGTGGATGTAACGGCTGGGGTGGTGTTTGCGGGGTTTGGGATCACGGCTCCGGAGCTGGGGTATGACGACTACAAGGGTGTTGATGCGCAGGGTAAGATCGCGGTGGTGTTCGACCATGAGCCGCAGGAGACAGATGCGAAGTCGATCTTCAACGGGACGGGGAATACCCGGTATGCCACAAGCCGGGTGAAGCTGCTGAATGCGCAGGCGCATGGCGCGGTGGCGCTGTTGCTGGTGGCGGAGCCGAACCGGAAGCATCTGACGAATGCGGAGCGGACGGCGCGGATTGGCGGAGGTGCGGCGACGCGGCTGAATCCGCTGCCGCTGCAGGCGATTGCGGATGATGAGCTGCATATTCCGGTGCTGCTGGTGCAGGACGATGTATTGGCGAAGCTGGTGGAGGGAAGTGGCAAGACGGCGAGCGAGCTACAGGCGGGAATTGATCAAGACCTGACGGTGCAGTCGCTGGTGCTGCCGGATACGACGCTGACGATCCACATGAGCAATGTGTCGCGGATGCTGGGCACGACGTATAACGTGGCGGGGTTGCTGGTGGGGAGCGATCCTACGCTGGCGGCGGAGACGATTCTTATCTCGGGGCATCATGACCATGATGGGTCGAGTCCGCGTGCGGGCGGGACAGGGAACGACAAGACTGGCGTGGATGTGTGGCCGGGGGCGGATGATAACGGCTCCGGCACGGTGGGCGTGGTGGAGATGGCGCAGGCGTTTGCGAAGAATGGGGAGCGGCCGAAGCGGTCGATTTTGTTTGTCGTGTTTGCGAGCGAGGAGCGCGGGCTGCTGGGGAGCTACTTTATGGCGCAGCATCCGCTGCGGCCACTGGCGACGACGCGAGCGATGATCAACTTCGACATGATTGGGCGGGATGAAGCGGCGAGTCCGCAGACGGACGGGCTGATAGAGATTCCGGCGGATACGACGAACCGGCTGAACCTGATTGGAGCGCTTTACAGTCCGGATTTTGATCGAGTGGTGAAGGAAGAGAACCAGGCGGTGGGCCTGGTGCTGGATGACCGATTCGACCATGAGTCGGCTTTGAACGTATTCTTCCGCAGCGACCAGTTTCCATTTGTGCTGCACGATGTTCCGGCGTTCTGGTTCTTCACGGGGTTCCATCCGGACTATCATCATGTGACGGATACGGCGGAGAAGATTAACTACGGGAAGATGGCGAGGATTCTGAAGCTGGCGTATCTTACGGCGTGGCGGTTTGGCGATGCAGTGACGGGGCCACGATTTGTGGCGAATCCGGCAGTGGGCGCGGGGCATTGAAGGATTGAGGGTTTGGTTATGACGATGGCGATTTTGACCT
>Ga0123336_10001481_pt1 | contig 21570 bp, 16 predicted proteins | sample SSSSmetaG_FD_96466 | JGI IMG/M metagenome (GOLD analysis project Ga0123336, IMG submission 96466) | Glacier valley bacterial and archeal communities from Borup Fiord, Nunavut, Canada, to study Microbial Dark Matter (Phase II) - ​SSSS metaG | ecosystem: Environmental > Aquatic > Freshwater > Ice... | reverse complement strand
TGGCTGCGAAGGCCCGTGAGGCCGCGCGCAAGGCCCGCGAGATCGTCCGCAAGGGCACGATGGACTACACGAGCCTCTCCGGCAAGCTGGCCGACTGCCAGTCGAAGGACCCGGAGTCGAGCGAGCTCTACATCGTCGAGGGAGACTCCGCAGGTGGCTCGGCCAAGCAGGGCCGCGACCGCAAGACCCAGGCGATCCTCCCGCTGAAGGGCAAGATCCTCAACGTGGAGCGCGCGCGCCTCGACAAGATGCTGTCGTCCGCCGAGATCGGGACGCTGATCACCGCGCTCGGTTGCGGCATCGGTAGCCCCGAGCAGGGCGGGAGCTTCGACATCACGAAGCTGCGCTACCACCAGATCGTGCTGATGACCGACGCCGACGTCGACGGCAGTCACATCCGCACGCTGCTGCTCACGTTCTTCTATCGCCAGATGCCGGAGATCCTCGAGAAGGGATACCTCTACATCGCGCAGCCCCCGCTCTATCGCGTCGGTAAGGGCAAGAAGGGGCTCTACATGAAGGACCAGGGCGCGCTCGATCGCTTCTTCCTCGAGCAGGGCGTCGGCGGTCTCACCGTGCGCGCGTCGAAGGGACCGAAGCTCGCGGGCGAGCCGCTGCTCAAGCTCTCGGAGCGCCTCCGCATGTTCCGCCGTGCGCTCTCCAAGATCGAGCGCCGGGCCGACGCGAAGATCGTCGCCGCCGTGCTCAAGGCGAGCGGCATCGGCAAGACCGAGCTGCGCGATCGCGAAAAGGTGGAGCGGGCGGTGCCGCTCATCCGTGCGCGCCTCGAGAAGAAGTACCCGGACATCTTCCCGCTCACCATCGAGATCGTGCCCGAGGCCGAGCACGGCGCGTCCTCGCTGCACATCAAGCCGCGCCCCGGGTCCGCGGCCCGCGAGACGGTGATCGACTGGGCGCTCGTCGAGTCCGCGGAGTACGAGGAGCTCTACTCGATCGAGCAGGACGTCCGCTCGATCGGCCCCGCGCCCTACTTTGCGCAGACCACCCCGAAGGCCACGGGCGCCGCCGCGGCCGACGAGGGCGAGGAGGCCGCCGAGGGCGCGGGGAAGCCCGAGACCGAGCTCGAGGACTCCGACGCGCTGTGGGAGTTCATCGATCAGCGCGGTCGCAAGGGGTGGCACATCCAGCGCTACAAGGGTCTCGGCGAGATGAATCCCGAGCAGCTCTGGGAGACCACGCTCGATCCCAACGCGCGCGTGATGTTGCAGGTCCGCCTCGACGACGCGGTGCAGACCGACCAGATCTTCACTATCCTCATGGGCGACCAGGTCGAGCCGCGCCGCCACTTCATCGAGACGAACGCGCTCAACGTCCGCAACCTGGACATCTAGCGTTCGCGAGACGAGAGGTCCGCCAAGCCGCGAATACGCAGAGGGTTGGGTGGTGTCATCCGGCGAGGTCGAGCTCCGATGCGAGGCGCAGAGGCCGCGACCTCGCAATGCGGACCATCCTTAACCTTCAGGGCTTGACGGATCGGCGCTCTCGCCGTGCGTAGCGGTCTCGCGGCGGTCTCTGCCGCAAGTCGCATCGCATGCGATGTGCCCGTGATTAAGTCACGTGCATGCGACCCGACCGACTGACCACCAAGAGCCACGAGGCGTTCCGCGAGGCGATCGACCTCGCTGCTCGCCGCGGTAATCCCGAGCTCGTTCCCGAGCACCTCATGCGTGCGATGCTCGCGCAGGACGGCGGTACGGCCCTTCCCCTCTTCCAGAAAGCCGGAGGAGATCCGGTCGCGCTCGAGCAGCGGATGGACGCCTATCTCGACAAGCTCCCGAAGGTCGGAGGCGGCGCCGCCGAGCCGAGCATGTCGCGCCGCACGATGGAGGTGCTGCGCAAGGCCGAGGACGAGGCGAAGGCGCTGAAGGACGATTACATCTCCGTGGAGCATTTCGTGCTCGCGCTCGCGAAGGCAGATCGCGAGATGCAGGCGGCCTTCGAGGCGTCGGGCGGCGTGACCGCCGATCGTCTCCTCAAGTCCCTCGCCAGCGTGCGCGGCGCGCAGCGCGTGACCGACCGCGATCCTGAGGGGAAGTTCCAGGCCCTCGACAAGTACTGCCGCGACCTCACCGCCGCCGCGCGCAAGGGCAAGGTCGATCCCGTCATCGGGCGAGACGAGGAGATCCGCCGCGTCATGCAGGTGCTCTCGCGCCGAACGAAGAACAACCCGTGCCTCATCGGCGAGCCCGGCGTCGGCAAGACCGCGATCGTGGAGGGCATCGCGATGCGGATCGTGCGGGGTGACGTACCCGAGTCGCTGAAGAACAAGCGGCTCGCTGCGCTCGACATGGGCGCGCTCGTCGCCGGCGCGAAGTACCGCGGCGAGTTCGAGGACCGCCTGAAGGCGGTGCTCAAGGAGGTCGAGGCGGGTGCGGGGAGCATCATCCTCTTCATCGACGAGATCCACACCATCGTCGGCGCAGGCGGCGGCGAAGGCGCGATGGATGCGGCGAACTTGCTGAAGCCCGCGCTTGCGCGCGGCGAGCTGCGCTGCATCGGCGCCACCACGCTCGACGAATACAAGAAGCGGATAGAAAAGGATCCGGCGCTCGAGCGCCGCTTCCAGCCAGTGCTTGTCTCGCCGCCGACCGTCGAGGACACCATCGCGATCCTCCGCGGCCTCAAGGAGCGCTACGAGGTCCATCACGGCATCAAGATCCAGGACGCGGCGCTGGTCTCTGCGGCCACGCTGTCCGATCGCTACGTCTCCGACCGCTTCCTGCCAGACAAGGCCATCGACCTCGTCGACGAGGCGGCCGCGAAGATCAAGATGGAGATCGACAGTCTGCCGACCGACATCGACGTCGTGCAGCGTCGACTCACGCAGCTCCAGATCGAGCAGGAGGCGCTCAAGAAGGAGCGTGATGGCGCGAGCAAGGCGCGCCTCCACGATCTCCGCAAGGAGATCTCCGATCTCGAAGAGCAGATGAACGGCATGAAGGCGCAGTGGATGCGCGAGAAGGAGGTCATCGATGAGGTGCGCAAGGCCTCGGCGAGCCTCGAGGAGATGCGCGTCACCGCCGAGCAGGCGCAGCGTGCCGGCGATCTCGGACAGGCCGCGGAGATCAGCTACGGCAAGATCCCCGAGCTCGAGAAGAAGATCGAGGAGCTCCGGCGCAATCTCGCGAAGGTCCAGGAGAAGACCCAGTACCTCAAGGAGGAGGTCACCGATCAGGACATCGCGGAGATCATCGCTAAATGGACCGGCATTCCCGTGAGCAAGATGCTCGAGGGCGAGATGCAGAAGCTCCTGCGCATGGAGGACGGTCTGCGCGCCCGTGTCGTCGGGCAAGAGGAGGCGCTGGTCGCGGTGTCGAATGCGGTGCGTCGCTCACGCGCGGGGCTCGGTGACGAGAAGCGCCCCATCGGCAGCTTCCTCTTCCTCGGCCCCACGGGCGTCGGCAAGACCGAGCTCGCGCGTGCGCTCGCCGAGTACCTGTTTGACGACGAGCGCGCGATGATCCGCCTCGACATGAGCGAGTTCCACGACAAGTACACCGTGAGCCGCCTCATCGGCGCGCCGCCCGGGTACATCGGTTACGAGGAGGGCGGGCAGCTGACCGAGCCGGTGCGGCGCCGCCCGTACTCGGTCATCCTCTTCGACGAGGTGGAGAAGGCCCATCCCGACGTCTACAACGTGCTCCTGCAGGTTCTCGACGACGGGCGCCTCACCGACGGTCAGGGTCGGACGGTGAGCTTCAAGAACACCATCGTGATCCTGACGAGCAACATCGGCTCGCAGCACATCCAGGCCATCGAGGATCGCGACTTGGCCGCCGAGGACAAGCGCGCGCTCATCGAGCGGGCCGTGCTCGACGACGTGCGCAAGGTGATGCGCCCTGAGTTCCTCAACCGCCTCGACGACATGGTGGTGTTCCAGCGGCTTGAGCGGGAGCAGATGCACAAGATCATCGACATCCAGCTGGAGCGCTTCGCCGATCGCCTGCGCAAGCGCGAGATCGAGATCGCGCTCACGCCGGAGGCGAAGGACTACCTCGCGGAGGTGGGGTGGGATCCTCAGTACGGAGCGCGTCCGCTGAAGCGGGCGATCCAGAAGTACCTCGAGGACCCGCTGGCGAAGAACGTGATCGCGGGTATCTACCCGCCGGGCACGCACCTGAAGGTCACGCGCGAAGGCGAGCACCTGAAGTTCGACGGCGCCCTCTCCAACTGACCGCGCGCGTCCCGTGTGGTCCAGCACGAGATTCACTGACGGCTCGGAGGCTCGGAGCACTTTTGAAGCAGATCGCCGCGACCTGGCGGGGTTGCCGCGGCCTGGTAGGTCGCGCATCGAAATCGCTCCGCGCCTCCCGTGACTCTCGTCTACGCGCTCGCGGTGGGCGAAATGGGCGCGGCCGGAGGCGGCGGGGGCTTGTACGTGCGGATCTCGCGGACCTTCTTCTCGAAGTCCTTTGTGGCTTCGTCGCTCAGGACGTTGCCGCCGAAGCGCGCCTCCAGGTAGCGATGCGTGAGCGCCATCACGTCGTCGGCGAGCGGATGGTCCTTCGCGGCAAGGTCCTCGGCGTGGCGCAGCGGCGGGAGCGATGCTGGGCGCGAGATGCCCTGCGTGTTCAGCGCCAACTCCAGCCCACGGTAGAGCGCCGTTGCCGCCTCCTGCTTGGCGTCGATGCGCGGTCGCTCGATCGCCTCGCCTGTCTTCTCCTTCGGCTTGCGCCTCCGCTTCCAGAGGACGTAGCCCGCGAGCGCGCCTACCAGCACGACGCCGACCAGCACCGGCCCGCGCGTGACGCGTTCGGCGAGGCCCTTGTTCGTGCCGGTCCTGGCGCGCATGCGCTCGTAGCCACGGCCGATGTCCTCGAAGATGCGGACCTGCTGCTTGAGATCGTAGCCGATGACGTACCGATTCCAACGCTGCGACAGCGCCTCGACGAGGTCGCGCATGTAGACGTACGCGCCCGAGGTCTCCTGGAGCGGCTGCGCGCCGGAGGTTGGCGTGGGATCGAACGTCACCCAGCCGCGGATCGGATCGTCGAGGTAGCCCTCGACCCACGAGTGCGCGTCACCCTCGCGCACCGCGTAGTAGCGGCCGAAGCGGTTGTACGTTCCGCCGACGAAGCCTGTGACGTTGCGCGACGGGATGCCGAGCTCGCGGAGCATGATGGCCATCGCGGTCGAAAAGAACTCGCAGTGTCCGCGCTTCGACTCGAAGAGAAAATGGTCTACGGGCTGTGGCTTGCCGCCGGACGGCGAACCGGTGTCGTACTTGAATTCGTGTTTGAGGTGCTCCTCGAGGGCCTTCGCCTTGAGGTACGGAGTCGGCTGAGCATCGGCCCACTCGTGCGCGAGCGCAGCGATGCGCGCCGGCATCTCGGACGGGAGCTCGAGGTACCGGCCGCGATCGCCGTTGGCCATGACCTCTACGATCGGCTCCCGGTCACCGGCGACGTACGCGTCGTAGCGGAGACCGTGCGCGTCGGAGCCTTGGTAGCGGACCTCGCCTTCGGGGCCGCGCGCGAGCACCAGCTGTTCCCCTAGTACCGCTTGCTGCTGCACGCGGATCTGGAGCGCCACGGTGCGCGGCGGAAGGAAGACGACGGGCGGATCGATGGGCTCGAGATCGATGGTGATGCGCCGATCGCCTCCGGTGGGTCGACGCACGACGCTGAGCGCCTCGCCCTGGTCGGTGCCGTGGCTACGGTCACGCTGCGTGCGCTCCCAGCGCCGGCCGTCGTAGCGGTCGAAGGCCGTGCCGCGGAGGCGAAGCGTGAGGCGGGCGGGCGGCGGATCGGGCAGGTCCTGCACCTCGAAGCGCAGGGCGATCGAGGGATCCGTGCGCAATACACCGACCTCGCCGAGATCGACGCGGTCGGAGAACCCGACCATCCTCCCCTTCTGCGGGTGATTGAGGAGGAGGAGCGAGAGCCCGACGCGAGGGAACATCACGAACAGCGCAGCGGTGAACAGGAAGATGGGGACGGAGAGCAGGCAGGTGGTCGCGAGGAACCCGCGACCCACGACGCGCCGGCTGCGCAGGATGCGTGGGACGTCGACGGGGAGGCCCGTCCGATCGCGCGCGCCCTGGCGGTAGTTGCCCTCGACCTCGCGCCGGAGATGGCTGAGCACGAGCGCCCCTGGCGCGACCACGAGGAAGCCGAGGAAGCACAGGCCGTAGGAGAGCCCTCCCCCGAGCACCGTGCCGGCGACGAAGTGGAGGAGCGCGAGGACGATGATCTGCTGGTCGTGCGCGGCGCCGCGGCGGGTCGCGAGGCGGATGATCTGGAGGATGGCGGCGAACTCGACGGCGATGTCGAGCGCCGGGCGACCCGCCAGCAGACGCACGCCCTGCACGGCGAAGAGCGTGAGCGGACCGATGGTCGCCAGGTGCCGGAGCGCAGGCTTGCTCTGCCAACCCTCGGGGATGGCGAGCGCCAGGCCGAGACCGAGCAGCACGAACGCGGTGGTCCACGGCGACATCGACGCCGTGTTGACGACCGCAAGCACACCGAGTGCGGCGAGCGCGTCGGTCATGATGCGATGGACGAGGCCAAACCTCATTCGGCCGCCTTCGTGGTCGGGGCCGGCGGCTTCGGCTTCGGCTTCGGCTTCGAAGGCGGCGGCGCGACGACCTCGATGGCCGCTGAGCGCGTCTCGGATTTGGCCTTGAGCGCCGCCTGGGCCGCGCTCATCGGCACCGACTCGATGAGCGCGAGGAAGCGGAGGAGCGGGTCGGCGCCGGTGGAACGATCGGCGCGGACGGCGTCGGTGGAGGTCGTCCTGATGGTGACGGCATCGAAGCGCTTCACGTGCGCCACCGCGCGCGAGGCGACGTCGCGGATCTTGCGCTCGAATGCGTTGAACCACTCGTCCTTCGCGTCGTCGGGGCGGATGACGTCGAGCAGGAGGACTACGTCGGGCCGCGCCTCGCGCGCGCGCTCCCGAGCGACGAGCTGCCCGGCGGCCGCGCTCTTCCGCCAGTGGATGTCGCGCGGGTCCTCCCCTTCGCGCAATAGTTTGAGCCCCAAGTAATCGTCGCCGTGGCCGCGTCCGAACGCGACGTCACCACCGGAATAGCGACCCTCCGTCATGACCGGGAGGTTCACGGGGTCCACCGCGGGATAGATGATGAGCTCGCCTTCGGCCGGCACCTCGCGCGACTTCTCGAGGAGCCCGAACGGAAAGCGCGTCGCGATGCGAAAGCCGACGTGCTTGTCGCGTCCGCGCCGGGCCGGGGTCCTCCGGTACGCCGCGACCTGCGCGCTCTTCGGAGAGATCTTGAGGAAGAAGCACCGCTTGTCGGCGGGCTGTCCCGCGCGGAGGTCCTCGACCTCGATCGCGTACGAGGGCACGCGACCCTTGTGATTGAAGACCTCGATCTCGACGAGGTGCGGGCGACCGACCTGGGCGCGCATCGGCAGGCGGCGCACGACCGTGAGGTCACGCAGGCTCAGCTCGCTCATGAGTCCGCTCACGATGATGAGCGCGAGCAGCATGCCGAGGAGCAAGTAGAGGAGGTTGTTGCCGGTGTTGATCGCAGCGAAGCCGACGCCGAGCGTGATGCCGACGAAGAACTTCCCTTCGCGCGTGAACTTCAGCTTCCGCGGCGGACGGATCTTCGCGAGCCGTTGCCGGAGGCGCGACGGGAGTTTCCGCTCGCTCGTGCGGGCGGCAGGTGGCGAGGCGGGGTTGTCCGGCATCGGTACTGCCGCCTCCTCAGAGGGGAACGGGGACACGCGCGACGATGTCGCGCACGGCGGCCTCGGACTCGTCGCGCGAAGGAACGAAACCGTCGGCATGGGTGGCGAGGCGAACGCGGTGCGCGAGCACGGGTACCGCGAGGTCGTGAATGTCGTCGGCGATGCAGTAGCTGCGGCCGCGAACGAGAGCGCGCGCGCGCGCCGCCTTGCCCAGCGCCATCGCGCCGCGCGTCGAGGCGCCGAGCGAGAGCACCGGCGAGCTGCGCGTCGCGTTGACGAGACCATGCAGGTACGTCAGGAGCGCGTTGTCGATCGAGATGCGGTCGACTTGCCGTTGAAGCGCGACGAGGCGCGCCGGGTCCAGCACGACGGGGACGTCGCGCGCGGTGTCGGTGTGGCCGTCGAGGAGGAGGCGCATCTCCACCTGTGGCGGCGGGTAGCCGATCCGCAGGCGGAGGATGAAGCGATCGAGCTGCGACTCGGGCAGCGGGAAGGTGCCGGCGAAGTCCTGCGGGTTCTGCGTGGCGATGACGAAGAACGGGTCGGGCAGGGGGATGGTCTGCCCGTCGATGGAGACCTGCGCCTCGTTCATGCCCTCGAGCAGCGCGGACTGCGTACGCGGGCTCGCGCGGTTGATCTCGTCGGCGAGGAGGACGTTCGCGAAGATGGGTCCCTGACGGAGGACGAACTCGGCGTTGCGCTGGTCGTAGACCGAGACGCCGATGACATCGCTCGGCAGGAGGTCGGATGTGAACTGCACGCGCCGCAGCTCGCCGCCGACGGCACGGGCGAGCGCGCGCGCGAGGGTCGTCTTGCCGACGCCGGGAACGTCTTCGATGAGGAGGTGGCCGCGTGCGAGGAGCGCGACGAGCGCGAGCTCGACGGCGTCCGCCTTGCCCTCGAGAGCCCCCTCCACTGCCTGCCGCAGCTTCTGGATGAGCGGAAGCTCCTCTCCTAGGAGGGCCGGCGCAGCAGTCATGCTTCGAAGAATAGCAGGTTCTCTCCGAGGCCAACGTTTTCGGACATGCTCCGCTCCTCCGGGCAAGCGTCACCGCGCACCATGTGCGTGGGCCGCGTCGGTCACAGCAAAAATCTCTCGTTGTCTGCCCGCACCGTGTTCAATGGCAGCGTGCTCGAGTCGAAGGCAAGTGCGCGGGTGGAGCTGCGGGCGGTCACGAAGACGTACGGCCCGGTGCGGGCGCTCGTCGGCGTGAGCGCCAGCTTCGAGGCAGGGCGAGTCTCCATGGTGCTCGGGCCGAACGGGTCCGGGAAGTCGACGCTGCTCTCCATCGTTGGGACGCTGACGCGGCCGACCTCGGGCAAGCTCTCGCATGGCGTGCTCGGCAAGTCGCGCGAGGAGGTCCGCATGTCCCTCGGCTGGGTCGGGCACGACTCGCTCTGCTACGGCGACCTCACCGGGCGCGAGAACATCGAGCTCGCTGCGCGCCTCAACGGGCTCTCGGCCGCGGCCGCCTTCGAGGAGGCGCGCGCGCGCTTCGAGCTAGGGGCGTTTGCCGAGCGTCCGTTCCGCACCTACTCGCGCGGTCAGCGCCAGAGCGTCGCGCTGGCGCGGGCCCTCGTGCATGCGCCGCGGCTCCTCCTGCTGGATGAGCCCACCACCGGGCTCGATGCCGCCAGCGTCGCGCGGCTGCTGGCGGTCGTCCGGGCCGAGGCGGAGCGGGGGGCGGTGGTGCTCGTCGTCACGCACGACGAGGGGTTCGCGAAGGATGCCGGTGACGTGCGCGTCGTTCTCGACCGCGGCCGTCTCAAGGACGTCGTCGCGGCCCCGGCGGCCTGACGAACGCGCGCACGATCGCGGCGAGGTCGGCGCGCGCGCCGAGCTCTTCGATGGGCGCCCGGGGAACCATGGCCAGGACGGGGACCTCGGTGACGAGCGAGACCTCCGCGGCATTCGAGCCGGTCGAGAGGTCTGCCTCCGCAGGCGCGACCAGGACGATGCCGAGCAGGGGGAGGCCCATGGCGCCCGCAGCGCGCGTCGTCGCGCCGAGGTCGTGCAGGACTCCCAGACGGTCGGGCGCGACGAGGACAATCCCATCGGCGTCGAGCTCGAGGGCCGCGTCGGCGTTGCTCAGCTCCGGGCCGAGTGGGCTGAACAGACCTCCTGCCAGCTCGACAACGAGTCCGTCGAGCAGCTCTTCCGCGCGGGCCTCGTGGACCTGGTCACGGATCTTGGTGAGGTCGATGCTCCGGCCTTCTTCGCGAGCGGCGAGGTGGGGAGATACGGCACGCGCGAGCAGGTAGGGGGAAGGGAAACGTTTCACGTGAAACGTGGACAGCTGTTCAAGTAGTGCCCCATCCGCGCCGCGCCCGCCCGTGACCCCGGACTCCACCGGCTTCAGGCCCAGCACCTGGGGTGCCGCATGCCCGGCGGCGCGGAGCGCGCGGGCCCACGCCACGAGAAGCGACGCCGCCAGATGCGTCTTGCCGATCTCGGTCCCGGTTCCCGTGACCACGAGCAGCGGCGCGTTCATTGCGCCTCCGCCTCCTCGTCGACCTTCACGTGGATCGCCGAGGCGTAGGCCTCGATCACGTGATCGATGTCGGCGGCGGCATGACGCGCGGTGACCGTGAGGCGGATGCGCGACGTACCGGGCGAGACCGTCGGCGGGCGGAGCGCGTTGACGGAAACGCCGTGGCTCCGCATCCGCTCCGCCAGGTGGACGGCCTTCGCCGCTCCGCCGACGAGGAGCGGGACGACGTGGCCATAGCCGAGCAGGCGGCTTGCCCCGGCGCGCTCGAGGCCGGTCCGGAGGCGCGCGGCCATCGCCGCGACGTGGACCGCGAGCTCGGGGTGAGCGACGATCTCGTCGAGCGCGGCCATCGCCGCGGCGGCGTTCACCGGCGCGAGACCCGTCGAGAACACGAAGGAGCGAGCACGGTTCCAGAGGAAGTCGCGGAGCACAGCGCGTCCGGCGACGAACGCCCCCTGGCCACCGAAGGCCTTGCCCAGGGTGCCCACGAGCACGTCAGGGACGACGCCGGCGGCCGCGCACAGCCCGCGTCCCTGCGGGCCGAGAACGCCGAGCGCGTGGGCCTCGTCGACGATGAGTCCGGCGCCGTGCTCGTCGCACACGTCGCGGAGGGCGCCGAGGTCGGGGGAGTCGGCGTCCATGCTGTAGTAGCTCTCGACCGCGACCCACGCGCGCGCCTCGGAGCGGTCCGTGAGCGCGGCCCGGACTGCGGCGACGTCCGCGTGGGGGACGACGGCGATGCGGGCCCGCGACAGGCGCGCGCCGTCGATCAGCGAGGCGTGGTTCAGCGCGTCGCTCACGATGAGGTCGCCGGGGCCGGCGAGGGCCGCGAGGGTCCCGACGTTCGCGGCATACCCGCTCGTGAAGAGGAGAGCCTGCTCGCTCCCGAGCCAGCGCGCGAGGGCCCCCTCGAGTTGCTGGTGCTGGTCGCGTTCGCCGGCGATGAGGCGCGACGCGCCGGCGCCCGACGGAGCGACCGGAGCGGGGCGCGCCGCGAGCCCGAGGTAGTCGTTCGAACAGAACGAGATCGCGTCCGCCGGGAGCGGCGCAGCGGCGCGGCGGCGCAGGCCGTCGCGGTCGAGCTGCGCGAGCTGCTCGGCGAGATGCGCGAGCGGATCCAGTCCAATACGTTTCACGTGAAACATGCGCCCTCCACCGACCTGCTCGGCTGTCCCGCGTCTGTAGCACGCAGCTCGCGTGCATCCTTTCCGGTCGCTCGCTTCTCGCCCGCATCCGGTCGCCAACGCGCGCAGCCGTCCTCGTCCGGGACCCGCGCACCGCTCGACGATCGGGCTCCCTGTGATAGCTTCGGGCGCGATGGATACGCGTCCCGTGCAGCTTCGAATCGGAGGCCAGAGCTACCGGGTGGTGAGCTCCGCGGACGAGGAGGAGCTGCAGCGGCTCGCCGGAGCCGTCAGCGCGAAGGTGGCGGAGCTGACCCCTTGCGGGAAGACTGCGCCGCCCCAGGCAGTGCTGCTCGCGGCCATCGCGCTCGCACACGAGCTGGAGCAAGAGCGCGCGCGCCGCCTCGCCGTGGAGCGTCGCGCCCGCGACATGCTTCGCCGCGTCCTCGTCCGCATCGACGACGCCCTCGACGACTGACCCCGGGCCGCCCGCGCCAACGGCGCGGGCACCAAGCCTCAGCGCCGGCCTGCGCCGATGCCCGAGGCGCGGGCCGGCGCGGCCGCGAGAGGCGTGAGGGAGAGCCGTGACGGCGGGCAAGCTTCCGAGGACGGGGACCGTGGCCCGCCCGCCCCCGCCGCCAGCGGACGCCGCCCTACCGACGGAAAGCCGCTTAGTCCGCGCCGACCTCGACCTCGACCTCGCGACAGCGGGGACGCGTGAACCATCGTCGAGGCGTGGGCCAGTCCCGCCCTCGCACTCTCCGCTCCTGCAGCGCCCGCAGCAGCCGACCTGCGCCCTGGCTCAGTGCGCGAACGCCTCGTACGCGAACACGAAGGGCAGCGCGAAGTACTCGAGGTCGAGCTGCACGCCCGCGAGCGCGTCGGCCTGGCGACCGTCGCCGACGAGGCCGTAACGGCCCTGCACGAACAGGCCCGTCGCGATCGCGTACGAGGAGTGGAAGTTGTAGCTCCGCGCGCCCCAGAAGATCGTCGCCGCGGCGCCCGGCTCCACCCCGTAGCGGCTGGTCCGCGCGAAGCCCCCCGCCGAGAACACGAACGCTGGCGACCCCGTCGGCACGAGCCACGCGACGCCGCCGCCAGCCTCGAATGTGTCGAAGGCGGCGGTGGTCAGCTCCAGGTACGGGCCGATCGCCATGTCGCTCGGCGCCGCCCGGCCGAACAGCAGATCGAGGCGACCGCCCAGCTGGTACGCGACGCGCGGCCCGTTGTCGGCGCGGAGGTCGGTGAACGCCACGCCCGTCGTGACACCCGAGGAGAACTGCGGCCGCGCCTCGGCTACCCCGGTCAGGGCGATCGGAGCGAGCGAAGCGACGGCGGTGAAGGCCACGCGGAGCGCCGCGGCGATCCGCGCCCGGTTCACGGCTTCTTGGGATCGCAGATGTCGATGCCCTGGCAGTTCTTGCACGAGATCGGGAGGTCCTGCCCGATGAAGCAGGGGCCCGAGGTCGACGTAGTGGTCGTCGCCTCCGGCGCGCTATCGCAATTGGGGAGCGGGTGCGTCATGGCGTTGCTGAAGTCCGTGCCGTCCTGCTTCACGAGGCAGCCACGACAGATCTGCATCGGAAACTGGTACTCACCGCTCTCCATGTCCCGGCCGCCGAGCGATGTGCCGAACACCTTCACCGTCATGAGAATGGTGCGCGAGGTGCCCTTCTTCATCACGGAGGGAAGGAGGATGTCCTTCGTCGGCGCGTCGATGAGGACGAGGCCGATCGGCGCGAAGCCCGGGGAGTTGTTGTTCTGCGGGTCGGCGAAGCCGCTGGCGAGCGAGGTGAACTCGCGGATGAGGGTTCCGTCCGGGGTCGCGACCCTCACGATGCCGCCGTTGATGTGCACGCGGTTGCTCTCCGCGCGGTTGTTCTGCGGGTCGCCGCGCGGGATCAGCTGGTTGCCGATGAGCAGCCTCGCCGTGTAGCTATCGGTGAGGCCGACGTCGAGCAGCGGCTCGAACAGGACCGCCTGGGTCGCGTCGTTGTTGTAGATGCACGAGCCACCCTGCCGGTTCGCCGAAGGGGCGAGCACGCCGCGGATGAAAATCGTCTGATCGTTCGTGGCGCACGCCGGTAGGGCAGACCCAACCAGCCCCGCGACCGCGACCAGCGAGACGACGTATCCACAAGTCCGCTTCATGAGGGGAAGCGTATCGGGTGGACGGCGCGACTTCCAAATTCTAGGAGGCCTAATCGCCGAGCAGCGCATCGTGCAGGACGGCGAGCTCGACGCGCGCAACGGCGCCTCGTCCAGGCTCGGTGACGTGAGGCAGCTTCACTGTGGTCGCTGCGCGCTTCTTGTCGGACAGGATGAAGGGCCACGCTTCGCGCAAGTCCGCGCTCGCCGCGGTGGTCGGCAAGCCGAGCCGAGCGAGAAGCGCGGCGGCGCGCGCTGCCATGCCCGGGACCGTCAGGCCGAGCCGCTCGGTCGCGGCGAGCTCGAGCACAGTGCCGACCGCGACCGCCTCACCATGGAGGAGGCGGCTGTAGCCCCCGTGTGTCTCGAGCGCGTGGCCGACGGTGTGCCCGAGGTTGAGGAGCGCGCGGTCGCCGCTCTCGCGCTCGTCGTCGCGAACGACGCGGACCTTCGCCTCGACGGCGGCGCGAAGGATGGGACGGAGCGCGTCGCGATCGCCAGCAGCGATCCGCGTGGCGTCGCGCTCGAGCGCCTCGAGCAGCGCGCCGTCGCGGACGAACGCGATCTTCACGACCTCGGCGAGACCGGCGGCGCGCTCGCGCGGAGGGAGCGTCGTCAAGTGCTCGAGATCGACGATGACCCGGGTCGGCTGGAAGAACGCACCGATCATGTTCTTGCCGGTCTCGTGGTCGAAGCCGGTCTTGCCGCCCACCGAGGAGTCCACCATCGCCAACAAACTGGTTGGAATCTGCACGCATCTCAGACCCCGCAACAAGGTGGACGCAGCGAAGCCGGCGAGGTCGCCGACCACGCCGCCGCCGAACGCGACCACCACCGCGTCCCGGTCGATGCCGGCGCGCAGCGCCTCGTCCCAGATGCGGGCGACGGTCGTGAGCGTCTTGCTCAGCTCGCCCGGCGTGATGGTCACGGTATGCGTGCGGAGGCCGAGACCACCGAGCGCCTGCTCGAGCCAGGCGCCGCGCGCGGCCCGGACGTTCTGATCGGTGACGACGAGGAGCGACGACGCGCCGAGCTCGCGGACGGCCTTCGCGAGGCGCTCGGGCCGGGCGTCGGTGAGCTCGATGGCGTACGAGCGTACGCCGAGCGGCATCGCCAGAGCGTCGACAGATGCCGCCTCGATCACTCGCTCCGCGATCTGCTCGGGCGTATGGCCCTCGGTGCTGATCGCGGCGTGGCACTCGGCGTAGGCCTCGCGGCGCAGCGTGAGGAGGTCGCTGGCGCGCAGGAGCGGGGACGAGGTGAGGAGGTTGGGCCGTCCGGCGAGCGAGGTCACGCGCGCCACGACCGTCTCGGGGCTCGCGGTGAGGGTCACGAGCGTCGCGGCCTCGAGCGCCGCGTGACGAACGCGAGGGATGGTCGCGGTGCCGCCGCCGAAGCCGATCACGCGCGGCGTGGGATCGGAGAGCATGGGCAGGACGAGCGCGGCCTCGCGGTCGCGGAACAGCGCCTCGCCTTCGCTCGAGAACAGCTCGCTCACCGCCTTGCCGGTCTGCTCGACGAGCAGGGCGTCGGTATCGAGGAACGGCACCGCGAGGCGCTCCGCCAGGATTCGACCGATCGTGCTTTTCCCCGTGGCCATGAAGCCGCTGAGAATCAGCGGCCTGGCGAGCAGTGGTCGCGACATCCTCCCGCTATGGTGCCAGAACCCACGCTGAAGCGCGCGTGGTACCCTCCAGCCCACACGTGGCTCTGGCATTCCACAAGTACGAAGGCCTCGGAAACGACTTCGTCCTCGTCGAGGCTGACCACGAGAGCGCGGTCACGCCGGAGCGCGCGCGCGACCTCTGCGATCGCCGCTTGGGCATCGGCGCCGACGGCGTGCTCCTCCTTCTTCCTCCCTCGTCGAGCGCCGCCGCCACGCGCATGCGCGTCATCAACGCCGATGGCTCGGTGCCCGAGATGTGCGGCAACGGCCTGCGGTGCGCGGTGCTGCACGTGGCGCGCACGCGGGCGCAGGTCGCGGGCGAGCTCACGTTCGACACTGACGCCGGGGTCCGGCCCTGCGTGGTCGACGACCGCGACGGGCGTGGCCTCGTCACCGTCGACATGGGCGAGGTCCGCGTCACCGAGGAGGTGCAGCTCGACATCGACGGCGAACGCTGGGACCTCACGCTCGCCGATGCCGGCAATCCGCACGCGGTCATCACCCGCGCGGCGACGAGGTCCGTCATCGACGTCGTCGGTCCGCGCGTTGCCACCCACGCTCGCTTCGTCGCCGGCACGAACGTGGAGTTCGCGACCTTCGCTCAGGGCTCTGTCGATCTCGTCGTCTGGGAACGGGGCGTCGGCGTCACGCTCGCGTGCGGCACCGGCGCGTGCGCGACGCTCGCGGTGGGCGTGGCCAAGGGCCTCGTGGCAAGGGGGCAGGAGGCGAAGGTCAAGCTGCCCGGGGGCATCCTCCACGTGACGATCCTCGACAACGGTCATGCCATCATGCGCGGCCCCGCGCGGCGCGTGTTCTCGGGACAGGTCTCCGGATGAGGGAGGGGCCGCTCAGCGTCCTGGTCGTTGCTGACGATCGCGTGCTCGCCGGTGCGCTGGCGCACGTGGTGAAGGAGGAGGGCGACACGCTCGCCATCGTGTCGACCATCGAGGACGCCCTCGCCCGCGCCGCCTCGCACCCCGTCGACGTGGCGTTCGTGGAGCTCGCCGCGGCGGGCGGCGCGGCCCTCGCGCTCTGCCATCATCTTCCCACCGTCTCTCCCGGCGTCGTGGTGCACGCGCTCGTCGCCGCGCAGGATCTCGAGCGCGGGGCGGAGGCGCTGTCGCTCGGCGCGTCCGGCGTGATCGTCGGTGCGCCCACCGGTGACGCCATCGCGCGGGTGCTCGCCGACCTCAAGTCCGAGGGGCTGCGCGCGCAGCAGGTGAACGTCCTCGAAGAGAAGCTCGCGCGCGAGCGCGGGCGCCTCGAGACCTACGATCGCCTGGTGCGCTTCGCCCGCGGCGCCGCGCCGTCCGACGCCGTGCGCGCCATCGTCGACGGCGTCGCGCAGCTGAGCGGCGCGAAGGGCGTGGCGCTCTACGCCACCTTCGGTGACGACGAGAGCGAGCGCGTCCGGCTCGCGGCCATCGGCAGCGCGCTCGACCTACCCTCGTCGTCGATGCCCGCCGATCTCTCGCGACTCGTGCAGGCGCGGCACGCGCGCGTCCTGCCGCTCGTGTCCGCGGGGGGCGAGCTCGGCATCCTCGTCCTCGACCACGCTCCGAACGTGCCCGAGCCCGAGCTCGCGAGCGTCGCCGATCTCGCGGCGGCCATGCTCTCGCTCGTCGACCGTCACGACCACGTCGACGAGAGCGTGCGGGTCTTTCCGCCGCGTCACTTCCGCACCGTGGCCGACCGCATGCTCACGCTCGCGGGCCGGCACGACCGCCGCGCCAGCGTGCTCGCCATCACCTTGCCCGGCGCGGATCGTCCGAACCGGCGCGAGGAGGCGACGCTCGAGATCGCGGACATCGTCCGCAACACCGACGCACTGTGCGGGACCGAGGACGGCGACCTCCTCCTCTTCCTGCCGGAGACCACGGGGATCGGCGCCCACGCGTGCCGGCGCCGCATCCTCGCGCGCCTCATGGGCGACCGGCGTCAACGGCCAGCGAAGGGCTTCGTGACGCGCCCGCAGGAGCCGCGCAGCAGCAAGGGCGGCGGCCTCGCCGTCGGCGTCTCCACGTTTCCGCACGACGGCGCCACCTTGAAGCGGCTCGTCCGCGCCGCGCGCACGCGCGCCGTCGACGACGCGCGCTCGTCCGTCCACACGCTCGCCCTGGAGAGCCTCTCGCTCCAGGACGTGGTCGACGCACTGATCGCCCGCCCCATGCTCGACGCCGGGCCTCGCTCGCCGTTTCCGCTCGACGTCGCCTGCTCGGCGCTCTTCACGCTCGTCATACGCGCCTGCCGCGAGGCGATGCGGGGAGGGGAGACCAACGTGCTCACCACGCTGCAGCCCGGGCTCGGCCTCGCGGCTGCGGCCCGGCAGGCGCTCGTTCCGCGCGTGGTCGACGTCCGCACCGAGACGGGATGCGAGAACATCGAGGCCATCGTGGTCGACGCGGAGCACGGCGCCTGGGTGTGCTGCGGACGCGTGATCGGCGACCGCTTCCGCGGCGTGCACTGCGCCGACCCGCTCCTGGCGGACGTCCTCACGGGCCGCATCGTCGCTGCCGGAGGCGCGCATGCCGGGTAGTCGGGTGCTCCTCGTCGATCACGACGTCGACGCGCTGGCCCAGCTCGCGGCGAAGCTGCGGGATCGCGGCATCCGTGTCTCGCTCGCGAACGGCTCGCAGATGGCCTGCGAGCGGGCGCGCACCGGCGGCTACGACGTCGTGCTCGCGGCCCGCAACGTTGCGGAGCCGGAGGACGGCGCGATGGGGGTGATCGACGCGCTGAGCGTCGAGCTCGCGCAGGTGCCACCGCTGCTGATCCTCGCCGATGCGGGCGAGGTCGAGGGCGAGGTGCAGAGCGAGAGCCGCGTTCGCCGCGACGACATCGATCGCATCGTGCTCCGCATCGAGCAGCTCGCGAAGCCGCGCGACCGCGTGAGCCGCGGCAGCCTCGCGCCCTCGGCGCACACCCTTGAGAACGCGCCACTCGCGGATCTGCTCATTGTCCTCGCGACCGAGCGGCGCTCGGGCACGCTGACGGTGACGACGCCCAAGGGCTCGGGGGAGGTCCGCCTCGTGGATGGCGAGATCGCCGACGCCGTCTACGTGCGGCTCGAGGGCCGGAAGGCGCTGACCCGGATGCTTGCCGAGCGTGACGGCACCGCGACGTTCGCTCCCGGCTCCCCCGCCATCATGCGTCGCATCCACGAGGGAACGCGCTCGCTCGTGATGGAGGCGCGCGCCCTCGTCGAGAAGGCGGCGAGCCTTCGCGCGACGGCGAGCGAGCTCGCGGCCAGCATGCTGCTCGCGCACGAGGGACCCGCAGGCGACGATCTCTCGGAGGTCGACCAGCACGTCCTCACGCGGCTGCGCGTGCCGGCGATGCTCGACGACATCCTCGACGAGCTACCGCACACCGATGCGGCCATCCTCGAGTCGTTGATCCGGCTCGACGCGCGCGGGCGCGTGAAGCGGCTCGGTCACACGTCGTCGCGCGTGCAGCTTTGCGGCCCCGATCAGCTGCACCTCCTGCGCGCCTCGGCGGCACGCGCCAGGAGCGCGGGCTTCACCGGTGCCGCGCGGCTCGTGTTCGCCGCCACGCCGGCGCGCCTCGCGGTCTTCGGACACACGGTGCTCTCGCTCGCCGACGCGTTTCCGTCCGCGGAGCCCACGCCGTCGGTGCCGGTGCCCTACGTGCTCGCGACGATCCGCCTTGGTGACGGCGTGGAGCTCGACATCGTCGCGCTGCCGCTCGTACCGGCGTACGCGCCGCTGTGGCCGATGGCGCTTGCCGGCGCGGCGATCCTCGTGCGGCTCGACGAGGCCGCTGCGCAGTCGCTCGAGGAGGCGTGCGGCGCGGTGGGCGTCCCGATCCTCGATGCCCGCGCTATCTTCGGCTCGCTCGAGGAGTCGAGCGCCGTGCAGGTCGCGAGCCTCATCAAGACCGCGCTGGATGCCGAGGGATCCGGGCTCGCCTGACCGGCGCGTCCACGACAGCCAGCGATCCAGATCGCCTCGCAAAATGCCGTGAGGGTGTCGACGGGCGGCAGCCCGCGGGCGGCTCCGACCTTGCAGAGCTCCTCGGCATGCGGAGTGGAGCGAGCGCGAGCGCGAGCGCGAGGACGGCGGCCCCAGCCATGAGTCTCCTCATGAACCGATACCAGCTCCTCGGAGAGGTCGCGCGAGGCGGCTGTGGTGCAGTCTTCGAGGGCTTCGACCTACGCCTGGATCGTCTGGTCGCCATCAAGATCCTGCAGGCTGGCGGGTTCGATCGGGCCGCCGCCGCTCGCTTCGCGAGGGAGGCCCGGGTGGCCGCGGCGATCCACCACCCGAACGTATGCACCGTCACCGACTCCGGGTTGCTGGAGAACGGGAGCCCCTTCATCGTCATGGAGAGGCTCCACTGCGAGACCCTCCGCGCGTACAACTCTCGGGTCGGTCGCATCGACGCCGAGGAGGCGATCGAGCTCGCGGTCCAGATGCTCTCGGGCCTCGAGGCCGCGCATGGGCTCGGCATCGTCCACCGCGACATGAAGCCGGAGAACGTCTTCGTTCTCCGGCCGCCGGGCGGCCTTCCGCTCGTGAAGCTCCTCGACGTCGGGATGTGTCGCCGGCAAGCGGTGGAGATCGTGCTCGACGCCGACGACCACTCGCTGACGCGCGCCGGCACCGTGGTGGGAACGCCGGAGTACATGGCGCCCGAGCAGGCCTCCGGGCGCCGCAAGTTCGACCAGCGGATCGATCTCTACGCGGTCGGCGTGATGCTCTACGAGATGCTCACCGGAACGCGCGCCTTCACCGGGCCGGACCCGCGCTCGGTGCTCGTCTCGGTGCTCGCGCGGCAGCTGCCCTCGGTGCGTACCATCCGCCCCGAGCTACCCGTCGCGGTCGACCGCATCGTGGCGCGCGCGGTGGAGCGCGACCCGCAGGCGCGCTACGCATCGACGGGCGAGTTCCAGAACGACCTGCTGCACGCGCGCACCACGCTGCGGCGCCAGCGCCAGGTCCGGGCAGATGTCGATGCCCGTCAGCGCGTGGGCCGCCCCGCCGCCCCATGGGATCTCCCGACGCTGCACAACGCCGCCCGCCGGAGAAGCTGACCGCTCACGGCCGATAGTCGGAGCACCTCTCTCTCAGACTGTCAGCGGTCGGCTTCTTCCCTAGCCTTCGACGATCGTGCCGATCGTCTCGCCGAAGACGACGCGCTTGATGTTGCCTGGCTCCGTCAGCTTGAAGACGCGGATGGGCATGTTGTTGTCGCGGCACAGCGTGGCCGCGGTGGAGTCCATCACGCCGATGCGGTCGTTGATGAAGCGGTCGAACGTCATGTTCGAGTACATCGTGGCGCCCGGGAACTTCACCGGGTCCTTGTCGTAGATGCCGTCGACCTTGGTGGCCTTGAACAGCGCGTCGGCATGGACCTCCATCGCGCGCAGCGCGGCGGCGGTGTCGGTCGAGAAGTAGGGGTTGCCCGTCCCGGCGGCGAAGATGACGAAGCGCCCCTTCTCGAAGTGGCGGATGGCGCGGCGCCGGATGTAGGGCTCGGCGATGGATCGAATCTCGAGCGCGGTCTGCACGCGGGTCGGGACCTCGCACTTCTCGAGCGCGTCCTGGAGCGCGAGCGAGTTCATGACCGTTGCCAGCATCCCCATGTAGTCGCTCTGCGCGCGGTCCATGCCGGCGCTGGCGCCCTTGAGGCCGCGGAAGATGTTGCCGCCTCCGACGACGATGCCGACCTGCACCCCCGCCGCGTAGACGTCGGCCAGCTCTTCCGCCGTCGTCTTCATGACCGCCGGCTCGATGCCGAAGCCTTGCGAGCCACAAAGAGCCTCGCCGCTGAGCTTGAGGATGATCCGCCGATAGCGGAGGTTGGGATGCCGCGGAGGCGGCGCAAACGTATCGAGACGGGGACCAGAGAGGGGGCCCGATCCTCCGTCGCGCGGTCCTTGCATGAAAGCGTCTCTAGTCGCGGGGCGGGAGGCGTGCAAGCCGCCGGATGCGGTGATAGGTTTCGCCGCCGTGAACGCCGGTTCGTTGCTCCGTTTTTCGTGCGTGCTGCTGGCGCTGGCCGCAGCCGGCTGCAAGTCGTGCGACAGCGGGCAGGCCGAGACCGGCGATGCCGGGCACGCCCAGCCCCAGTCGCTGACGCCCGAACAGGCCAGGCAGGTGCTCGCGAGGGTAGGGGACGAGACCATCACGCTCGGCGACTACGCCGCCGCCCTCGAGCACATGGATCAGTTCGAGCGGCTCCGTTACCAGTCGAAGGAGCGCCGCAAGGAGCTGCTCGACGAGATGATCACGGTGAAGCTCCTCGCGAAGGAGGCGACCGCGAAGGGCTACGACAAGGATCCCGCGGCCCAGCAGGAGATCCGCGCCATCCTCCGCGACTCGATGCTCGCCGAGGCGCGCAAGAACGCGCCGGTGCCTGCGGACGTGCCCGAGCCTGAGGTCCGCGCGTGGTTCGAGGCCCATCGTGCAGAATATAAAGATCCCGAGCGTCGCCGCCTCTCG
>Ga0123336_10001480_pt1 | contig 21576 bp, 19 predicted proteins | sample SSSSmetaG_FD_96466 | JGI IMG/M metagenome (GOLD analysis project Ga0123336, IMG submission 96466) | Glacier valley bacterial and archeal communities from Borup Fiord, Nunavut, Canada, to study Microbial Dark Matter (Phase II) - ​SSSS metaG | ecosystem: Environmental > Aquatic > Freshwater > Ice... | reverse complement strand
GCGATGCACAGCTCGATGGGGCCGTCGCTGTATTTCAGCGCGTTGTCGACGAGGTTGCGGACGGCGAGGGTGAGTAAGACTTCGTCGCCGCGGACGGTGGCGACGGAGGGATCGGTGAGCGTGACGCGGGCTCGGTCAGCGTCGGTCAGCGTGCGCAGGACCTCGGCCGCGACTTCGCCGAGCTCGACGGCCTCTCGTCGGCCAAGCTCGTCTCGTGCCAGGGCCAAAAGGGCGTCGGTGGAGCGTGCCAGCTCTTCACAGGTCCGGACCGCCAGCGTCAGGCGACGAGACGGCTCGGGTCCGAGCTGCGCCTCGGCGAGCGCCAGCTCGATCTGGCCGCGCAGGCGGGTGAGCGGGGTGCGTAGCTCGTGGGCCGCGTTGGAGACAAAGCGATGCTCCCGCTCGACGGTGTCGGCGATGCGGCGCAACAGCGACCGGAACGTCAACGCCAGCGTATCGATCTCGCTGGCGCCCCAGTGTTCTTGCACATCGCCGTCGAGCGGGGCCAGTGCGGCCAGCCGGGCTTCGAAGCGACGCAGCGGCTCGAGACTGCGCCGGATGAGCCGCCGGCTGAGCAGCGAAAAGATTAGCACCGCCAGCGCAGCGACGGCGGCAATGGCCAAGACCAGCGGCAGCTCGGCGACGAACAACGGCGCCATCGGCGACGCGATGACGATGCGCAGGCTGTTGGCACCGAGGCTGCAAAAGCGGGTCAGCGTGGACCCGAGGCGACCGCTGTGGCAACCGTCGGTGGTACCGAAGTCATGAAGCCGGCCGGGCCCGGTGGCGCCAATGCGGGTCGCGCCGCGCCATACTTCGATCTGGCGATGAAACCAGCGCTGCTCGTCGAGCTCTTCCGACACGAGGGCGTCGAGCTTGGGATCTTGGTCGTGCGGGCCGAGCTCTGACGCCATGGTCTGCGCGACGGCCAGAGCTTCGTGATCGTCACGGCGCACCACGACGACGGTGGCCATGAGGGCGCCGACGAGGACGATGGCGACGGCGACGCTGACGATGGAGACGAGGTAGGCGCGGGCGACGGAGTGTTCTATCGATGGTGATGGCGACGGCGACGGCGGCGTCATGCCGGCTCGAGAGCGTAGCCGAGGCCGCGGGTGGTGCGGATGACGGGCCGACCCGCAGCGGCGTCGAGCTTTTTGCGCAGTCGCGAGACGATCACTTCCAGGCTGGCGCGGCCGCTCTCGGTTGCCTCACCCCAGGCCGTCTCGAGCACCTGATCGAACGGAACCACGCGGCCTTGTCCGTCGGCGAGCGCGCGTAGGATGTCCCATTCGCGCTGTGTGATCGGAATCTCGCTATCGCCCGCCGTCGCACGCCGCGCGTCGAAATCGAGCCGCACCATCCCGAGCTGCACCACCCGCGCCCGCACCGACGGACCACGACGCCCGAGAGCGCGCACCCGCGCCACCAGCTCCTTGAGCGCAAACGGTTTTGCCAAATAGTCGTCGCCGCCAGCGTCGAAGCCGGCAATCCGCGCGTCGACCTTGCCCGCGGCGCTCAGGAACAAGATCGGCGCCTCGAGTCCGTCTTTGCGCAGCTGCGCACACAGGTCCAGGCCAGACGCATGCTCCAGCATGACGTCGAGCACCACCAGCTCCACCCGCGCCGAGGCGAGCGCCGTCAGCGCCGACGCTGGATCGCGCGCCGCCAGCACCGTATGCCCATCGCGCTCGAGTGCTCGCCGCACCACATCGAGCGTCTCTTCATCGTCGTCAACGCAGAGGATACGCACGCGTCACGTCGCTCCGCCGCGGAACACCATGGTGATCACCCTTACGATTGGCCGGCACCGGCACGCGGCATGTCGAAATTGTGGCACGAAGCCGGCCATTCTACGCCGTGGGCAGCGAGGCTTTTCACAGCGGCTCCACCAGCAGCCTGTGTCCGTGCCGGGTGAGCCGGTGGTGTTCGAGGATCTGAGCGCGTTGGCTGCGGTCGCTACGGTCGAAGCGGGCGACACAGGCGATCTGGCGGCCGTGCCACGGGCAGGTGAGGGTGGAGCCTTGTAGAGCGCAGGTGTCGAGGCTGGCACCTTGGTGCTCGCACATCCGCGGGAAGACCAGCCAGGCATCTGGGGTGGAGATCACGCGCAAGCCCAGATGATCGGCGCGGCCGACCAGGACGTCGCCCAGGGTCAGCTCGACACGCTGTGGAGACACGTTGGGATGCTTGATCTTGCCAGTGGAAAGATCGAGTGAGCGCTGGTAGCTCCCGTGATCATCAAAGCGATAGCCCCAGCGACGCAGCTCGGTGCGCCGCACGCGCAAGGGCTCGTCCTCGTCTCGAACCTGGGCATAGTTGCGCCGCAAGAACCACTCCGCTGCCGGCAAGATCAGCCTGAGCGCCGGGCGGATTCCGAGGCTGTAGACGGTCGTCACGCGGCTGCCGGTCGCGATCGCCTCCAGCGACGCTTCCACCACCAGCGCCAGAGGTCCCAGCGTCGTGGTGTACACGCGGGTCGAAGCCGACGCATGGTGATAGGTCACGCCGAGCGGTAGCGAAAAACCCAGCAGCTTTTGCACGAACAAGCCCGACGCCAGGTCGTCGCCCACGACGAGCGGCACCAGCCGAAAGCCGCCATGGATGTGTGGGATGTGTGGCAGATCGCGCTGGTTCCAGTCCCAGTCGGCCACGGCGTGCGGCGAGTCGTGGCCGATGGTGAACGTGCGAAACACGAGGCCCTCGGCCTCGAGACCCGCGACGATCTGCGCCCGCCTGTAGCCATGCATCGTCGGATGGTAACGGATCCGTCGAGGGACTCCAATCTCGTGCTACACAATCGATAGCAGGAGCGTCCCCATGGCCCGTCCATCAAAACCCGCAGTGCGTGGCTCCCGGAGTGGCAAGCCGCTCATGGCCTTCTTCGATCTGGTTGGCCGTCGCTGGGCGTTGCGTGTCTTGTGGGAGCTGCGCGCCGGTCAGCTGACTTCGCGTGAGCTGCGGTTGGCTTGCGGCGGCATCAGTCCCACCGTGGTCAGTGATCGCAGCCGCGAGCTGCGTGAGGCGGGTCTGGTCGAGCTCGAGGAGACCGGCGGCTATGTCCTGACCGCGCTGGGCACGGAGCTCGTCGAGCGTTTCCTGCCGCTGGCGGCCTGGTCGGAGCGCTGGGCGCAGGCCAGTTCGAAAATGTGAACGTTTGTGACTGATTCATTAAAACATGATGATCGTTTCATTAACGATTGATGATGGATTGATTAAGATAGCCGCAGCGACGTGAAAGCGGCCCGCAGGGCGGGTATGGTTCGAGTCCATGCTCGAACGATTGATTGACCTGGCTGTTCAGCGTCGCGCCGCAACCTTGGTCCTGTCTTTTGCCTTCGTCGTGTTCGGTATCCACACGTTCGGCAAGCTCAAGATCGAAGCCTTCCCCGACGTGACCAACGTGCAGGTCATGGTGATCACGCTCTATCCCGGTCAGGCGGCCGAGGAGGTCGAGAAGCAGATCACCATTCCCGTCGAGCGGGCGTTGACCGGCACCCCCAATGTCCTGGTGCAACGGTCGATCACCTCGTTCGGCCTCTCGCAGGTCATCGTCACCTTCGAGGACGGCGTCGATATCTATTTTGCACGGCATCAGATCGCCGAGCGCCTCAACGACGCCGAGGTGCCGAGCGGCATCGCGCCGTCGCTGGGACCGAACGACACGCCGGTCGGCCAAGTGTATCAATACACGCTGGAGAGCGATCATCACTCGCCGAGCGATCTGCGCGGCTGGCAAGATTGGGTCGTCGAGAAGCGTCTCAAACGCGTACCCGGCGTGGCCGATGTGGTGTCATTTGGCGGCTTTCAAAAGGAATATCATGTCCTCGCCGACCCCTTGAAGCTGCGCAACAATGGGCTCGGTCTCAAAGACCTCATGGCCGCGGTCTCGTCGTCGAACGGCGCCACCTCGGGCGGCTATCTGCAGCACGGCGAATCGGAATTCGTGGTGCGTGGCCGCGGATATCTGCGCAATAAAAAAGACATCGAACAGACGGTGGTGCGCAGCATCAATGGGACGCCGGTGCTGGTGCGCAATGTGGCGACCGTGGTCGAAAGCTTCATCCCCCGGCGTGGTGCGGTGGCCCGCGGCGACGCCATCGACTCCATCGAGGGCACCGTCCTGCTCCGTCGCGGAGAGAACCCCAAAGACGTCCTCGAAGGTGTGCACGCCGAGGTCGAGCGCATCAATCGCGATGTGTTGCCGAAGGGCATGAAGATCGTGCCGTTCTACGATCGTACCAAGCTGGTCGATACGACGCTGAAGACGGTCTCGCACAACATGATGGAAGGCGCGGTCCTGGTCACGCTGGTGATCTGGCTGTTCCTGCGCGCCATCTCGGGGTCGATTGCCGTCGCTGTGACCATGCCGCTCGCCCTGTTGGCCGCGTTCGTCGGGCTCTATTATGCTGGCGTCCCGGCCAATCTATTGTCCATGGGGGCCATCGATTTTGGCATCTTGCTCGACGGGGCCGTCATCCTCGTCGAGAACGCCTACCGGCATCTCGGCGAAGAGAAGCCGCCGCCAGAGCGCGTGGCCGAGGTCGTGGCGCGCGCGGCCAAAGAGATGGTGCGGCCGATCTTGTTCTCCATGTCGATCATCGGCGTGGCCATGATGCCCATCTTCACGCTGGAGCGCGTCGAGGGCCGCATCTTCCGGCCGGTGGCCTTGACCTATGGCTTTGCGCTACTGGGCGCGCTGCTCTTCACCTTCACGACGGTGCCGGCCCTGACGGCCGTGCTGCTCAAGAACCGCAAGGTCACCGATCACGACCCCGGATTCCTGATCTTCTTACGCAGACATTATCTGTCGGCTTTGCGCGTCGCCTTGAAATATCCCATCACGACTCGCGTCGGTGGCTTTGTCGTCCTGGCGCTGGCGATGTCGCTCATGGGCAAGCTCGGCACCGAGTTTTTGCCGGAGATGAACGAAGGCGATATCCACATCACGGTGACCATGCCGAGCGCGGTGTCGCTGGAGCGCGGCGCCGAAGTGTTGCGCGATACGCGCATGACGCTCATGAAGTTTCCGGAGGTGCGCGACGTGCTCACCGAGCAGGGCCACCCCGAGGACGGCACCGACGACGAAGCGCCCAATCAGGCCGAGACGTTCGTGATGATGAAGCCGGAATCCGACTGGCATACCGGCCACACCAAGGCGCAGATCGTCGACCTCATGCGCGCCGAGCTCGAGAAACGCCCCGGCGTCATCTACAACTTCTCGCAGCCGATCAAAGACCGCGTCGAGGAATCGATCTCCGGCATCCGCGGTCAGATCGTAGTCAAGGTCTACGGCAGCGACCTCAATTTGATGCAAGAGAAGCTGGAGCTGGTGCGCCACATCCTCGACAACGTGCGCGGCTCACGCGACGTCGAGGTCTATCGGGCCGGCTCGGCGCAGCACATCGTCGCTGACATCGATCGCGAAGCAGCGGCGCGGGTCGGCGCCGCGGTCAGCGACGTGGAAGACGTCATCGAGACCGCCTTTGGCGGCAAGCTGGCGACACAGATGTGGGAGGCCGAACGCAAGGTCGGCGTGCGCGTCAAGCTCCCCAGCCCGGCCGAGGGAGACGTCTACTCGGTCGGCCGCCTCGAGGTCCCGATCGACAAGATCCGCGTGCCGCTGTCGTCGCTGGCGCAGGTTCACATGGACCTCGGCCGCACCCAGATCAACCGCGAGGAAGGTGGGCGCTTTTTGGCCATCAAGTGCAACATCGAAGGCCGCGACATGGGCTCTTTCGTCGACGAAGCGCAGCGCCGGGTCAAACAGACCGTGCAGCTCCCCGAAGGCTACTACTTCACCTGGGGCGGCGAATTCGAGAATCAGCGACGGGCGATGCGGCGTCTGGCGGTCATCGTGCCCATCTCGGTGCTGCTGATCTTCTTCCTGTTGTTCATGACCTTCCGCGCTGTTCTGCCAGCGGTGGTGGTCCTGCTCGACGTGCCCTTCGCGACGGTGGGCGGCGTCTTCGCGCTGTTCCTGACGCACACCGAGCTGTCGGTGTCGGCGGCGGTCGGCTTCATCACCTTGTTCGGCGTCGCGGTCATGGACGGCGTCTTGCTCATCACCTATGTGCGCGCAGCGATGGAGAAACACGCGGGCGCGCCGAACAGCCAGGAGGCGATCATCGAGGCCGTCTCGCAGCGTCTGCGCCCGGTGCTGATGACGGCGCTGCTGGCGTCGCTGGGCCTCTTGCCGGCGGCCATGTCGCACGCCATCGGCTCCGACACCCAGCGCCCATTCGCCATCGTGATCATCGGCGGTCTCATCTCGTCGACGCTGCTGACGATGTTGCTGTTGCCAACGCTGTACGAGCTGGCCGATCGCTGGTTCGGCACCGGCCGGGCCGCTCGCCGCAAAGCCGGCTAGTCAGTGTCGCGACGCTGCCAAGGCCTGCTCTGATCTATACTCAGCGTGGATGATCTTCGCCCGCCGACACGCCGAGCTACTCGACTGTGGCGCGTTTCGTTCGCTGGCGGTGTTGATCCGTCCTGATCTGCGCATCTCCGTGATGCGCAGCCAGAGGCTCGCGTTCGACAGCTTGTTGCTGCAGTCAGCGGTCGGAAGTGACTGGCAGCGACGGGAGCTGAGCGTGGTGCTCGAAGGCCGTTATCTGGTGCGCGCCGGCCAAGGACTGAACATTGAGGAGGGCTCGGCACTGCTCGCGCATCAAGAGCGCTGGAACGAACGCTGGGATGCGCAGCCGCTGCGCACGCTCACCGTCGAGTGGCTCGGGGCCACGCGGCGATTGTTTGGCGGTGCGGCCGAGCTGGCGATCGGGCGCCGTCCGCTTGCCCGGCTGCGTGCGCTCGCCTCCCGGATCGAATCAGGGCCGCACACCGACGAGCGCGAGCCCATTGCCCGCGATATTCTGCGCGAGCTCGATGCGCTCGGCCTCCTGCAGCCAGAAGATCTGGTGCTACCGTCGCTGTCGCCACCGCCCGGCGCTCAGCGACTGGCCGATGCCATGAGCCGGCTCGGCTGCAACCTGGCCGGCGGTCCGGCGCTCTGCGACCTGGAGGCCGATATCTCGCGCTCCTCTCGCCACCTGCGCCGCCTGACCCATCATTTCGCCGACTGGCTCGACACCCGCGGCCTCGGCCATCGCGAGCTGCTCCGCAATCGCCGCCTCGTCGCCGCCACCAGCATGCTCTCCGTCGCTGAGGCGTCTGTCCCCCGCGTCGCCGCCTCACTCGGCTATTCCGGCGAACGCGCACTCCGGACGGCGCTACAACAAGCCGGCCTCGGCTCGCCGTCGGAGATTCGTCAGGCGTTGGCTACTTGAGCAGGCTGCCGTTGAAGTAAGCGAGCACGCCAGCAGTCTCGTTGACCACGCGCGCGCCGATCATGAGCTTGTCGTTCTTGTAGCTCAGCATGTGGACGTTGATGCCCGACTGCTTGCGGATATTCGTGGTCTGGCTGGCGCTCTTGGCGGACACATACATCGCGTCAGCGACGAAGAGGTCGGCGTTGCCGATGGCCGAGAGCTTCAAGATATCTTCGCCGATGAGCTTCTGCGCCGACTCGGCCACGTGGCAGCTGGCGCAGTCGATGGTGTTGGGCGAGTGAAACTCGGGGTTCTGAATCTTGAGCGCCGAGTCAAAGGCCGCCTTGGCTGCGGTCTTGGAGGCGGCTTTGGCCTTGTCGACATTGACCAGCACGCTCAGATCATCCTTGGTCGTCGTCGGTGCCGAGAAGCCGCCAGCCATAGGCGCCGAGAAGCCGGCGAAGAAGCTCACCGACGGGGTGTGCGCTTTGAGGCCGGCCACGTCCATCGGCTTGGTCTTGCCGTTGACCACGTCGAAGCCGGCAAAGAACCACTGCGTCTGCAGATTGCCCGACGCGATGTGGGTGAAGCGGATGAGGTTGTCCGAGCCAATGTATTGCAACAGGGTCTGGCCGAGCTTGGTGCCGAAGTCGCCGTCGATGCCTTGTTTGACGAGGAGCGGGTGCGGGGCGAGGGCGCCCATGCTGCGGGTCTGGCCTTCGGCGCGACGCAGCGCAATGACCTCACGCACGGCGCCGACGAGCTCGGGGGGGGTGACGCGATAAAACGCATGCACGGCGCCGTCGACGGCCGAGGTGGACCCGCCGGCGAAATCGAGCGACTGAAAGATCACGCGGATCTGGTTGTCACAGGTGGACGGGTCGGTGATGTCGCCGATCTGGGCGAAGCAGGGGTCGAAGCGGACGGCGACGACACGCAGCTTGTCGTAGCTCATGACAGTGTCGGCACCGACGGCGTGGGTGGGGGCGGGGTCGGGGAAGAGCGGCGAGTAGAGCGCTTTGGGCAACAACTGGCCGCGGGCGCCTGCCGAGGTCGCCGTCAGGTAGCCGCCGAGCTCTTTCTGGCTCTTGGCCAGCGGGTACACGGTGGTGAGGTCGTTCATCTGGGCGACGAGCTTGGCGGCCTTGGCGCTGTCGGCCTTGCCGTCTTCGTAGCCACCCGCCAGGCACTCGTCGTCATCGAGCGCGCAATCGCCTGCGGTCCCAGGCTGCTGGACACAGGCACCAAGCGACATCGCAGCAAGGAAGAGCATCTTGGTGGACATGCGAGCCTGCTAGAGCATGTGCGATGCCAGATCTTAAACGAAATAAATACAGTTAGTTACGTCATCGAAAGGCGGCCCTGACTCCCCGAGTAGCCAGCTACGCGAACAGGCGACCCCACCTGGTGGAACCACCCCAGGCTGAAGTCGGTTTGGCGGCTGGGGCGGGTGACGACACCCCAGGTGGCTGTGGCCGGGCGCGGGGTTTGGCGTGGCATGTCGGGCGCAATGAGCCAGGGCATGGAAAAGACGCTGGTTCGGGACGGGATGTGGACCTTGACGGTGGCCGCCGACAGTCATGTGGGACGGCGTCAGAACAACGAGGACGCGCTGCTGTGTGAGCCGCGCCTGGGCCTGTTTGCCGTCGCTGACGGCATGGGCGGCTATGAGGGCGGCGAGGTCGCTTCGCGACTGACTGTGACGGCCCTGCGGGATTTTTTCGCGCGCGAGCTCGACGACGGCGATTGCACCTGGCCGTTCGGGCTCGATCTGTCCCGCAGCCTCGACGAGAACCGCCTACAAGTTGCCATTCGGCTGGCGCACCGGACGGTGCAGACCGAGCGCGTGGGGGCGCTTGGTATGATGGGCTCGACGGTGGTGGCGCTCAGCCTGCGCGACGGTTGCGCGACCATCGGGCATGTCGGCGATAGCCGGCTCTATCGGCTGCGGCAGGGACGGCTCGAGCAGCTCACCTCCGATCACTCGCTGTATGCCGAGCTGGCCGCGGCTGGTGCCTCCGACCTGCCGGCCAAGCGCGACTTTCACCTGGCCAATGTCATCACCCGTGCGCTCGGCATGCCGGATGAAGTGCGTGCCGATCTGCGTCGAGAGGCACTGGTCGACGGCGACACATTTTTACTCTGCTCGGACGGCGTCAATGAAAAGCTCGACGACGACGCCTTGGCCGCGCTCCTCGGCGGCGCCGACGTCGGGGCCATCTGTGCGGGCACGATTTCCGCCGCCTACGACCATGGCGGCCGGGACAACATCACCGCCGTGGTCGTGCGGGCTAGTCTCCCTCGATGATCTTTTGGCGACGGAGCAGCATGCGCAGATGTTTGCGATCGACCCCGGAGATGCGTGCGGCTTCGCTGAGGTTGCCGTCGGTGCGGGCCCAGAGATCGCGCAGGTAGCGTTGCTCGAAGGCGTCGAGGAGGCGCTCTTTGGCATCGGCGTAAGGCAGATCGGCGCGCAAGGAGAGTGGCTCGGATTGCGCTGTCGGTGCGAGGGCCAGAGACCAGCGCAGATCGCCAAGTGTGGCCGCACCAGGGCTGAGTGCCAGGGCGCGCTCGACGACATTGCGCAGCTCGCGGACATTGCCAGGCCAGCCGTGGCCGAGCAGCGCTGGAGGCAGGTCACCGTCTGCTTCGAAGCCGCGGCGGCGCAACAGCTCCTTGACCAGCGATGGCAAATCTTCGCGTCGCGCCGCCAACGCCGGCAGGGTCAGCCGCACCACCGAGAGCCGGTAGAAGAGGTCAGGGCGAAAGCCGCCCTCGGCCACCAGTTGAGACAGATCGCGGCGCGAACCGCCTATCAAGCGGACATCGACCTCCCGATCGGTATCCGCACCGACGGGACGAACGCGCCGCTCTTCGATCACGCGCAGGAGGCGTGCCTGCGCCGCCGCCGACATCGAGTCGAGCTCGTCGAGAAACAGCGTGCCTCCATGCGCGCGCACGAAGGCGCCTTTGCGGGCCTCGACCGCGCCGGTGAATGCGCCGCGCACATGGCCGAACAGCTCCGACTCGAGGAGATTTTCGGGCAAGGCGCCACAGTCGACAGCGACGAAGGCACCACGGCGACGGGCGCCTTCGTGGTGAAGGCCACGCGCGGCCAGCTCCTTGCCGGTTCCCGTGGCCCCCTCGAGCAACACCGTGACATCGCTCTGCGCCGCCAGCTCCAGCACAGCGAACAGCTCGCGCATGACCAGGCTCTCGCCGACCAGCTCGCCAAAGCGGCGCGACTGACTGGGGGCCAGCTCGATGGCGGTGGCCTGCGGCACGATGCGGACGAAGGTGTGGCCGATCTTGAAGGTCGCTCCAGCTCCGACGGAGACTTCGCTGATGCTGGAGCCTTCGTAGAGGGTGCCGTTCTTGCTGGCCAGATCGCGGACCACGAAGTGCGAGCCTTTGGGGATCACCTCGAGGTGACGTCGCGACACGCGTTCGTCGCAGAGGACGAGACCACATTCTTCACCCGTGCCAGCGACGAGGCCGAGCGCGCCGATGAGCTCCGCGCGGCCGGCGTCGGGGCCGTCCACCACGAGGAGCTGGGTGCGCGCGGCTGTTGTAAAGCCGGGCAGGGCCTCGGAGTGGATGGTGCACAAGGTGTCCACGCGGTGATACTACCTCGGCATGAGTCACGTGCAGCTCGGCGCGTATCAGCTGGTGAAGAAGCTCGGTCAGGGCGGGATGGCCGAGGTGTGGGAAGCGCGCGCGTTCGGACCGAGCGGCTTCGAGCGGCGGGTGGCGTTGAAGCGGCTCTTGCCCGAGCTGCGCGACAACCCCGAGCTGCAGAAGGCGCTCGTCGCTGAGGCACGGCTGGGCGCGCGGCTCGGTCATCGCAACCTCATCCATGTGGAGGACCTCGGGTTCGTCGACGGGGAATATTTCTTGCGGCTGGAGCTGGTGGACGGCGTGCCGCTGTCGGCGTTGGGCCCGCTGCCGCCGTCGCTGGCGGCGCTGGTGGCCGAGGAGCTGGCGCACGCGCTGGCTCATCTGCACGCGGTCCGCGACGACAGCGGCCGGCCGCTGGGCCTCGTCCATCGCGACGTGAGCCCGGCCAATGTCCTCGTCTCTCGTGACGGGGAGGTCAAGCTGTGCGACTACGGCGTGGCCAAGATCACCAGCCGCGTCGAGGTCACGCGCGCCAACATCGTGAAGGGCAAATATGCGTACATGTCACCCGAGCAGACGCGGGGCGAGTCGCTCGATGCCCGCTCGGACCAGTTCGCGCTGGCGGTGCTGCTGGTCGAGCTGTGCGCTGGCACGCGGCCGTTCAGCGGTGCCACACCGCATGCGACGATGGAGCTCATCGCGCGCGCGGAGTCGCCGCAATTGACGGGCCTTCCGCCGTCGCTGACGTCGCTGGTCGAGCGCTGTCTGGCCGCGCGGGCAAAAGATCGATTCGAGTCGACCGAGGCACTGTGTCTCAGGCTGGCCGAGGTGCGCCGAGAGCTGCCGCTGGCGACCTCGTTCGAGCTGGCCGAGCGTGTGCGCCGGGTTTAGCTACGCAGGCCGATGGCGTCGCGGCGACGGAGAATGACCACGGCGAGGAGGATCAAGAGGACGGCTGGCAAGAGGATATGCATCGTTTCGTGAAAGACGATGCCGGTGCGGATGGCGCCGAGCATGGTGCCGGACAGGATGATCGCCGCGAAAAACGTGGTTGGGCGGAGCAGCAGCGCGAGGCCGCCCAGGACCTCGACGGCGCCGATGAGATACATGAAGTGCATGGAGAAGCCCCAGCGGATGAAGTTTTCCGGCGAGGGCGGTACCGATGCCAGCTTGGAGCCGCCGGTAAGGACGAAGGTCAACGCCAGGACGCCGACAAGGATGCGGAACCACAGCGCCTGCTTGGATTTGCCGTCGCTCATGGTCGCATCAGTAACATCGATTGAACACGAAGCACAATCCGTTGCACACGAGGTGCAGCCTCTCGGACATCGACGGCTGATTTCCAGGCGTCAGCGCAGGCATGGAACATGAACTGTTCGGAGCCATGCGAATGATCGCCTTCATCACCCTTGGAATCCTTGGATGCGGCTCTCCGGCCAACAATTCCGCTGACGACCTCGGCACGGCCGACCTGGCCACGCCGTTGGTTCTGGTCACCGATCCCTGCGTGGCGGCCAACACGTGTCCCGACGGCGTCTGGGTGCGGCGCGATCTACCGGGCCTCGTCGTCGGCACCGATACCGTGCAGTCCATCTTGGTGGATCCAGTGCGGCCGAGCGATATCTATGCGTTTGTTGGGAGCAATAACGGGCCGACCATCAAAGTGTATCAATCCAAAGATTTCGGAAATACCTGGACCAATGTGAACACCACTCTGGCCATCACGGGCAATCCGTGGGGCGCGTCGATTGATCCCAACCCCACACGGGATCCGAACACCGTGCCCACCATGTGGTCACCGTCGGGATACGGCAATATCGGGGCCTGGAAGTCGGTCGATGGTGGTGTCACCTGGAAACGCGCCGATAGTGCCGACCTGGCTTTCGCCGCCTACAATCCATTTGGCGACAAGCTCACCGATCTGTATCACACGCGCATCTTGCCCGACGATCCGCCCAATCACATTTTGGTGACATATCACTATGCGTTCAAGAACGTCAGCGACGGTGGTTTCGGTGAGTCTTGGGACGGCGGCGCCAACTGGGTGGTCCATCCGCCGCCAGTCGGCATTGGGACATCGCACTATGTGATTCCCATCAGCGGGACCACCTGGGCCGTAATTGGCCAGGATAACGGCGGCAACAATGGCATCTGGCTCACCAAGACAGCCGGCCGCAGCGGCGGCACGGCCGGCGCCAAATTCCGCGACGGCACCATCAGCACCAGCGCGTGGGCCAAAGTCGACACCCTCGAGCACGCGCATGGTGCCCACGGCAACGTCGTCTTGAAAGACGGGACGATCTTGGCGACCGGCCTTACTTCGGGAGCGCGCAGCACCGATCATGGCGCGACCTGGTCGCATTTCACCGACGGGGACTGGGCTGCACCCCACCAGTTCAGCAATTCCATCATGAACAACCTGGCCGTCACCGACCGATATATCTATACCAATGCATTGAGCGAGCCGACCATGGCCCGCGCCCCTTTGGCAGACCCCATCGGTGCCGACAAATGGGATATCGGCTATTGCGCCATTCCCGCCGGTTTCACACGGGGTGGCGGGCCATTCGGCATGGTGTCGTCTTACAACGCGACGATCAAAAAATGGGTGCTCCTGGCTGGCACTGTGGACGGAGCGCTCTACAAATATGTGGAGCCGAGCTAAAAGGCTTATCATGGCAAAGAGGTGACGGCATGCGGTGGTTGGGGTTAATCGTGTTGATGTCGGCTTGCGGATCGCCTCCACCGACGGTACCGAGCGGCGTTGGGCCCACCAATGGCTTCGCCAGTGTGCAGAGTGTCAACACCGGCGATATGTCGGTGTATGGGACCGATTTGTTCCCGACCAACAAGGATATTGGCGCGGCCGTCGACCCGACGGACTAGCACCCTGCGATCAGGATGCGTTGGACGCGTGCCAGGAGGCTGTTCGGCACGCGGGCGCCGACGCGGGCGGCTTGCTCGGCGATGCCGAGGTCGGCGCTGATGGCAAAGCCGGCCTCGGCGACGAGCGCCTGCATCTCGTATCGGGTCCGTAGGCCCAGTTGCGGCTCGCCGATGCTGGCGAAGAGCAGCCGACGGAGCCCGCGCTGTTCGCTGGGCTCGTGGTAATTGAGGATGAGCGTGCTCGTCGGTGCCGAGCGCGTATGAATGGACTGCAGGGTGGCGCGGACGGCCGGATCGGCCAGGTACATGACCACGCCTTCCCAGATCCATACCGTCGGTAAACGCGCGTCGTGGCCGGCCTCGGCCAGGCGTTCGGTGAGGGAGTCGCGCTCGAAATCGACGGCAGTCCAGACCACACGCGTCTTGGCCGGCGGCAGGGCGGCGACCCGCCTACGTTTTTCCGCCTGCGTCGCCGGATGATCGACCTCGAAGACGGTGACGCCGTCGAGCGGCAGCCGATAGGCGCGGGTGTCAAAACCGGCGCCGAGGATGATGACCTGACGACAACCCTGCGCCAACCGCGCCATCAGCTCGGCATCGATGACCGCCACGCGGATAGGCAGCGCATCGAACTGCTGGATGGCGACCGCGCGCTTTTCGGGCGTCATGCGCCGCAACCGCCGCTCTACGAAGCGCTGCAAGATCCGGAAGCCGGGACCCAACATCGCGGCCGAAAATGGATCGTGAAAATCGGGCACCGAGGTCAAGCCACCGTCGGCGAACGCGCGAAACAGCGTGACCATCTTGGCAGTGACGCTGGCCTTCTTTTTCCGCACGGTGCGGGACGATGTCACATTTTGTGCGGCCTGCACGTCCTTCTAGATATGAGCATCGCCGGGAGAATGGTGTTGGCCCGTCCGCAGCGCGGCGCGGGGATCTTTGTCCGACTGGTCTACTGGTTGGCGCGCCGGCGTTTTGGTCGCGTGCCGTTGCCGGTGGCGATCATGGCCCACAATCGGCGCGTGTTGATCTCGGTGGGCGCGTTCGAGACGGCGTTTGGTGGGGCCCATGCGGTCAATCTGCGGCTCAAGGAGCTGGCGGTCTTGAAGGCGGCGATGCAGGTGGGCTGCCGGTTCTGCCTCGACATCGGCGCGGCGCTGTCGCGCGATCATGGCGTCAGCGAAGACGATCTGCGTGCGCTGATTGGGCACGAGACGTCGCCGCACTGGAACGCCGCCGAGCGACGCGTGCTCGATTACGCCGTGGCCATGTCGGCGACCCCGATGGCCACACCGACGGTGCTGGTCGCCGAGCTGCAGGCGGAGCTGGGCCTGCCGGCGTTCGTGGAGCTCACCTGTGCCATCGCCTGGGAGAATTTCCGCGCCCGCTTCAACCATGCGGTCGGCGCCAAGGAAGAAGGGTATTCTGATCGCGTGTTGTGCCTGTTGCCGCATGGATGATCCAGTCCCCCATCGCGCACGGTTGCGGGCGCTGGCGTATCGCATGCTGGGCAGCGCCAGCGACGCGGACGACGTGTTGCAAGAGGCCTGGCTGCGGCTCGAACGCGTCCGCGGCACGGAAGAGATCCACGACTTGCGCGGCTGGCTGACGACCACCGTGAGCCGCCTGTGTCTCGATCGGCTGCGTCGGGTGCGGCGTGAGGACTACGTGGGACCCTGGCTGCCGGAGCCGGTGGCCACGCTGCCGGACGAGATCGATCGGGAGAGCGTGTCGTTTGCGTTCCTGTGCCTGCTTGAGCGTTTGTCACCGACGGAGCGCGCGGTCTTTTTGCTGCATACGGTGTTCGAGCTGGGGCATGAAGAGATTGCGACTGCGCTCGGCCTTTCGCACGCCGCGGTGAGGCAACAGCACAAACGGGCCAAAGATCATCTGGCTGCCGAGCGGCCGAGGTTTGCGCCGTCCAAGGGAGAGCACGAGGCGCTGTTGTCCCGCTTTGCCATGGCCTGTGCGACGGGAAATGCGGCGGAGCTGACAGCGGTGTTGGCCGCCAACGTGCGCGTGCAGACCGACGGCGGCGGCAAGAGCCGGGCGGCGCTGAACGTCGTCAACGGCGCCGATGCAGCGTCCCGGTTCTTGATCGGGCTCATCAAGAAAGGCCGGGTGGAGGGCGTCGAAGTGGCCATCCGCGAGATCAACGGCTGGCCGGCTTTGGTCGGCACCACCGACGGCGTTGTCGACTTCGTGACCGCCATCGAGACCGACGGTCAGATGGTGGCAGCGGTATTCGTGGTCGTCAATCCGGACAAGCTGCGTTCCGGATTTCTCGCCTGAACCGGCGCATTTTCGCGGCCGGGGGCGCGCGAGCCGAAACGCTCGGAGTAGACCTGGGTCAGCTCCGCGCCGAAGAACAAGATCTGTGACGCGTAGTAGATCCACACCAAGACGCCGATGAGCGAGCCGGCGGCGCCGTAGGCCGAGCCGACCTGACCCTTCTCGATGTAGAGCCCCAGCAGGAATTTACCGACGGTGAACAGCACCCCGGTGATCAGCGCGCCCGGAATGACATCTCGCCAGGTGACCTTGATGTCACGCGGCAAGAGCTTGAAGATGAGCGAGAAAATGCCGCTCACCACCATCAGCTGGACGATGAAGTTGACGCCTTCCCACAGGATGCGACCGCCCGGCAGGCGTTGGCTGAAGAATTTGCCGGCGACGGTCAACACCGTCGACACCACCAGCGAAATCAGCAACAGAAAGCCAGCGCCGAGGACCATGGTCAGCGAGAAAAAGCGCTGGCGCAGATAGACCTTCCAGCCGGCTTCCTTCGACGGGGGAACCCGCCAGATGAGGTTGAGCGCGTCGTCGAGCTGACCAAACAGGCCCGTGGCGCCGAACAACAACAGCGCGATACCCAGAATGCTGCCGAGGACGCCTGTCGCTGGTCGCGCTGAGCTGAGGACAATCTGCTGGATGACCTCGGCCCCCGACTGGCCAATGTAGTCCCGCAGGCTGTGCACCAGCTGGTTCTGCGCGGCGTCGTGGCCGAAGACCAAACCGGCCACCGAGATGGCGATGAGCAACAGTGGCCCGACGGCGAAGATCGCGTAGTAGGCCAGCGCAGCACCGAGCTGGGCGGCGTGGTCGTCGACCCAGCGAATGCCGGCGTCTTTGAACCAGCCGAAGATGGCAAAGGCGCGCTTCATGGGCTCAACGGATTGCGCGCGTGTGGCGCTGGTTGGGGGCGGCTGACGTCGACGGTGTCGCTGGCCGGATCGCTGTGGCGGAAGGACACCGCGATGAGGTTGGAGATGGGGCCTGCGACTTTGCCGTCGAGGCCTTTTTGGGCAATGTCGTCTTTGGTCTGGGGCTGGCCGGTGATGAGCGCGGCTGCCGGCTTGCGATGACCCGCGAGTGCCAGGCTGACGACAGAAGGTCGGCTGTCCCACGGCTGAGCGCACCCCGAACCCACCGGGACCATGACGAAAAAGAAACTCGGCAGACGACGCATGCCCGCGGCTTTTGCAAGCCACAGACCAGCGCTGGCCCCATCCGTGCAAAGCCTTCAATCCATCATGACCACGAAGAAACCAGGGCCTGTTTTGCGTGACGAAAGATCCACTCGGGACAATTCGCCGCGCCAGGCAAGCCCGAAAAAGCCCTCGCGCGCGGTGGCGATCTTGCGCATGTTGCCGACCCGGGCCTATCTGTCCTCGGCACGTCAGCCGTCGGTGGTACGAGGCATCGGCGATGGGGTGCTGGCGACGGTGCCGATGACCGTGTTCATGCTCGCCGCCAAGCGCCTCCTGCCGGCCATCGTACCGACGGCACCGGCGTGGGTCGCGCAGTTACAGCGCCTGCCGCCCAGCGACGCAGGAGCACGCCTCGCGCGCCGCTTCTTCGTCCCCCAAGGCACGTCACGGAAGGCGCTCGGCCTGCTGGCGCATTTTGCCATCGGTGGCGCAGCGGGAGCGGCCTATGCCACCTTGGCCAAAACGGCACCGCTGACCCAACCGCGCCCGCTGTGGCAGCGCTGCGCTATCGGTGCCGGCTTCGGGCTCGCCGTCTGGGCTACGGGCTATCTCGGCGTCTTGCCCGCACTATCACTCACCGACCGTCCGCGTCAGGCGCCGAAAGGCCACACCGCCATCATGGTCGCCGCCCATCTGATCTTCGGCGCCACCCTGGCGTCTCTCTACAGCCCCGCTCCGACCAAAGTAGCCAAAATCGCCACGCAAACGGTCGGCCTGCCCGACGAAGGCTACTACCTGTCGTCGACGGTAAGCTAGAGCCGCGGATCCACCGGCTCACTTTCGAGCGCCAAGACGCCAAACACGCACGCGTGGACGCCACGCAGCGGCTCTTTGCGCACAAACCGCTCGAGCGATTCCACTCCCAGCGCAAACTCGCGCATGGCCAACGACCGCTTAGCCGACAGCCCGCGACTGCGCAGCCGCGTCAGATTGTCCGGCTGGGTATATTCTGGTCCATAAATAATCCGCAGATATTCCGGCCCACGACACTTGATGGCCGGCTGGACTAGGCCGCGCCGGCCACGCGTCGTGAAAGCGAGGGGCTTGACCACCATGCCTTCGCCACCCCGACCGGTCAGCTCTTCCCACCAGCGAACGCCTTCGGCCTCGGACTCGGCGTCGGTGACGTCGATGAGCTTGTAAGGCGTGGCGACAAACAGCGCGTCGTCGCTGCTCAGCTTCGCCAAGGTATCCATGTGCCACACATGATCTTTGCCCGTGTGCACTTGACCCTCGCTGGCCAGGATGTGAAACGGCGCGAGCTTGAGGTCGTCGATCGAATGTACGGGCCAGCAATACTGCTGATAAGCCGTCACATAGCGACCGACCAGCTCGAGGCGGCTCCGCGCACGTTCGAGCAGCGCAGATAGCTCGTCGCTGGGCACACGCGCCGCCGCCTGTTCGAGCGCAGTTACCGTCGGTGGCAAAGACGCCCGTGAAGCCGCGCCCACCGCCGCATACTGCGCGCTCAAGAGCTCTTGCGCCTTGGCCGACCAAGGCATGAGCTCGGCGTCGAGACAGAGCCAATCGCTCTCGAGCGTGTCCCAAAGGCCAGCCCGATCGACCGCGCGACGCAGTCGGCTCAACAGCTGCACCTCCAGTTTGTCGTCGCTGAAGAACTTACGCCCGGTGCGCGTGTAACAGATGCCGCCTTCGCCGTCGACGCCAAAACGCGTGCGGGCGACCTCGTCGGTACGGCACACGATCACCACCGCCCGCGATCCCATGTGCTTCACTTCGCAGATGACCCGCGCGATGCCTTCGCCGCGATAGTAGGAAAAGGCCTCGGCGGGATGCTCGAGCAGTCCCGGCCTCTCGGTTGTCGCCGACGGAGACATCGTCGGTGGCAGATAGATCAACCACTTGGGATTGGCGGCAAAGCGACTCATCACCTCGAGCGCAGCGATGCTGTTCTCTTCGCGAATGGTCACCGTGTGCTGAAGGCGGGTGGTGACGATGTGCTTGCCGATCACGTCTGACAGATCGAGTACGTCGTCGTGCAGCTGTTGCGCGTTCAGCACCGGCGTCGTTTCGGGCAAGAACGGCTGCGACGACGCACACCAGACTTGCAGCGCCGGCGTCGACGAGAACTCGCGCTCCGGATAGCGCAGCGCAGTGAGCTTGCCGCCGTAGACGCAGCCGGTGTCGACGTTGACGGTGTTGTTCAGCCATTCGGGCTCGGGCACGGGTGTGTGGCCATAGACCACGGCTGCGTTGCCCCGATATTCGCTGGCCCAGTTGTAGCGGATGGGCAGGCCGAACTCATCGGTCTCACCGGTGGTTTCGCCATAAAGCGCAAAATCGCGCACCTTGCCCGAGCCACGGCCTTGCAACGACGCCTTGAGGCCGGCGTGGGCCACGACCAGCTTGCCGTCGTCGAGAACGTAGTGTGAAACGAGCTTGTCGATGAAGGTCTTCACCTGCTCGACGAACTCCGGCGGCTCGGTCTCGAGCTGGGCCAGCGTCTCGGCGAGACCATGGGTGATCTGCACGTTCTTGCCGCGTAGCTTACGGAGGAGCTTCATCTCGTGATTGCCGGGCACACACAGCGCGCTGCCGTCGGCCACCATGGCCATCACCCGCTTGAGCACGCCAGGAATCTCCGGGCCGCGATCGACGAGGTCGCCGAGAAAGACGACCTTGCGGCCGGCCGGGTGACGGCGCGGCTCGCCAACATAGCCGAGCTGATCGAGCAACGTCTCGAGCTCGGCCCGGCAGCCGTGGATGTCGCCGATGATGTCGAACGGCCCGTGATCGGTCTTGCGGTTGTTCCACAACGGCTGCCGCTCGACGGTGGTCGTCTCGACGTCCTCGGGCGAGGACAGCACGAAGACATGCCGAAAGCCCTCGCGATCGAGCCCACGCAGGGAACGATGCAGCTGTTGTTGTTGCTGGCGAATCACATGTGGCCCGAAGTTGCGATCGGTCCGGGCTTCGTTGCGATCGCGACAGAGCCGCTCGGGCAGATCGAGCACGATGGCCACTGGAAGACAGTGATATTCGCGCGCGAGTGCAATCAGTGGCTTGCGCGCTTCGGGTTGCACGTTGGTGGCATCGATGACGGTGAGCTTGCCCGCGGCCAGGCGCTTGGCGGCGATGAAGTGCAGCACGGCAAACGCATCGTCGGTCGCCGACAGGCTGTTTTCATCGTCGCTGACGAGCCCTCGACATACGTCCGAGGACAACACCTCGGTCGAGCGAAAGTGTTTGTGCGTAAAGGTGGACTTGCCGGAGCCCGACGAGCCGATCATCACCACCAGCGACAGCTCGGGCAGCATGATCTTTTTCATGTTGAAAATACCGCCATCTGGGTCGGTGCGCCGACGACGCTGTCTTCGTCCCCGACAGGTAAATACCGTACGCGATAGCCGAACTCGGTCGCGACCCGATCGGCCCAGGCGTTGAATTCGGCGCGCGTCCATTCGAAGCGATGGTCGCGATGACGGAACGTACCCGCGGGCAGCTTGTCGAACTTCACGTTGTACTCGGCGTTGGGAGTGGTCAACGCCACCGTCGCTGGCCGGGCAAATTCGAAGATGGTGCGCTCGAAAGCGCGCAACCGGGACAGGTCGAGGTGCTCGATGACCTCGACCACCGCCGCCGCGTCATAGCCGGCGAGGCGCACATCGCGATAGGTCAACGAGCCCTGGATGAGCTTCACACGCGCCCGTTTTCGTTCGGACATGTCGTCGAGTCGCAGTCGCTGCGCCGCGATCTCCAGGGCCCGGTGAGAGACGTCCACACCGACGATCTCGCTGAAGTCTGGCTCCTTGAGCAGCGCCCGTACGAGCTGGCCCTCGCCGCAGCCGAGATCGAGAACGCGATGCGCGCCGGCAGCCTTCAGCACGGCGACGACGCTGCCGAGGCGGATCTCGTTGAGGCTGATCTTGCGTTCGATGACCGCTTCTTCTTCGGCGTGGGTCGCCGCGGTCGCGTCTGGATCGGGCAACTCCTCGGCCATGATCTGGTCGAGTGCCGCCCGCGCCAGACTGCGCTGATGCTTGAGATATCGGCTGGCGATGGCCTCTCGCTCCGGATGTGCGGCCAGCCATCCTTCGCCAAAGCGGACCAATTTTTGAACCTCGTCGTCGCCCACCCAGTAATGTTTGTCGTCGTCGAGAACCGGAATGAGAACGTACAGATGCGACAACAGCTCGGACAGCGTCTTGTGCGCCCGCAAGGTCACGGTGAAATAGCGACTCATGCCCCAGTCTGGGTTTTTCTCGTCGAGGATTTGACGTTCGGCGACGACTTCGTAGCCGAGCGGCTCGAAGAGCTGGCGCAGAAAGGCTTCGCCACCGCGACAAGGCACG
>Ga0123336_10001478_pt1 | contig 21582 bp, 19 predicted proteins | sample SSSSmetaG_FD_96466 | JGI IMG/M metagenome (GOLD analysis project Ga0123336, IMG submission 96466) | Glacier valley bacterial and archeal communities from Borup Fiord, Nunavut, Canada, to study Microbial Dark Matter (Phase II) - ​SSSS metaG | ecosystem: Environmental > Aquatic > Freshwater > Ice... | reverse complement strand
TTTAGCTAAATTATCAATTTTGTAAAAACTTATTTTACATAAAATAAACGGGTAAGATTTGCTTAATCCCTTAAATAATTTTTAAAAAAAAATTTCATTATTAAATTTTTAAAGATTTATTCTAATTCTTTAAAAAAATTATACAAAATCAAGAGATTTGTTATTTATTTGCAAAATATAAAGCCCTTAATAATTGTATGCAATCATCTCTCCCATCTCAAGAAGGAAATATACCAACTAATAAAATATGGAGTGTAATAGCGGCTTCCTCTGCTGGTACTCTAATAGAGTGGTATGATTTTTATATTTTCGGTAGTTTAGCTACTATTATTTCAACACAATTTTTTCCTGATACCAATCCAACTGTTGCATTTTTAGCAACTTTAGCTACGTTTGCTGCAGGTTTTATTGTTCGCCCTTTCGGTGCATTATTTTTTGGAAGGTTAGGTGATATTGTTGGAAGAAAATATACTTTTTTGCTCACCTTAATTTTAATGGGAGGTTCAACTTTTTTAATTGGTCTCGTTCCAAACTATAAAACAATTGGCGCAGCTGCGCCAATATTGGTTTTAATTTTACGATTAATACAAGGTTTAGCTTTAGGTGGAGAATATGGTGGTGCAGCAACGTATGTTGCAGAACACTCTCCTGTTGGCAAACGAGGTTTTTTTACAAGTTGGATCCAAACAACAGCAAGTCTTGGTCTTTTTGTTTCGCTTGGCGTTATTTTATCAACAAGATCAGCAGTAGGTGTTACAGCATTTAATGATTGGGGGTGGCGTTTGCCTTTTTTATTATCAATTGTGCTTGTGTTGGTTTCTATTTTCATTAGGTTGAGAATGCAAGAATCGCCATTGTTTGCAAAATTAAAATCGGAAGGAAATATTTCTGCCAATCCTTTAAAAGAAAGTTTTGGAAAGAAAGATAATTTGAAACTGGTTTTATTAGCTTTATTTGGGGCTACTGCCGGCCAAGGAGTAATTTTCAACGCTAGTCAATTTTATGCCCTTTCATTTATTCAACGTGTGTGTAATGTTGAGTTTGAACAATCAAATGTTATCGTTATTGTCGCCATTGCTTCTGCAACACCTTTATTTATTTTTTTTGGATGGTTGTCTGATAAAGTTGGTAGAAAATATATTATGACGGGTGGGATGTTATTAGCCATTATATTTTATTTCCCTATTTATAAATGTATGTACAGTTTAGCTGACCTTAAAGCTAAAAAATTAAAACCTACTGAAACCCAAATACTAACCACTACTGAATTCAATAAAGAAAAAAACGAAACTGTTAGAATAACCACTACGACAAAAAAATTTACTGACGGCACAATTCTAAATGAAATTTCTAAAAACAATTCTACAAAACCTGAATTGAAAAATAATATCACACTTGCTTCAAGTAATTATGCGTTAATGATTTTTTTGGTTTTTATTCAAGTTGTGTTTGTAACTATGGTTTATGGACCAATTGCCGCATTTTTAGTTGAATTATTTCCAACAAAAATACGATACACTTCCATGTCATTGCCATATCATATTGGATACGGCATTTTTGGGGGTCTAACTCCCCTTATTGCAACAAGATTAGTTGAAGCCAGCAAAACTGATTTAAACCCTATTGGTGATCCTTTTGCCGGGCTTTGGTATCCTGTAGGCGTTGCTTCGGTATGTTTCGTTATTGGAATGCTATATATATCAAATAAGAAAAGTATTGCTTAAGTTAAATGGCTTGTAATAAAATCTGTTAAATTCAGAATTGAAAAAATTAAAAAATTATGAATGAAATTAAAAAATTTGCAGGAATTATCTGGCTTTTATTAGGCCCATGTTTAATTTTAGGAATGATATACAGAGCATTTGAAGAAATTACAAAAGCTACAGAAAAAAACTATCAGGAAACACTTCTTTTTTGGATTATAGTCATTATTATATTTATTCCAATAAGCTCGGGTTTAACTATTTTTGGTTTTTACGCCTTAAAAAATGAATTTGAAACAAATTAATGAGAGATCCATTTTTAAAATTCTAATATCTTATTAAATATTTGTTTATCTTTTCTCTTTCATCTTTTTTCTTTTTTATCTGAATAATGATTCCTAAAATAAATAATTTAAGCGGTTATCTCTACGAATATCAAAAAAGTGTTGTTAATCCGGAAGCCTTCTGGGCAAATATTGCGGATAACTTTTACTGGAGAAAAAAATGGGATAGGGTATTAGATTGGAATTTTGAAGACTTGGATGTGAAGTGGTTTGTTAATGCAAAACTCAACATTACAGAAAATATTTTTGAGAAAAATCTTTTTATACTTGGTGACAAACCTGCTATTATTTGGGAGCCCAATAACCCGGCAGAAGAGTCAGTCACAATAACTTATAAACAACTTTTCATAAAAGTTTGTCAATTTGCCAATGTTTTAATAAAACAAGGCGTAAAAAAAGGCGATCGGGTTTGTATTTATTTGCCTATGGTGCCAGAAGCTGTAATTGCTATGTTAGCCTGTGCAAGAATTGGTGCAGTACATTCGGTAGTATTTGCAGGCTTTTCAGCAAACTCACTTGCTGATAGAATTAATGATGCACAAATAAAAATAGTTATTACATCAGATGGAAATTTTCGTGGTTCAAAAGCCATCGGAGTGAAAGAAGTGGTGGATGAAGCAATCGAAAAATGTGATTGTGTTGAAAAAGTTATTGTTTTAAAAAGGACAGGTACTGATGTTACAATGAAATCAAATAGGGATATTTGGTGGCATGATGCCATTAAAGGAGTTGAAAGCGAAAATAAAGCAGCAGAAACAGATAGTGAAGACATGCTTTTTATCCTTTATACTTCTGGGTCAACGGGTAAACCAAAAGGTGTTGTTCATACAATTGGTGGGTATATGGTGTATACTGCTTACACATTTACCAATGTTTTTCAGTACGATTTAAATGATATTTATTTTTGCACAGCAGACGTAGGTTGGATTACCGGGCATTCCTATATTGTTTACGGGCCTTTGTTAAGTGGTGGCACTGTTGTAATGTTTGAAGGAGTGCCTAACTATCCTGATGTAGATAGATTTTGGGAAATTATAGCAAAACATAAAGTTTCTCATTTTTATACTGCGCCTACTGCTATCCGATCTTTAATGGGTTATGGAACAGATCCTGTAAATAAACATGATTTAAGCAGTTTAAAAGTGTTGGGAACTGTAGGAGAACCAATAAATGAAGAAGCCTGGCATTGGTATTATACACATATCGGAAAAGGAAACTGCCCTATTGTTGATACTTGGTGGCAAACCGAAACAGGTGGAATGATGATATCTCCAATAGCGGGGATTACACCTACCAAACCTGCTTATGCTACTTTACCTTTACCAGGTGTGCAACCAGTTATTGTTGATCAGGAAGGGAAAGAATTAAAAGGAAATAATGTAGAAGGTAATTTGTGTATAAAATTTCCTTGGCCAGGTATGGCAAGAACGACTTACGGAGATCATGAACGTTGTAAACAAGCATATTTTTCCACTTTTAAAGGATTATATTTTACTGGAGATGGTGTAAAAAGAGATGCAGATGGATATTATAGAATTTTAGGAAGAGTTGATGACGTGATGAATGTTTCAGGCCATAGATTAGGAACTGCAGAAATTGAAAACGCTATTAATTCACATCCACTTGTTATTGAATCGGCTGTTGTGGGTTATCCTCACGAAATAAAAGGACAAGGAATTTATGCGTATGTGGTGCTAGATACAGCAAGCAAAGACCATGACCCGGAAAAAATTAAACAAAGTTTATTAGCGGCAGTTACAAAAATTATTAGCCCTATTGCAAAACCAGATAAAATTCAACTGGTTTCTGGCTTACCGAAAACGCGATCAGGTAAAATTATGCGCAGGATTTTAAGAAAAATTGCAGAAGGTGATGTGAGTAACCTTGGAGATATATCAACTTTGCTTGATCCGGGAATTGTGGAAGAAATTAAAGAAGGAGCATTAACCTTAGGAAAATAAATATTTTAAATGTTTACTGATCAGCTTAGTAACCATATAAAAATAATAACTCCACCGAAAAGAATTATTTCAATAGTTCCTTCGCAAACGGAGTTATTATTTTATTTAGGATTATCAGATAATATTGTTGGGGTGACAAAATTTTGTATTCATCCTAATGAATATTTTAAAACTAAACCTTTTGTTGGTGGTACAAAACAATTAAATTTTGATCTTCTCCATTCTCTAAATCCGGATCTAATTATTGCCAATAAAGAAGAAAATACCTTAAGTGATATACTGGAATTGCAAAAACATTATCCGGTTTGGATAAGTGATGTCAATAATTTAGTTGATGCTTTGGATATGATCATTTCGATTGGCATGATAACTGATACAGAAGTAAAATCTCAGAAATTAGTTACCGAAATTAAAGCAAAATTTGATTCTCTTTTAAATCAACAAAAGCACACTGCTGCATATTTAATATGGAACGAGCCGATGATGGTGGCAGCAAATAATACGTTTATTAATGAAATGCTTAGTTATGCTGGCTTTTCTAATGTTTTTAAAAATAGAGTGCGTTATCCTGTTATTTCAGAAAAAGATTTATCAGATCAAAAGCCTGATTTTATTTTACTATCATCAGAACCTTACCCATTCAAAGAGAAACATAAATTATATATTGAAAAAATATTTCCTAATAGTAAAGTTAAAATAGTTGATGGGGAAATGTTTAGTTGGTATGGAAACCGTTTGCTTTTAAGTGCAGATTATTTTAAGGATTTAAATTTATCATTTTAGTCGTTTCAGGTGTTATCACCTGAAACAAACCGCTGTTTTCAATTTCTTTTAGTAAATATGAAATCAGAAAATACTTTCAGTCAAGATAAATACCTTGCTCTTGAATAATAATAACCTTCAGATAAATTTTCCAATCCCAATTTAAAGAGTGTTCAGGTGAAAACACCTGACACGGCGAAAATTATTTTAAGCTAGCTACGGATTGTAAATCCTATTTTATCTGTAGTTCCAATACAGTTACTCAAAAAAAAAAAATTATCAATTTATCAATATCGGTATATTCATAATTTTCAAAATAATAAAAAAACCTTGCGAATATTTCGCAAGGTTTTTTTATTATTTTGAAAATTAACTTTTTACTCTGCCGGTACATGAACCGCTACTGGTTCAACAATCTCATTTTTCTTATTTCTTTTAATCCATGTTTTTAGCCTTTCCACATTATAAAACATACAAGGTACAATTACCAATGTTAAGAAAGTTGTTACTAGCAAACCAAATATAATTGTCCAGGCTAATGGACCCCAGAATACTGAACTTTCACCACCTGTATAAATATTCGGTCTGAAATTGGTAAATAAACCTTCGAAATCAATATTTAACCCAATTCCTAAAGGTATTAAACCTAATATCGCAGCGGATGCTGTTAACAATACAGGAGTTAAACGTGTTGCTGCACCATGAATAATTGCATCATGAAGTGTTTCACCTTTTTTATGCATTTCATCAATGAATTCAATAAGTATAATACCGTTTTTAACTACTATACCTGTTAATGCAATAAAACCAACACCTGTCATTACGATTGACATTGTCATGCCTGTAAATGAGAATCCTAATAAAACTCCAATTATACTGAAAACAACATTGGCAAGAATGATTAGTGGTTTTGAAATTGAATTAAACTGAACAACCATAATTAACATCATCAATGCAATTGCAGAAAGCAAAGCACCGACAAGAAAATTAGCAGTTTCTTGTTGACTTTCTTGTTCACCAGCAGTTTTAATAGTATAACCATCAGGAAGTTTGATTCCCGGAACTACCTGATTATTTATCTGGCCAACAATTTCATTTGCATTATACCCAGTCAATACATCAGAACTTAGGGTTATTAAACGTTGTTGGTTTTTTCTGTTAATTCCACTAAATGTAGTTCCATAATGTATGTTTGCAACTGAACTTAATGGAATCTGACGGAAAGATCCGCTTGACATATCCATAAAACTTATGTTCATGCCTATTAACTGCTCTACTTTTTTACGTTGATCTTCCCTTACTCTCACATTAATTTCGTATTCATCTTTATTGTCCCGAAATTTTGAAGTTTCGTAACCATATAATGCTGTACGTAAAAACATCGCTATTGCTGAAGTAGAAATACCTTCTCGAGATGCTTTTTCTTTATCAATATCAAAAACGATTTCAGGTTTATTCATTACCAAATCCGATTTCAGATTTTCAATTCCATTGATACCAGCTTTTTTTATTCCGTCGGTAAACTGCTCTTCGATTTTTAACAATTCTTTAAAATCTTCACCACCAATTTCAATAGCGATTGGCTTTCCTGTAGCAGGGCCTCCACGTTCACGTTCTACTGAAATTTCAACTCCTGGTATTCCTTTAACTTTCGCCCTTATCTTTTCTAAAATATCTGTTGTAGAAACACCTATTCTCTCCTTTCCATCAACAAAGGCAACAGTTATTTTACTTTTATTTGATGATGGTTGACGATCAGCAGCATTTTGAGGATCACCTGCTCCAATACCAACATTTGAAATTACAGATTCAACATAAGGATTTTTTTTGCCTATTACTTGATAAACCCGTTTTTCAATAACTTTAGTAATAGAATCAGTAACTGCAGCATCCGCTCCAACCGGAAGTTTATTATACAAATAAACGAAATCAGGTTCGCCACTTGGAAAGAAAATAGGCGGTTTAAGCATTTTACCAGAAATAAAGATTGATAAAAAAACCAAAAGCAAAGTTCCACCCATAAAAAACCATGAGTTGTAACCATCAATGGCAAATGTGATTAATTTTTTATAACCATTGCTTATGCGAGGTAGTACTTTGGTTTGAAAACCTTTAATCATTCCATTAAAAAGGAAATGATTAGCCAGGTATAATAATATGATGAATACCATAAAATTACCTACCGCAATATTAATTAAATAACCAAAAAGAGCTATTACTCCTAAAATTATTAAAGGGCGAATAAGTGGTTTAATACTTTTATCTTCTTGCTTATCACCATCTTTCATAAAGTTGACAGCAAAAACCGGGTTCATCATAAACGCAACAATAAGTGAAGAAAATAGTGTTACGATTAATGTTACTGGTAAATATTTCATAAATTCCCCAACAATCCCCGGCCAAAATAATAAAGGTATAAAAGGAGCTACGTTAACTAATGTACCACTAAAAACTGGCGCAAAAACTTCACCTGCTGCTTTCTTTGCAGCTTCTTTAATTGGCAAGTGCTCTAAATGGAATATTCTATGGGTATTTTCAATAACAACGATCGCATCATCCACCACAATACCTAATGCGAGCAAGAAAGCAAACATTACCACCGTGTTTAATGTAAACTTTAATTCAGGATTAATAACTGAAAGTGCATAAATGAAAAGAAATGCCATTAATGAAGAAAGTGGAACTGAAAGACCGACAAACAAAGCATCAGTACTGCCCATAAAGAACATTAAAACAAAAACTACAAAAATAAATCCTAAAACTACTGTAGCAATTAAATCATTTAAAGTGTTTTTAGTTTTGTTAGACGAATCTCCTGTTATCACAATCTGAAGTCCTTCAGGAAAATTATTTTTCTTTAACCTAGCTATTACTTTTTCGATTTTTTGTGAGGCTGTGATTAAATTTTCACCACCCCGTTTAATAACCGACAGTGATATCACTGCTTTACCATTGAAGCGAGCAAAATCTTGTTTTTCTTTGAAGCTATCTTCAACATCTGCAATTTCTTTCAAAAATTTGCTTACTCCTCTGTTCGAACGGACAACAACATTACGAATTTGTTCAACATTTTTAAATTCCCCCGTTACCCTTAAAGTTCTTCTTACACCATTTACGTTCAATTCACCACCAGATACATTTATGTTTTCAGAAGCTACGGCTTGAGAAATATCATTGAAGGTAATTCCGGCAGCTTGCATTTTATAAACGTCCACATTGATTTGAAATTCTCTTACTAAAGCTCCAATCAAATCAACTCTACGAATTTCAGGTAACTCTTCAATAGCATCTTCTAAATCCTGAGCATATTCTTTTAATTTACTTAATTGATAATTTCCAGATACGTTAACTTGCATGATTGGAATTTCAGAAAGTTCAACCTCCTGAATTTGTGGTTCCTGATCAAGAGTGTTTGGTAAATCCGGTCTTGCTCTATCAACTGCATCCTTCACTCTTTGTTTTGCAACAGGAATTGAAATACCACTTTTAAATTCAACAATTACTATAGAAAAATTTTCTAATGATGATGAAGTTATTTTTTTTACTCCATTAACCGATTTTACTTCCTTTTCAATAAGTTTGGTAATAAGGTTTTCCATGTCGGAAGGGCTCGTACTTCTTTGTATAGTTTGAATATAAAAAGTAGGAAGTACGATATCAGGAAAGTTCTCTTTTGGTAAATTTAAATAAGTGAATAAACCTCCTAATGAAACCAAAATCATCATAAAGTAGACGCTGGTTTTGTTTTCAATACACCATTCGGTGAGTTTAAATCTCTTATATGGTTTTACTTCACCAATTTCAGATGAGTGTTCTTGTGGTTCCATAAAAATATTTTAGTATGTTTTAATTTATTTTAGAAATTATTTTGCAGAAGTTTCAGCTTCGCTTAATTTTATTTTTTGGTTATCAACTAAATCTTGATTACCAATAGTTATTAATTGATCACCTTCTTTTAAGCCTTTTAAAACTATTATTTTTCCGTTATAAGAAAGGCCAGTTTCGATTTTTTTCATTTTAGCAACTAAATTTCCACCTTCGTTTTCCGCTGTAAATACAATTTTACCTAATTCAGTATTTTGTACAAGGTTTTCGTCAATAACCAATGCATTTTTAATTACTTTGTCATTTACACTGATAACAGATAATAAATTGGGTTTCAGTTTATTATCTTGATTTATCATTAGTACTTCTATATCAAAAGTACGTGTTTGTGCATTTACAACCTGACCAGCAAAACTAATTCTAGCCTGTTTCTCTTCGTTAATATCTGGGAATTTAATAATAACAGGGTCACCTTTCTTAATACTATTAATATAAGTATCGGCAACTTTTGCTTTCACTTTCATTTGAGTAAGGTTTACAACTCTCACTACACCTGCTCCGGGCATTGCTTGTTCACCAACTTTTACATTTACCGCATCTATTGTTCCTGAAATTGGTGATGTAACTCTCGTCATAGACATTTGCGTTTGTAAACTTGCCATACGACGTTCAAGACTTTCTTTATTATTTTTGGCTTGCAGGTATTGTATTTCAGAACCTATTTTTTGATTCCATAAATTTTGTTGTTTTTCAAAAGTAGTTTTAGCAAAATCGTAAGTGGTTTGAATTTCCGCCATTGATTGGCGTAATGTTGCATCATCAATAACTACTAAAACTTGTCCTGCGCTTACATGATCACCTACCTTTACCGGAACTTGAGTAATTACTCCTCCCATTTTTGGACTTACAGATAAATTATTATCGGAATCTAAATTACCTTGAACTTCAACAAAATGATTAAAAACCTGGGCTTTAACAGGAGTTACGACCACGTTTGTAACTTTTGTTTCGCTTTTATTTTCACCCATTTTCTTTTCCAAAGCAATGATTTTATTATCTATTTCCGATCTTTGCTTTTTAAGATCTGCTAACTGTGTTTTTTTATCTCCTGCCGGTTTGCTGCAAGCAAAAGCAAAAAGTGTTATTGCTATTATTAATGTAGATTTGTTCATATAATTAATTGCGTTTTTCATTTATAATTTCTGTTAAGATTAAAATTATTTTATACCAGTAGTTGATCCACCAAGTAAAGTACCATTGGATTTATCTAAATCCGTTTTAGAAATAAGTGCATTATACAAGGCAGAGTAATAATTAGTTTGCGCTTCTTTAAATGCTGCCTCAGCATTAATTACTTCTATATTAGAGCCTACTCCTTGCTTATATTTAATCTGCGTTACTTTTGCAACCTTTTCTGCTAATGCAAGATTTCTCTTTTGCGTTTTTAAAGTCTGAATTGCATTTTGAAGTGTAATATTTGATTGTTGTATTTGTAAATCTATTGTCTTTTTAAACTGAGCTAAATTATTTTCAGTTTTTTGCAATTCAATTCTTTTTTGTTGGATTTTATAATGGGTGCCCAAACCTGTAAAAAGAGGAAAATTAAATTGAAAAGCAATAAAAGAATAATTAATCCAACGAGCTGATTGTGTAATATCCCTTAATCTTGTAGCTGCGGGATTATATCCATATGTAGCTGATGCATTTAATGTTGGTAAACGACCAGCATTTAAATTTTTTACATCCAAAATATTTAATTGCTTTTGTGTTTGCAAAAGCGAATATTCAATACGATTAGTATAGTCGATATTTTCAGTAGAAGCATTCTCTAAAAATTTATCAAATGAAGACAATTGATCACTTACGGTTATTTCATCAGTTAGTGGATAGTTCATTTGAAATTTTAGTAATTCAGAACTTAATTTAAGAAGCCTTGCTACATTTTCTTCTTCCACCTTTAAATTATTGTATTGAACTTCAATTCTGTCTACATCAATTTGCTCTACAAAGCCATTTTTATACATGGCGCTTGTTTCTTTAAATAAAGAGTCAAGTCTGTTTACATTAACTTTCAGTAAGTCAAGTCTTTCTTTATTCACCAATACCGCATAGTAAGCTTTACTAACATTTTCAACAATAACGATTTTAGAGGAAGTCAAATTCTTTTGAGATAGCTCTTTGTATGTTTTTGAAGCTTTCAATCCTACTAGATATGAACCATTGAAAATAATTTGGCTTGCATTTAAAGTAACAAGTCCATTATTTTTCAACCCAAAAGGAAAAGCTGTTACTGCATCAGGATTAAAAGGAGCGACTGGAGCATCAGGTATGGGATTAACACCTAAATTTTTATAAATATCCTGTATATAAAAATCTGATTTACTAACTCCGCTGCCCAATCTTGCAAAAGGTGAATTTGCCCTGTTATCAAATATCGAATTTTGAATTTTGAAACTGTGCTGAAGTTGCGCTTGAAAATTTACTTGTGGTAAACCAATCGCTCTGGTTTCTCCCACCTTGGCACTAGCACTTGTCACATCTAACTGTGCATTTTTAACTGCGAAACTGTTGGTTAAGGCATAATCAATGGCCTGCTGTAGCGTAAAACTATTTCCATTCCCTTGAGCAAAGCCTGCTACAGGAATTAAAAATATTACAAGTAAAAGTAATTGCTTAAATTTTGTTCTCATATAAAATTAATTTGTTACCAGGTTTTGTTGATTGATTTGATTTAAAATTTCACGGCCTTTTTCGGTTAGAATACCATGTAGAAAGTGTTCAATAAATTGCATTTGAATAGTTTTCATATCGAAAGCTTGGGAAAAAATTGTAGAGTCGAAACCGATAGATACTTGTTCTACTCTCAATTTTGCCAATATTTCAGGTTCGATATCGCTACGATAATAACCTAGGGCTATTCCTCTTGTCAGGTTATCTTTAATTCGAACAATAAGCCAGTTTTGTTTGTGCGATTCAAAAATTTCCCACGCCTTAGGATGATATTTTTTCAATTCAAAAATCACCGAAGGGTGCATGCGGAAAAGTGTTAACTTTAAGTGCTGCATTTCAATTAAAAACTCTTCGACAGGATTATTTGCTGATGAATTTAATTCGTCATAAAGAACTTTTTCGCATCCCATATGGTTTGAAATACACTCTCTAACAATATCATCTTTATCTTGAAAATATTGATAAATTGTTTTTTTTGAAATAGCCAGGTGTTTTGCAATCTCATCCATGGTAATTCCTTTAAAACCATAAGTGGTAAAAAGGTCCTTCGCTGCCAAAAGAATTCTGTTACGTGTTTCTTTTTCTTTTTCCTCCATTATTTCTTTTAATATTTTTACGGATAGTAGTCAGTATTAATTGACAACACAAAACTATAAAAACTTTTTTTGTAAAAAAAGTTTCCAAGAAAAAAATATTTTTTCCCGATGTGTATAATTTGAGGATTGGATAAATAAAAAATGAAAAAACCTGACTGAAAATTAATTTCTGTCAGGTTTTTATAAAGAAAAGAAGAATTGAAAATAAAAATAAATTAATTTATAACAACCTTTCCGTCATTTAATTTATGATAAGTAATATATGAACCAACCAGTAATAAAAAGAAAATTACTGGTCCTAAAACATTTTGAAAAGGATCGCCAATAGCTGCGTGTTCGATAGCAGCTGAAATTAAATTGATACCAAAACCAGCATAAGCCCATTCTTTCACTCTTGCAGGCACAGGTGCAAGTAATGCAATAACACCAAGTATTTTTGCTATTTGCGGGTTCAATTCTAAAATAATCTGGAAATCCAATGTGATGGAAACCTTCTTTGGCTTCGCTGCTTGTTAAATAAGCATAAGCAGAAAAAATCATCATTACCTAAAATAATATTGTAAATACATAGAAAAGTATTTTTGTTGTTTTCATAAGAAATAGGTTTAAAAATGGGAGATAAGTTTAAGATGATTTTTATTTAATTAACAAATACAAAAACTTAATATAAAAAGTTTCTTTTTATATTTAAGAGGTTTGATCCTCTAACATTTTAGCGATATCATTTCTTATTTTTTCAATATAAGACATCTTTGAAAAAATCATTAGAAGCTTTTCATATGGATCAAAACTAAAATATGCTTTTTCGCCATTCTTAAAATAAATTATATTAATTCTAAAAAAACTTTTCAGCATTTTAAATTCAGAAATGTTATAAATTTTTGTAGCTCTAAAAATATTTTTTAAATAAAATTTTTTATCTTTTATATATATGTAAGATAATTTGTAATAAAAATAATTGGGCATAAACAATAAACTTAACCATATGCACATAAATAAGGCATTAGTCAAGGAAAATTCTTCTTTAAAATCAAAACTAAAAAAGATAACAATATTAGCATAAATGAAAATCCTGAAATAAAAATTTGAAAATATCTTATGTCAGATCCCAAATGATAAATATCGTTTTTTATTTCATTTTCTTCCATTCCAAAGAATTTACCATGTGCAGCATGTCATTTTTTACATATTCAATTACCGGAGCGAGAGAGTCGTTTTGTGTGGCAGTTCGAAAATAAAGAGCTCCTCTAAAAAAATTTGAAGTGCTATCAGAAACAAAAAATTGAAACTGACTTGGCACTTGGCCAGTTAATCGAAAAAGTGTAGCAGTATAATTTTTTGGTGTAGTTATGACGGTTTCTTCGATTGATTCTGCTTTAACCTGGTGCTTTGAAGCCATTTTATAAGAATCGTTTACCAACTCCTGAAAAGCTTTTGGTTTTAGTTTTAAATCCTTATATGTTATTTCAATAGTTGCTTTAAATTGAGGGTAATAAACAAATATCCAATCCTTTTCTGCACGTGCAAATGTATCTTTAAGTACAATGGCCTGAGATGAATATTCAAAAGTATAAGGGTGAGCCTCATTTAAAATTTTATAAGTAGGTTTTGGTAAATCAATTCTGTTATATCCTTTCGGCTTAGGGTTAAAATTATTTTCAGAACATGAAAAACAAAGGAGAGCTAAAAAAAAATATAAATATTTAAATTGAATAATGTGCATCATATTAAGTAATTCTTTCTTTACCATTTCCTTTATTGTTCATTTTTAATATTTCCAATTGCACTTTGCGTATCTTTTTATTGTTGGCAGAAATAATTGAAAAGTTAAAATTTCCAAAATTAATTTTATCACCTACTTTAGGGAAGTTACCGAATATTTCTAAAACCAGGCCTGCAACAGTTTCGGCATCTTCACGGATAGAATCAAATAAATCGATATCAATATTTAAAACTTTACAAAAATCCAAAATTGTGGTTTTACCTTCAAAAATATATGTATTATCAGATATCTGTTTAAATAATAATTCTTCGTCATCAAACTCATCTTGAAGGTCGCCAATAATTTGTTCTATAATATCTTCAAGAGTTACCAAGCCGGCAGTGCCACCGTATTCATCAACCACTATTGCCATGTGTACACGCCCAAGTTGAAAATTGCGTAATAATTCTTCAATTTTTTTATTTTCAAGGACAAAATAAGCTGGTCTAATTAACCTTTGCCAACGAAAGTTTTCATCTTTGTTAATATATGGCAAGAGATCTTTAATATATAAAATGCCTTCTATTTTATCGAAAGTTTCGGCATAAACTGGGATACGTGAATAAGCAAATTTATTTATTTTATTTAAAAGCTCATGAAAATTTAAATCTTGAGGGAAGGCTATAAATTCAAGCCTAGGCTTCATTATTTGCTTTACCGTTATGTGAGAAAAATTAAAAATTCCTCTTAAGATTTCTTTTTCATCCACATTTTCAGGCTCTTCTAATATTTCATTAATTTCTTCCAGCACAAGTTGTTTCTCCCTTTTCATAACATATTTATCCAACAAGCCATCCATCCATAAAAGAGGCGCAATGATTGGCGTAAATATTTTTGTTATTATTTTAATAAAAAGAAACTCAGCTTTGTTAACAGGTTTAAAAGATGGACGGAATGCTGGCAGACTTTCACCAAAAAACATTAAAAATAATATTGCGGTAATAAAAATTATGAATTTTGAAAAATTATTAAGCAGCGGATACAACACTTGGTTTCCATAAAACATAAAACCTAAAACAAGGGAATATATGAGTAGATTAAAACCTAAAAAGGCAATTAATAAAAATTGGTGCTTATCGTTAAGTGAGGTTTCTTTATTTGTTTTTTGATAGATTCCCTGATCTTTATAAATACCGAATACTTTTATTTTTAAGCTGCTGTTAAACCATGCTAAAAATAAAAAACAGGAAAATACAATTAAAAAAAATAGGATACTTGCCAAGTTATTGGTAAGTATCCAACGCGAGAGGGGATCAGTAATATCCAATAAAATGGGCAAAGCTCCAAAAATTTGGTGAAACATAACTCTAATAGATTAAATCTATTAAAGAATTTTTATTTAAAATGGCAAATCATCATCACCACCATTATCAATAAAACTTGCTTCTCCAGTTTTGGCAACAGGTTTAGGTTTGATATTAGATTGGCTATTTTGATTGCTGTTATTGTTTGTACTTTCTTCAGAAGAATAATTTGATCCTTCACTTCCTTTTCCACCTAATAAGGTTATATTCAAACCTCTTATTTTTATTGATGAACGATTGTTGCCATCTTTATCTTGCCAGGTTTCAGTACGAAGTTTGCCTTCTATATAAACAGAATTCCCTTTTTTAAGATATTGTTCAGCAATTTTTGCCAAACCTTCCCAAAGTTCAATGCGGTGCCACTCTGTTTGAGTTATTTTTTCACCATTTTTAGAATACGTTTCTGATGTAGCAATATTAAAATTAGCTACAACCGATCCGTTATCGAAATATCGAACTTCAGGATCGGCACCTAAATTGCCTATTAAAATAACTTTATTTACGCCAGCCATAAAATTGTTGTTAATATTTGAATGATTTTATTAAAAAATTATGAATATATAGATATCGAAATATGAATATATTCAAAAAAATTATCACAGCAAATATATAAACTTGTTTAATTAAAAATAATTAAAGTCTATAAAAACAGAATGTTCATTAAACTCTCTATTAAATTTCCTGAAAATTTGGAATTGCTACAATTAAATGAACATCTTCAATCCAAAAATTATTATAACCGAAGCCCACATGAATAAAAATCTCACCAGATTGTAATAATTCTAAAATGGCAAGAAAATTATAAACCACCCATATTTTTGTAGGCTCTTGTTCTAATAAATCCAAAAAGGCTAATTTTTTATTTTCACCAAGCCTTTGCAATATAAAATCTTTTTGTTGTTCAATTGTAAAAGGGTATTGATCAACAGTATGGTTAATTACCTGACTTTCCAATTCATATCGTTTCATTACTTTTTGAAAACATTTCAGCAAACGAAAAAGATTTAAATCTTGTAGTTCACTTTCCACATCTTGTTTTCCAGCAATTTCTTCAATTTCTTCTGTGGTATTCCCTCTTTCAGTTTTGCCCATTCTTAATAATTCTAAAGAACTTAATTCAGGCACTATAGATTTATATTTTTTGTATTCTAATAAATGTTTTATCAAATCTTCTCGAGGGTCAACTTCATTACCAGCTTCATCTTTTACAGTTCTTGGTAAAAGCATTTTTGCCTTAATTTGCATTAAGGTAGCTGCAACTAATATAAATTCACTAGCAACTTCGATATTTAAAGAGTTTAATTGTCTTAAGTAAGTGAGAAAATCAGCAGTTACTTTTGAAATTGGTATGTCGTGAATATCTAATTCATCTCGTTCAATAAAAAATAAAAGGAGATCAAAAGGACCCTCAAAAAGAGGCAACTTTATCTCAAATACATCATCCTGCATCTTTTTCCCTAAATAATATAAATAATTAAAACTTTGCTGGTTACAATATAGTAGTTTATAAAATTAAATAGTGAAAAAGAATTATAAATTATATTAAATTAGCTTTTTAAAGCATTATTAATAAAATCCTAATTCGGCACATTTTTTGTTAATAATTTTGATCAATTCATTTAAATTTTATAAAACATTTATTCAATAATAGATGTTTGTAAATAAATAATAAAATAAATGCTCATTTCTCCCGGCAAGCTTTTAGCTAAAATAAACTCACCCGACGATTTAAAAAGATTAGATGAAACTGAGCTTTATCAGGTTTGTGTTGAACTCAGGCAGTTTATAATTGATAATGTATCTGTTTATGGAGGACATTTTGGTGCAAGCTTAGGTGTAGTTGAGTTGACAGTTGCGCTTCAATATGTTTTTAATACACCTAAAGATCAATTGGTTTGGGATGTAGGTCACCAGGCTTACGGTCATAAAATTTTAACCGGAAGGAGAGATATTTTTCATACCAACAGATTTTATAAAGGAATTTCAGGTTTCCCGAAAAGGAAAGAAAGTATGTATGATGCATTTGGTGTAGGGCATTCTTCTACTTCAATATCTGCTGCATTGGGTATGGCAATGGCAGCAAAATATAAACATGAAGAAGGCCAACAAAGCATAGCTATTATTGGTGATGGTGCGATGACAGCGGGAATTGCATTTGAAGGAATGAACCATGCAGGGGTTAGCAACAGCAATATAATTATTATCTTAAATGATAATTGCATGGCTATAGATCCAAATGTAGGTGCATTAAAAGATTATCTTACAGATATTACTACCTCACCTACTTATAATAAAGTCAGGAATAAAATCTGGAAATTATTAAAGAAATTTGGTGTTGAGGATGTAGGGTCTAAAATTGAACATGGAGTAAAAGGATCTTTATTTAAACACAGTAACTTATTTGAATCCTTAAATTTAAGATACTTTGGTCCGATTGATGGGCATGATATCAGTCATTTAGTAAGTGTATTAAAAGACTTAAAAAATATCCCTGGCCCCAAGTTATTACATGTTGTTACTACAAAAGGTAAAGGATATGCTTTGGCTGAAAAAGATCAAACCAAATGGCATGCACCAGGTTTGTTTGATAAAGTTACTGGCGAAATTCAAAAGAAAACGTTTTCAACTCCTCAGGCTCCCAAGTATCAGGAGGTTTTCGGTCAAACTATTTTAGAACTTGCGAAATTAAATGATAAAATTTGGGGTATTACACCTGCAATGCCTTCAGGTTCAAGCCTTAATTTAATGATGAAGGAAATGCCTGACAGGGCAATTGATGTTGGTATTGCTGAACAACATGCAGTAACTTTTTCTGCTGGCTTGGCTACACAAGGATTAATTCCATTTTGTAATATCTATTCAACATTCATGCAACGTGCTTACGATCAGGTTATACATGACGTTTGCATTCAGGAATTACCAGTAATATTTTTCCTGGATAGGGCAGGTTTCGCTGGTGCTGATGGGCCTACACATCATGGAGCTTATGATTTGGCTTACATGCGTTGCATTCCAAATATGATTGTATTTGCTCCAATGAACGAAAGTGAATTGAGAAATATAATGTATACGGTACAATTGCCGCATTTTAAAAATAAAAAATCTGCAATATCTATCAGGTATCCACGTGGTGAAGGTGTGATGCCGAATTGGAAAACACAATTTGAAGAAATAGAAATTGGCAAAGGGCGAAAAATAAAAACAGGGGAAGAAGTAGCTATTTTATCAATTGGCCACATTGGTAATTATGCTGTTAAAGCTTCAGAAATATTAGCAAAAGAAGGTTTATATCCCGCACATTATGATATGAGATTTGTAAAACCGCTTGACAGAAGTTTATTGCACGAAATATTTTCAAATTTTAATAAAATTATAACCATTGAGGATGGTTGTGTGATGGGAGGCTTTGGAAGTGCCATCGCAGAATTTATGATTGATAACGGATACATGGGTCAAATAAAACGCCTCGGAATCCCTGACGAAGTAATTGAACATGGCGAACAAGCAGAATTACACAAGGAATGTGGTTTTGATGTAGAAGGTATTTGTGATGCCGTTAGGAATATAATTGATCAGGAGATTGTTGTTTAAGTCAGGAAGATAAGTTACTTGGATTGTTAATGCATATTTATTGTCTGTAACTTTCAAAAACTTTATAAAAAGTAAAATAGAAAATGAAATTATTAGTTGAAATATCTGATAATGAAGCTGTTTTTGCAATAAAGGTTTTAAAAAGTCTTTCCTTTGTTAAAACAGCTAAGCCTATGACTATGGATGGTGCTGGTTTGTGGGATGATTTAAAAGAAGCTGCTGAGCAAGTTCGTTTGCACAAAGAAGGGAAAGTTAAATTAAAAACTGCACAAGAAATATTAAATGAATTATAGTATTATTTCTACCAATTGCTTTGAAAAAGAACTGAAACGATTGGTGAAAAAATTTCCCTCTCTTAAAAATGAATTTGCACAACTAATAACAGATATTGTTGAAAAACCGCCAGTAGGTACTTTCATAGGAAATAATTGTTATAAAATACGTTTAGCTATTAATAGTAAAGGAAAGGGAAAAAGTGGCGGTGCTAGGGTCATTAGTTATTTGTATATAGAAACAGAAACTGTTTATCTTCTCACCATCTACGACAAAAGCGAGAAAACTGATCTTAAACCCAATGAACTTAAAGAAATAATAAATAGCTTGGATCTGAATTAAAAAAGTTATCACCTCCAGACAAAGTTTCAAGGCCATAAGGCTGTTTCACCAATCCTTTTTTTTTAATTACTTTTTAAAACCTCTTTCAATTACCAATCTAACCATTGCCATAAACCAACTTAAAGGGATAATTCGGCGAATGAAAAGTAAGATAGATGAATCGTTTCCTACCGGATATCTTAATCGGAAAGAAGAATCTGTAGCGGCTTGGTAGATTTTTTTTGCAACTACCAATGGTCCTGGTGCATTGTTACCTGCATTTTGAGCGTTCGAAAATGTTACATTTTGATAATTATCGTAATCTGTTAATCCTTCATTTTTTAATAAATCTTGCGATCGATCATAAAAATCTGTTTTTATTGCTCCAGGTTCAACACATTTAACTTTTATATTTAAAGGCCGCAATTCAAAATTTAAAGATTCCGAAAAACCTTCTAAAGCCCACTTTGTACCATGATACAAACTATAAATAGGGAAAGTAATCAAACCAGCCATTGAAGTAATATTTATAATTGTACCCTCTTTCTTCGACCGAAAATGTGGTAAAATTCCTCTAATAACATTCATTACTCCAAATACATTGGTATCAAACTGGCGTTTAATCTGCTCCTGTGTGGCGGCTTCGAAAACACCAACGGTTCCATATCCAGCATTATTTACAATCACATCAATTTGTCCAAAATCATCAATTGAATTTTGTAAGGCTACTTCAATAGAATTTTCATCGGTAACATCAAGTTGATATAACTTTACATTTTGTAATTTATCCAATTCTGTTTCGTTTTCAGGCTTTCGCATAGTGGCTGCAACATTCCAACCTTTAGCAGAAAAATATTGAGCTGTGGCTTTACCAATTCCTGAAGATGCACCTGTAATCAATACCGTTTTCATAATTGAAATTTTTATTTTGAAATCATTCTGAAAGAACAACAAATAAAAATCGAAATCTTTAAAAAATAATATTTTTAATCAAATTAAATTAAACTGCTAAAGGCTAAGAAATTATTTTCAAATAACTTTGTGCAAATTTTATTAAATGAATATCAATTTAAAAGATTATCACTACGAATTACCTGAAGATAAAATTGCAAAATATCCTGCTGAACCTAGGGATTCTTCTAAGCTATTAATTTATGATAAAGGCGAAATAACTCATGATAGCTTTTATAATTTGCCAGATTTATTAACTAATGATAGTTTTTTATTTTTTAACGACACAAAAGTTATTCCCGCAAGGTTATTTTTTAAAAAACCTACAGGCTCTATAATTGAAATATTTTTGTTGGAACCATTTGCTCCTACACACATTGTTAGTCTTGCCATGCAAGAAAATAGCAATGTGGTTTGGAAATGCCTGGTAGGGAATAAAAAAAGATGGAAAAACAATGAAAAACTTTTTAATGAAATTGATTTTAATAATCAAAAAATATTAATAGAGGTTGAATATGAGGATTTTGAAAAAAATTTAATTCGATTTAATTGGAATGATAAAAACTTAAGATGGGTTGATATTTTACAAATTTTTGGAGAAATTCCTTTACCGCCCTACTTTAAACGAAAACCAACCATTGAAGATGGAGATAAATACCAAACTGTTTTTGCAAAACAAGAAGGAGCCGTTGCAGCGCCTACAGCAGGTTTACATTTTACGGATACTGTTTTAAAAAACATTGAAAAGAAAGGGATATTAAAAGATTTTATCACGTTGCATGTAAGTGCTGGGACTTTTCAACCCATTAAAGTTGAAAATGCTACAGAACATATTATGCATTCTGAGCAAATCATTTTCAGTTTAAAAAATGTTGAAAACATATTTAATCATCTTGATAAAATTATTGCTGTAGGTACAACATCATTAAGAGCTTTAGAAAGTTTATATTGGTTTGGAGTAAAATTATTATTGGAAAATGATGAGATATTTTTTGTAAAAAAATTATATCCTTACGAAATAAGAAAATCAGATTTACCGGAAAATAAAATTGTTTTTCAAAATTTGATTTCCTACATGAAAAAAAATAACATATCTAATTTAATGGGCGAAACAGAAATTTTTATTTTTCCGGGTTATGATTTTAAAATTTGTAAAGGACTTATTACCAATTATCATTTACCAGAAACAACTTTAATTCTATTAGTTGCTGCATTTATAGGAGATAATTGGAAAAAAGTTTATGATGAGGCGCTGAATAATAATTATAGATTTTTGAGTTATGGAGATAGTAGTTTGCTATTTCCATAATTACAAAATTTATCAATATGTTACATTCCAAAACCAATTAACTAATGTTAGCGTTTAAAAGGTAACTGATAATTTCAAATGAAAAAGTTATTCATAATCTTTTCCTTGCTTTTGCTTTTTTCTTGCAAAAAAACCATTCAAAATCTGGTT
>Ga0123336_10001477_pt1 | contig 21585 bp, 15 predicted proteins | sample SSSSmetaG_FD_96466 | JGI IMG/M metagenome (GOLD analysis project Ga0123336, IMG submission 96466) | Glacier valley bacterial and archeal communities from Borup Fiord, Nunavut, Canada, to study Microbial Dark Matter (Phase II) - ​SSSS metaG | ecosystem: Environmental > Aquatic > Freshwater > Ice... | reverse complement strand
GGGCGGTCTCCTGGATCTTGGCAATAAAGAAGAGGTCTTCGATGAAGAAGAGGATGCGGGTAGGCGCATTCTCGGCGATGGGGACCGTCTTGCCCTGCGAGTAGTCGATTGGCTGCGAGTCGCTGACGAAGTTGGGGCGCGCGGGCCGTCCGTAATGTCCGCCGCCGTTGCCGGAGGTTTCGATCGTGGAAGGCGGGGTGTCGGCAAAGTTGCCGTTGGCTACGCGGTAGCTGTGATCCATGGGACCGACGAAGCTGCGGGGGCCGCGCTGCTGACGTCCTCCGCCACCACCACCGCCTCCTCCGCCACCCTTGCGCTTGAAGGCATTGTTGCCGGGCTGGTGGGTGTCTGTGCTGCGGAAGCCGCCGCCGTTACCGGCGAAACCGCCTCCAGCATTGCTGCCGCCACCGCCATTGTTGCCGGCATTATCGCCCGGGGTGCGCTGACGGTCGCGATCGCGGAGCTTCTTCTTCCAGCGCTTGCCGGAGCCGGAGCCGTTCTGCTGCTGCTGTCCGCCGCCGCCCTGGAAGTTATTGCGGGGCTGGAAATTCTGCTGGGGCTGGGGGCTCGCCGATTGCTCGCCGCCGGCCTGCATGGAAGGAATAGCCTGTCCGGCTGCTCCACTGGAGGCTTGCTGTCCATCGTCCGGCCCGTCGTCGCCCTTGTTCTTGCGCTTGCGGCGTCGGCGGCGACTGCTCTTGGACTGGCCCATGCCATGAGCACTGTTTAGACCGGAGAACTGGGCATCATCCTGTGACGCCGGGGGACCCTGGTGCGATTGCACCTCAGGCATTTCTTGCTCTGCACTCATGCTTCCACTTCCTAGTTGCTAGTAATGGCACTCTGCGAAACGTCTTCTGTTCGGCGGCGAGGGGTGTTGCGTGCAGACGGATGCTTCGTATCCATGTTGTGCATGGAGCGCGAACCAAACCGGTTTTGCAGCCTCGGTTTTTGTAGAGCCGGAGGAAACGGTATCAAGTTATGCTCAAACGGACGTTATGTATTGCCAATAATTGGCTGCCAATAAAACTGGAACAGTACCAGTTTTGCGCAGCTGGATCGCCAGACTATGGCGAATCCACGATCACCCCTACCTGTTAACGACAGAGCCTGTTTCAACCCGGTCTACTGAGTCTTTGCGATCAACCGACTAAACGAGGCAGTTGCACTGGGACGCAGTGACCGGCACCCACATCCGGTTCACGAGACAACTACAAAGCTACGCCCAAAGCGAAGGGTTGGCAAGGGGTGTGTTGGAGTGGGGCCGAATTTGCGTGCAACGAAGGTGGGAGACAGGGCGATATTGACCGAAATGACAAAACCGCTCCGTCACAGGGACGGGAGCGGTTTTGGGTTGCTCATGGCCTGTCACGGCCTCCTGGAAGTGCCCCGGTAAGGAAGGCTGCCTGCGGACTGTCGGCTGCACCTTCGATGGGTGCCGCTTCGTTCAGCCCTGGGCGGTTCCTGCGTCTGGTTTTGACACGGACGCGGGATTCTTTATGACTGATAGCAATCGAGATGCCAAAGTTGGACGTTGTTTTCTGGGCATTTATTGCGAATAAACAGGCTGACGGTTTCCATAAGCGAGAGATAGGGTGGCGGGTGCTCCGCAATTTGGAAGAATGGCTGTGCGGGCGCGGGTGGTGCAGGTGGATTGACCCTATGCGGGCGCAGACCTATAATCTGAGGTGTTCTGATAGCCCTCTCGCTCCCTGCTGGTGGGTACCTTACAGAAAAAGTAAGGCGATGGTAGTGCCGTGTGTATCCTGCGGTTCGTCCAACGATTCGACACAGGGGAGTAGATGCAGGAGTGATTGCAGGGCAAAAGTTGCAGGACAGTGATTGGAACCACCATGGACCGAAGGGTATGCGCGATGCTGCGCCGACGGCCAGAGGATGAAGGAAAGACTTCCGAAGGAGTAACACAAACCGCATGAATCGTACTCTTGTACTAGCCTCCGCCCTTGGCGCGGGAATGCTCTCCGCCGCCGGTATGGCGCAGCCCGCCGCCGCACCCGCCCCCCAGACCGCAGCCCCGGCTGCCGCACCCGCCCCTCAGGCTATCCCGGCGAAGATCGCGCTGATCGCGTTCGAGCAGGCGGTATTCGCCACGAACGAAGGCCAGAAGACCGTGCAGGACGTGCAGAAGAAGTACGAGCCGAAGAAGGCTCAGATCGATACGCTGGGCCAGGAAGTTGACTCGCTGAAGAAGCAGCTGCAGGCCGCCCCCGCGACGATGCCGGAAGAAGAGCGTAATTCGCGTCTGAAGGCGATCGACACCAAGGAGAAGCTGCTGAACCGCGATGCCGAAGATGCCCAGGCAGCCTACCAGGCGGACCTGCAGGAAGCTTATGGCAAGGTGGCGACGAAGGTCTCCGTGACGACGAAGAAGTATGTTGCCGATAACGGCTTCACGATCCTGCTGGATGTGAGCAACCAGGGCAGCAACATCATGTGGGCCGTGGATAACACGGACGTCACGCTGGCCGTGGTGAATGCATACAACGCATCCTCCGGCGTAGCGGCGCCTCCGCCGTCTGCACCTTCGGCTGCTCGTCCGCGCATGACGACGCCGCGTCCGGTGGCGCCTAAGGCTGCTTCACCGAAATAGTTGTTGGTCTTTGGTTGGAAAAGAGGGGGCCTTCGGGCCTCCTCTTTTGGTTTGGCCCGTTACAGTAATTCTGTGGAAATCACTGTGGATTGTTTTTGTGATTTTTCGGAGATTTTTGGGGATTTGGGTGGGGCGGGTTGTTGCGGGGATGGTGCGGTTTTGGGGTATGTCGTTGGTGCAGAGGGTGTTATGGGTTGCTTCGGGTGGGTTGCATTGAGCGGTGATTCAGGTTGGGAGCAAGTCTTTCGATTTCAATGGTTTCCACAGATGCGTGTTACTGACGTGTTACGCCCGGGCACTTCGCGGGGGCGAAAAGCGGGGTTGTCGGTGGTGTTGTCCAGGGCAAATCGTGGTGCAACGTGGTGGTAAAACGTGGTGGCTTGTTGCATAAAACTGGACACTTCGCGCCGGCGGCGGGAGGCAAAACAACGGCAAAGGCCACTACGGAGATTCCGGGCTTCGCTCGGAGTGACGACCGTGGGAGTGGTGGAATGACGGTGGGGTGGTGACGGGCGACGTTACTCTTCGCCGACTTTGAGGACGGCGAGGAAGGCTTCCTGGGGGATGTCGACTTTGCCGATGCGCTTCATGCGCTTCTTGCCTTCTTTTTGTTTATCGAGGAGTTTGCGTTTGCGACTGATGTCTCCGCCGTAGCATTTGGCGATGACGTTTTTGCGGATGGCGGTGACGGTTTCGCGAGCGATGACCTTGGACCCGATGGCTGCCTGGATGGCGACCTCGAACATCTGGCGGGGGATGAGTTCGCGCATCTTGGAGACGAGAGCACGGCCGCGGGTCTGGGCGAAGTCCTTGTGGATGATGATGGAGAGCGCGTCGACGGGATCGCCGCCGATGAGGATGTCCATTTTGACCATAGGGGAGACCCACATTCCGGAGAGGACGTAGTCGAGCGACGCGTAGCCGCGGGAGACGGTTTTGAGGCGGTCGTAGAAGTCGAGGACGATTTCGTTCAGCGGCAGCTCGTATGTGATGAGGACGCGGGTGTCGGAGACGTATTCCATGTTTTGCTGGCGGCCGCGTTTTTCTTCGACGAGTTTGAGGATGCCTCCGACGTACTCCTCGTTGGTGAGGATTTTGGCGATGATGATGGGCTCTTCGATCTGCTCGATGTTGGAGGGGTCGGGCCAGCGCGAGGGATTGTCGACCTCGATGACGTTGCCGTCGGTGAGGGTGATCTTGTAGCGGACGCCGGGGGCGGTGGTGATGAGGTCGAGGTTGTACTCACGCTCGAGGCGTTCCTGAATGATTTCGAGGTGGAGCAGCCCGAGGAAGCCGCAGCGGAATCCGAAGCCGAGGGCGACGGAGGATTCGGGCTCGAAGGAGAAGCTGGCGTCGTTGAGGCGGAGTTTTTCGAGTGCGTCGCGGAGCATGGCGTGCTCGTGGGAGTCGATGGTGTAGAGGCCGGCGAAGACCATGGACTTGATGTCTTCGAAGCCGGGGAGTGCTTCGGCGCAGGGGCGGTCTACGGAGGTGATGGTGTCGCCGACCTTGGTATCGGCAACATTTTTGATGGTCGCCACGAAGAAGCCGACTTCTCCGGCGGTGAGCTCGCCTATTTCGACGGGCTTGGGGGTCATGACGCCCATGGATTCGACTTCGAAGCGGCGGTCGTTGGACATGACCTTGATCTTCATGCCCTTGCTGAGCTTGCCGTTGATGATGCGGGCGAGGACGACGACGCCTTTGTAGGGGTCGAACCAGCTATCGAAGATGAGGGCCTGGAGTGGCGCTTCGGGGTCGCCCTTCGGGGGCGGCAGGAGGGTGACGACGGCTTCGAGGATGCTGGCGACGTTGAGGCCGGTTTTGGCGGAGACTGCAATGGCGTCGTCGGCGGGGAGCCCGACGGATTTCTCGATCATCTGCTTGGTGCGTTCGATGTCGGCGCTGGGGAGGTCGATCTTGTTGATGATGGGGAGGATTTCGAGGCCGTTGGAGATGGCGAGGTAGGCGTTGGCGAGGGTCTGGGCCTCGACGCCCTGGGAGGCGTCGACAACCAAAAGCGCGCCCTCACACGAGGCCAAAGAGCGGGAGACCTCGTAGGAGAAGTCGACGTGACCTGGGGTGTCGATGAGGTTGAGCTGGTAGGTTTCGCCGTCGGCGGCCTTGTACATCATGCGGACGGTGTGGGCCTTGATGGTGATGCCGCGTTCGCGCTCGAGATCCATGGCGTCGAGGACCTGGGCCTGCATCTCGCGCGCGGTGAGGGAGCCGGTGAGCTCAAGGAGCCGGTCGGAGAGGGTGGACTTGCCGTGGTCGATATGCGCGATGATCGCGAAGTTGCGGATGTGACTGGGATCCATTGTGTGCGGGGATTGCCTCAGCGTTTATCTTAACATCCTGCGTGGGTGGGGGTGGTTATGTGATGAAACTGACCCGGGAGATGGTACCCGGAGGCATAAGCGCGTTCTCTGGATGTCCTTGGGCGGTCGCTTCCGATAAGCCGACATATCGGTACTAACCGATCTGCGCTCCATTTCAGGATCTATGAGGTTTCCGGTCTCCAGAAATCTCGGACAAGCGCACTACGCACGCGAGTTGGGGTGAGGCCGTTATACTGTGTTTTTCCTAAGTTCGTCGTGGGAGTTTGTAGATGCGGATATTGATGTGCACAACCTGTTTGCTTTCGACGATTGCGTTCTCTCCTTCTCCCTCTGCTCAAGAAACGGTAGCCGGAGCCAAACCTTCCATCCACGAATTAAGCGCACCGTATAGTGGCTCAATTTTTGATGTCCATTTGCATACAGATCCACCAGCGTCAGCGGTTGGGGTGCCGAACCCTGTTACGGGGGTAGCCGCAGCAGCGAATGCGCAGGCGCTCCGCGACGCCGTACTTCAGGCATGTAAGACGTATCACATCACTCACGCGGTCTTAAACGGCTGGCCGGGAACATTGCAGCTGTGGCGGGAGCGCGATTCGGAACTGTTTATTTTCGCTCCGATGGTTTTGAACAACGATCGCACTCCGCTGATGTCCGTGTCCGATCTTAGGCGCGAGATCAGGAATGGGCGTGCAGGAGCTGTTGGCGAAATCATGTCCCAGTATGCGGGTCTGGAACCGTCTGATCCAATCCTCGAGCCCTATTGGGCGCTGGTAGAAGCAATGGATGTCCCTGTCATGATTCATACCGGAACGAGCTTTGCGGGCACAGCTTACAAAGGCTATCCAAACTTCCGTCTCCGGCTTGGCAATCCTTTGTTGCTGGAAGATGTTCTGATCAAACATCCGAAACTGCGGCTTTGGATTGCGCACGGAGGGCAGCCATGGTCCGAAGAAACGTTCGCTTTGATGGCTCAATATCCCCAGATTTACATGGATGTGTCAACCATTGATTGGATTGGGGGCGACGCAGGCAGGCCCGCTTTTCACCGGTTTTTAGCAGAAGCGATCGGCCAGGGTCTCGGCAAGCGAATCATGTTCGGGTCGGATGAAATGGGCTGGCCAGATGCAATTGGCTTGGCAATCGCGGGCGTCGACTCAGCAACTTTTCTAACTCCTGACCAGAAGACCGACATCTTCTACGGGAACGCAATGACATTTTTTCGGCTGGATCGGCCCACGACCCGACATGCCGGGACCCCATAGTGCCTGAGCAAACTCATTCAGGTATCCAAGGGTAATCTGCAGGATAACTCCCCACAAACGCCGCTCTCGTCAGTTCTTTCTCCCAATCGAAGCGAACGCAACCGCACCAAGGCTGTGCGGATATTGGAGTACGTGGAGCGGACGCGGAACCCACATCTCAAAAGCGAGATGTGGGGCACCCGACCTCGTGGTGGGTTGTCAGATGTGGGCCACCCGCCCTCTTGACTCCGTAGCATGGTACAGAGTCTAAAGTTAAATCAGAAAGGCGACCCGTATGAATTCATCCTCAGGCTCGAACTCGAAGCTGGCACTTGCGGGAGGGATACTTGCAGGAGTGGGTGCGTCAGCCTGTTGTATCGGGCCACTGGTGCTGGTGAGTCTTGGAATCGGTGGTGCCTGGATTGGTCATCTCACAGCACTTGAACCGTACCGTCCGATCTTTATTGGGCTGACGCTTCTGCTTCTTGGCCTTGCTTTTCGAAGACTCTATTTCGTTTCTCCAAGCTGCGCAGGAGAAGACAACTGCGTTGCGGATCGTACGCGGCGTGTGCAAAGGATATTGTTTTGGGTTCTTGCGCCACTCACGCTTGCCCTTGTAGTCAGCCCGTGGATTTTGCCTCTCTTTTATCGTTGAAAGGAATTGACTATGCGTAAGTTCTTTGCCGCTCTTATCCTGTTACCGGTTGCAGCATTTGCTGCAAGTCCGCAAACCGCCGTTCTCGATGTACAGAATATGACTTGTGCCACCTGCTCGATCACGATTCACAAGGCATTGGGGAAAGTGCCTGGAGTTCTTGATACGAAGGTGGATTACGAACATAAGACGGCGACCGTGAAGTACGACTCAGACAAAACAAATCCGTCTGCACTTGTTAAGGCGACGACGAATGCCGGTTTTCCTTCAAGCGTACATGACGGAGAGAAGAAGTAATGAATGTTGCGGCAGCCCTATTGGAATCGGAGTTGACGTGTCCTCAGTGTGGCCATGTAACGGTGGAGCAAATGCCTGTGGATTCATGTCGGTTCTTCCACAAATGTGCTGCATGCGAAACTCTTATGCGTCCCAAGCCAGGCGATTGCTGTGTATTCTGTTCTTACGGTTCGGTGAAGTGCCCTCCGATCCAAATGCATGGCCGCTGTTGCTGATCGTCCAGGCTCAATGGCAACCCCGAAGCTGAGGATCATCCGTAATGAGTGATGTGGCTACGCCCAATCTACCCTCGCGTGATTTTGAAAGGACCTCCCGTTTTTACGCGGCTCTTGGATTTTCTGAGGGCTGGCGGGATGAGGGATGGATGATTTTGAAGCGGGGTGAACTCACGTTGGAGTTCTTTTCGCATCCAGAAATTGATCCGGCGACGACGTGTTTCAGTTGTTGTCTGCGGCTAGACAATCTTGACTCCTTCTATTCGATCTGCAAAGAGGCGGGCGTGTTGGAAGGATGCAGAGGAGCTCCGCGGCTTCATCCGCCGAGAGTCGAGGAGTGGGGCGGTCGCGTGGGTGCTTTGATCGATCCGGATGGCACACTTGTGCGTCTTATCCAAAATTAGCTGCGATTGGAATGATTCAAGAACACCTTCACCAAATGGTCTGAGTTGGCTTGCAACTAGTCATCAGAAGGATGACGCAAAACGAGCAAGTGCAAAAAGCACTATGCGGGTCATGTCGCTGCGGCGGCACACTGCACGCCTTCGGTTGAGAGGATGGGAGTTGGTGGGGGATGGATGGAGAACAGGCAACGGCAAGTGCAGCCGCGGGTCCTTCGACTCTGTGCGTCGCAGATGCGCGAGCCACTTCGCTCAGGATGATGGTTGTGGTGGGGGGCAGAAGTGTAAGGAGCGCGGTATGGGCCGGCGTTCTCCAAGGAAGGGCATGGGAATGGCGCGCAGAATTCCATGGTGAGTTTTCAGCGGCGGAAGGCCTGCGTGATTCTGCGGACGGATCGTGTTAACGCAGAGCTGGCGTTTCGTTCGCTGCTGGAGGGGATCTTTGGAGAGACGGTGACGCCGTGGGCGTGGGAAGGGTATACGCCGAGCTACTTTGAGGCTAGCCGGAAGGTGCAGTGACGGTGACGGAGGTAGAACAGGAACGGTGACGGAGGTAGAACAGGAACGGTGACGGAGGTAGAACAAGAACGGTGACGGAGGCGGGATAAGAGCGGGATAAAGACGGGGTGGATTTGGGTGGCTTTGTTGTTGTATGTGAGACCGCAATCGATTGTGGGGCGTCTTACAATCAAAAGGCGTGCCGCGCGTGAATCAAGAGACGTGGTGACCAGCAAGGACACATGGCTCGATTGATTTTTAGAAGTGCGATGCGTTGTTTGGGGTTGGTGGCGGGGTGCGTGCCGCTGGCGCTGCTGACGGGTTGTCCGCCGGAGCAGCGCGCGGGTGCGGCGCAGGTTCCGGCGCAGGCTACAGCTCCGGTGATCAAGAACAATGCGGCGGTGCAGAGTGCGGCGACTCCTGCTGCGCGTACGACGGCGCAGACGGTGGAGAACGGCGCGAAGGCGTTTCGCGCGCAGCAGCTGGTGGCGCAGGCGAAGACGACGTACAACAGCGGGGTGGCGAACTATCGTGCGGGGCACCTGGATTCGGCGCGGCTGGACTTTGATGCGGCGATTGACCTGATGCTGACGAGCGGGATGGACCTGAAGAACGATCCGCAACTGGCGGATGAGTTTGACCAGCTGCTGAGTGCGGTGAACTCGCTGGAGATGGGCGCGCTGAAGCAGGGCAATGGATTTTCCGCGAAGCTGGAAGAGGCTCCGCTGGATAGCGCGGAGAACCTGACGTTTGCGCCGAACCCGGCGTTGACGGCGAAGTTGAAGGCGGAGCTGGTGACGAAGTCTGACCTGCCGCTGCTGATTAACGACGAGGTGGCGGGGTACATCGGCTACTTTGCGAACTCGACCGCGTTTCGTGCGCACATGGTGCATAGCCTGGCGCGCGCGGGCAAGTACAGGGCGATCATCCAGAAGGCGCTGGCGGACCAGGGGCTGCCGCAGGACCTGTTTTACCTGGCGGTGGCGGAGTCGGGCTTTCAGCCGCAGGCCTTGAATCCGAAGAGCGGCGCGGGCGGGATGTGGCAGTTTATGCCGACGGGTGCTTATGGTCTGGCGCGCAATGGATATTTTGATGAGCGGTTCGATCCGGAGAAGAGCTCGATTGCGTATGCGAAGTACATGAAGACTTTGTACAACCAGTTTGGCGACTGGTACCTGGCGATGGCGGGATATGACTGGGGTCCGGGCAATGTGCAACGCGCGGTGATGAAGACGGGGTATGCGGACTTCTGGCAGTTGTACCGGCGGGGTGTGCTGCCAAAGGAGACGAAGGAGTATGTCCCGAAGATTCTGGCGGCCGTGATTATGGCGAAGAATCCGGTGAAGTATGGGCTGGATAAAGTGGTGCCGGATGCGGCGGTGGTGTTGGATACGGTGACGGTAGAGTATGCGGCGGACCTGCGGCTGGTAGCGGATGTGACGGGTGCGACGCTAAACGAGATAGTCGCACTGAACCCGAGCCTGCTGCGGATGTCGACGCCGAAGGACATGCCATTCGATCTGCATATTCCGGTGGGGACGAAGGATGTGTTCGCGGAGCGCATGGATGCGATTCCGGAAGAGAAGCGCGCGAGCTGGCGCTTCCACGTGGTGCGCGCGGGCGAATCCTTGGATGGGATTGCGGCGACGCTGCATGCGCGTGCTGGAGAGATTGCGACGGCGAATGGATTGAAGGCGGATGCGGGCGTGCAGCCGGGCGACGCGCTGGTGATTCCGATGGCGAGTGCGATAGCTGCGGCAGGGACGCATCCAGCGAGGTACACCGTGAGAAAAGGCGACACGCTGATTACGGTGGCGGACCGCTTCAACGTGTCGGTGGATCAGTTGCGACGATGGAACCGGTTGAAGTCGAGTGGTGTGCGGGTGGGCAGTTCGTTGAGTGTGGCAGAGCCGGTGAAGTTTGGACCGATTACGCGCGTGCGTGGAAAAGGCAGTCGTAGTAGAGGTGCGAGCGTGGTTGCAGGAAAAGCCGCGGGGAAAAATGTGAAGAGCGGAAGCGCGAGTACGAAGAGTGTTGCGACGAAGAGTAGAGCAGCCAAGAGTGCAGGTGTGAAGGGCAGTTCGACGCATGCGGCGGTGACGAAGACGAAGGCGACGGGGCAGAAATTAAAGAGGAAAGCTGCACGATAAGCTACCTCCTGAAAAAGAGTGCTTGCTATCGGTAGCGCAGCGAGGCATCCTGTTGCTAGAATCCGTGCCGTGATGCAAATGTTTTTCTGGCGCATTGCAAGAGACTGAAGAGCAGTAAGGAGTAATGAAGATGATGTCCGACGACATGAACGACACGATCAAGATTTACGCTGCCGGGTTCGACGACCACGAAGACGGAGACGACGACGACACGCATCGCTTCGACGATGAAGATGATGAAGAAGAAGAAGAAGAGATGACGATGACCTCCGACGATGACGACCACGAGCTGGACGACGAAGAAAATGATTCGACATCGAAGCACGCGGAAGACGCGACGATTTATACGCTGCCACCTTCTCCGGTAGACAGCTATACGCCGGCGGAGAAAGAGTCCGTGATTCCTGAGCCGTTTGTGGCGGAGCCGGTTGCTCCGGTTGCAGCGAAGGCTCCGGTTGTGAAGAAGGCTCCGGTTGTGAAGAAGGCTCCGGTTGTGAAGAAGGCACCGGCGAAGAATGCCGTTGCGGTAAAGGCACCGGCGAAGAATGCCGTTGCGGTAAAGGCACCTGCGAAGAAGGTTGTGGCGGTAAAGGCCCTGGCGAAGAAGGTTGCGGCGAAGAAGGTTGCCGCGAAGAAAGCATCAGCCAAGAAAGCTGTTGTGAAGAAGGCAGTCGCCAAGAAGGCAGTCGCCAAGAAGGCAGTCGCCAAGAAGGCAGTCGCGAAGAAAGTTGTCGCGAAGAAAGTTGTCGCGAAGAAGGCGGTCGTGAAGAAGGCAGCTGCCAAGAAGGTAGTTGCGAAGAATGCGATTGCGAAGAAGGTAGTGGGCAAGAAGGCTCCGGCGAAGAAGGTTGTCGCCAAGAAGACATTGAAATCTGCCGCGAAGAAAGTCAGTGCACCTCGCGGCGGTAAGGTCGCTCCTAAGAAAGCGTCCGGCAACAAGGGCACTGCAAGTAACAAAAAACTAACGAAGAGAGGTATCACCTTGGCAACTGCGAAGAAAGCTGTAAAGAAGGCTCCGGCGAAGAAGGCCGTAGCGAAGAAGGCTCCTGCGAAGAAGGCTGTAGCGAAGAAGGCCCCTGCGAAGAAGGCCGTAGCGAAGAAGGCTCCTGCAAAGAAGACCGCAACGAAGACCGCAGCAAAGAAGTAACGGCAACCAAGGCAAGCAAATAGGCCCGGACCCTCTGTTGAGGACTCCGGGCCTTTTTGCGTCTGCGGTTAAGTTCTGCGTGGATTACTTCTTCATGGAGGCGATGGCTGCGAGGACCTCGTCGCTGTGTACGGCTACGTCGACGGTGGGCCAGAACTTGGCGATCTTGCCATCGGGAGCGATGAGGTAGGTCTGGCGGCTGGCGAACTTGATAGGTCCCATGCCCTTGACGGGAATGCCGTAGGCATCAACGACCTTGTGGTCGGGGTCGGCGAGGAGCTTGAAGGAGAAGGTGTCCTTGGCGCACCAGGCTTTGTGGCCTTCGACGGTATCGAGCGAGACGCCGAGGACGACGGCCTTGGCGGCGTCATACTTGGCCATGTCGCGCTGGAAGTTGTGGGCTTCGATGGTGCAGCCGGTGGTCTGGTCCTTGGGGTAGAAGTAGAGGACGACCCACTTACCCTTGTAGTCGGAGAGGGAGACGGGCTTATCCTCCTGCGAGGGCAGGGTGAAGTTGGGAGCGGTGGAGCCTACGGTGACGGCGGCGGCGGCACGCACCTTGACGGCTGTGAAGGTGCCGGCGATGGCGACTGCCAGGATGGCGGCGAGTGAGAGTACTTTACGCATGATCGTTCCCCTTGTGTGTTGCTGTTGTTGCGAAACTCTAACTATGTAGAAGTGACGGATGGCGTCGAGGAATGGACTCGTCACCGCTGCCCAATCTGAGCGTAATCTTACTCCGCGACGATGACGATTGACGCGGCGTTGGCGGCGGCAATGATGTTCGCAGGGTCAAAAAGGAGGGTTTTTCCTGCCTGGAGCGCGAGGCAGGTGGCGCCGGCCTGTCGCATGGCGTGGATGGTGGCGACACCGACGACGGGGACGTCGAAGCGCATGTCCTGATTGGGTTTGGCGACTTTGACGACGGTGAGGGCGCGGCGGAGGGTGGTGGCTTCGTGGCTTTGGCCGCCGGCATCGAGCAAAGCTCCGGCGCGTGCGATGGTGGCGTCTGTACCTTCCATGGCTTCGACGGCGACGCAGGCCTGGGCGGCGATGACGACGGTCTGGCCGAGGTCGTAAGCGGCGATGGCGTTGGCGACGGTACGGCCGTAGGCGATGTCTTTCAGCTCTTCTTCGTCGGGGGCGCGGGCGGTGAGGACGCCGGGTCGAGCGATCAGCGGTTCGAGGTAGGCGGTGGAGGAGATGAGCTCGATGCCTTCGTCGCCGAGGACTTTCGCGATGGCACCGAGGAGCATGTCGGTGTTGCGGGTGCGGAGGTTGAGGAGGAGTTTGGCGAGGCGCCAGTCGGGCTTGATGCGGGAGAAGATCTGCTTGTGCTTGACCTGGCCGGCCATGACGGCGCGGGTGACGCCTTCAGCGTGGAAGGTCTCGATGAGTTTTGAGAGGGCGCCGAGGGAGAGCCAGTGGACGTGGATGTTGGGGTCGGCGGCGGCGCGCGAGTCGATCTCGGGCGAGGTCTCTTCTTCGATGGCGGCGACGACGACGGTGAGGCCGTGGGCGCGCGCGGCGTCGAGCAGGAGGAAGGGGAACTGGCCGTTACCGGCGATGAGGCCGAGGCGGGCTGGCTGTGGCGTTGCGGGCTGGGATGCCGCGGGCTGGGCTGCTTCGGGCTGGGCTGCTTCGGGCACCTGATTATCTTTGCATGGCGGGAGCAGGGGTGGGTTCGAGTTGGATGCGATCTCGACGTTCAGGATTGTTGGCCGAGGGTAGGAGAGCATACCCCAAGGGCTAAAGCCCACGTTCTCTTTGTCCGTAATGTATAGGCTAAAGGCTGGACCTACCCCAGAAGCAGGGGCAACAGCAAAGAAAAAATCGAGTTCGACGGCGAGAGCAAGAAGTGTGTTGTCAGGCGGTGTTTGATATCCCCAGGCTAAAGGATACCTTGCCAGAGTTGGAGTTCGGGGTCCTGGGGTTTTTGTTCGATGTGGCTGGTGGCGGCGAGGAGCATGGTGGGGCGGTTGGTGGCGTTGTACTGTGGCCACGCGGGGAGGCCGGGGGCGGTGGGGGGCTTGCCCTGGATGAAGTTGAGCCAGGCTTGATGGATCTGGGTGGAGAGGGGTGCGGCGGTGGGGTCGGCTTGTTCTGCTTCGCTGAGTCTGCGCCAGACGAGGGAGAGGTCGAGTGCGTGGTAGGCCTCGTGGGCCATGCGGCCGGTGGGTTCGGTGTAGTCGAGGCGGTACATCCAGGTGGTGCCGCCGGTGCGGGCGTGGGCGTCGGCGAGGCGGATGCTGGGGACCCAGTACTCCTCGGCGGTGACGGCGCGGATACGGCGGAGGTCGGCGGGCATGTCGGGGTAGAGGGTTTTGTAGTTGGCGTAGACGGTGTTGAACTGGTCGAGTGTGAGGTTGCCTAGGTCTGCGTTGGTGGGGTCGGTTTCGGGATGGGGGCCGATGAAGGCGGCGCTCTCGTCGCGGTTGGTGCCGATGAGGAGGCGCTTGCCGTGGCTGGAGGCGGCGGCGATAAGTTCTGTCGGGCGCGCGGTAAGGAGGCCCGCGCTGCTGACTTCCGAGCGGAAGGGGAAGTGGCGCGGCGTGGTGGCGATGAGGCGGGTCTGCGTGACGAGGAGGGCTTCCGGGTCGGCGGTGCGGAGGTCGTCGAAGTTCTGCAGGGAGCCGCGGTTGGCGATGCGCCAGAGAGTGCCGTAGCTGCGGGAGACTTCGAGGGCCTGGGGCGGGGTGAGGATGCGTTCGCCGCCGCCGCTCTCGGAGATGGCGGACTGGAACAGACGTCGGGCCTGCGGGATGGCCATCAGCGTGGCGAGGGCCTTGGCTCCGGCGGATTCACCACCGACGGTGATGCGGTTGGGATCTCCGCCGAAGGAGGTGATGTTGGCGTGGACCCACTCGAGCGCGGCGGTGAGGTCGCGCATGGCGTTGTTGCCGCTGTCGGCGTAGGTGGGGCCGAGGAGTGGGGCGAGATCCATGAAGCCGAAGACGCCGAGGCGGTAGGGGATGGTGACGACGAGGACGCCTTCGCGGGCGAAGACGCTGCCATCGAAGATAGGGGCGAAGGCGTGCCCGCCGGTGAAGCCGCCGCCGTGGATCCAGACGAAGACGGGGAAGGGACCTTTGCCGGTGGGGGCCCAGAGATTGAGGTAGAGGCAGTCTTCGCTGCGGGCGAGGGTGGCCGGGCCGGACTGCATGGCGGCGGCGGAGAACTTTGTGGCTTCGCGGATGCCTTGCCAAGGTTTGATGGGGACGGGTGGGCGGAAGCGGAGGGTGCCGATGGGTGGCTCGGCAAAGGGGACGCCGCGGAAGATGCGGACGCCGTCGAGGGCTTCGCCGCGAAGCTTGCCGGAGGGTGTGGAGGCGAGGGCTTCGGACGAGGTGGCAAAGAGTGCGCCGGGATAGAGGGCGAGTGGAGCGGCTGCTGCGGCCTGTTGCAGGAAGCGGCGGCGGGAGAGAGCGTGCTGGGGCTGGAGCATGAGGTGCCTCACGTTCGAGTTACTTGGCGGTGCGGACTTCTTCGGAGAGATGGATGACTCGGCCGGTTTTGATGGAGCGCCGGGCGGCGTCGAGGATGCGGATGACGGCGACATTGGTGTCGAGCGAGGTGAGATCGCGCTGGGACTGGAGCTTCCCGGTGAGGACGGCGACGAGGTAATTGAGGCCGCTATCCTGCGGCGCGGGTAGAGGCGGCGCGGTCTGGGTGTGTTCCAGCGGTTCACCGGGGAGACGGAGGCGGAGCTGATTGCCGTGGTCTTTATCGAGGTAGACGGTGTCGACGTAGCCTTTGGCGCCGTAGACCTCCATGTCTTTACGGTCGAAGGGCCAGTTCCAGGAGCCCTGCACGATGGCCTGGGAGTGGGGGTAGGTGAGGGTGATGGTGGCTTCGTCTTCTACGTTGGGGTAGATGCCGGGCTTGATGTGGAGCGCGACAGCGGAGACGGTGAGGGGGAGTTCGCCGTGGGCGAACCAGGTGGCGAGATCGACGCCGTAACAGCCGAAGTCGAAGAGGGCTCCGGCACCGTTCTGCGCGGGGTCGGTGAGGAAGGCGAAGAACTCGGGGCTTACGCCGATCTCCCTGGGGCCGCGATGGCCGTCGTGGACGACGAGCTTGCGGAGGTCGCCGATGTCGCCGCGCTCGAGCATGGTGTGGGCGGCGGTGTTGCTGGCATACCAGGTGGTCTCGTAGTTGGTGAGGACGGGGACGTCGTACTTCGCGGAGAGGGCCTGGATGGCGAGCGCGTCTTCGACGGTGGTGGCGAGGGGCTTCTCGACCATGGAAGCGATGTGGAGGACGGCGGCCTGTTCGATGGCGGCGCGGTGACCGGCGATGGAGGTGTAGACGAGGATGGCCTGCGGGTGCGTGGCTGTGAGCATGGCGGCTTCGGTGGGGAAGAAGAGCTCGGCGGGGAGATGGGTGCGGGCGATGTACTTCTGGCGGATGGCAGCGTCGGGTTCGGAGATGCCGACGAGCTTGATCTCAGGATGCGCGGAGAGGCTATTGAGAAAACCGGTGACGTGGCCGTGGACCAGGCCGACGATCGCGACGGGGATGGGGGCCGGGGTCTGCGCGACGGCGGAGAGCGTGGTGAAGGCGAGGAGGAGGGGGAGGAGGTGTGCGCGGGAGAGGATCATGGTTTGGTGCTGACCAGTGTAACGCTGTGGATGCCCTGCGTGGCTTAGTGTTGCTGAGAGCTTAGGTTGCGCTGAGGGCACCGCGATCGAATTGGATGAGGTGGTAGAGGGCGGCGGCGGGGGATTCGAGGGTGGGGTCGGCGACGAGGGCTACGTTGGCCTGGATGTGGGCGGGGTCTTTGGAGGAAAAGAGGATGACGCTGGTGGGGTTGAGTGTGAGGGCGGCCTTGAGCATCAGGTTGGCGAGGGCTTCGGCGTGGGTGAGGTCGATGCCGATGGTCTGGGACCAGCGGGTGCAAAGCTCGGGACGCGCGAGGAGGGCGGCGTGCAGGGCGCGGAAGTTGGCGGTGAGCGAGCGGTGGTGGATGCGGAAGGTGGGGTCGTGCGCGGGGATGGGGTTGAAGAGTGACCACTCGTACTGCAGGGTGGGGCAGTAGGCGGGGTGCTGCTGGAGGAGCGGGGCGATATGGGAGCGGTCTGTGCCGGCACCGAAGGTTCCGATGAGTCCGGAGGCGACGGAGTCCTGAAGGAAGCGGAGGAGTGTGTCGTCGGCTAAATCTGACGGGGTGACGTCGTGGAGGAGGAAGACGTCGATGCGGTCGGTGCGGAGGGCTTTTAGGCTGCGGTGGAGGGAGTCTTTGGCCTGCTGCGCGGTGAAGATGGGGTTGGGCGGATTGGGTGTGGAGGGTGGGGCTTCGGCGGTGGGGAGTGCTGGTGCTGCGGATGAGCCGGAGAGGCGCTGCTTGAGGCTGGGGAGTTGTTTGACGATGGGGCGCAGGGTGGCGCGGGCGATGCGTGCGAGAGGACTGCCGGGTGATGCGGGGATGCCGAACTTGGTGGTGATGGTGCATTGGCCGGGGTGGCGGGCGAGAAATTGGCCGAGGCAGGCTTCGGCCTCGCCGTAGCCGTACATGGGTGCGACGTCGTAGTGGCGGATGCCAGCGTCGTAGGCGGCTTCGAGCATGGCGAGGGAGTCGCTGCGGCCGAGTGCGCCCATGATGCTGGAGCAACCGAAGCCGAGGCGGGTGGTGGCGCGTCCGGAGGTGCCGAGAGGGATGGTGTCCAAAGTGTGGCTCCTGCGGATGATTCTATGCGTGGGTGGTTGTGGGGTGCGACGGCAAATGCAACGGCAAGCTGGATCAGTTTTCAGTCTTGAGTTTTCAGTCAGGCGTCTTCCGTTTTCAGTCGGGCGCGTTTAGCGGAGGTGGGCGGCGAGGCGGACGGCGAGGGCGAGAAGAGTGTGGGTGGGGTTGGAGTAGCCGGAGGTAGGGAAGACGGCGCTGCTGCAGATATAGCCATTCTCCATGCCGTGCAGGCGGAGGTCGGTGTCGACGAGGCCGTGTGCGGGGGAGGGTGACATCGTCATGCCGCCCATGTGGTGGTAGCCGTCGCCGCAGCGTTTTTTGAAGTCGGGGTCGAGGGCCATGAGGGCGGGGTCCGGAGTGAGGGTGGCGATGCCGCTGAGGGCCGTGATGGCGTGCTCGACGAGGGTGCGCATGGAGTAGACTTCGCGGTCGGAGATCTGCCAGTCGAGGCGGGTGCGAAGAAGGCCGAGGGCGTCGCGCTGGTCGCTGAGGGTGATGCTGCTGGCGGACTCGGGCTCCTGCTCGCAGTGGACGAGCAGGCCGATGACGGCTTCGGGCGGGGTGTAGGCGCGCTGGTGCAGGCGATAGCGCAGGCCCTGACGGGCGAGCAGAGGGGAGTAGCGGACGGCGTGGAGGATGTCGTCGAAGGTGGTCTCACCCAGGCGACGCTGCAGGACGCGGCGGGCGATGGTCTTGAGGCGGGCGAGGGCCTCGTCGGAGTCGCTGACGAAGGAGATGGAGGCAGCGACGTTGAGGGTGCCTTCGGCGGCCTGCACTTCGGGCTTGAGGTGGATCTTGGGCTGGTACTTGAGGCCGCGGCTGAAGACGTTATCGAAGGCCTGGTGGAAGAGCGCGGGGTGCGCGGTCTGGATAGTGGCGGCGGTACAGACGGTGTGGTCCTGGAAGTGGCGGCCGAGGAGGCCGGTGTTGTTCCAGGGGCCGGCGGCGGCTTCGGGCTGGAGGAAGAAGCGGGAGCTTTCGATGCCGCCGAGGGCGAAGATGAAGCGGTCGGCGGTGAAGGTGGCTTCGATGCCGGTGAGGGTTTTGCATTGGACGGCGCGGAAACGTGGGCCATCCCACTGCATGGCGACGACGTTGGCGTGGAGCCAGACGGTGAGCGCGGGGTGCTGCTCAAGCGTGGCGCTGTGCAGCCGGGCGAAGTTGGGTTCCGGGCACCAGCGGGAGAAGATGGTGTCGAAGCCGGCGATGGTGGTGGGGGTGATGCGGATCTGCTGCCAGACGGCTGCGTCGTCGAGCGTGGCGTGCGCGAGGCCTTCGAGTTGGATGGCGCGGGCGTAGTGCGGCGTGAGCTCGGATTTGGGGATGGGCCATCCGCTGCCGGCGATGCCCGGACGGGGGAGGAAGTCTAGGTCGTCGAGCTCAAGGATCTGGCCGCCCCAGCGTGTGGTGGTGCCGCCGTGCGCGCGGAAGCGGCCGATGTGGACGCCATCGTGGTTGAGGCCGGCGAGCTCGCTGCGGTAGGGGTCCTGCGAGGCGTCTTCGACGTCGGTGCCGCCGCCTTCGAGGAGGAGAACGGTCTTACCCTGGGCGAGGAGTTCGACGGCGAGCAGGATGCCCGCGGCTCCCGCGCCGATGATGCAGATGTCGGCGTGCTGGGGTTCGAGGGGAGCGCCCTGGAGCAGATCGCGAATCATGGGTTAGGCGATTCCGAAGCGCAATTAGGCAGGCTAAGAAGCGATTGAATCGAGATATCTTCATTCACTTCAGGCCAGTGGATACCATCGCCCCGGCCTATGAGGCGCCAGTTGTTCCGTTTCAAAGCAGTAGCTTCCAATAGGCGCGGGAATTCTGTGACGGGCGTTGCAATCTTAAAGCCGCCTCGAAAGCTAACCTGAAGGAAAACATCGTCGACTGTGACTGCTATCGGTATTAGGTCATCGTTCACCAACGAAGCAGCCATTCCGTGTCTCCCTAAACCAGTTTACGTGCGATCGGATGATGGTCTCAAAACGTTCACTAGAGTCGCCTACTTGATGACGCCGCGGGTGCTGTTGGCGATGAAGTCGGCGAGGTAGGTGACGTGGTCGCCTAGTTCTCCGGCGGCGATTTTTTCGCGGATGGCGGCGAGGGCGTCGGTGGTGTTGAGCTTGCTGGCCTGGAGGAGGCGGTAGGCGACGCGGAGTTGCTTGAGCTGTTCGGGGGTGAAGCCGCGACGTTCGAGGCCGACTTTATTGAAGCCGTATGCGTGATTGTTGCGTTCGATACTGGTGAGGGAGTAGGGCAGGACGTCCTGCGTGATGGTGGTGCCGCCGCCGATGTAGGCGTACTTGCCGATGCGGCAGAACTGGTGGACGGGGCAGAGAGCTCCGACGACGGCGTAGTCCTCGACGATGACGTGGCCGGCGAGGGTGGCGGAGTTGGCGAGGATGCAGCTGCTGCCGATGTGGGAGTCGTGACCGATGTGGGTGTAGGCCATGATGAGGCAGGAGTCGCCGACGGTGGTGGTGCCGCCTCCGCCTACGGTTCCGCGGGAGATGGTGACGTACTCGCGGATGCTGTTGTTGTCGCCGATGGTGAGGCGGGTGGGCTCGCCGGCGTACTTGAGGTCCTGCGGGGCGATGCCGAGACAGGCGAAGGAGAAGACCTTATTGCCGGCGCCCATGGTGAGGTGACCGGCGTCATCTCCACCGAGGACGACGTGGGAGACGAGCTCGCAGTTCTCTCCCAGAATCACGTTGGGGCCGATGATGCAGAAGGGGCCGATGGTGCAGCTGGCGGGGATCTGCGCGCCGGGGGCGACGATGGCTGTGGGGTGGATGGACGCTTTCATGGTCAAGCGGTGACGGCCTCGGGTGTTGGTTCAGGCGGGGCTTCCGGGACGACGGCCCTGGGGGCGCGGGGGACGAGCTGGCACATGATGGTGGCTTCGCAGGCGACCTTGCCGTCGACGGTGGCGATGCCAAGCATCTTGACGGCGCGGCTGCGCCACTGGACGACGGTGACTTCGAAGCGAAGCTGGTCGCCCGGGACGACGGGGCGGCGGAAGCGGGCGTTCTCGATGCCGGTGAAGAGCATGAGACGCTCGGCGCGGTCTGGGAACTCGGTGAGGAGGAGGCAGCCGCCGGCCTGAGCGATGGCCTCGATGATGAGGACGCCGGGCATGATGGGGAAGTCGGGGAAGTGGCCCTGGAAGAAGGGCTCGTTGATGGTGACGTTTTTGTAGGCGACGATGCGCGTCTTGCGCTCGATCTCGAGGACGCGATCGATGAGCAGGAAAGGGTAGCGATGGGGCAGCAGGGCCATGATCTGGTTGATGTCCATCACAGGCGGGGCGGTGGCCGGCTGGGCTGCGGGGCGAGGGGTCTTTTCAGGGGCGGTGGCTTCGTTGGGGGCTTCAATCATGGCAAGGATGAGTATAAATGTGCGGGTCCAAAGCGATTAAGTTTCAACGCCGGTATACCGTTGTTTGTCCTTGCGACTCGACTAAAGGCCTGAGACTATTTTCGTATGAAGGGTAAAGAAGCGCCCCTTGGCGACGGTCGTTGGGGAAAATTTCGGCATTGGAATCTATTCAAAGGCTTGAAGAATTCTTCTCAAGCGTACGAGAAAACGCAGGCTCGTCGAGTTGCGGGGGTTTGCATCGGCTGCGGTCACGATCCCTGCACATGCAAGAAAGCTAGGCGGTCTAAGAGCTCTACCCAGGCATCGGCCGAACAGCATCTTGTTCGACTGCCTTTGGCGATGAAGCCGTGAGAGGCACCACCCAGGCCAACAGTTATGGAAATTAATGGAAGTGAACCGTGCGGAGGTTATGTCGCGGGCGGGGCTGGCGGTGGGATCTGGGCGGTTGGGGTGGATTGGGAGATTTCTACTTCTTCGGGGGTCATGTCGATGGCGATGTCGGCGAAGAGTGGTGTGGTGAGGTAGCGTTCGCCGGTATCGGGCAGCATGCAGAGGATGGTGGTGCCTTTGGGGGCCTTCTCGGCGACCTGGATGGCTCCGGCGAAGGTGGCTCCGGAGCTGATGCCGACGAAGATGCCTTCCTTGAGGGCGAGTTGCTGGCTCCACTTCATGGCGTCGGGATTGGTGATGCGGAGGACCTGGTCGACGTTGTGGGCGTCGACGGCGTCCTGGACGAGCTTGGTGATGAAGTCGGGGCTCCATCCTTGCTGGGGGTGGGGCGTCCAGGAGGGGTGGCTGCCGTTGGGGGAGCCGTCGGGATTGGTGGGCTGCGGGATGCCGCTGGAGAGCATGGGCGCGGCATCGGGCTCGCAGACGACGATCTTTACCTCGGGGCGCTTCTCGGCGAGGACGCGGGCGACGCCCTTGAGCGTGCCGCCGGTGCCAAAGCCGGTGACCCAGTAGTCGAGGGGGTCGCCAT
>Ga0123336_10001475_pt1 | contig 21595 bp, 12 predicted proteins | sample SSSSmetaG_FD_96466 | JGI IMG/M metagenome (GOLD analysis project Ga0123336, IMG submission 96466) | Glacier valley bacterial and archeal communities from Borup Fiord, Nunavut, Canada, to study Microbial Dark Matter (Phase II) - ​SSSS metaG | ecosystem: Environmental > Aquatic > Freshwater > Ice... | reverse complement strand
TATGGAGGCTATGTGCCCGGGACTGGATTCCTTTTGTGTTAATAATCATTCTATTAATTGGTAAATGTGTCTATTATGCGTCGGTTTTAATGGCATGTATCAATAATTTATGAGTTATACTAAACAAGAAATTCCTTTAACATTTCAATTAAACCGCTTATTTAGAGAACCTCCGATAATTTGAAATTATCATAGCTGCAATTTACCCGGCACATAGACAGGGTTGCAAATATATCTTAACGACGTGTGCCCTGATTATGCAATATTTATTTTTTTAGCCAGGTCATGAAAATAAGCAGTTGACCAAATGTCAAGAACCGTGGGGTCAGGGATAAATTTTATAATATCATCTTTTACTGCTTTAAAAGAAACAGCGTCTATTTTATCATTCAGCAATTTTATCAATTGGCTTTTACTAAGGTCTTTTTTGGTCCAGTCTCCGCTATCTTGTGCCCTAAGTTTAAAATGTTCGAGATGAAGTGAGATGTCGTTTCTGATATACCATTCCAGGTCAAACCAGTCCCGGCCTTTAATGCGATTTGCCCATTTTCGAAAGAGCAACGCATGCATTTTACCTGCAAACAGATCCGGAAGTGAGAAGCATTTTACGTAAAAAGAAAAGGGCTTTAATAATAATCTTTCCTCAGTGGTAAATCCTTGCGGCGGTTCGGTATCAACTTCTAACTTGATTTTAATCTCGGGACGCAAAGTCGTTTTTTCCTGCGGGATAATACTTTTTAACACTATTTCTTTCCAGGTAGTATTCGCTTTAAGAAAGGCAGAGTCAATATTATTCTTGTTGGTTTTATTTTTCTCATTAATACTAACCTGCATGCCTAATGCTGCAAACTCTCTGAGCATTCCAGACAAGTAAGGTTTTAAAGAAAAGCCAGCTGTCACAGTCAACAAAGAAAAATCAAGATCTTCAGAAAATCGGTTCAGCCTATGGAAAATTCGCAGGGCCGATCCGCCATAAAAAGCAGCTTGTTCAAAAAAGCCGCTTCGCTGCAGACCGGCCAGTGCTACTTCCTGCATGATTTCCCGCAAGGCTTGTTCCCCTTCCAGGTTATTTTTCGGTTTGTATTGTTCTAACCATTCAGCAATCATAGATTTTCCAGGGTTTTAATCAATAAGTCAATACTATTCTTCTTTGGGGAATGAGTTAGCCAGTCTCGCATAATACTTGTTCGTAAGGTGCGAAGTGCTTCTTTGTCGATCCGCATATCTTCGATCAGCCATTCACGTAAGTGACGCCTGCTTCTGAACAGTAGTCCCTTGGTACCGATAATGGTGTCACAAATCGACTTTTCCGGACTTCCAATGAGGGCGACCTGGTTTTTTGCCAAGGTAATTTGTTGTTGCCCGTAAGAATAATATGGTAGTTCCAGGTGAGTATAACTAAAGCGTCCCAGGGGGGTATCGTATGTTTTTGAATGACCTGTCGTTACGGAACTAATTTCATACACGCGCTCAGGTATCAATTGCCAGTGAGAAAGCGCTGTTTGCATTGAAACATAGCTTGGCCCATGAAGATGATTGGCTAAAAGAAAAGGTTCTGGTGTAGCTATTTTTAGGGCCGGTCCTGCAATATATATTCCTCTTTTTATAGGTATGATTGCCTTTTGATGTACAAGTTCAGACATCTTATCGTATGGACGGCGATACTCTTTGAGTATATTCAGCAAAATCTGGCGTGTCAGCGGTTGGCCAGCAAAATCTTCAATGGTATCTTCAAATTTCATATGCTGTAATTAATATGCTAAAATATCGGATTATTTCCGATAGATAATGTAAAATTATCCAATTATATGTAATAATTTGGTTAAAATATCGGATATATTCCGATTAAACGTTGTATTATTTACATAATGTTAAGTGTTATTGCCTGATAGAAGAACTTTAAAAAAGTTGAAGTGAGGATCGGAATATATGATCCTATCGATAGTGGAAAGTAACAAAACAGACTAATTCAAGATATAACTCTATGATAGTTATCTACCTATAAAAAGTTACTGGGACTGGATTCGTTTGTTGTTGACATTAAAACTACTATTCGTTATATGCGTCAAATATTCGCCGATTTTTTCAAAATTTTGGACGGTCATTAATTTAAAGCTTTATAAACGAATTTGCCTTATTCTGGAGATAATTTTAGTTTTAGGCATTTTCAAATCACTTGAAAACCATGGTTAGATTTAAAATATGACTCAATGCAGGCGCAAGAGAATTTTTATTCACTAGTTGTCTTCTATAGTCAAAGCAAACAGCCGCATCAATTTTTTTGACATTAATATAATTTCATTTACAGTATCAATTATTAACCCTAAGTTTTGGAGAAACATCTTAAATAAAAATGAACCTAATGGAATTAAAAAAGCCACATTGGTAACTATTGTAATGTGGTTGACTTAATAGGGTTATTTTCAAATAATTAATTTAAAATTGCCTGTAAAACTAATTAGAATGGTGCAGTATACTAATGAATTCAGTAATTTAGCCATTGTTAGAAGGCAATCATTCCCGCCACTACAATAGTAAACCAACGACCCACCAGTAATCCTCATAGGGAAAAATTATTCATTCACAGCTATGGATGGTTAGCGGCTTACCTTCATTTCAATCGACATAAGGTGTGCCGTTCCACTGAATCGGGCCGCATTACAAAACAAATTAAAGGAGGGTTTGCACCAATATGGACAATGGAGCTAAAGATAGCCAGATTGGTATTACCTAATGTATCGGTAGTGCGGCATTCCTTCTGCATGCGTAATATCCGTTGCCTGTAAAATTTGTTCTGTTTGCGGTGCCTGCTGTGCCTGAAGTTCCGCGGCGGAAGTTTCTTTTGGTACAACATCCCCACCGGCCTGGTTAAGTTCAACAGGTGGATCAACAGGAAATTTCTTATTTTTTTGGTTTGCAACTTCCTCCTTTTCTATGCAAAGCACAGCTATCACATCATTTATTTTTGACAGTATTTTCATGCTCAGCCGTTCCCTGATCTCCACAAACAATGCGGGTGAAAAAGGTTCTTCATTGGTGAAACTGCTGTAACCCAGAAAATATTGCATGAACATGTGCTCCCTTATCTGGGCTATCGTTTCCCGGTCTGAAGGGTTGAGGTAGTGCTTGATGACAACGGCTCCAAGTACAATCCTGCCGCTTATTGGAGGGCGGCCCTCCCGTGATGTGAATAATTCATTGTAGTGGCACACGATAAGCCATCTTCACCCACCTGTTGCTTTTAGACAACTGATGATGGAACGGAGTCTCGAACCCGGCAAGGGTGAGCTGGTTAGGGCTAAAATAACCAGGAGTGAATGCACTCTTTTTTACTACCTTTTCATTTTTTCCCTGCATTTGAAATGGATTTTTTGGTTGCAATCCTAAATGTATCAATTGTTACAGAGTTTTTAAGCAAACTCGAAATAATCATAATGAAATTAACTGGAATATTGTGCATGTAGTAGCGCCTATTTACTTTTAAAATTTTTTGGTGATACCCCCATAATGTTTTTAAATACCCTTGAAAAATGATATTGGTCATCATACCCAAGACTGTAAGCAATTGTTTTAATATTGTGGGAATTGTCCATGAGCATTTGACAGGCTTTTTGCACTTTAAAAGAAGTAAATAAATGAATAGGGGAGTATTTCATTCTTTTCCTGAAGATAGCCGATAAGTGAGAAGCTGATAAATTTAGCTTGCAACTAAAATCATCCAGCCTTAAATTTTTATTTATATTTTCTTTCATGTAAGTAATGCACTGCTGAATAATATCATTTTCATTTACCGAAATCTTCATTTCCGATTTTTGAAATGATGATAAAAAAGCATAGAAGCAACTGTTACTGTAAATAATGTTATCCGTATCGTTCATTAATTCCAGGTGCTGGATAATATCATAGAACAATAACTGCCTGGAGGTATTTACTATAGCATTAATAGGCCCGTTCTTTTTTGTTTTGGTTAGCAGGCTAAAATAAAATTTGGCAAAATCGCCTGTAAAGTGAACCCAGTATATACTCCAGGGGTCGTTAATATCTGCACCGTATTTGTGTTCAGTATTTGCTGGAATAATGAAATGATCATTTGCATTAACGGTAAAATGTTTATTGCCAATACTATACCAACCTTTACCTTTTACACAGTGAATGAGTATATACTGCGGACAGTCATTTTTTCTCTCCCTGTTATGAAAAGTTGCCCGTGGATAATAGCCAATGTCTGTAATATGCAAGTTCCTGCAAAAAATATGCTGTGCACAAAACTTCAGTTTTGTTTGGGGAAGATTGATACTCCGCTGTCCTTCAAATCCGTCTTTTTTCTTAGGGAGATCAAGCGCTAAAGCAATCTCTTTTTTTTTCGGCGGCATAGCAAAAATCGTTACTGTGGAAGGTTGTGTTCTGGAAAGTTTTATGTAATATCGTAATTATATCCATCAGTTTAATTTTTATGCATTGTTTTACTCCGCAGATAGGTTTAATTTTAAAAAATAACAAAAAAGCCATCAATGCACATTTAAATGCTGAAATTATTTGTTCGTTTTTATCACCTTCTGTTTGCATGTATAATTTCGCCTTCTTTGATCCTGGCGCAGTCTACCAAGCCTAATAGAATATTAATTTATGCTGATGATTTAGTCTATGGGGATTTAAGTTGTTATGGCGCCAATAAAATAAATACGCCCAATATTGTTAAACTGGCAGCTAAAGGCTTACGGTTTACCAATGATAATGGCCCGGCATTATTAGATGGGTATGAAGACGATGCTGAAATACTGGCCGTAAAAGAAAATCATAAACCAGCAGGCCCCATGAGGGGAGGTAAATATAGTGTGGTGGAAGCCGGTACAAGGATCCCTATGATTATAAGCTGGCCTAAAAAAATAAAGGCTGGTGTTTCAAATACATTAATGAGCCAGTTAGATTTTGTAAGAAGTTTTGCCTCCTGGTTTAATCAGCAAGTAAACGATAATGAAGCAATAGACAGTGAAAATCATATGGCAAATCTTTTGGGAAAATCAACTAAAGGAAGGACTACAATAGTTGAACAGGGAAGTTCGCTTGCCATTGTATGGGATCAATGGAAATATATCGTGCCGGCAAAAGGCCAAGCAATACTTCAGCCCAGGAATATTGAATCGGGTAACAGTACCGTTCCACAATTGTATAATTTAAAAGACGACATCGGTGAGAAAAATAACCTGACAGAAAAGTATCCTGAAATGGTACAAAAACTTTCTGGCATGCTGGAGCAAATAAAACAGAAAAGACACTTCAATTTCAAACGCTATTGAGATTGGTTTACTATAAGCAGGATAATTACAAAATAGCTGATCCTGATTGTAGTACTATAATGTACATCTTGCATTTTTTGTAAACAGGCAACAGGCGGATACATTAACACGGGTACTTCAAAATTTATATAACGAAAAGTAATGACCGGAAGGGTTTGAAATCATCATCTCCAGGCAGTTTTATCAATGCTTTTAAATCTCCATTGCGTCCATTTATCGTTTAGCAAAAAAAGTGATGAGTGATACATAAAAACGGATGCATGAAGTGAAGCCGGATTATATATCATAACATTATCCATCATTTTCTTTGTTTTAGCCATTGAATGTTAAATACCTCTACCTCAACTTTGAGGTAAATAAATTGCTTTACATTGTATGGAAAAAAATCCGCTTCAGGTTAATCAGGGATATATTCTTGGAATCTCTTTTATCTCTGCCTTGGGAGGCTATTTGTTTGGTTTTGATTTTGCGGTTATAGCCGGGGCGTTGCCTTTTTTAAAGGAGCAATTTTCTTTTAATGAATATTGGGAAGGTTTTGCTACTGCATCTCTTGCCTTAGGTTGTGTTGCAGGTTGCTTAGTTGCAGGCTCACTCTCCGATAAATATGGCCGTAAACCGGGCTTAATGCTGGCTGCCTTTCTTTTTTTCGTTTCATCATTAGCTATGGCATTTTCTGCAACAAGGGATATATTCATCTTTGCCCGTTTTGTAGCAGGCATTGGCGTAGGCATGGCATCTATGCTCTCACCATTATATATTGCAGAAGTAGCGCCGGCTAGCACAAGAGGGCGAATGGTGGCGATAAACCAGTTAACGATTGTAATTGGTATTCTTATTACCAATCTTGTGAATTATTCTTTACGTGATAGTGGACCCGATGCCTGGCGATGGATGGTTGGGTTAGGCGTTATTCCTTCAGGAATTTTTTTATTGGGTGTTATATGGTTACCAGAAAGCCCAAGATGGTTGTTAAAAGAAGGAAAGGATAAAAAAGCAACAGCAGTTTTATCAAACATTGGGGGAGCAGGTTACGTTACTGAATCGTTAACCAACATCAAGGCATCTTTAACAGGTGTTAATGTAAAATTTAACTACGGGGATGTGTTTAAAAAGGCTGTTTTACCTGCAGTAATTGTAGGTATCGGACTGGCGGTGTTTCAGCAGTTCTGCGGCATTAATGTTGTTTTTAATTTTACAACTACCATTTTTGAAAGTGTAGGTTTTACAAAGGATGACCAGTTAAAGCAAACTGTTTTTATCGGTGTTATTAATTTATTATTTACGTTACTGGCCATGTGGCAGGTAGATAAGCTGGGTAGAAAACCATTGATGATTATTGGTTCGCTGGGCCTTGCGGTATTATATATCATAAGTGGTTTATTGCTGCAAAATAAATCGCCATTGGCGGCTTGGCCATTGTTAGCTGCTATTGGTGTTTACGCGATGACGCTGGGGCCGGTTACCTGGGTATTGATTTCAGAAATATTTCCTAACCATATACGTGGGGCAGCCACTGCTGTAGCAGTAATTTCTTTATGGCTTTCTTATGCGTTACTGGTTTTTACATTCCCCATTATTGCAGGCAAATTAGGTACATATACACCTTTCTACATTTATTCCGGTATTTGCGTGTTGGGTTTTTGGTTTATAAAAACAAGGGTTAAAGAAACAAAAGGGAAATCGCTGGAAGACCTGGAGAATGTATTTGCGGCGCATTAAGAAGTTGGCAGTTATTTTTTTCATATTGTATAAGTAGCAATCGTTGAAAAGTTCCTAAACAGCAGCAGTGAAATACCTGCTGTCTGTTGAAGGAACATCATTTAAAACACCGATTTATTTTTTATAAATGAAGTAAAAAAAAATACTTACGGATAAATAATATTTTAAAAAGTTGTATTGCGCAAGAGACAAAACAGTGAATTCTATTTTGTAGCGTAACCTTACAAATGGATTTGTATTTTAATTTATAACGTGAAAAAAGATCCACATAGGAATGCGGTACAAGGAAGTGACACAACGATGATGCCCATGGCTGCTTCTTGATTCGGACAACAAAACCGGACTTACTTTTTTAACCCTTGAGCAGTATATCTCAAACCATTGCCGTTTATTAAAATAATAAAAGTAAAATTATGGATGTAAAAGCCTGGGAAGAAAAAGTAAAAATCCCCACGTATAAGATTGGAGCGCCTGATAAAAATCCTATGTTTTTAGAAAAACGGGTGTACCAGGGAAGCAGCGGTGTAGTATATCCACACCCGGTAATTGATAAAGTGTATGATGATAAAGCTGATAAAGAATATGCCGCGCTTTACCTGGAAAATGAGTACCTGAAAGTAATGATACTACCGGAGCTTGGTGGCCGCATACAAATGGCTTATGATAAAACAAATGACTATCATTTTATTTATTACAACAGCGTTATTAAACCGGCATTGGTAGGTTTGGCCGGTCCGTGGATTAGTGGTGGTATTGAGTTTAACTGGCCACAGCATCATCGCCCCTCTACTTTTGATGCTATTGATTTTACTATTAAAGAAAACGCGGATGGCAGTAAAACAGTTTGGGTAAATGAATACGAAATTATGTTTCGTACCAAATGCGCATTGGGTTTTACGCTTTACCCGGGCAAAGCATATATAGAGCTGCAAGCTAAATTATATAACCGTACACCCTTTCCACAAACATTTTTATGGTGGGCCAATCCCGCAGTATCGGTAGATGAACATTATCAAAGTGTTTTTCCACCAGATGTACATGCAGTTTTCGACCACGGTAAAAGAGATGTGAGTTCGTTCCCCATTGCTACCGGTACCTATTATAAAGTTGATTATTCTCCAGGTACCGATATTTCAAGATATACCAATATTCCTGTTCCCACTTCCTACATGGCAGTTAATAGCGAATTTAACTTTGTTGGCGGCTATCATCATCAAAAAAAAGCGGGCATGCTACATATCGCCAACCACCATGTTAGTCCTGGTAAAAAACAATGGACCTGGGGATGTGGCGAATTTGGAAAAGCATGGGACAGGCAGTTGACTGATAATGACGGGCCGTACTTTGAGTTAATGTGCGGCGTTTATACCGATAATCAACCAGACTTTAGCTGGATAATGGCCAACGAAGTAAGAGAGTTTAAACAATACTTTATGCCCTACAAAGAAATAGGGTATGTAAAAAATGCATCAACAGATGCAATGGTAAATTTAGAAATAGAAGGCGATGTTGCTGATATAAAAGTTTATGTAACCCAGCAACGGAATGTAAAAATTTTATTTGAGTGTAAGGGCGAAAAAATATATAGCGATGAAATTAATATTTCACCCAACATTACTTATTCAAAAAAGATAAATTTACAAACGCCCTTATCAGCACAGCAGGATTATTGTATCAGTATTTTTGATGAGCAGGATAATTTACTGATTTCCTACAGCCCTGTCATAAAACCGGATGAAGCTATTCCTGATCCTGCATCCCCCATAATGGAGCCTGGTGCGATAAAAACAAATGAAGAATTATACCTGGCGGGATTACACCTGGAACAATACCGCCACGCTACTTATTCTGCGGAAGATTATTACAACGAAGCTATCAGCAGGGATCCGTTTGACATACGAAGCAATAATGCATTGGGCTTATTATACTTAAGAAGAGGGGAATACAAAAAAAGCGAAAGTTTTTTTAACAAGGCAATTGAAAAACTAAATAAACACAATCCAAACCCTTACGACAGTGAACCTATTTACAACCTGGGACTGTGTCTACAGTTTCAGAAAAGGTACACCGAAGCAGCAACGGCGTTTTATAAAACTACCTGGAACACGGCTATGCAGGACAATGCTTATCTGCAACTGGCTTATATTGAATCTATCAATAAAAACTGGCAGGAGGCGCTTGTACTGGCAAATAAATCATTGGTAAGAAATGGGGAGAGCCTTAAAGCAAAGCACCTTAAAGGAATTATTTTAAGAAAACTTAAAAGGTACGATGCGGCTGTTATTTGGATCCAACAATCTTTACAATCAGATCATTTTGATTTCGGAAGCAATTATGAATTGAGCAATGTTTTTATGGAGGAAGGAAAGAAGGGTGACGCAGTTGTGTTGATGAGCAGTTTAAGAAAATTAATGCGCAACAACAGTAATAGTTATATAGAAATTGCAATTGATTATGCTAATGCAGGCTGCTATGATGATGCCTGTGAGTTGCTGTTACAAATTGCAGATAATGAAACTTCGCCATTGCTGTTTTATTATTTAGGATGTTACACTTCATTTACAAACAATAAAACTGATGCTGAAAAATGGTACGCAAAAGGATTTAATTGTGAGCCGCATAAAGTATTCCCCAACAGGTTAGAAGATATTGAAGTGCTCACAAAAGCCGCGGAGGTAAACAGTAGTGATTATAAAGCTCATTATTATTTGGGTAATTACTTTTATGCAAAACGGCGCTACAGTGATGTAAAAGATTGCTGGGAAAAATCAGTGGCCATCTGTGATACATTCGCAACCACCCACCGTAATTTAGGTATTGCCTACTTTAATAAATTTAACCAAAAAGAAAAGGCACTTACTTCTTTCGAAAAAGCTTTTGCCTGCGATACTTCCGATTCGAGGGTTTTGTTTGAGTTAGACCAGTTGTACAAACGATTTAATACTTCGCCGGAACAACGGTTAAACTTTCTTAAAAAATATAACAAGCTAGTAGATGAAAGAGACGATTTATACATCGAATACATCTTGCTGCATTCCTTAACAGGCCAGTTTGCAAAAGCTAAATTGCTATTGGCAAAAAGAAATTTCCATCCTTGGGAAGGTGGAGAAGGTAAAACTTCTGGTCAGCATATTTACCTGAATGTTGAGCTGGCAAAACAAGCTATTAAACAAAATAATTCACAAGAAGCATTGGTGCTTTTAAAAAGCGCATCCATCTATCCTCAAAATTTGGGAGAAGGAAAATTGTATGGCGCCCAAGAAAATGATATTGATTACTGGATGGGCTGTGTGTATGAGAAAATGAATGAAAAGACTTTTGCAAAAGAACATTGGGTAAAAGCGTCCATTGGATTGGAAGAGCCAGCAGCGGCTATTTTTTATAACGATCAACAGCCTGATAAAATATTTTACCAGGGGCTGGCACTTTTAAAGCTTGATAAAGCGGAAGCGGCCAATGCCCGGTTTAATAACCTCATACGCTATGCAAAAAATAATATGAACAAGGAGGTGAAGATGGACTACTTCGCGGTTTCACTCCCGGATTTGTCCGTATTTGATGATGACCTTAGCCGCCGTAATAACATCCATTGTCACTATTTAGCAGGGCTTGGCTACTTAGGCCAGAAAGATTACAGTAATGCCGACAGTCATTTCAGGCAGGCGCTGAATGCCGACCCTGCACATCTGGGTTGTGTCACGCATAGCTTGATAAATAAAAAAGTGGTGGAAGATAAACCGGAGATTGCCATAGAGGTGATAGATAAGACTTGGTAAGCATGTTGTTTGCTTTTGCCAATTAATAAGTTGTGTGGTTGACCATAAGAATATCCATCAAAAATTTGAAAATATCCATTTTTAATTTCTGCAAAGCAGCATAATTTTATAACATCAAATTATATTGATTGCAATGAAAATTACTAGTAAGCTTCATTAGTGTGATTTTGCTTTATTACAGTAAGCAACTTTATCATTTATCCTGCTGGCTTGTTTAAGGCAGTCTTTCTTATCATTCAGGAACAAATTTTTCAGGCGGCCAATAAAATTTTGCCTGTAGCCTTTTTTATTATTGCAACGTGAATTTTTATTTTTCAGCCAACACAAAATATTGCCGTATGGTAGTCCGTATTTTTTTCTTATTACAATTTTTATTGCTTGCTGCGGGTATCCGTCTGCAGGCACAAGTTAAAACTGACAACAACCCTATATCTTCAAAAAAGATGTTGGTAGAAGGTACAGTAAGGGATAAACAATTGATACCCCTTACCGGTGCCTCCGTTTTAGAAAAAGGAAGCAATAGGGCCACAATGACTAACGATAAAGGAGAATTTAAACTTGAGGTCAATCAAAACAGTACTTTGGTGGTTAGCTTTGCAGGTTTTCAAACTATGGAAGTGAATGTAAAAAATCAACAACAGATTACTGTACAGTTGGAAGAGGATATGAACCCAATGGATGCAGTAGTGGTAATAGGATATGGAAGTAATAAAAAGAGTAATTTAACCAATTCGGTATCTACGGTTGATTTTAAGAAGTTATCAAATACACCGCAGTCAAGCACCTTAAATATTCTTTCCGGCAGGGTACCTGGTTTATCGGTGATGCAAACAAGCGGTAGCCCTGGTGATGATAACAGTGAGTTGAGTATTCGTGGCGCCCTGAACCCACAATTAGGCGATGCGTCACCCCTGGTGATTATTGATGGTGTTCCTTCCACATTAAAAGACCTTGGAACTATTACTCCATCACAGATAGCCAATATATCTGTTTTGAAAGATGCTTCTTCTACCGCTATCTATGGCGCCCGTGGTGCCAATGGTGTTATACTTGTAACGACTACCATTCCCAAAAAAGGAAAACTGAAATTGGGATTAAATAGCTACTATGGTGTGCAGCAAGCTACTTATCTGCCTAAGTTTGTTGAGTCGTGGTAATGGATGGAATTGCATAACGAAGCTGTAAATTCTGCTATTTATCCGCAATATGCCATCGAAAATGTAAAGAACGGAATACTGAATGATACATTCGCCAACAGCAAACCCGTGCCTACCTTGTATTCCGTTGCCCCCATGAGCCTTGTTGACTTAAACTTAAATGGTGGCGGCGAGAATATTCGCTTTCAGGGTGCTTTATCTTATTTCAACCAGGATGGCATCATCACCAATACCAATAGTGAACGGTATAATTACCGTTCCAATATTGGCGTAACCATTTCAAAAAAGCTGGAAGCCGGTCTCAACATCTCCGGTTATTTTCAAAACAACCACCGTGGTTATTTCACTGCGGCCAATGTGCTTACTCAGTTATACCGCACCTTTCCCATCACTCCGGATAAATATTCCAACGGCGACCCCGGCGTCTACAATTTGTACAATGGAACCGTGCTGGCACCAGCAAATTTACAGGCAAACATTGGTACGGCTGATACAAAAGACAACAAAGGAAATTATGTGGCTTTCCTGCAGTTAACGCCAATTCGGGATCTTGTTTTTAAATCAACCGGCTCTTATACTAAACGGCAGATTGTAACGAAATCCTTTCTTCCTACTTACAGCTATGCATCACTAGATGGAAGACCGGCACTCCTCAATAATATCAATACATTAAATAACTACACTCAAAACGATGAGCAGTTGCAAATCAGCACCACGGGTACTTATATATTGAACCTGCAAAACAGCACCAAAATATCTATCCTTGCTGGTCATGAATTTACCCGTTTCAATACAAGCAATTTTTCTATTGCTGGTTCAAACTTACCCAGTAACGACCTGCTTCAGATAGACCGTGCCACTACCAACTTTATACCTGGTGGTAATGAAGCTGCCTGGCGGTTGCAATCTTTCTTCGGAAGATTGGGCGGTAATATAAGCGGCAAGTATTTACTGGAGGCTAATTTTCGTGCAGATGGTTCTTCCCGTTTTCCTGTCAATAACCGTTACAGTTTTTTCCCTTCAGTTTCAGCAGGATGGATTGTTTCCAATGAAAAGTTTTTGAAAGACAATGCAGTTATCAATCAATTGAAACTTCGGGCCAGTTACGGTAAGTCGGGCAACGACCGGATAGGAAACTACACCTATCAGCAAACCCTGAATCTCAATAACTATTATTATTTTGGTACAACACTTTTGCCCGGCGCAGCTCAAACTAATTATGCCAATCAAGGCATTAAATGGGAAACTACTACGAGCTGGAATGCGGGTATGGATATGAGTTTTTTCAAAAACTCCCTGCATGTTACCATGGATTTGTTTGACCGCAATACCGACGACTTATTGTACACATTGCAATTAGCGCCTTCGTTTGGTAGCATTACACCTGCTGTTCAAAATATTGCTTCAATTAATAACCGGGGTTATGAGCTTGACATACAATACCGAAAAAGAATTGGCAATTTGAGTTTTAACGTAGGCGGAATTTTATCCTATTTAAAGAATAAGGTTGTTGACTTAAAAGGCATCACCGCCATTTCGGGTTCAAACATTTTGCAGGAAGGCCAGGACATTAATGCTTTTTATGGATACAAAACCAATGGCATCTTCCGTACACAGGAAGAAGTGAATGGTTACCCACATTATACTACTGGTTTCCAACTTGGTTCTTTACGATATGCTGATATCAACAACGACAATAAAATTAATGACCTTGACCGTACTGTAATTGGCACAGGAAGTACTCCCTACACATTTGGTTTTACTGCTGGAATGTCGTACCGCAATTTCGATATGAACTTTTTGTTGCAGGGCGTGCAGGGCAAAAGTGTTTATCTGCAAGACTGGGGTAACCGTCCCGGTAATGCCGCCATCATTGAATTTTGGAAGGAGTGGTACACCAACCGTTTTGAACCTGTTAAAAACCCGGACGGAACATGGCCATCATTCGGGCGCAATGTACCAGTGCTGGTATCTGAATTTTATGTGCAGGATGCTTCTTATTTGCGTCTGAAAAACCTGGAGATTGGCTACACGCTACCACAGAAAATTTTGCAGAAAGGCGGCATTAACAGTTTGCGCATTTATGCCACCGGGCAAAACCTCTTTACATTCACTTCACTCATTAAACAGGTAGATCCCGAAAGAGCAGCAAGGCAGCAAGGAAATCTCAATTACCCGCAAACAAGAGTCTTCACATTTGGCATCAACGTATTATTTTAAAAAGATTGTTATATGAAACAGAATATAATTTTAATGACGATACTTACAAGCATCATTTGCTTAACAGCATGTAAGAAAAGCTCCCTGACACTTACTGACCCTAACAACGCTGTACAAAATACTTATTATAAATCTGAGAAAGAGGCTTTGTCTGGATTAGCAGGAATCTTCGATGCCTTTCAAAGTAACAATTTAACGGGGAAACGTTACCGGGAGTTTGATCATCTTACCGATAATGCCACCACCGTGCAAAACACCGGAGGCTATCTCGAGATTGAAAATTCTACACACGGCCCGCAATCACAGTTGATAAACACTGTATTCTGGCCTGCCTACTATACTGTTATTTCAAGAGCCAACCTCCTCATTTCCGATGTAACAAAAATGGATTCAACAACCATTAATAGTGCATCACGAAAGCGAATTATTGCTGAAGCATCATTTCTGCGGGATTATGCTTATTGTGATTTAACAGCTTTGTGGGCAGATGTTCCACTTTCTCTATCGCCACTGGGCCCTTTTGCTGAACCACTGAGCAGAACATCGAAGACAGAGATTTATACAAAGATGATTGATGACTTGCTGAAGGTTATTATTCCAAACCTGCCTTTGCAGCTAACGGCTGCTGAAGCTGGCCGCATTGGAAAAGGAGCGGCAAAAACGCTGCTGGCAAAATATTATCTGTATCAAAAAGATTATGCAAATGCAGCCATTATTTTAAAAGAAGTTATTGAAAGCCGTGTGTATAGTTTGTATCCCGACTATGCCAAACTGTTTACAGAATCCGGAGAATTTTCTTCCGAAAGCGTTTTTGAAATCAACTTCAATAGCATTAGTGTGGATGTGGGAGAAAATTTTTCTGTACGTATTGATACCGCGATAGCGCTTGTAGTACCATCTCAGTTTTGGGCTCCTATTCGCAGTTTGGTAAATTCATATTTATGCACCGATGGCCGGCCTGTCGCTGCCAGTACATTATACGGAACTACTTCACCACTTTATGTTGCAGCAAATCCTTACAACAACCGCGACCCCCGGTTAAGAGCCACTGTTTTTACCAATGCTGACAATACACCCGGAGGAAAGAAAATTTGGCGCTGGACAGATGTCAACAGCTTCGCGGTAAAAAAATACACATCAATTAGTAATGTGCAGTTTATAAGTGGAGGCGTGCAGAATTATTATGTTATTCGCTATGCGGATGTGTTGCTGCTATATGCAGAAGCCGAGAACGAGGCCAGTGGCGCTACCGCAAATGTTTATAGTGCAGTGAATCTTATTCGCCAACGGGTGGGCATGCCAAATTACCCTGCCGGCTTAACCAAAGACCAGATGCGGAGTTATATCCGTGATGAACGCCGTTGGGAATTCGCACTGGAGCATCAGCGTTATTTTGATCTACAGCGCTGGGGTATTACCGGTCAGGTAGTTACAGCAGCTTCTCCACTAGCTGGTAGAAAAGTATTTACAGAACCAAGGGACTACCTATGGCCTTACCCACAAAATGAAATGGACAGAAACCCTGCCATGAATGCAGCGGGTCAAAACCCAGGTTGGTAAAGTGATTAGAATTTTCTCACAACAAGGGAGTTGGGTTACCAAGAGCAAACTCCAGATGAAATTATACTTATGAATAAAACCGGGATATGTTGCATTTTGTTGATAACCGTTTGTTTAGGAATCCTTACATCCTGTAGCCCTACTGTGAAAGCGGTAACTCCATCACCTGAGAACCCTGTTTCAGAAACCTTGTATGCAGTTGTGAACACCAATCAGGAGAAACAAACCATCCATAGTTTTGGAGCCTCCGACTGCTGGGGAATTAAATTTATTGGTAAAAACTGGCCCTTAGCCAAGCGCAATCAAATTGCTGACTTATTGTTTAGCAAAGACGTTGACGGGAATGGCAATCCTAAAGGCATTGGGTTATCTATGTGGCGTATTAATGTCGGAGCAGGAAGTTTTGAACAGGGAGAAGCCAGCAACATTTCATCGGAGTGGCGCAGGGAAGAATGTTTTCAGAATGCCGATGGTAGTTATAATTGGGATAAGCAGGCTGGTAACAGATGGTTTGCCAATGCAGCTAAAGTAAGAGGGGTAAATAATTTATTGTTATTTTCTATTGCGGTACCGGTTCATTTATCAAAAAATGGATTAGCAACTGGAAGCCCAGACGCTTCCGAACTGGGTAAGATAAACCTGCAGCCCGATAAGTTTTCTGCGTATGCCGCCTTTCTTGCAGATGTAGCGCAATTTTATACAAAGTCTGGTATGCCGGTCAATTACATTAGCCCGGTGAATGAAACCAACTGGAACTGGATAACCGGCGCAAAAGGTAAAGCCAGCTAGGAAGGCACCGCTGCTACCAATGAAGAAATAACCAAACTTACAAAAGAACTGGATGCACAGATTACAGCAAAAAAGATGAATAGCAAAATCGCGGTTTGTGAATCGGGTAGTCATCATAACACCGCTAATTTTTTAAAAAAGGAACCTAACCGAAGCAACTTTATAAATTATTTTTGGCAGCCCAACAGCCCTGGTTATGCAGGTGGTTTAAAAAATATTGAAAAGGTGGTCAGCAGCCATAGTTATGGCTCCCAATCCAATGTTGCTAATCTTATTAATTATCGAACTTCCATTGCCAATAAACTTTCGGGTCTTAATAGCGGGGTTAATTACTGGCAATCGGAATATTGCATTCTCACCAATGAAGATGGTATAAAAGGTTCGGGCAGAGACCTTGGTATAGATGCTGCCCTCTACCTCGCCAGGGTTGTACATACAGATTTAGCTATTGGTAATGCCACTTCCTGGCAATGGTGGCTGGCGGTTAGCCCTTCGGATTATAAAGATGGATTAATATATATTGCCGATGCAAACGGTACGATGGGTGAATTACCTGCTATAAAAATTGATGGTATTGTTTACAAATCTAAAATGCTTTGGGCCTTGGGAAATTATTCCCGGTTCGTTCGTCCAGGTATGATAAGGGTTGATGCTGCTGTAAGTGGTTTTACCGATCCTCAGATTGCTGCCGGCGGAGTAATGATTTCTGCCTATAAGAATCTAACGACTCAGGAAATGGTAGTGGTGGTAATTAATATGGGTACGGCTGATAAAAAAATTAAATGGAAGGGAGTGAATTTTACTTCACCCATTTTAAAAACATATACTACCAGTGCAACCAAAGAATTACAATATAGTACAACGCCTGCCACGACTGAAATAACTGTTGGGGCAAGGTCAATTGTAACATATCTGGGTACATATAGATAGGATTTTTGAAAATAGCCTTGAATGTTATGCCAATATTTATAAATAAAAGAATTATCATGAAATTTAGTTTAACTGTTGTATTGTTTTTAATTACAATTGCCCTGCATGCGCAGCAGCTATCACTAAATGGAAAATGGACAGTAAAACTGAATAGCGAACCCGGTAAAAATTATTCCATTCAATTGCCGGGCACATTAGATGATGCAGGCATTGGTGATAAAGTAGCGAAAGGAAGCGGCCTTAATTTTTCTACCATGGCGCACCTCACGCGCAAAGTGCAGTACGTAGGGAAAGCCTATTATACAAACAGTTTTACCACGCCCGCCAACTGGAAACAAAAAGACATCTTTTTAAAATTGGGCAGGGTACTATGGACATCCTCTGTAACTATTGATGGCAAACCCTTGCCTGAAAATGGCGAAAGTTTAACCACATCGCATGAGTTTAATGTAACAGATTATATTGTTGCAGGTAAAAAACAAACCATTACTATTTGTATTGATAATTCAAATATTTATCCTGGCATAAATGTGTATGCCACACAATATCCATCAAAAGAAAGTAGCGAAATAAGCCATTCTTACACCAACCACACACAAATAAAATGGAATGGAATATTGGGAGAAATTACATTAACAGCTAAGCCAAAAATATTTGCAACGCAGGTAAATATTGAAACCGATTTGCCAAATAAAAAAATAAATATCCTTTACCACTTTTACAATACTGATAATAAAAAAATTCAGGTTCAGTCTTATGTACAAGATGCACAAACCGGGAAAAAATGGGTAGATTATATTAGTCAAGCTGCTACAAAAAAAACCTTTTCAACTTCTCTTTCTTTTGATAAGAATGTACTGTTTTGGAGTGAGTTTAGCCCAAAGGTGTATCAATTGGTAACTGTTGTAAAATCTGAATTTGGTTCCGATACATCAATATCATTTTTTGGGCTGCGACAATTTAAAGTCGAAAATGAAAATCTACAATTGAATGGCAACCGCATTTTCATCCGTGGAAATTTAGAGTGTATCATTTTTCCTTTAACCGGCTATCCGCCCATGTTGGTAAAAGAATGGGAAACACTTTTTAATACAGCAAAATCGTATGGTTTGAATACATTTCGTTTTCACAGTTGGTGCCCACCCGAAGCTGCTTTTGCCGCTGCCGATAAAGTAGGTTTTTACATGCAGGTGGAATTGCCTAACTGGAACTTAAAAGTAGGAGCAGATAATGCATTTGAATTCCTTACCCGTGAGACAGAACGCATTTTAAATGCTTACGGCAACCATCCCTCTTTTTTATTTTTTAGCATGGGTAATGAATTGGAAGGTGATTTTGCTAAACTGAATAACCTTGTTGCTACGTTAAAACAAAAAGATAAAAGGCATTTATACAGCACCACCACTTTTACTTTTCAAAAAGAAATTACGCGTAAACCACAGCCCCAGGATGATTATTACGTAACCCAATGGACAATGAAAGGATGGGTGAGGGGGCAAGGTGTTTTCAATGATTTACCGCCCGATTTTTCTAAAGATTATTCCAACAATATTACCGATGTAAAACTGCCCATCATATCACACGAAATAGGTCAGTATTCTGTGTTTCCAGATATGAATGAAATAAAAGAATATACAGGCAATCTTCAACCAATAAATTTTATTACGGTAAGAGATGAATTGAACAAAAAAGGATTATTAAAACTCGCACCTGCTTATTTAAGCGCTTCCGGCAAATTTGCTACGCTTTTATACAAGGAAGAAATTGAAAGGGCTTTAAAAACAAAAGGGATGGATGGCTTTCAGTTGTTACAAATGCAGGATTTTCCCGGGCAGGGTACGGCTTTGGTAGGCATATTAAATGCATTTTGGAAAAACAAGGGTTTCGTTACCGCAAAAGAATTTAGGAAATATTGCAGCGAAGTAACGCCACTCATTCGTTTTCCAAAACCTGTTTATACCAACAACGAAATATTTGAAGCAGACGTGGAACTGGCTAATTTTTACAAGCCATTAAAAAATGCAGAATTGGTTTGGAATATAAAAGATGAAAACGGTAAAATTTTACAAGCAGGAAACTTTGCTAAAAAAAATTATGAAGTTGATAATGGATTAACGGTAGGAAAAATTTCGTTCCCTTTATATGAAATTTCTTCGGCAAAAAAACTGATAGTGGAAGTGATGGTAAAAGGAACAACTTATAGCAACAACTGGAACATTTGGGTTTGCCCATCATTACTAAAAGAAGATAATGGAGATGTAGTGGTCACATCTTCTTTACCTGATGCATTAGCCGCTTTAGAAAATGGAAAAAAAGTTCTGCTATGCCCAATACCCGATACATTAAAGGGGCCAAAAGGAAAATTTGTTCCTGTATTTTGGAGCCCGGTTCATTTTCCAAAAGACCCTGGTACTATGGGTTTGCTTATAAAATCCAATCACAAAGCATTGGCAGATTTTCCTACAGATAATTTCAGTAACTGGCAGTGGTGGGATCTTACCACAAATGGAAAGGCGATGGATGTGGCAACGCTTTCAGATGTAGCAAACATTGTAAGGCCCATTGATAATTTTGTTACCAACAACAATCTTTCAAGTTTGTTTGAAGCAAAAGTTGGCAAGGGGCAAATGATTTTTTGCAGCTTTGATATTACAAAAGACATGGAAAAAAGACCAGAGGCAAAACAATTAAAATACAGTGTATTGAAATACATGAACAGTAAAAATTTTAAGCCATCTGTTTCAATGCTAGAAGATGAAATTAAAAATTTCTTTAAATAAATAAATTTAGTCGGTATTTAAAAATGAAATTTTTTACCATCAGATTTACAGATATTGTAAAAAACGTTTGTTAATTAAAAGTAAACTAAATCATTCATAAGAGAAGCTAAAATGAAATTTAGATTCATGTACATTACCATACCATTTTTTTTAAAAAACTTTATTAAAATAAACTAATCATGGACATAAAAACCCTAAATAGGAATAAATTGTTGCCATTGTTGTTTTGCTGCATATCAATATTTGCAAATGCGCAAAAGCAAACCACCAAAAACACATCGTCCCAAAAACCAAATATCGTTTTCATTTTAATAGATGATATGGGTTGGAAAGATGTAGGGTTTAATGGCAGTACATTTTATGAAACACCCAACATTGACAAGTTATCAAAAGAGGGAATAAAATTTACCAATGCTTACGCAGCCTGCCCTGTATGCTCACCCACAAGGGCAAGTATTATGACGGGCAAGTATCCTGCAGGTATGCAAACCACTGACTGGTTTGGTGCGCCGCAACCGGAAGAAGCTGCCAAAAATAAAGCAGCAAGCAGGAATAAATTATTGCCTGCAGCTTACAAAGAGAACCTGCCATTAGAAGAAATTACTATTGCGGAAGCACTAAAGGCAAATGGCTATACTACATTTATTTCGGGCAAATGGCATTTAGGAGAAACTGAAAAATACTGGCCGGAGAACCAGGGGTTTGATATAAATAAAGGAGGCTATTCCAAAGGCCACCCGGAAAGTTATTTTTCTCCCTATAATAATCCACGGCTTAGCGATGGGCCGGTAGGCGAGTATCTTGGTGACCGCGTAGCCGCGGAAACAGTATCTTTTATTGAAGCAAATAAGCAGAAATCATTTTTTGCTTATGTTCCGTTTTATGAAGTACACACACCTATGCAGGCAAAAGATAGCTTAATAAAAAAATATCAATTTAAAAAAGAAAAGCTTGGATTAAAGGATGGTTTTATTACAAGAGCGGATAATAAAAAAACAAGGGTAACTCAAAGTCTGCCTGTGTATGCGGCAATGGTGGAGTCTATGGACAATGCTGTGGGTAAAATACTAAATAAAATAAAAGAAGCAGGGCTTGAAAAAAATACGATTGTAGTTTTCTTTTCAGACAATGGTGGTTTATCAACTTCAGAGGGTTCACCCACATCTAATATTCCATTACGCGGAGGAAAGGGCTGGTTATACGAAGGCGGTATTCGTGAACCTGCAATTATAAAATACCCGCCGCAAATTAAAGCTGGTACAGTTAACAATGTGCCAATTATTAGCAATGATTTTTATCCTACATTATTACAAATGGCAGGCTTGCCACTAATGCCTGAGCAGCATACAGGCGGGCTGAGCATTGTA
>Ga0123336_10001470_pt1 | contig 21614 bp, 21 predicted proteins | sample SSSSmetaG_FD_96466 | JGI IMG/M metagenome (GOLD analysis project Ga0123336, IMG submission 96466) | Glacier valley bacterial and archeal communities from Borup Fiord, Nunavut, Canada, to study Microbial Dark Matter (Phase II) - ​SSSS metaG | ecosystem: Environmental > Aquatic > Freshwater > Ice... | reverse complement strand
CGCTGCCGGCAGGGCCACACTCACTCGCTCAGCGGCCGGCAGCTGAACAACCGACGGAATGAGTGAGCTGCCGGCAAAATGCTGAGCCAGCACCAGCCGCATCAGTTCACCAACCCGCTTCGCATCGACAAACGGCTCCAGCATGTCAATCAATCGCTTATCAGTCGGGAAATTAACATTCAGGTACACCGTATAACTGCGTAGAGCTGGATTTTTAACCTGAGAGGCCATGTCACACCCCACACAGCAAGAGGTATGCACCCTCGACATTCGAACGACCCGGCATCGGCACTACAATCGACGCTGGCATACCGGCCATATTGAGCCGATCACGATAGAACATCGATCCGCCACCTGCCAGCATAATACCGGACAGCGATTGCAGACGAGCCGATCGAACAATAAAACGGCCAGCCCCTTCAGCCAACTTCTTCATAGTCGTTTCGCGGACTGCCCTGATATCGAAAGAACGCCCGTTCACGGAAATGAGATCACATTCCAGTTTTCCATCGTACCACTCGGCCGGCATATTCTTACCACCTTTACCATGCACGAATTTAGCGACCTGAGTAGCCAGCATCTGAATGCCATATAGCGAACTAGAGACTGATAACTCCGGCATATAATGTCCATCGCGAAAAAAGACAACATCAAACGTCAGATAGCCAAAATCACCAATCGCCCATTCGCCCGCCGCATAGATGCTCTGATCAGTGTCGTTACCGGTATTGAGCATATAGTAATAAGTACCCGCTCCTTCTGGAATAATAGTCAGGTTTTCAGGCTCTACGACCACCTGTAAATCGAACTCCCCTTGCCAGTTGCCAATCACATAACCTCCCACCAGATTGGCTTTGATACTGGCCACGCGTAGGTCATTAGCATACTCTTCAGCCGGCACCGACATAATAATATGCGGATAAAACGGGCCTTCTTTAAGACGTAAGCAATACGCGCGATGCAGTGCATAAGCGAACAATCTTTTGTACCAGAGCGACTAGCACTGAACAACCAGCCACAAGCGCTTAACATGCATAAACTATTGACAATTTAGGTCCGCGCTGATCAATCAGTGCGGACGTTGCTGTAATGTCTCGGATTTTGTCAATCAATGTACTCGGGTTTCATCCGTTCCCACAACCGCTCCCTGCTGACACTCAGAATTCACGACGGAGCACCAAAGGACGCACTGAACGACCATCCAGTCGGGCAAACAGGTAAACGGCTAAATCTGCATGAGTGGCCATCACCCAACGCGCAAAAACCGCTCGCTCAACGTCAACCGGTCGAACGGCCCAGGCAGCCTCGACCGCCTGCTCGATTTTCTCGACGCGACTCTCGATGTCCATACGCCAGCCTCGTGCCTCACCCAGAAACTCGTCCGGAATGCCAGCCAGCAGTTCCTCAATTCGACCGGACCGCATCCCATCCAGGACCCAGACAAAAGACACCCCCGATAGGGCCTTATGCAGATACACATAGGCCGCGCCCTTTACCTTGAATCGAACACCGTCTTCGAAGCGCATCACCCATCCTTCACGATCCACACCCGCATCCGACAAATCGGCCAAGACCTCATTCACCGATCCAAAAGCTCCCAACCGTGGCGTGGGGAAGCCGATTTGTTCTGCCAAGCGCTGAACATCCATCCATGGCCAGTCAGCCAAGGACTCACGATCCCGCACCCCGATCAGGAACAAGGCTTGCCGGTCCCCATAAGACACCACCACCCGGTTCTCAGGAAAAATGATCTCAAACAACAGCGTCAGACCAGTCGGCAGCTGACGTAAATCATGGTGTTCCTTCAGAAACTGCGTGGCCCAAAGACCCTGCGGGGAGCCGAACGAGCCACGCGTCGTCACACGCCACCGGACACCGTCCCAAAAGCCGACCCCCATGCTTCCATCCAGCTTTTCGGTGACCGAACTCAGTCGTTCCGTCGAGATGCGTCCCCCTTCGCCCCAATTGAAAAACTTGGCGAAGGGAAGAGCGACCACCGCTCCAGTGCTGCGTCGCATGATAAGACCACGCGACTGCAATTCGAACCAATTCCAGTCAGTGCCATACAACGCCTCTGTCCGGTAATCGAACAGCACTAGATCACCCTCCACCAGCGAACGCACGCGCCCCACACTTGCCCAATCCTCAAAACCGTCACGGAGTGCCTCGCCTAATACCTCGAAATTATATACGTCCATAGAATCCTAACTTTGTCAATCTGATAGTACGTCATTTACAAAAAACGCTGCTTTAGTGATGATTCAACTCAATCAATATATCTGTCAGTTGTTGGGGAGCCGAATAAAAGGGCGCGTGATCTGTATCAAGCGTAAAAACAGACGTCGGGCGAAGCGCTTTCTGCATCATTTTCTGTACATTCAGGGGAAGTGCCTTGTCATTAACGAGCTGAATATAAGTACTGGGTATATCATGAAACTCAATACCTGGAATAACGGGTTGTTCACCGAGTAAACGTTCCGATTCATATCCCAGGGCAGATGACGCTATTTCAAACTGCAGGTCATCTAAATCACCAAAGAATATATATCGTGCCTCTTTTGGATCAATGCTCAAAATACCGTTTTGAGCATGAAGTGCTCTTTCTATTCGACCTGGTTCAGTATAGAACTCAGGATGTTCATAATCAGCACGATTACCGTACATGGCTGCCAGATACACCAATTGACAAATCAAATCTGGACGACGACGAGCTACTTCAGTCCCAACCCAACCGCTCATATCGTGCATGACCAAGATAACCGGCTGATGCATCTGTTCAATTTCTTGTATTACACTATTCGCATAGTCATCAATGCCTTTTCCAGAAACGGACTCAGTGCTGATACCATGTCCGGGTAGATCGATAGCAACACTTGTATATCCCTTATCCTCAAGTAGGCGGATAACCGTTTTCCAGGATTGTTTAGACTGGAACATACCATGGATAAAAAAATAGAAGGCAGGCATTTGATAACTCCTTATCAATCACGGAGACAACAATTATGACATACTGCCCATACCTGAAGATAGGGACTTCTATAATTGAGACGACAACCCAAATAGTTCTGTACGCCAAAATACATCTGGATGAATCTTATCCAGCACACATTAAGCAGTGTAACGCAAAAAAATTATAGCTGCATATAGAAGAAAGTCAACATATACAGGTGATATACATCAACCGTCACGAAGCAGCTTTCACAACAGATTACCTGAACAAGGGCACTCCCGACTCGTCGGCCAAGCCCTGCAGCGCGGGCAGCAAAACGCCCTTCGGATCCAGCACAATCGCGCTGCGCCCCGTCTGAATACATGGGCTACCGCCGACAAACCGATCGACTGCTGCCCACCGCCAAAAACCACCAGCCCTTCACGGGCCAGGGCACTGGACAATCCGAAATAGGGAAACATATGCTGAAAAATGCCATGCCGTTGCAAGCCGTCAGCACCTTCCTGACTAAACGGAAAATAATCACGCGAAGAAAGCAGATAGCGTTTATCGAACACCGAACACTCTCCTACAAAAGCGGCGGAACACCCATGAAAGGCGCTAGAATCAGATCACCGCGCCAATAATGCGGCAGCAGCAGCCGGCTGGCATGAAAAGCGAAGCGCAGAGTCGGCAGCGCAGTCGTCTGATAAACGCGTGGTAAGCCCTCGGCGCAAAAGATGAAATGACCATTCGGATCCAGCAAACCGACCGCCCCGTCCCCCAGTCGCTCGCTCCAATGCAGCACCGGCTGTCCCTCACTGACAATCATGTCCGGCCGCTCGTAATCACACAAATCGCGAAACACCAGCGACATCAGAGACGGTCCTTGCAAAGGCCGCCCGACCGCCACACCAATGGTCTTATTCAGCACAAAATCAAGACCATTCTCATCGACTGAGCTGAACGACACGCCTAAGAACTCCAAAAAAATAGCGAAGCGCGCCACCGCCAACGAGCGATAGAACCGCTCGCCATGCCGTACCCCCTGGCGGCCGAGCAGCATACGCACCCGACTTTCATCAGCCAGCTGCGGCAAATCGCTCAACAGCCAGGGCAGCGGGCCCCCGTCATCCTGCGGCTGGCGCAGCTGATCGGCCACCCGCCAGGCCGACAGCCGTTCGACCGTCGCCATCAGCCGCACCCGCAGCACATGAGCTGGATTGACGGACAGCGTACCCGTCCACTGATCACGTTCACCACTAAAATCCAGCAGTCCGAATGACACCAGCACTTCCAGCGCTTCGGCCACTCGGCCAGGCGACCAACCGCTTTCATCCGGCATTTGCAGTTGATTAGTCAGATCAGACGCGCCATGCAGCACATATCCACCCGGTCGCTCAGCCAGTCCCACGATCAGCAAGGACAGTTCCGAAAACAAACGATGTCCCCAACCCAGCGCATCGACAATACGCGCCACCCCCGCCGGCGACGTTTCCTGAGCATCCCAGCTACGTTCCCGCTCCAGCCAGGCCGAGATACGCGTACACATCGTAAACACAAAATCAGCAGCCAACGCTTCAGGCAAGCCGCGCAGCCGTTCATCCTGCACGGCATAAAACGTGTTAAGACGGTTCAGCACGGCCGCCAGACCTTCCGTACTCAACCCGCCCGATGAATAGCCACCCAACCGCAGCGCATAGGCACCCGCCAGGTCGAACACCGACTGCTGACCAAGCTGGGCGCTCACTTCAATTTCTGAAATATCCAGCGCCGGATCGCCTTCAGCATGCGCCAGCACATGCCACAGCCTTGTCTGCCGCGCCGCATCTCGCCATTTTCCAATCAGCAACCCATCGCCCTGTCCATTGAGACGCGCCACATACAGCGTCACGTCCGGCAGTTCACAGCAATTAATGACATTATTCAGCAAACAATCCCAGTGCAAACCACCAATGACACGCCGCTCCAGAATACCAAACACTTCCGCCATAATGCCCTCAAATGTCGATAGTACCGCACATTATAACGCATCTTGAAGAAAGCTACGCAGGCTGCCATCAAGCAGCCGTTCATTGGCATCAGCTGTACTGCCGATCAACCGAGTCACAGTAAACTGACCCGCCAGCCGCACCGCCGCCGCCTGTCCAGCCGAGTCGGCGTCGAACCAAAAAGAAGCTCCACTGAGCCGGGTCGCCCAGCTATCCGATAACTGCGCCGAGGCCGATCCAATGGAGGCCACATCCAGCCAATCCGCCGCCACCTGGCGAACCGACAGACAATTCAATTCACCTTCGACCAGCAGCCGCGGGCGCTCACCTTGCCAGTCATCCACCCCGTACAATGCCCCCTGCAAACGCGGGCGGAACGCTTCCGAACGCCGTTCATCGGTCGCCGTCACCTGCGTATAGCGCAAAGAATGAGCGGCCTGCGGGCGACGCACCTTGATCCCCCACCACTGACCAGCACTATGCCAGGGCAGCAAAATACCTTCTGAAACAGCCAGCCGCAAACCCAGTTCGGTTAGTACGCGCTGCCAGTACTGCGCGCTCGCCAATCGATCGATCCAGCCCAAACCCGCCTGCCGCACCACCGACTCATTCAATCCGCGCGTCACACACAGCCAGTGCAGCGCTTGCTGCCCACCCCTGGCAAACAACGCCCGCTGCGCCAGCTCGCTCAACGTCTGCAGCGCGACCTGAAAATCCGCGCCCGGCGGGCCGCTCCAGGCAGCCAACGGCGGCGGTACCGTCAGCTCGCTCAAACCGACCAGCTTGTCACTCAACTCGGCACATGCTTTGCAGAAAGCCACTTCGGGCCGCTCGGCACTATACGAAAGCAGCATCAGCAGCTTAATCGCGTCACCCGTCGCACCACAGCCGAAACAGCGATAGCCATCCTGCCGGACCGACAGCGAAGCACGCCGATCGACATGCACAAAACAGTGATACATCGCATACAGCGGGCGCTCGAAGGCCGGCTCTCCCCAATAACGACGGGCCAGCTGTCGAACATCGACCAGCGCTCGAATACGATCCGTGTCATACAGCATTGACTGATCCCAGCTGAAAATAGCTGCTATTATAACAACAAGGCCAGCAGCTGCCGACCCGAGCGAAGCGCTTGCCAGCCAGCCCGCAGCTGCCAGACCGCTCCATTCGCAATCAGACAGCCCAGCGCCTGTTCAGCCAAGCGAGCCACCCGCCGCCAAGCCGCCGAGCGATGAACAGCGGCGGCTCCACCCGCTCGCTCCACCCGTTCCGGCAGCGTGCAGCGCTCACCACTACGCGCCAGCCGCACATAATTCGGCGGCTGCACCAGCACCTCCAACGAAGCTCCCTGAGCGAGCGCTTGCAGGGCCAGCCCACGATGAAAAGTCTGCCGTTCAATACGTCCATCGGCATACGACAGACGCATAGCCACCGGCTGTCCACCCAAATCGTGCTGCAAACCAGCCGGCTGCTCAATCGACAGCACTTGCAATGCCTGGCGTTCGATGACCAGCTGCGCCTCACTCACGAAAGGAACCAGCCGCGACACATGCACGCCTATCCAATCGGCTAATCTGGCGCGCGACAATTCACCGGGTGCCCGCGCTACCAGCGTATGTAGCGCCGCCGCGCGGGCCGCATGTAAAGTCAAACAAGCGCTCAGCGGCCACACCGAAACTTGCTGATCGCTCAACCGCAGCTGTACGCTGAGCAGCGCCTGCCGGGCCAGGCGTTCCCGACGCTGCGCATCCCGCTCGAGCGCTTTCTGGACCGCCGGTCGCTCAGCAATACGCCGCGCCAGCCCGTGCGGATCGCTGGCACTCGGATCCAGTTCGAGCACATCCTGTGCATCCGGCAGCAGCAGCGCCCCTTCCGACCGTCGTTCGCGCACTTGCTGTTCGGCCTGCAGCCGCTGCCGTTCTAACCATTCAGCGCGCGTTCGCCGAAAAGTATAACGGCGCGGCGGCCGTCCACTTTCATTTCCGACAAAAGGCGTCAGTTGCTCACACAGCACCACAGAAGCGGCGCATTCTGTCAAAAAACCATCCACATCGGCCAGATCTTGCTTAATCGCCCGCCGCAGCACCTGTTCAGCCAGCTCAAAACCACGCTGTTTGAAGAAAGCCAGCAGCGCGCTCAACGTGAACGAACAACTTTCCGGCAGCGGCCAGCCGCTCGGCCATACCAGCGCCAGCGCCGCCACCAGCAGCACCGCCTGCGGATGCCGTGAACCGAGCAGCAGCGAACGCCAGCCGTCCGACAGCGCCACCTGCGCCGAATGCAGCACACACTCGCTCAACCAGGCTCGCACATCGCCGGCCTGTTCAACCGCGAATTCAGACACATCCTTCGCGCCGTGCAGAGTCTGCCGCCAGCCCAGCGCGCCCAGTTCAGCCAGCAGCGCCTGTGCGGCCCGCTCACCCACCTCATCGCTATCGGTAGCGACCACCACCTGTGCACAAGCCATCAACCGCGCTCGCATATCGGCAGCCAGCTGACTCAAGCGGCCCGACGCGCTGCCCAGCGTAACCGGCACCACCCGCTGATCGCCGCTGCTGAGCAGCACCGCCACATCCAGTTCGCCTTCCACCAGCACTGCCGTACAACCCGCGCTCAAGCGTTCACCGCCATACAGACCGGCCCGGCTGCCGCCCGCCAACTGAACATATTTAGGCGCTGGCAGCCCTTGTCCGTGTTGATCGAGCAGCGGCTGCCAGCGTCCCTGCTGCCAGACCTGCTGCTGCGCATCGGGCACGCCCAATGCACTGGCCAGCGAGCCAACCACCCGCCGTACCTTGATAGCCTGTACCTGTCCATCCAGCCACCACGGAATCAACAGCCCCGGTGCCAGCCAGACCCGCCGCACCACCCCTTGTTCATCCTGTACCGAACACTCGGTCTTTCGCCAGTCCGGGTTGTAACCTAGTCCCAGCACTTCAATCGTTGCATCGTCGATCCCGCGTGCCGTATGCAGCCAATCCAATACGGCCGGCGTGTGCTGCAGCCAGGCCTGACAGCGCCGCACTTCGAGCGCGGCTGCCCGCTGCCAGGCCGCTGTACTGACCGGCGAGGGCTGACTGAGTGCGGCGGCGGGCCGCACGACCGTTGGCTGACCACTGAGCAGCTCGACCAAACGCTCCGCCTGCGCTGGAAAACTATGAATGCCTTCCAGCAGACCAATCAGCTGAAATGCGTCATACCACTGCCCATCCGTAAAATCCTTAGCCCCGCTGGCCCGTACACCAAAACTCGGTTTGCGATCCGTTTTACCCGGTCGCCGAAACAGGTGCCAGGTCGGTCCCCGCGCGATCGGCTGCTGTCCACTTAAATCGGCAAAAAGCAGCCGACAGTCCACTCGTGTTCGTAAATCATTGACATCGACCATAACATTCCCCCTATTTCAGGAGGAGGAGCGGGATTGCGCTAAAAGCGTATTTATGGTATACTATCCTTAGTCGAACACATCATTCGACATCCTGTGGTAGGATCCATTTTTCGTGAGACTCTATTCAGAACAGAGTTGCAATCCCGCCGCTCCCCAAGAGCGGCGTCTTCTTTTTCCACCTTCATCGTAACGACTTTTTTCAACAATTGCAAGGGCAAACAAACGACATCTCGGCTATACTTCTGGCAGAAGCACAGGATACGCACATGCCAATCCAGAAAACACTGACCGATTTGACGATTCTGCTCATCGACGACGAGGTATACAACCGCGACGTGATTCAAATGACGCTTCAGCTGCACGGTGCCCGCTGTCGCGAAGCCGCCTCAGCCGTACAGGCTCTGCAGCTGCTCGATCGGCACACCGACTTCAACGTGATCCTGAGCGATCTCTCAATGCCGATCATCGACGGCTGGGAACTCTACCATCAACTGCGCAGTCGGCCGGACAGCGCCGATCTACCCATTATTGCACTGACCGCGTATGCCATGGCCGGCGATCGGGCCAAAGTGCTGAACGCCGGTTTTTCAGGGTACATCCCTAAACCGATTGACGTGCTCAGCTTCAACCTGCGCATTGAAGAGCAGCTGCCGCTGCATCGCATTCGGTTGGCCTGTTCAGACGATCGACCAGCACTGCGCAGTATACTCAGACGCCACGGCGCTCAACTGGTGCCCGCCGATGCACAACCCGATCTGCTGCTGAACGAACAATTCCTGGGAACGGCCGACGAACCAACCGCTGAACTGATCCAGCGCATAAAAGATCATGTGAGCCAGCATGCGTTACCTGATCGGGTTTAGCCTGCTGTGTCTGCTGCTGACCAGCTTACAGCCTGCCCCCGTCCTGCTGAATGGTCAGATCGGTCACAATCAGTTGTTCGGCCAGCATCTGAACTGCCAGACCAGCGGCAGTCCGCTCGTTCAATTCCGACAAAACCTGTTCAGCGCGGGCAGCAGCTGGATCGATTACCGGCCGCAGCAAGCACTGCGCCTGGGCAGTGTAGTAGCAGCCTTAGGCCCACCACAGCGTGTGCGACACGATCCACCGCCGCCCGGTCAATCGAGCGGCAGCACCTGGCTGGCCTGGGATACCTTCAACGTAGTCGTCTTCGGTGACACACCCAGCAGCCCGGTCTTTGCCTTGATCCTGAGCTGTCAGCGCATCAGCGGGCAGCCCTGGCACGGTTTTTTCTACCGACCTTGATCAACGGCCACCCTCGGTCAGCTGAACCGTCAGCGGCTTGAACTGAAACCCATGCCCATCGAAGGTACTGCCCAATCGGTGCAGCGCATCGATCGCATAAGACGCCCGAAAAGTCTGCCGATCGGGCGTCTGGCTGATCACCCCGTATTTCAGACTGATAGCCACTGTCTGATCGAACAGATCAGCATCCATCACGCCAATTCCCAAAGACGTTGGCCAGATCAATTCATTAATTTTATTCATCATCCACAACTGATGACCCGCCAACGACAGCTGCCCACCACGTTTGATGACCATCTGCACACAGTCGGTCGCATGATCGCGGCAGTACGCCCAGCCCTGAAAGGTCCCCATCAGAAAGCGCCGCGTCAGTTCCGCATGATCAGCAGCCGTCAGCCAATCGGCTGCCGCAAATAGACCATCCTGCAGCATCGCCGTATCTTCCTTGTTGAAATCGATCACATTCAGATCGTTTTCAGTGAACAGCTGCCCTGTCTGCGGGTTGCGCGTTTCCAGCAGCTGCGCATATTCATTGTAAATCATAGCCGCCGCCGCATCGACCTGCCCGTTCAGCAGCAAACTCATATCGAACGGCTGCTGAACGATATGTAAATCGTCCGCGTTTTCCGGATCCATTTTATACTTGACCAATGCTGCATACAGCTCGAACGCGTTACCGGTACTCCAGGCACCCACCCGCTTGTTTTTCAAATCGGCAACGGTCTTGATACCGCTCTGCTTGAAAGCGATCTCGCGAGTGCCGCTGCGCGTGAAAATCTGCGCGATATTCACCAGGTTAAGCCCTGACTCGCGGGCGGTCAGCAGACTGGGTAAGAAATCGATACCGAACTCAGCCTGCGCATGACTGACCACCTGCTCCGGCACTGTACTCGGACCACCCGGCAAAAGCGTCACATCCAGCCCCTGCGCAGCATAATAACCCTGATCGAGAGCCGCATAATAGCCAGCAAACTGCGCTTGATCGACCCACTTCAGCTGCACTCGCAGCGGCGTTCCAGCGGCCGCTTTGAAAGGCAGCAGCCCGAACAACACGAACAACAGCATAAAACGTTTGAACATGCACTACTCTCCCTGTTAACATTAGCACACAGACTATACCCACAAAACTGGCAAACGAAGCAAATATCGGTAAAATCGCTGCTTTCAGCGATAAACTGTTGAACTAACAGGAGAATTTCATATGCTCATCCCCGCTACCAATCGCAAAACACACTTACCTGCCCCAGCATATGCCTGGGCCATTATCTGCATTCCATTAAACTGCATGAAAAAGGGTTGGCCAGGTTCATCGGAAAACCCGTCAGCTTTTATTATTTTGCCCAACAGGCGGCCAGCGCTATCGAAGGCCAGCCAGTTTGGGCATACCGCTAAATTTCCCCCTAAAAGCGCTCAGCATACACACTAATGTCGATTGCTCGTGAATTCAGATGCATGACCCAGCAGAAAGTCCAAAACATGTCCGCACTGATTAATCAGAACGGACACAGTGGATGCTCACGCGCCTGACCGAGCGCTACCAAATCAGCATTTCAAACCATAACGTGCAGCCAATCGGCAGTCTGACGCTGACGCCAAACCAATCCATTCGGGCGCATATCACGCCGCGCTGAGCAGTTCACTCTTTCGCGAAAGTCAGAAACTCGCTCAGTTTATCAGGATTGCTTTCAAAAACACCGCGCTTGACAATCGAAGTCATCGTGCCTTCGGTCTTAATACCACGCATCACCATACACGTATGCACGCCGCGACACAAAACGACCACATCGGGTGAGCCAACCAGCTGCTGCACCCGATCGGCAACCAAATCGGTAATCCGTTCCTGAACCTGTAAATGATGCGCTACATCGTGCGCGATCCGAGCAAATTTAGATAGACCCACCACCCGCTCGTGCACGATGTAACCAATCGACACATCGCACCAGAAAGGCAGCAGATGATGTTCGCAAATCGAGTAAACACGCATCGCCGAAACCGTCACCAACTGGCCGCTGCTGAACGACTCGAACGTCGTATCGACTACGCCCGGCTCGAACATCACAAACTCTTTCCACCAATCAGCCCAACGCCGTGGCGTATCGCGCAGACCTTCCCGATCGGGATCTTCACCCAGCGCCTCCAGCAGCTCGCGACCAAGCCGTAAAACACGTTCGTAATCAACTTTTTTCTCAACCACGATATTCAGCCCATATTTTCGGGGTTTCCTGAACGCGCACCGAGTATACGGCCGTCGGCCACAAGGCTTTAGCACGCTCATACAGCCATTTCGCCAGACATTCCGAAGAAGTGAAACCCGGCAGCACATCATTCAGATGCCGATGATCGAGTTCTTCGCTCACGATCTGCTCGAATGGCTTCAAATTCGCCAGATCAAAAACAAAGCCAAAAGCGTCTAGCACGTCCGCCTGCATCGTCAGTTCAGCGATATAATTATGACCATGCAGACGGGCACAGGCATACGAAACAGGCAGCTGTGACTGCTCATGACTGGCTGAAAAAGGATACTGTTTACTGACTAGATACATACTGAATTTCCTATAGTGACTCGCCCACAGTATAGCACGATATACAATCTGGAATAAAAGGACAGCCTCCATGACGCTTTCAAATCACACTTTTCGAACCACCCTATGTTTACTAACCAGCTTATTGCAAGGCACTTGGACACCCCATCTGACGACCCTCGCCAAAACGACCATCGGCCAAGCCAAAAGCAGCGTGGTTGCCAGTTACGACTCGAAACGAAAAGTCGTATATGCCGTAAACTTCGGCGACGACAGCCTATACGTACTGGATCCGGCTTCAGGCAGTTCGCTGCATACACCCATCAAGGTCGGGCACTGGCCAACCGCCATCAGCGTCAATCCGAACACAGGTTTGGTATACACCGCAAACCTTTCAGGCGGCACCGTTTCGGTCATCGATGGCAACGACCTGAACGCACCGCCAAAAACGATCCATATCGGACAAGCGCCCGGCCTGATCGCCGTCCAAATCGCAAACAATACAATCTATGTCGTCGATCACATTCAGAGAGTAGCTCGTCTCATTGACGGCGACACGAATACGATCCTACCTCAAACTTTCCCTATTGGCCGTTACCCAACCGCACTGGTAGTAGACCAGCTCCGCCAACGCGCCTACGTCGCCAGCGGTGACGACAACCAGGTCACCTGGATTGATAGTCAGGGAGGCGGCCGCTTAACCGTTGGCGCTAATCCGCGCAGCCTGGCCATCGATGCCGATCATTTATACGTTGCACCAAACGACAAAGACTACGTTTCAAGCTATGATATCCGATCGGCCATACCGAGCCTGAGCATGACGTTCAAAGTCGGTTTGCATCCCAACGCACTGGCAGTAGACCAGATGACTGATCAACTCTGGATCACCAGTGACTTTGACGCGAGTGTACGTCTGACCAACCGCCAGGGTCAGGTATCCAGCCCCTGGAACAGCTTTTCAGCATCCCTGAGCGGACCCGTCATCGACTCAATCGGGCAGCCGCTGATCATGCCACAGCAAACCTGGTTGTTATCAACAGCCGGGAACGACCTGCTGATTGTCACAACAAGCACTCCCTGAACAACCGCCGCGCGGATTATACAAGACGCAAATTATTCGATATAATCGGATTATTAAGCCTTCAACAGGAACAGGAAAACTCATGCAAACACGGCGTTCAGCCCAAACTCTGCTCTTAATCATGGTCGGCAGCGTTCTAATCTTGCTGGCCACTTTCCTCATCAGCTACAACGCTTTTCAGTCGTACAGCCTGCTGCGCAGCGCAGCCCTTCAGAACGCCAGTCAATTGGCACGCAGCAAGGCACAAGGCATCGAGACCCGACTGGAAGCGATCGGCGGCGATCTGATTTTCATTTTGCAGAGCACCGCCTTTCAAACTTATGCGGCCAGCGCCGATGCCAAAGCCATGCGAGTTTTTCTCAGTAATTACTTGTCCAATCATGCTATCCAATACAGCGGCGGCTGTCTGTTAGATGCCAATGGACAAGAACAATTGTGCATCGACAATAAAGATGGCAGCAACCAGTTGACGCCAGCCAGTCAACTGCTCAATCAAGCTGACCAGGACTATTTCAAGAACGCCATCACTTCAGCCGACATCAGCGCCAGCAGTCCCTTTTATCTGTCCACGGTTCGACCAGCCGACAGACCGTTCCTATACGCCGTACTGCCCGTCAAGAATCAAACCACCAACACGATCGTCGGCGTGCTGGCCCTCAAGAGCTTGCTATCCGACATCACGGCTGACCTGCCGGTCACCGGCTACACACCCTTACTACTCAGCAAAGGCCGCTCTCTGAACGAGAGCAACAAGAACCTGAACAGCCTGCTCGCACAATCCATCCAGGATGCACCAGACAGCGGCAATCTGATCACCGCCAATGACCTGTTCACCTATGCCAGCGTACGGCCCGCTAAGCAAGCCGCCATCGACTGGACACTGGTTTATGATCAGAACACTGGTTTTCTAACCGATCAACTGATACCGCTCATTCAAAATAGCCTGCTCATCAGCCTAATCGCCATCATCGTAACCGGGCTAACAGCCGCCTATCTGTCCGGTCGCTTAACTCAACCACTGAACGAACTGGCCAGCACAGCCCTGCGCATCAGCAGCGGCGATTGGGACCTGCCGATCAGTCAGTCAACCGGCTTGGTCAGCCGCGAAATCGACGAGTTAACCAAAGCCACCGAACGTATGCGGCAGGGGCTGACCACCAACATTCGCAATTTACGCCGAGTTGCCGAAGACACCGCACACTTAGCCGCTTCACCCGATCAATCGAGCATTGCACGCGATCTGGTACGAGCCGTCGCACGTCTGACCGACACCCACAGCGTGCGCCTGTTAGCCCGCCTGAAAGACCAACCGGTGCTGCTCAGCAGCGTTCCCGACAATCTGACAGACAGCTTACCGGACAACAGTCGACTGACCAATCAGCCCTTCACCGAGACACTTGCCAATACGACCACCCGTACCCTACTGCCACTCGGCCAAGACACCGGCTGGCTAGAAATAGTGACCACTCAACCACTGAACGAGGATCTGCGCAATAACATCAGTTTATTATGCAACCAAGCTCAATTAAGTTTTCAGAAAATCAGCTTGTACGCCGACCTGATCACCGCACGCGACGACGCCGAAGGTGCTAACCGCGCTAAATCCGCTTTTCTAGCCACTATGTCTCACGAGCTGCGAACGCCTTTGAATGCCATCATCGGCTTTGCCGACCTGACCGTTGAACGCATTGAACAAGATGACCTGGAAGACGTTCACGACACGCTCCCACCGTTCACAAAAATTGCCCGCAGTGGTCGCCATCTGCTACAACTCATCAACGATGTTCTGGACATCTCAAAAATCGAAGCCAAGCAAGCTGAAATCAATGCCAGCACTTTCAACCCGACCGAAGCTATTCAACTGATAGTCGACAACACCACCGCGCTGCGCAAAAAAGAGGTACCCGTCAAAGTCAATATCGCTGCTGATCTGTTCACTGAAGTATTCCACGACCGCACCAAATTCGATCAAATCATCACTAATTTGCTCGGTAATGCCCTCAAATTTACTGAAAAAGGAATGATCGAAGTCAACGCCCGCCGTCGTGACGATAGCTACTGGCTGATCGAAATACGCGACAGCGGACCCGGCATTCCAGAAAATGCACAATCACTGATCTTTGAAGCATTCCGACAAGTCGACAGTTCATCACGACGCAAACATGGCGGCACTGGATTGGGACTGAGCATCAGTCGCGGCCTAGCCCAGCTGATGGGTGGCAGCATTAGCGTACACAGCATCATCGACGAAGGAAGTACTTTTACGCTCACCTTACCAGCACAATATACGGGAAACGTCCAACCATGAAACGACCATTGGCTGGCCTAAAAATTTTGCTGGTCGACGACGACGAGGCAAACATCGATCTGATGGAAGAAATACTAAGAAGCTATGGCGCATTACCCACACTAGCCGATTCAGCCAACACCGCTTTAGAAGCGCTAAAAACCTATCAACCCGATCTAATCTTGCTCGATCTATCCATGCCAGCCATTGATGGCTGGCAGCTGCATACGATGCTGCGCCGAGACCCAACACTCACTAAAACACCTATCGTGGCACTCACCGCCCATGCCATGCAAGGTGACGGCGACAAAGTAATGGCCGCCGGTTTCGATGGTTACCTAACCAAACCAGTCACTTATAAGACACTGGCGAAACTGCTGTTGAACTATATATTCCCAGAACCACCATTCATAGACCCGCCCAAAGGACTATCCTCATGATCTATATTGTCGAAGACGATCCAGCCAGCCGAGAAGTACTCAGCGGCCGTCTGAGCCTAAACCGCCTGGAACACCAAACATTCAACAGCGCCGAAGCACTACTGGCAGCTTTACCACGTGCCGACCCACCCACCTTCTTCATCGTCGATATCCGTCTACCTGGCCTGACTGGCCTGCAACTGATGGAACAATTACGCGAAGATCTGCGCTACCAAAACATTCCAGCCATCGCCGTCACCGCTCAGCACAACGACCGTTTAGTCAGCAGTGCCCTACACGCCGGCTTCAAGGAATGTCTGCCCAAACCGATTGACGGGAAATACATCGTGGCCCTCATCAAGAAATACAGCAACCCGCACTAATCGACAGCCTGGAGCCTGTTCCAAAAAAGGACGCTAGATCTAGCGTCCTTCTCACCAATCCGACCTACTCGTTTCCCGCAAATAGGCATATCCATCACAAGCCGTGGCACTATATAGTATCGTATTCGATACATGTCAATAGGGGAATAAAACTAGATCAAATTAAGCGGATTGAGTGATCCACGCTATGATTCGAATAGCCATTATGGCTATAAAATCGATATGGGACGTCAGACCGCCTATCCTCACGACAGATGTCCGTACCGATCAATCAATGCGGACATCCGAAAACGCACTTTCAAAGCGCACCTTTATCCTTTAAGGCTTTCCAAGCCGAACCATGCTGCTCATAATACGCCCAATTACGCACAAATTCATCATTAGCCGAACTGCGCACTGAAAACTGACTTCCTGGCAGTTTAATCAGCCGATCACTCAGCCAGTCCTCAACCGAATCAAGCAACCAGCACGCTTGGCCATTCGGATCGAAAGTAAACCACTCCACATCCGGCTGCAAACCACGACCACGTAAATCACATACAAATACAGTACTTTCCACCGATCCGCGATCAAGCCCTGGCAAATGTACACACTGCACAACACCGGCCTCAAAAATACTCAACACACAACCGCCCGGCAGATCATGCGCTAAGGCATCCAAAAACGGTTGGTCCATCGCCCGAATACGCGGCGGCCGCAAACAGTCTTCAGGCAGCCTCTGCACCCCGATGGGCGGCAGCAGAACCCCGGCCGCGTGTTCTGACAAACCAATGAAAGTTTCCCAAACACGCATATCCAAAACCTGCATCTGCGCCAGTACAAATGGCTGCCGCAGACAACTAAGCAGCAACCGGGGCACCGTCAATTGACTCGGATCAGCAAAAACACCCCACTCACCACCGATCAACCAAGCATCACCAGTCACTTGAAGCGCATGAATGCTCGTCCATTCACACCAGCGCCAGCCGTCCTCGCTCATACAAACACCATATTCGCATAATCAGTCATTGCTTAAATTGAGAATAACCTGTTCAATGCCTGTTCGCCAAACACTATAGTTCAAATCCCGATTTGCTGATAAAATGACCAGCAGCACCATTCGCAGAAAGCGATTAACACCGCTAAAAAGTAGGTTACACAAAATTCACAAAGGAAACAAAGACATGCCAGACAGACACATCTCCATCGGCCAGGACACGATTTTTGAAGCCGAAATCGGCGTTACCAAAACCGACAACCAGTATGCCGGCTACGTACGCTTCAAAAACGGCATTCTGAATGCCGATAAAGGCCGCCTGCCCTGGTTCACCGGCGCTGCGGACAGCCATGAAATAGCTGTCGGGCGAGCCACCCGGCACTGGAACAACTTATGTCATTTCGCCAATCTGATCGGCAACTATGCCATCAAAGCTCAGGCAGCCAGCGCTCAGCAGCGACCCGTCCCAACCGATTAGGCGGCCCTTCAGCCAGAAACGAATCAGGTTCATCAATTTGCTGTTCGCGCCATTGCTGCACTTCGAACAACACTTCATCCAGCGGCTGTCGGTTGATCAAGGTATCCAGCACACTCAGATTATGCGTATCCGATACAGGCCCAACCCGCTGCACCTGCTGCAGTGGACTACCATCCACCGCTTGCCAGGCTTTGAAGGCCAGCAGCTGACCATCCTCCGTCTGATCGAAACGATACCAGGGCGCACCCTGCGCCGCCGTAATCCAGTCCAAACCACTTTCAGCTATTGGCGGCAGCCAAGGCGGTTCATTCTCCCACCGCCGTCGTTCAAACATACGTTCACTCAGCCAATCCGTATAGGACGACGAGACTACCGACTGATCGGCCATTTCCTCGAGCAGACTATCGATCTGCGGCAGATGACACTCGGGATACGCAGCCGCTTGCGTCAATACATCACTCAAATACTGAGGTACCACCTGATTAAGGTCATCGAACGCACGCCGATCGGCCCGTGGCAAGCGCTCCCAAGCCTCAACCGCCAGCGCCTGATCAGAGGTCAGGTAAGGCTGTACACTGCTGAGCGTGAACTGCTCGGCCGCTGCCCATTCAATGAGCAGCTGGTTCACACCTAAGAGCTGCAGCACATCGGACGTAGGCTCACGATACTCATATAAATCGGGGTGATCAGAGACAAAATCAGCCAACCGTTCGGCACTACGACTATCTGGTGTTGACAATTCAGTTTGAGCGTCGATAATCTCATAGATCGATGCTCTGGGATAATATTCAAGACACTCGCCCACATCATTCAGAAAAGCAAAAGCTTCATACTGTACAACGTACATCTCAGAAGACATAAACAGCAGCATAGCTGGCTGCTCTATACATTTACGAACAGCCAGTTTTTCAACGGTGTCCAGCAGCTCATAAGCAGTATTCAAAGTCGCGCCAACGTACGTCAAATCATCTAAGTAAGCACGTTCCTGGTCAGTCACAAGTTCATCTGGCCCGACAGGCTCCCAGTAATTCGTCAGGCTATTGATGACCAAACCAGATAACTCCGGCTCGCGCCGGAATTCAGGCCGCAGCTGCCGACTGCCAGGCATCTCAGCATTACCCGCCATTGAAACATGCCACAGCTCACGTGCGTCACCGTCCAGTTTGACCAATTCTCGGAAACCATTCGGACCCAGCACATACTCAGGTGTAACATACTGTTCGAGATCATCGAACGCCTGCACATTCTGTAGAAAAACTTGTTGAATAAAGTAACCGGCATTATGCGTCGCCGCTCGTTCATCTATATTTTCCGAGTAGAAAACATTCGGCAGCTGCTCGCGCTGCCGGTACGCATCCGCATACAACTGGTCACGCGCCATATCCCCTAAACGAGCTTGTTCCGGACTGCTCGAATCAGAAGCGGCGGCATGGCCCAGTTCATGCGCAATCGTGAAAAACTGAGCATGTTCACGGGTGACTGAGACAGGTTCAATATTGAAAAGACGGGCAATCATCGCTCGGTCATACTCCCGCTCGCCTTTCTCGAAAGCCGGATCCTCGATCAGGCTAAGCGCTTCTGAATCGGCATTCAAACGAACAACATGCGTGTTAAAATCATAGTCATTGACATCCAGTGCCAAGGCAACGAGCGGCCGCCGAGCATTTTTGGGATAAACATGTTCGAGCAGATACTCGGCAGTCGCCAGCGCTTCCATACATCACCCGATCAGTCAATATAGCCGCAATAATAGCACACTTAACAGCACAATAACCGCTTTTAGTTTTTAGCTGACAAAAAACAGCTATCAGCGTAAACTGAAGCAGCTTTCAGCATTGCCAACGGATTGTATAATCTATAAACTATTCAAAAAGGGGGAAACAGACAATGATCACAGTACCCACTAACGCTTTCCAGGATTTCGACTGGTAAACGCTTTATGCCAAGACAATCACTGATTGAGTTAGCCAACCACATATTCGAATCCGTCTATCCAGACGAATACGCACAGCCCCAGGTACACGACCTGAACCATAGACAAGGGCGCTTGCTACAACGTAAGAGATAACATTGCCGAACCAACCCACCGACCCTTTCCAGATTTAGAATGGTGATTCACAATTAATCATGACAAAACAACCAATTCTTGATCTGACGTGCCATATTCTTGACACCGTCTATCCAGACGAATACGAGCAGCCACAAATACGCGATTTTGACGATCCAAGCAATTCAGCTGAAATATTGGGCGATGCCAAAATCGCTAACGGCTGTTACGACGTAAAAACCCATACAATTTATCTGCATAACGATTCAATCGACCTTCAAGCAGCTAAAAAGCCGCTCATCAATTACCCCACGGACCCAAATAACACCCTATCCAGAGGCGAGCAGCATTACCAACTGAGCATGATAGCTGATTTCTACAACATCGAACCGGAGCAAGTAACCCGCAGCCACAAAGATTTAATCACAGCACTCCATGAGGCTGGCCACGCCATCGGCATGAATCATCTGCTGCAATCGACAGAAGAACAACAAAACCACTATTTGAGAGCCACCCGGCCAGTCTACAGTCCTGCCACCGGTCCTACGCTGATGGATTACACAATCAACCTGGACGAACAGGTTGCCGAGCACAACGGAAAATGGCTGCTCACACAGCTGCTCAACACAGCTCCCGAATTAGTAGCCGGCTTGCCACATGGCTATACACCCGAAATACTGGCCCAATCGACTCTCACACCCATCGAAATCGAGCTCAGCGCTTACGAAATGTGGCACATTGAAAAACCACTGACTGAACTAACTCACGAGATTCCCGACAGTCGCCAGATACGCAGCGATATCCTGCAGGAAAGCCAACCAATTGCAGAGCTTCAATATCTGCTGGAAAACCCCAATCAAGTTATTGAAACGGCCTGTCAGCTGCTTAGCACCAACGAATCGGAAGCTTTCGCGCAACTATGCCAGTATGGGCTGCACGGCGTGGACCAGCCATTACACGAACATGCCGCACGGGTAGGCACCTTCCTGAACGAAACCGCACGCCAAAACATGGAACATCCACATTACCTTCTGAGCGAACTAGCCGTCGAACAGCAGTTAAACGGGTTGCTCAGCCCTGACAATGACACCCGTACCTATCTGCTAACTAATTTTCATGAGCGACACCCTACACTCACCCGCCGTGATCCCTGGCCACCGACCAGCAGTGATAGCAAAAAACCCTGGCTAGCCGATGGCGCTGCACCAGACGCCTGGTATCGTTTCTACTCAAGTGCCATCGACGGTCAATTATGTGTCGAACAGCGCAACCAATCGACTGATCAGACACAAGAACACTTATTGTATCGGATCGGACCCATGAGCGCTGAGAAGAACCCAGAACATCTATATCAGCTGAGCGAGCAGCAGCCACTAGCTGAGGTACTGGAAACAGCCCACGAATGGTGGAAAGAGGGTCCCAATTACGATCCGAAGATGAATTTCCCAGTCCTCGCCAATTCACTACCGGATGCACCCGACGACTCTTTTCAAGACTTAACCTGGTGACACTCCCCACGGCTAAAGCCGGAAGCTTCTGAAGCACGCATGGCCTACATGCACCTACGTTAGCTTCACAGTGGTGTCCCCACTGGTTCCAGAGCGCGTTTTAGGATATTGATAGCCGCATTGTGGTCACGCGCCAAAGAAAAACCACACTGCGGACAAGTGACCCACCAATTAGACAGGGTTAGGTCTTGGAAAATATGACCGCAGCATGAGCAAGTTTTGGAAGTATAGGATGGGTTTACAATACCTTCGCCAAAATGAGGGCAGAAAAAAGCAGGGTTTTCAGGTAAAGTGATGTCTCTCACAACGTTACCATACCAGAAAAGCCATGAGCGAGATTAT
>Ga0123336_10001468_pt1 | contig 21619 bp, 20 predicted proteins | sample SSSSmetaG_FD_96466 | JGI IMG/M metagenome (GOLD analysis project Ga0123336, IMG submission 96466) | Glacier valley bacterial and archeal communities from Borup Fiord, Nunavut, Canada, to study Microbial Dark Matter (Phase II) - ​SSSS metaG | ecosystem: Environmental > Aquatic > Freshwater > Ice... | reverse complement strand
GGGGCGGTGCGGGCTACCGTCACGGCGGCCACGGCCACCCAACTCACGGTGCGGGTACCGGTGGGGGCGGCCTCCATCGCGCCGGTCACGGTCACGGACCTGGTGAGCCGGCAGCTGGGCTCGTCGCTGGCTTCGGCCACGCCGTTTTTCACGCTGCGCTTTGCCGGGCCGGGGCTGAATGCAGCCTCGTACCAGGCCACCACCTACCCCGTGGCCACGGCGACGCAGATTGGTGGTTTGACGCGCAACATCGTGGCAGCGGACTTCAACGCCGATAATTACCCCGACTTTGCCATCGTGGCCGATGGGCAGCTCAACCTGCTCTTTGGCGACGGCCTGGGCGGCTACGGGCCGCCTTTGCAACTGGCGGCCGGCACCAGCCCCCAAAACGTGCAGGCCGCCGACGTGGATGCCAACGGCGCGCCCGACCTGCTGGTGAGCGCTACCTCGGGCCTGTTTTTGCTGCGCAGCCTGGGCGGCGGCAACGGCTTTGCCAGCGCCACGCTTATCGCCCTGAACGGCCAGCTCATTGACGGCCCCATCGATGTGCAGGACCTGAACGCCGATGGGCGGCCCGACCTGCTGACCGTCACCGCGGCCCCTGGTACGCAGCAAGGGGGAACCGTGCAACTGGTGGAGCTGCGCAACAACGGCACCGGCTTCGACCCGCCCACCGTGCTGCTGACCGAGCGCCGGCTGGGCCGAGCCGTAGCTGATTTTAACCAGGACGGGAAGCTGGATATTTTGCTGTTCGGCCCCGACCAGTTTGCGTCGCAGCTCCCGTATAAGCTGCTGCTGCTGACCCGCAACGCCGCCAACACCGGCTACGATGCCCCGGTAGTCAGCCCGCTCAACGCCTTTACCATTGGCGAGTCGGTGGTGGCGGACTTCAACGCCGACGGACGGCCCGACGTGGCGGTGGGTACGTCGGGCAGCAGCAGCGGCCGGGCTCCGGTGGTGGTGCAGCGCACGGCGACGGGCTTTGTTTTGCAGGGGCCGTTTCCGGCGTTTTCGTCCACTGGCCAGCTGCAGCTCGTGGCCGATGCTGACGGCGACGGCCTGCCCGACCTGGTGGGCAGCCTCTCCAACTTCACCGCCGGGGGGTTCGGCGTGCTGCCCGGGCTGGTGGGGGGAGGCCTCGGGCAACCCGTGAGCTACAACCTGGCGGGCACCAACTTCGTGGCCGGCGACTTCGACCTCGACGGCCGCACCGACCTGGCCGCCTACGACCTCACCACCGGCAACCTCATCGTGTACCGCTACACCGGCCTGAGCCCGAACGTCAACAACCCGCCCACCCTCAACGCCCTGGCCGACCTGACCCTCGACGAGGACGCGCCCCAGCAAACGGTGGCCCTGACGGGCATCGGCAACGGCGGCGAACCGGGGCAGGCCGTCACCATCACGGCCAGCAGCGACAATCCCGCCTTGGTGCCCAACCCGACCATCGCCTACTTCAGCCCCACCAGCACCGGCACCCTGCGCCTGCAGCCGGCCCCCGACGCTTTCGGCACCTGCCTCATCACCGTCACGGCGTCGGACGGGCAGCCGCAGAACAGCACCGTCGTCCGCACGTTTCGCGTGACGGTGAACCCGGTGAACGACGCGCCCACGCTCGACGCCATTCCGGACGTGGTGGTCACAACCGTGCAAACAGGCAATTTTCTGGTGAGTGTTCCACTCTCAGGCATTACCTCGGGCGCGGCCAAATGAAGCCGATATTTTGAGTTTGAGCGCGTTGTTTTTCAGTGGAATACCTGGGCAAATTACCTCCAATGGCAGCTTTACGTATCTTTCCCCCATGACTACGGGTGTGTACCGGGCTTTCGTAAGTCCCCTGAACGGCCCCGGACTGCTTGGCACCGTCACCGCAACGGTGAACGACGGGCAAGCCACCAACAACACCGCCAGCCGCACCTTCCGCATTTTTTACAACCCCGGCGGTATTACGCCAGGGCTGCCCACCACGCCGCCCACCCTCGACGCCATTGCCGACGTGACGGCCAATCGCGCCTTGCCCGCGCAGCTGCCCGTGGCCCTGGTCGGCATCGACGACGGCGACCCCAACCAGGTGCTGCCCCTTACGGTCACGGCCGTCAGCTCCGACCCGGCTTTGGTGAGCCTGGGCCCGGTGGGCTACAACAGCCCGGCCGCCACGGGCAGCTTGTCTTACGCCATCAGCAGCACCCGCGGCGGCACGGCCACCGTGCGCGTGACGGTGAGCAACGGCCAGCCCCAGAACGGCAGCATCATCCGCTCGTTTCGGGTGACGGTGCCCGCGGCCCCGGTCGTCAGCGGCAGCCGCGGGGCCATCGGTGGCCCGGCCGTGGCGCTGTACCCGAACCCCGCGCCGGGCGGGCGCTTCACGCTGGCGGGCGTCGAGCCCGGCCCGCTCGACGTGGCGGTGCTGGACCTGAGCGGCCGGGTGCTGCTGCGGCGGCAGCTGGTGGCGGGGCCGCAGCCCCTGCTGCTGGAGCTGCCCTCCCCGGTGCCGCCGGGCGTGTACGTGGTGCGCATCCGCACGGCCGGCAGCAGCGTGGTGCGGCGGTTGGTGGTGGAGTAGCGGCGGGTAGAAGAGAGCGGTCGAGAGGTCGGGCGCCCGGTGTGCGGTGCGACCCCGCCGCCGACGCTTCGGTGGCTACCCCAGCGCCGCCACAGCCTTGTGGAGCCGCGCGGCCACTTCCGCCGTGCCCAGAATGGCCAGCGTCTCGAACAAGTCGGGGCCGGCCGCGCTGCCGGTGGCGGCCACACGCAGCAGCTGCAGCACCTGGCCGGGCTTCAGGCCCTGGGCTTCCATGGTTTGGCTGAACAACGCCTTCAGGGCCTCGGCGGAGGCGTCGGCCGCGCCGGGCAGGGCGGTGGCGTAGGCGGTTAGAGCGGCGCCGGCCTCGGGGTTCCACTTCTTGCTGACCACGGCCTGGTCGTATTCCGTGGGGGCCTGGAAGAAGTATTTGGCCTCCTGCCAGAAGTCCTGCGGGAAGCTCACCCGCTCCTTCATCACGGCCACGATTTGCTCGGCCTTGGCTTGGTCGCAGGCAATGTCGTGTTCGGCTAGGGCGCTGAGCAGGTAGGGCGCCAGCTCGGCGTTGGGCTTGGCGCGCAGGTAGTGCTCGTTGAACCACTTCACCTTGTTCTGGTCGAACTTGGCGGGCGACTTGCTCACCCGCTCGATGCTGAAGGCCTCAATCAGTTCGTCCATCGAGAAAATTTCCTGCTGGGTGCCGGGATTCCAGCCCAGAAAGGCCAGGAAGTTCACCAGCGCCTCGGGCAGGTAGCCGCTCTCGCGGTAGCCGGCGCTCACGGTGGGCTCGCCGGTTTCGCCGTCGGTGCCGTGCCACTCCAGCGGAAAGACCGGGAAGCCCAGGCGGTCGCCGTCGCGCTTGCTCAGCTTGCCGGTGCCGTCGGGCTTCAGCAGCAGGGGCAAATGGGCGAACTGCGGCATGGTGCTTTCCCAGCCCAAGTAGCGGTAGAGCAGCACGTGCAGCGGGGCCGAGGGCAGCCACTCCTCGCCCCGGATGACGTGCGAGATGTCCATCAAATGGTCGTCCACGATGTTGGCCAGGTGGTAGGTCGGCATCCCGTCCGACTTCATCAGCACCTTGTCGTCGATGGCCGAGGAGTGCACCACCACCCAACCGCGAATCAAGTCCTGGAAGCGCACTTCCTCCTTGCGGGGCACTTTCAGGCGGATGACGTATTGCGCGCCGGAGTCGAGCAGCTGCTTCACCTCGTCCTCGGGCAGGGTGAGGGAGTTGCGCATTTGGGCGCGGGTGATGGAGTTGTACTGCGGGTTGGGCACCTTGGCCGCTTGCAGGCGGGCGCGCATGGCGTCGAGCTCCTCGGGCGTGTCGAAGGCGTAGTAGGCGTGGCCGGCTTCGATGAGCTGGTCGGCGTACTGCCGGTACATGGGCTTGCGTTCGCTCTGCTTGTAGGGGCCGTGGGGGCCGCCCACGCCCTGGCCTTCGTCAATCACGATGCCGCACCAGGCCAGGGCTTCCAGGATGTAGGCTTCGGCACCGGGCACGAAGCGGTTCTGGTCGGTGTCCTCGATGCGAAGGAGCATTTTGCCGCCCAGCTTGCGCGCCAGTAGGTAGTTGTACAGCGCCGTGCGCACGCCGCCGATGTGCAGCGGCCCGGTGGGCGAGGGCGCAAAGCGCACCCGAACTTCTCTCTCGGTCATGGTCGTAAAAAAGCGCGCCCCGGGGTTCGGAGCGCGCCGCAAAGGTAAGGCTTGCCGCCTGTCATCCTCATCTGACGTATACGCATCGAAGGACCTTACCACGTCCGAACGACTAGCTTAATTACTGCCGTTCAGTCGTGATAAGGTCCTTCGCTGCGCGTACGCTAGATGAGGATGACAGGTCCGTTTGTTAGTCCTGGTTCTTGAAGCCCAGCCAAAGCACCAGCCCCAGCAACGCGATGCCGCCCCGGATGCCCCAGGCCACGGCCGGCCCCCAATTGGTTATCCACTGCAGGAAAACGTAGTGCACGTTGGGGTTGATGAGGGGCAGCGCCAACGCAATGAGCCCAATGATGAGCAAGCCGAGTCCGAGTTCTTTCATGCGGCGAGGAAGTAGATGAGTTGGGACATCGCAACGCCGCCACCGGCCGGATATTATGCCCCAACGGCGATGCAGGAAATTTCCACCTGCACGTCGCGCGGCAGCCGGGCCACTTCCACCGTTTCGCGCGCCGGGGCCGTGGTCTCATCAAAATACGCCCCGTACACTTGGTTGATGGCGGCGAAGTTGCCGAGGTCCTTCACGAAGATGCTGCACTTCACCACGTCGGCCAGCGTGAGGCCGGCGGCGCCGAGGATGGCCGTCAGGTTCTTCAGCACCTGGTGGGTCTGCGCCGTCACGTCGCCTTCCACGAGTTGCCCGCTGGCATCCAGCGGTATCTGGCCCGAAACGTACACGGTGTTGCCCGCGCGCACGGCCTGCGAGTAGGGGCCAATGGGGGCCGGCGCCTGGTCGGTAAGAATGATTTGGTGGGCCATGAGGGCAAAAGGTTAGGGTATCTTTGGCCCCAAAGTAACCACCGAAACCATGCACATATTGGTCATTGACGGCGGCCACGTCGAGGCGGAGTTCCGCGAAAAGTTCGGGCCAGGGCACGAGTATCGTTTTTTTTATTCGGACGGATACGGAATAAAAGGCTGGGACAAATTTGCCAATGGTGTGGGAGGAGATGCTTTAGCAACCGATGTTGCTTTTTGCTTCAGCAAGCCATCACATAGTCCTGATGTTTATAACCTGCTGGGTGGTTTAAATTGTCCAGTATTTTTTGAAGTGGCTTGGCATTCTGTTGCCTTGAGCAAGAGTGAATACAGCGATGGTGACTTCAAAGGAACTGTGTTCGGCTTCTGCGGCCTGCCCACGCTCCTCAACCGCCCCCTGCTTGAAGTCAGCCTCTACCACGAAGCCGACCGCGAGAAGTTGGCCGCCACCTGCGCCGTCCTCGGCACCGACTACCGCGTGGTGGCCGACCGCGTGGGCCTGGTCACGCCCCGTGTCATTTGCATGATTATCAACGAAGCCTGCTTCACCGTGCAGGAAGGCACCGCCACCATGCAGGACGTGGACCTGGGCATGAAGCTCGGCACCAACTACCCCCGCGGTCCCTTCGCCTGGGCCAACGCCATCGGCGTGGCGCGCGTGTACGCCGTGCTCGAAGCTATGTGGGACGACACCCACGACGAGCGCTACAAAGTATGCCCGCTGCTCAAGCGGCAGGCGCTGCGCGGCGAGCCGTTTAACCTATTGTCATCCTGATTTCTGTCATCCTGAGCAACGCGAAGGACCTTCTCACTGCCGAACGACTCGTTCCAGCGTGAGAAGGTCCTTCGCGTTGCTCAGGATGACAAGGCGGGTTACTCCACCGTCACCGACTTGGCCAGATTGCGGGGCTGGTCCACGTTGCAGCCGCGCAGCACGGCAATGTGGTAGGAGAGGAGCTGCAGCGGCACCACCGACACCAGGGGCATCAGCGCCTCCGAGGTGTGGGGCACCTCAATCACGAACTCGGCCATGGCCGGAATGACTTTGTCGCCCTCGCTCACGATGGCAATGATGCGCCCTTTGCGGGCCTTCACCTCCTGAATGTTGCTCACCACCTTCTCGTAGGAGCTGTCGCGGGTGGCAATCACCACCATCGGCATGTTCTCGTCAATCAGGGCAATGGGGCCGTGCTTCATCTCCGCCGCCGGGTAGCCCTCGGCGTGGATATAGCTGATTTCTTTCAACTTAAGGGCGCCTTCCAGCGCCACCGGGAAGTTGTAGCCCCGGCCCAGGTACAGGAAATTGGTGGCGTCTTTGAACTCGGCCGCAATTTCCCGGATTTGGGCGTCCAGCAGCAGCGCCCGTTCCACCTTGGCCGGAATCGTGTCCAGCTCCACCATCAGCTCGCGCAGCTTGGTGTCGGTGAGGGTGCCGCGCTTCTGGCCCATAATCAGGGCCAGCAGCGTGAGCACCGTTACCTGGGCCGTGAAGGCTTTGGTGGAAGCCACCCCGATTTCGGGGCCGGCGTGGGTGTAGGCGCCGGCGTCGGTGGCGCGGGCAATGCTGCTGCCCACCACGTTGCACACGCCGAAAATCGTGGCCCCTTTGCTCTTGGCCAGCTCAATGGCGGCCAGCGTGTCGGCCGTCTCGCCGCTCTGCGAAATGGCAATCACGATATCACGCTCCGTGATGATGGGGTTGCGGTAGCGGAACTCCGAGGCGTACTCCACCTCCACGGGGATGCGGGCAAAGTCTTCAATCAAGTACTCGGCCACCAAGCCGGCGTGCCAACTGGTGCCACAAGCCACGATAATAATGCGCTGGGCGTTCACAAATTTCTGCTCGTAGGCCCGGATGCCGCCCATGTTCAGGTGGCCCGACTCCAGCTCCAGCCGCCCGCGCATGGAGTCCATGATGGAGCGCGGCTGCTCGAAAATTTCCTTCAGCATGAAATGCTCGTAGCCGCCTTTTTCAATGCTGTCCAGCTCCATTTCCAGTTTCTGGATGTAGGGCGTCTGGCTCACGTCTTCCTTGGTGCGGATTTCCAACTGCCCGTCGCGGATGACCACGATTTCGTAGTCGTTCACGTACACCACCTCGTTGGTGTACTCGATGATGGGCGTGGCGTCGGAAGCAATGAAAAACTCCCCCTCGCCAATGCCAATCACCATCGGCGAGCCTTTGCGGGCCGCGATGAGCTGGTTGGGCGCGTCCTTGCTGAGCACCACGATGGCGTAGGCGCCCACCACCTCGTGCAGGGCCAGGCGCACCGCTTCTTCCAGCGAGCACTCGTTTTGGGTCTGAATCTCCTCAATCAGGTTCACGAACACCTCCGTGTCGGTGTCGGAATGAAACACGTGGCCCTGTTGCTCCAGGTGGGTTTTCAGGGCCGCATAGTTCTCGATGATGCCGTTGTGAATGATGGCAATTCGCTCCGAAGTAGAGAAATGGGGGTGGGCATTTTCGTCGTTGGGCTCGCCGTGGGTGGCCCAGCGGGTGTGGCCCATGCCCACGTGGGCATGGGTGTCTTTCTGGGCGATAAAGGCTTCCAACTCACTGACCTTGCCCTTCTTTTTATACACGTTCAATTCACCGTTGAGCAGGGCCACGCCGGCCGAGTCGTAGCCGCGGTATTCCAGCCGGTGCAGGCCCTTGATAATAATGGGGCAGGCCTCACGGTAGCCCAAATAAGCAACAATGCCGCACATGGCAAGAAGAATTAAGTAGTTGACAATAAACGGCCAATGCCGCGCAATTCGAAGTCGGACCTTGTTCGGCCCGCACGGCGGCAGTACGGCACCAGCGGCATTCTACAGAAACAAAAGCCGGCGCCCGGCCCCGCATCAGGAGCCGGGCGCCGGCCAGAAACTAGCGCTTGGAGTAGTACACCCGCAGCCGAATGTTGGACGCGTCCAACGCCGCTCGGTTCAGCGTGAGCGCCGACGAGTTGCGGATGTTCGGTACGAGTACCAGCGAGGCTGGGTTGTCGCCGAGCTGGTTGTTAAGGTAAGCTTGCAGGTAGCTGGTAATAAGCAGGCTGTAGTAAGGCTGGGCAGTGGCAAGGTCCGTTATGCTGCCCACCGCGGGCGCCTGCACGCCCAGTTGGGACCGGCCATCGGCCTGCGCCACCCGGTCATACGACTGGTAGTTCACCACCCGCTGGAGCACGTTGTTGTTCGCGTCTACTTCCACGGCGTAGAGCTGCGCCGGGTTGGCCAGCAGGGCGTTGGAGAACGGCTTCACGGGAACGCGCAACTCGGCGCGGTTCACCGTCAGCCCCGGGGTCTTAATCAAATCATCCAAGCCCTGAAAAGTAACGCGGGTGCCCAGGCCCACGCCCTCCTGTAGGTAGCTGGTGCCGCCGAGTAGGGCGGGCGGCACTGCGCCTGCGCCCGCGGCCAGCGGCGCCAAGGCCGGTGGCAAGGTGCTCAAAATTTGGGTGAAATAGCGGGGGTCGCTGGGGTTGGCCCCGCCGCTTGTCCGGTTCGAAGAGCCAAAGGCGACCGAGTACGAGCGGCGCAGCGTGTCGGTGCCGATGGCGTGGAAATACACCACCATGCGCGTCTCGCGGCCCTGGCCGAAACTCACGACGCTGCTGGTGTGCCCGGGGCTGGCCGTCACCGCCAGGCCTTTGAGCGCGGCGTCGAGCTGGGGCTGCCCGAAGCTGGGCTGCGACAGCCGGTTGAAAAAATCGTCGGCAAACGCCGAGGGCACGCCCGCAATGGCGGGGTAGCCGGCGTGCCTGGGGGTGGGCGCCACGGCCGGAAAGGCGCGGCGCTGCACCAGCAGGCGCACCGTCTGGTCGGGCACGGTGGTGGTGTATGCCGGGGTATTAGCAGTCGTGTTGGCCGGCACGGTCACTACCTGGGTGCGGTCGAGCCGGCTGGTCAGGTTTTGGCCAATGGGGGCCCCCAGGGGCACCGACGAGCCGCCGTCGTACACTTGCCGCTCGTCGAGCGGGTCGAGCAGTTTGAACACATCGAAGCGGGCCGGCGTGGTGGCGCTGCCGTACACCTTGTCGAAGCCCATCACCACCACCACCGAGTCGAGCCGCAAGGTCCGGGGCGCTAATCTCGAGGGCAGGGAGTCGGTGTAGGGGCTGGCCAGCAGGTTGAAGTAGGCCTTGGCTTCGGTGGTGCCGGCCACGTTGTCGTTCAGGCGGCCCACCAAGAAGTGGTCGGTCTTTAGGGTTTGGACCGGAACGATGCGCACCGTGGCCACGTCCACGGCCAGGTCCTTGTATTCGGTGTTGATGGCCGCCGTGTCGGGCAGGTCCACGTTCAGGTCGGTGCCTTTGTCGCAACCGGCCAGGGCCAGGGCGGTCAGGGCCAGCAGGGGAGCACAGCGGCTAGTTAGCCAATTCATTATAGAGCGCTAGGTAGGATGAGTGCAGGTTTTCGTCGGTGGCCACCTGGCTGAGCTTGTTGTGCAGGGCGTATTCGTGGAACATGCCGTTCATGTTGTCGCTGAAGTCCTCGTCGGAGCGCACCACGGTGTCGGCATATTCCATGCCCATCTTGATGAAGCCGCTGAAGTCCGCCGTTTTCAGCGAGTTCATCATCTCGTCGTCGATGTCCAGCATCTTGGCTTTTTCCAGGATGTTGCCTTCAAATTTGTCTTCGAACTCGTTGTTGTAAATGGAGAACACCGACTTGGCGTCCTTGAACACCGGGTCTTTTTTGTAAGTCGTTTTCAGGTAGAGGGGAATCAGGCCGGTCATCCAGTCGGAGCAGTGCACGATGTTGGGCGACCAGCCCAGTTTCTTCACCGTCTCCAGCACGCCCTTGCAGAAGAAGATGGCGCGCTCGTCGTTGTCGGCGTAGAACTTGTCGTTTTTGTCGACCAAGGCCGACTTGCGGTGGAAATAATCTTCGTTGTCAATGAAATAAACCTGCAGCTTGGCCGTCGGGATGGACGCTACCTTGATGACCAAGGGCTTTTCGTCGTCGCCCACGGCAATGTTGATGCCGGAGAGGCGCACCACCTCGTGCAGCCGGTTCTTGCGCTCGTTGATAATGCCAAAACGCGGCACGAAAATGCGAATCTCGCACCCCATCTCCTGCATGCTGGCGGGGAGCCGACGCAGCATTTCAGCCACCTTCGTGGTCTGCAGAAACGGGTCAATTTCGGTGGCCGCGTAGAGGATTCGTAGCTTCGACATAGGGAATTATTGAAGAGAATGGAACAAGGCCATGCTATGGGTGCACAAAATTAAACAATTTTGAGCGGAAAATCAATAAAACCTACTTCGGGGGCCGTTCCAATTGCCTTCCTCTTCTATGCAGATACTGACGACCGCCGCCGGGTTGCAAGCCTACACCGAACACGCCCGCCGCGCCGGCCACCGCGTGGGCCTGGTGCCCACCATGGGCGCCCTGCACGCCGGCCACCTGGAGCTGGTGCGCGCCGCCGGGCAGGAATGCAACGAGGTGATTGCCACGATATTCGTGAACCCTACCCAGTTCAACAACGCCGAGGACTTTCGGCTCTACCCGCGGGTGCCCGAGGCCGACGCGGCCCTGCTGGCCCCGGCCGGCTGCACGGCTCTGTTCGCGCCGTCGGTGGAAGAAATGTACCCCCGGCCCGCGGTGCTGCGGTTCGATTTCGGGGCCCTGGAGCGGGTGATGGAGGGCGCCCACCGGCCGGGGCACTTCAACGGGGTGGCCACCGTGGTGAGCAAATTGTTTCACCTGGCCCGCCCGCACCGGGCCTACTTCGGGCAAAAGGACTGGCAGCAGGTGGCCGTGGTGCGCCAGCTGGTGGCCGATTTGTCGTTCGACCTGGAAATCATCGCCTGCCCCACCATCCGCGAAGCCGACGGGCTGGCCATGTCCTCGCGCAACCGCCGGCTGGGCCCCGCCGCCCGCGCCGCCGCGCCGCTGCTGCACCGGGTGCTGGCCGCCGCCGCCGCCCGGGTGCGCCAGGGCGCGCCGCCCGCGCAGGTGCAGGCCGAAGCCGAGGCCGCCCTAGCCCGCGAGCCGCTGCTCACGCCCGAGTACGTGGCCGTGGCCGACGCCCAGACCCTGCAGCCGCTGGCCGCCTACGCCCCCGGCCGCGCCGTGGTGCTGTGCCTGGCGGCCCACCTGGGCGGCGTGCGCCTGATTGACAACGTGCTGGTGGAGCCGTGAGCGGCGGCCCCGCGCCCGGCTACCTTTGCGGCTGCCTCGTTCTATCCAGCCCCGTTCCTTGCTTTGAAGTCTTTTTTCACCATTCTTAAGTACGCGCTGCTGCTGAGCATTTCGGGCGCGCTGATGTGGTACGCGGTGCGGGGGCAGGACCTGTCGCGCATCGGCCACTACATCGCCACGGCCAACTATTTCTGGCTGGCCCTGACGCTGACGCTGTCGGCGCTGGGCTACCTGAGCCGCGCCTACCGCTGGCAGATGCAGCTCAACGCTTCGCAAACCCCGGCCCCGTACTGGCCCGTGTACCACGCCATGATGGTGGGCTACCTGGCCAACCTGGTGCTGCCGCGCATGGGCGAGGTCATCCGCTGCTCGGTGCTGCGGCGCACGAGCGGCGTGCCAGTGCAGGTGGCCCTGGGTACGGTGGTGACCGAGCGGGTGATTGACGTGCTGGTGCTGCTGGGCCTGCTGAGCGCGGTGCTGCTGCTGGATTTCAACACGTTCTGGAACTTCGTGACCGTGCAGGTGCTGGGCGGCCGCTACGAGGCGCTGGCCCGCAACCGCACGCCCCTGCTCGTGGCGGCCGTCATCGGCGGGGTGCTGCTGCTCACGGTGGGCTACGCGCTGTTCCGCAACCTGGAGCGGCTGCGGCAGAATGCATTTTTCAATCGGGCCATCCTCTTCGTGAAGGGCCTGCTGGCGGGCGTGTTCAGCGTGCTAAAGTTGGAAAACAAGGGCCTTTTTCTGCTGCACACCGTGTTTACGTGGACGGTGTACTACCTCATGGATTACCTGGCGTTCCGCTGCTTCCCCGAAACCTACAGCCTGGACACCAAGGCCGGCCTGGCCGTGCTCACCTTCGGGGCGTTTGGCATGGCGGCGCCGGTGGCGGGGGGCATCGGGCCGTTTCACGTGCTGGTGCAGGGCATTTTGCTGGTGTACGGGGTGAGCAAGGAGGCCGGCATTGCCTACGCGCTGGTAGTGCACGGCGCCCAAACGCTACTGGTGGTGCTCATGGGCGGCATCAGCTTCGTGGCCGTGGCCGCCGCCGACAAAGGCAGCGTGCTCACCGAAGCCGAAGCCCTGGCCGACGAGCCGCTGACCAGCGAGTAAGGGGGTGAAGTGGTGAAATAGTGAAATAGTGAAATGGTGAGGTGGTGAGTTTGACGTTCTGTCTGCGCCATTTGCGCCAACTGCGCGGACAGAACGTCAAACTCACCACCTCACCATTTCACCACCTCACCACTTCACCATTTCACTACTTCACCCATGTGGACGCAGGATAAAATCATGACCCGGGCGCAGCTGCCGGCCGCGCTGGCGGCGTGGCGCGCCGCCGGCCGCCGCATCGTGTTCACCAACGGCTGCTTCGACTTGCTGCACCTGGGCCACGTCGACTACCTGGAGCGGGCCCGGCATTTGGGGGGCGCGCTGGTGGTGGGGCTCAACACCGACGCTTCGGTGGGCGGCCTCAAGCCCGGCCGGCCCATTCAGGACGAGCAGGCGCGGGCCCGCATCCTGGCCGCGCTGGCTTTCGTCGATGCCGTGGTTTTGTTCGGCGAGCCCACGCCGCTGGCGCTGATTGAGCTGGTGCAGCCCGATGTCTTGGTGAAGGGCGACGACTACGCCCTCGACGGAATTGTGGGGCACGAATTGGTGTTGCAGCGGGGTGGCGCCGTGCGCACCGTGCCGCTGGTGCCGGGCTACAGCACGTCGCGCATCATCGAAAAAATTATGCGGTACGAGGCCTGAGCGCTGCCCGGCCACCCGGCGGGCGCACGGTTTCAGTTTTTAACTCTTAATTCCTAATTCCCCATGTACTTCCTTGTCATCCTGCTCATGCTGGCCAGCATGGGCATTCAGTGGAAACTCCGCAGCAAGTTCAAAAAATACGCCCAGGTGGGCCTGCGGGCCGGGCTGAGCGGCGCCGAAATCGCCACCAAGATGCTGCACGACCACGGCATCTACGACGTGCGCATCATCAGCACCGCGGGCCGGCTCACCGACCACTACAACCCCACCGACAAAACCGTGAACCTGAGCGAAGGCGTGTACGCCGAGCGCAGCGCCGCCGCCGCCGCCATTGCCGCCCACGAGTGCGGGCACGCCGTGCAGCACGCCACGGCGTATTCCATGCTGCAGTTCCGCTCGGCCATGGTGCCGGCGCTGGGCGCCGTGTCGCGCTGGATACCGTGGGTGCTGATAGCGGGCATTTTCCTCATCAACCGGACCTGGATTCCGCTGGAGGTGGGCGTGGCCTTGCTGGCGCTCACCACGCTTTTCTCGTTCGTGACGCTGCCCGTCGAGTTCGACGCCTCGCGCCGGGCCCTGGCCTGGATGGACCAGCGCGGCGTGGTGACCACCGAGGAGCACGCCATGGCCAAGGACGCGCTGTGGTGGGCGGCCATGACCTACGTGGTGGCGGCCCTCAGCTCCCTGGCCACGCTGCTGTATTACGCCAGCATTTTCCTGCGCCGCCGGTAGTTCCGGGAGTGGCCTTGGCGTGCGCCGCCGTCCTGCTTGGCAGGGCGGCGGCGCTTTTTTGTGCCCGGCCGCCGAGCGCCGGCGGCGTCCCGGGAAGAACAAGAATCAAACAGAATACAAGCATTTGACATTGTAATTACTAATAATTAAATTATAAATACTATTTTGCTTCGTCCTTTCCAACCATCGGGAGGCAGCAACTGGGTTTTCCCAGTTGGTTGCGTCGTCCGGTGGGTTCCGCTTACTTTTTTCTGCCCCGTACAATGCCTACGTCTACCCCGACGGCTTTGGTCGCCGCCGCGCCTACCTTGCTGCGCCAGGGACTGGTGGCCGTGCTCTGCGAGCGGTGGCCCGCGCTGCACCTCACCCTCACCGCCGATGCCACCCAGGTGGCCGCGCTGGTGGCGCACTACGCCTTCGGGCTGGTGGTGCTGGACGGGGCCCTGCCGGGCCGCGGCCTGCCCGCCCTGCTGGCCCAGGTGCACCGGGCCCGGCCCACGCAGCGGTTTCTGCTGCTCACCGACCAGCCCGTGCCCGGGGCGGCCCCGGCTTCGCTGGCCGGGCCCGGCACCCGCCTGCACCTGCCCCGGCACGTGCCGCCGCCCGCGCTGGCCGCCGCCCTCGCGCCTTGGCTCGACTTCAATGTGCTGGCGCCGGCGCTGCCCCGGGCCGGCCTGGGCTACGTGTTGGCCGGGGCCTTCAGCCCCCGCGAGCTGGAGGTGCTGGGCCTGATGGTGGCCGACTTTTGCAACGAGGAAATTGCCGACAAGCTGTGCCTGAGCGTGCGCACCGTGGAAAGCCACCGCCGCACCCTGCTGCGCAAGGCCGGCACCCGCACCCTGGTGGGCCTGGCCGCCCGCGCCGTGCGCGAGGGCTGGGTGGCCTGAATTTTCAGTGCTGGCACGGATGCGGAAGAACGAGGGAAAAGCGTATATTGTAAAAAATATATACTACGGCAACGGCTCGAAGCTTGTTCGCCCGGGCTGGCCGGCACTGCCGGGCCGGGCTGGCTTCCGCCGCGGTTGGTTCACCCCTTTTCCCCCCTTCACTTCTCATGGTTAAGCAACTCCCCGCCGCCAGCGCCGCCCCGGCCCTGCCGCCCCTCGCCTGCACCCCCAAGCACCTGCCCCTGGACCGGCTGGTGGCGGCCGCCGCCATCGCCACCGACATCAACCCCAACAACCACCCGCCGCTGGGCCGCGTGGCCCGCATCCTGAAGGGCGCGGCCACGGCCCTCGAAATCGCCATCATCACCAACAAGCGCTGGCACACGGCGGGCGTGCACCTCACGGTGGGCTTCCTCGACACCCCGCCGGCCAACCTGCGCCGGCGCATCCTGCAGCACATGAACGCCTGGGCCCAAACGGCCAACGTGCGCTTCCGGCAAACGGCCAGCGACGCCGCGCAGGTGCGCATCAGCCGGGTGGGCGGCCCGGACGGCGGCTACTGGTCGTACCTGGGCACCGACATCCTGAGCATTGCCCCCGGCGAAGCCACGCTGAACCTGGAAGGCTTCACGATGGCCACCCCGGAGTCGGAATTTCACCGGGTGGTGCGGCACGAGACGGGCCACACCCTGGGCTTCCCGCACGAGCACATGCGCGCCGAGCTGGTGGCCAAAATCGACCCAAAAAAGGCCATTGCCTTCTTCAAAGCCACGCAGGGCTGGACGGAGCAGGAAATCCGGCAGCAGGTGCTCACGCCCCTGGAAGAGTCGTCGCTGCTGGGCACCGTGCCGCCCGACCCCAGCTCCATCATGTGCTACCAGATTCCGGGCGCCATTACCAAAGACGGCCTGCCCATCCTCGGCGGGCTCGACATCGACGCCACCGACTTCGCCTTCGCGGCCAAGATGTACCCCCGCAAGCTGAAGTAGCGGCCGGGGCGCCGCGCCGCCGGTAAAAATTCAGTGCTGGCACTGATGCGGCGGCGAAAACAAACGCCGTGCTTTACGACCGAGCCGGCCCGGTAGGATTGGCGGCATTTTCACCCGTTCACCGCTACTGTTATGGGCACTTGGAAAGGCATCGTGGGGGCCAGCTTCACGCCGGATACGTTCGACCAGTACTGCCACGGGCTGCACTGGCTGCAGTGGCGCCCCAGCTTCGTGGCGCTGCACAACACCGAGGTGCCCAGCCTGCGGCAGCGCCCCGCCGGCCTGACCAAGGAGCACATCCTGGGCCTCGAAAAGTATTACCGCGACGAGCAGGGCTGGTCCGCCGGCCCGCACCTGTTCGTCGACGACCGCCAGATTTGGGTGTTCACGCCGCTCACCGTGTCGGGCGTGCACTCGCCCTGTTTCAACAAGGTGGCCCTGGGCCTGGAAATGCTGGGCAACTACGACACCGAGGCCTTCGACACCGGCCGCGGCCGCCTGGTGCAAACCAACGCCGTGGCCGCCCTGGCCACCCTGCACGCCGTGCTCGGCCTCGACCCCGCCACCCTCAAGCTGCACAAGGAGGACGCCTGCACCACCCACAAGCACTGCCCCGGCAAGAACGTGAAGAAGGCCGCCGTCATCGCGCAGGTGCAGGCCCTGCTGCAGGCGCGCCACCCCGGCGACCACCTGCCGCCGCCGCCGGCTTAGGGGCCGCCCCAGCATAGCGGGTTGACTCCAATCATAATTTCAGCCACACCCACATCTTGGCCTATGGAAGCGAAGCTGCCTGGTACTGAAACGGCCGCCGAAACAACATCAAGCGGGTCGCCTGTTGCGTTGTTGAACCGGTTCTTCGGCTTGTTTAAAAAAGGAGAACTGCCTTTTTGGGTGGTGATGGGGAGCGTGCTGGTGTCGAGCCTGGCAATCGCGACGCACCTGCACGCCCCGCCGTGTAGCGACCCGGCGTGCGAGCACCAAGCCGCCGTTTATGCCCTGATTGCCTTTTGCTGCCTGAGTGCCGGGGCAATCATCGGGTTTTTGTTCGGGATTCCGCACGCCGCCACGGCCGAAGCCGAAGGCATCCGGCCGAGCACCAACCTGGAACAAGTGTCGGACTGGCTCACCAAAATAATCATCGGGGTGGGGTTGGTGGAAATCAGTAAAATCCAAGCCCGGCTGGCCAAACTCGGCGACCTGGTCAACACCGCGGTCGGAGGTTCGGTCGTAGCGCCCCAATTCGTGGTCGTCATTTTCGCCGTGCTGGGCTTTTTATCGGCCTACATCTGGACCCGGCTTTATTACGGCGGAATGCAGGTGCAAGCCGACGTCGACGCGCGGAAATACCAGGAGCTCGAGCAGCGCCAGAAGGCCACCGAGCAACTGGCCGCCACCAACGAGCAGCGCATCGCGGCCACCGAAGTTGTGGCCGACAACCTGAAGGACAACACCGAGAGGCTGAAAGTGCAAAACACGCAGCAGGAAGACATGCTCAAGGGCATTGCCAAAAACAGCAACGTCGCCCGTGCCGTGACCATAGCGCCCCCCGTTGCCGCCCCAGCTGCCGCCGACCCCGCCGTCGACCCGCTTCTGGCCGATTGGCAAACCAAACTTGCCCGGTTTATGGCCGAGCCGGCGGAGTGGAACGACGACCCCAACGGCCGGATTTTTGGGCCCCTGCCCACCGCGGCCAACGGCCGCAAGCTGCAAGTGTCCATCACCCTGCAGTCGACCACCAGCAAAAGCCTCTTCCTGAAAGCCGAGCTGCTGGGCGGCGACGGCCCTCCGCTTCAGGGCAAGGTCATTTTTCTGCTGCACCCCACCTACTCCGACAAGCGGGCCATTTCCGTGCCCGTGGAATACAGCCAGGGCCCGGCCGGCTGCGCCACCTACAGCTTCTACGCGGAGGGGGTATTTACCGTGGTGGCCATGGCCGACGACGGCCACACCGTGCTCGGCTACGACCTAAAAAACCTGCCAGACGCCTCCGCTGACTTTTTGTCGAAGTAGGGGCGGGCTGTGCTGGGCCCATGGCCCGGCCGGCGGCTGCCCAGGGCCTTTTCCTCACTCTTCAACCATACCAAAGCCCATGAAAACCATTCGCTTTTCGCTTATTCTTTCGGGTAACAAAGAAGCCATTGTGTCAATACGGTGGTACGTGGGCACCACATTGTGCCATTACTCTGAAAAAGATATTCACATCGACACCCTCTCACCGGGCAAATACTATGTTTCGGTGGCGGCTCAACAATTGGAAGGCACGCAATTAACGGTGCTGATTGACGACGTTACGGACATCATGGCTCCTCAAAACATCTTCACCCAATTCTCCGACAAAGTCGACACCTCAATCCACCAACCCTATGTGGTTATCAAATAAAATCTTGCTCGCAGCAGCCCTTTTGCTTGAAGCAGGAAATGCGCACAGCCAAAGCAAAAAGGCTAACGAACTGGCCACAGTGCGCAAAGACATTGCGGCCGCGTTAAATAGCAATGCCGTGGAAACAGGGAGCGATGCCAAAACGGTGCATAACGAAGCCATTGTCGAGGCCGCCCAAAACAAAAAGCTTAGCCAACTATCCTTCGAAACATTTACAAAATACATCCAACTGGCCTATGACCGGGATTTACTAAACCAAAAAGCGGCGCAGGACGGAGCAGGCGCAACGTATGTATTCAAAGGTTCCCTGTTTGCCCTTGACGGGCTGAGTAGAGGGGATTTTGATGAGCTATCTACACAGCAGGGCACGGCATTCACCCGGCACTTCTCCGTCGAGCTTGGGGCAAAAACCGGCAAGGGAAGTTCGGTCAGCGACGGGGTATTTGGCTTCAATTGGGCCATCGTCAACAAACGAGACCCTTTTTTCAATTTTCCCGCAAATACGCTGGCCCTGCAAGAAAAAGCCATAAACTCGCTGGAAAAAGCAACCGAGGCATTCAACAAAGCGGTGGCAGCCAACCCGGATGCGAAGCGACTACTGGCCTTGCAGGACGAAGCCGAGCAGAAGGACCGCAAAACCAATTCGAACGACGCCCAGATTAAATTCTATCAGGACCAGGGGTTTGATGTTTACCCGTACACGTTGGCGGTTATTGCGGACGCGTTGAAAAACCGTGGGCTGCTCACCATTTTCGGGCGAGCCAATACAAATTTTGGCAAAACGCAAGGATTCACCCACAGTGAAGTAGGGTTGCGGTATTTGAAAGGGTGGCTGCGAACGGGTAGCAGCAACTCCCTGGAGTTGGACGCCAAAACATCGTTTGCCTGGGACACGACGGCCACCCCCACCGCCGAGCAGCGCGGGCTCGACCACCGGGCCTTCATTACCACGCTGGGCCTGAATAAGGTGCTCATCAGCACCTCCGACGCCGCTAAGCCGCTGCTGGAATTCAAGCTCAGCGCGGGGTACGAGTACCGCCCCGGTCAGCTCTACAAAGGAGAATTTCGCAGCAAGCCCTACGGCGAAACCAGCCTGCGCATCCGCATCAACGAGCAGGTGTGGGTGCCGCTCACCGCGCAATACGACACGCACGGCAACGTGCTGGGATTCCTGAAAGTGGTCTGGAACATCGTGCCCAATTAGCAGCCCGCCAGCCGCAACGCGGCGCGGCGCCAGGTTTGGAGCAACAACCCGGTGGGAATGACAAAGCCGCGTAGCGGCGCCAGGGTGCTGCAATAACCTGTCGCCGCTACGCGGCTGCGGCATTATTCCACGGCCGCGCTTCGGCCGCTGCTTGGCGAAACTTATGCGCATGCGGCCGGCAATTCCAGCGTTGCCACGGAGCTTGCGGCTCCACTAGCTGCCTTCCCCATGTCCGCTCTCCTCCCCTATCCGGGGCCGCTCCGGCTGGCCCACGGCGGCCACGCGGTGTGGCTGGAAGTGCAGGCCCGGCGCGAAGTCGGCGCCGGGCAGGTGCTGGTAACGGTGGACGCCCCGACGCTGACCCTGGCGCCGGCCGGCTGACCGGGCCGGGCGGTACGTCAGTAGTTGAAGTCGCGGGGCTCGCCGGCCAGCTCGCGGCCGCGCAGGATGTAGCGTTCCAGGTATTCGGGTACGGCGCAGTCCTCGGCGGGGTCGTCGTCGGGCTTGGCGGCGTCGTGGTAGGCGCGGTACTGGTCGGGGGCGGCCGGGGCCAGGCCGGTAGCCAGCCGAAACTCGTAGTCGTCGAACACGGCCGGCAGGGCCGCCAGCAACAGCGCCCGGTGCAACTCCTGGGCGGCCCCCACGATGCCCTGCCGCCAGTCGGCGTGCGCCGCCACGGGCCAGGGGCCTTTGGCATCCCAGAGCAGCTCCCGGCTGCTTTCGGTTTTCTGCATGTAATGGCTGTAGTGCGCATTTTGCTGCCGGAGCCAGGCGCGGTGGTAGGCCGCGAGGGGCTCCGGGTCGGGGTCGAAAGTACGGGCAAACGCCTCGAACGGCCGGGCGATGAGTTCGAGGTAGGCGTCGGGCGGGTCGGCGAACGAGTTTTCGGAGCCGTGCTCGTAATGGAGCGGCCGGGGGTCGGGCACAAAAGGGGCCGGACGGCCTTCGGTGGCCCATTTATCCTCCCGGGCAAGGTGCATGTAGTGCTCCTGCCGCTCGCCTTTGCGGTTGGGGTGGGTGGCAAACGGGTAGCCGGCCGGCGCGCCGGTGCGGGCGTCGTGGTAGGCGTACCAGGCCGGGTACGGGGTGCATTCGAGGTGCTCGTCTGCGGGCGGGTTGGGCTGGGTCCGGCGCCAGTCCTCGCGCATGTTGTCGTAGCCCTGCCAGTCGTAGGGACGGTGGTGGTCGGGGTGGTGGCCCACGTCCTGGCAGGCGGGGCTGGCCAGGTAGTCGCAGTACAGGGCGTACTCGGCCGGGGTGATGGGCGGTAGCCAGGGGCAGGCGTGGATGTGCATCTCCCAAGTCATAAACTGCTGGCAGACCGCCACGCCGGGCAGACTGATTTCGCCGGCCCGCCAGCGCACCTGCAAGTCGAACAGCTTCTTCTGCTGGATATCGAACAGGCGCTCGTAGGCCTCCTCCTGGTACTCAATGGCCTGGTGCAGGCGAAACTTCACCATGTCGGGGCCGTTGCGCAGGCAGTTTACTTTGTGGGCCGCATAGTGCTTGATGAATGCCTCCACGCTGGCCGGCGCGTAGCCCGCCAGGTAGGGCTGGTAGCGCGGGTCGGTGCGCAATTCGTGCTCAAAGTCGCGCTGCTGCTGGGCAAATTGCTCTTCTTTTTCGGCCGCGTCGAGGTGGTAGTCAGTAGCCATGCTGTTGAAGAAAAAAGCTGGGGAGTAAGCAAGGCATCCGCGCTAGCGGCCCGGCTGCCGGGCCTGGTGCGTGGCGAAGGCGGTATGAATGGCCGCGGCCAGGCCCTGCTTGCGGTGATTGAGCCACGTCAGGTGCAGGGCTTCGCGCCAGTCGCCGGCTGCCGCAATGGGCAGGCGCTCGGGGATTTCGGCCAGCCGCCGGCCCGCCTCGTGCCCGGCATCGTTGAGCAGGCGCTCCGCTTCGGCCACTTCCGGGGCTGCCGGCTCGGCCGGTGGGGGCAGGCAGGCCTGGTGGTAGCGCCGCAGCTCGGAGGTTTCCTGCTCGCGCATGAGGATGGCGATGAGGCCCGCGTAGTCCGGGTACCCCAGCCACGGCGGGGGCGCGGGCGCTGCGGGCTCCGGGGCGGGCGGCGGGGCCGGCGGCGGAGTGGGCCGAAAAATGCCTGCCGGGTCTTCGTCTCCCTCGTCCGCGTCGTCGTCGTCGGGGCCGTTGGCGAAGCCGCGCAGGTTGGGCCGGGCCAGTACTAGGTTGGGCGGGCCGTCGCGCTGGTCGCACCACGCGTACCAGCCGGGATACAGCAGCGCTTCCCCGGCCAGGCGGCCGGGGCGGAACCGGCGGTGCACGCCGGCGGGGTCGTAGCCGTCGCCCCGCAGCAGCAGATAGCGCCGGAAGGCGTCGTAGTCCTGGAAATCGTCGGTCTGCATCGCCTCCGGGTCGGCGTCCGAGCAGTAGGGGCTGGCCAGATAGGCCAGGTAGTCCGCCACCTCGGCGGGCGTGATGCGCGGCAGCCAGTGGCATTTTTTGATTTTATAGCCCCACTGCTGAAAGTCGGCGGCCGTGCGCACGTAGGCATCGGCCGCCGTGGTTTCGCCGGCCCGCCAGCGCACCTGCTCC
>Ga0123336_10001467_pt1 | contig 21620 bp, 16 predicted proteins | sample SSSSmetaG_FD_96466 | JGI IMG/M metagenome (GOLD analysis project Ga0123336, IMG submission 96466) | Glacier valley bacterial and archeal communities from Borup Fiord, Nunavut, Canada, to study Microbial Dark Matter (Phase II) - ​SSSS metaG | ecosystem: Environmental > Aquatic > Freshwater > Ice... | reverse complement strand
TCGTCTACGGCACCTACTCGCGCGGTTTCCGCCCCGGCGGAGTCAACCGGCGCGGCGGCACGCCCTATACGCCGGACTTCCTGACCAATTTCGAGATCGGATCGAAGAACAGCTTCTTCGATCGTCGGCTGACGCTGAACGCAACCGTATTCTACGAGAGTTGGAAGAATTTCCAGTTCGGTTTCCTGGGCGAAAACGGATTGACTGTGATCCGCAACCTCGTGGGCAAGGCCGAAGTCTATGGTGTCGAAGCGGACGCGACCGTGGTTCCCTTTCGCGGCCTGACGGTCAACGGCGGCCTCGCGTATACCGATGCCACGACATCCAACGTCTATTGCGGCGTGCTCATCTCCGGCACGCAAACGCCGCTCACCAATTGCCCTGCCCCGCTCGATACGCTGCTCGGCCCGCAGGCGCTTGCGGGCACGCGGCTGCCAGTGACGCCGCAGTTCAAGTTCAACCTTACCGGCCGCTATGCGTGGGACATGCGCGGCGTGAAGATGCACGTGCAGGGATCGGTGGTGCACCAGAGTTCGAGCTTCGACGATCTGCGCAACGCCGAGCGAACCATACAAGGCGCGCTGCCGGGCTACGAGACCGCCGATTTCAGCATCGGCGGTGAGGTGCGACGGATCACGTTCGAAGTGTTCGTCAAGAATGCTTTCGATTCGCGTGGCAACATTTCGCGCTACAGCGAATGCGCGACCGTCTTGCGCGATAACGTCACTGGCGTGCCGCAGCGTGGAGCGAACGGCGCGTTCGTGCCGATCTGCGGCTTCAACACCTACATCGTGCCCACGCAGCCCCAAACCTTCGGCATCCGCTTGGGCCAGCGCTTCTAGGCGCGCGCGTGCGCGCTCGCGTTCTGTCTACCGCTGGCGCAGCGCTCACGATCGTCGCGAGTGGCTGAACGCCGCCCCGCCGGCACCATGGGCCTGTGGGCGGCGATCGCGCTTGTGGTGGGCAATCAGCTTGGCACGGGGGTGTTCACGCTGCCCGCCAGTCTCGCGCCCTATGGCTGGAACGCGCTCGCGGGCTGGGCGGCGACCATCGCGGGCGCGCTCGCGCTCGCGCATGTGTTCGGGCGGCTTTCGGTGGTGGTGCCGGGTTCCGGCGGGCCGCATGCCTATACGCGCGCGGCCTTCGGCGAGGCGCCGGGGTTCGTGGTGGCGTGGAGCTACTGGATGAACCAGTGGGTCGGCAATGCGGGTATCGCGGTCGCGGTGCTGGGCTATCTCGCCGTGTTCGTGCCCGCGCTCGCGCACGACCGGATCGCGTCCACCCTGCTCGCCATCGGCAGCATATGGGTCTTCACCGGGGTCAATCTGCTCGGTGTCGGCGCGGCGGGGCGCGTGGCGGTGGTGACCACGGTGCTCAAGCTCGTGCCGATGCTGGGCGCGGTCGGGCTGGCGGCGTGGGTGCTGCTGCATCATGGCGTGGGCGTTCTCACCCCCGCCGCCGTTCCGCTCGGCCTGCACGCGACCGCGGCCTCCGCAACGCTCAGCGTCTGGGCGATCATGGGCCTCGAATCCGCCACCGTGCCCGGCGGCAAGGTGCACGATCCCGCGCGCACCATCCCACGCGCAACCATGTGGGGCACGGGTTTTGCGGGCGTGGTCAGCCTCGCGCTGGCGTCAGGCGTCATGCTACTGCTGCCGCCGGGCGAGGCCGCGCGCTCAGCCGCACCCGTCGCCGATTTCGTGGCGCGTTGGCTGGGCGGCGATTGGGCCGCGCCCATCGCCGCCTTCGCCATCGTCTCGGGGCTGGGCACGCTCAGCGGCTGGGTGCTGATCCAGGGCGAGATGCCCGCGGCGATGGCGCGCGCGGGCGTCTTCCCGCGCGCACTCGCGCGGGCGGACGCGCGCGGCACGCCGTGGGTGGCGCATCTGGTTGCGTCCACCATGCTTTCGGGCGTGCTGCTGATGAACGCATCCGGCTCACTGATCGGGCTGTTCGATTTCGTCGTGCAGGTCTCGGGGCTGGCGGTGCTGGTGGCGTACGGGGCGTGCGCCTTCGCTGCGATCCGGCTGCGCGCGGGCGGGCGGGGGTTCGTGGGGGTGGCGCTGTTCGCCGCCGCCTATTCGCTCTGGGCGCTGACGGGGGCGGATGCGAAATCGCTCGCATGGTTCGCGGGACTGATGTTGGCAGGCTTGCCGGTCTACGCGTTCATGCGCTGGGGGAGCGGCGCGACCAGCCCGGCGGCGGCGACGACTCCCGCCGCGACTCGGGGATGAGGTCGCGGATCCGCGCGGCAAAGGCGCGCAGCGCGGGCTCGTTGGTGCTCAGCGGGCCGGGGCGGTAGGCACCGCTTTCCATCCCCGCCTGCACGCGCGCGATCAGCACATGATCCTCCGCGTTGACCAGCCGGTTGATCCGGCCGTTCAGATAGCGCGCCCCGCGCATCGCGCGCGCCTCGCCGGGCAGCGCGTAGCTGATGTCGCGCAGCATCGTCAGCGTCGGCGAAACCGGCAGCCACTGCATGAAGGCGACCTGATCGGGATAGAGTTCGAGCGCGGTGTTCGGCCACAGCTTCAGGTAAAGCCACAGACGCTGCTTGTCTTGGGGAAGATGCGCCGCGCGCGGCAATAAGTGCTGGTAGGCGCGCTCGGAGATATTGGCCGAGGGACGATCGGAGAGCACGCCCGACATCCGGTCCACATGCCGGGTCGATTCGACCGCATAGCTGCGGCCGAGCAGGCGCGTGAGGCCGGGGTGGCCGACAGGAATGTGCAGCGCGTCCGAATAATTGTCCCCCACATTCTTCCAGTTGACCTTGCGCGGCCGCTGCACCAGCGGGCTGACCGCGCGAACATCCTCCAGCCGGTAGGGCGCAACCTCCGCCTCATAAGGGGCCATCATCGCGGCCACCGACGGGCCGCCGCTCTCCAGCCGCACGAACAGGAAACCGCGCCATTGCTCCATCTCGACGGGCAGCAGGCCGTTGGCGGCGGGATCGAGGCCGGGATAGTCGGCGCGTTCGGGGATGCCTGTCAGGCGTCCGTCCGCCTCATAAACCCACGCGTGGTAAGGGCAGACGAGCTTGCGCGCGCATCCCCCCGTCCCATCGACGATCCGCGAGCCGCGATGGCGGCACACGTTGTGAAAAGCGCGCACCACGCCGTCCGCGCCACGGATGACGATCGCACTTTCGCCGATCCAGTCGAGCGTGCGCCAGTCTCCCGCCGCCGCGATGTCGCTCTCATGGCAGACGATCTGCCACGCGGGCCGCATCACGCGCGCCATCTCGACCGCGTGATATTCGGGATCGTGATACAGCCAGCCGGGCAGGCTCATGTCCGCCAGCGGGTCGGGCCGCTCGATCCTTTGCGCTGCGCTCGCCATTCGTCCCTACCTCGCCCATGCGTGACTAAACCAGCGCGGACGTGCATGGAAGCGACTGCGGGAGGAACAATGCGCGAAACCGACGTCGTCATTATCGGAGGCGGCCATAACGGCCTCGTCTGCTCGGCCTATCTTGCGGCTGCGGGCCTCAAGGTCACCGTGCTCGAACGCCGGTCGATCGTCGGCGGCGCAGCGGTGACCGAGGAGTTTCACCCCGGCTTCCGCAATTCGGTCGCGAGCTACACGGTCAGCCTGCTGAACGAAAAAGTGATCGCGGACCTCGATCTGCACGCGCACGGGCTGAAGATCATCCACCGTCCGCTCGCCAATTTTCTGCCCACCGCAGACGGTGGCTATCTCAAAGTCGGCGGCGGCAAGACGGTGGCCGAAGTCGCAAAGTTCAGCGCACGCGACGCTGCCGTCCACGATGAATATCACGCCAAGCTCGATGGCATCGCGGACATCATCCGCGATCTGGTCCTCGAAACCCCGCCCAATGTCAGCATGGCGGGATTTGGCTCGGCGCTGCCCGATCTGCTGGGCGCGGCGCGGCTCGGCAACCGGATGCGGCGGCTGACGATGGAGGAGCGGCGGATGCTGCTCGATCTCTTCACGCGCTCGGCGGGCGAATATCTCGAAGGCTGGTTCGAGAGCGATCCGGTGAAAGCGGTTTACGGCTACGACGGGATCGTGGGCAATTACGCCTCCCCCTATGCGCCCGGTTCCGCCTATGTGCTGCTGCACCACGTGTTCGGCGTCGTGAACGGCGTGAAGGGCGTGTGGGGCCATGCGATGGGCGGCATGGGCGCGATCACGCAGGCGATGGCGCGCTCGGCCGCCGCGCGTGGCGTGGACATCCGCACCGACGCGGGCGTGGCCGAGGTGATCGTAGAGAAGGGCCGCGCGGTCGGCGTGGTCACCACCGGGGGCGAGACGGTGCGCGCGCGCGCGGTGGCGGCCAACGTGCATCCGGCGATGCTCTACCGCCAGCTGATCGATGCCGCCGTGCTTCCGGCCGATTTCAACGCGCGAATCGCGCAATATCGCTCGGGCTCGGGCACGTTCCGCATGAACGTCGCGCTGTCCGAACTGCCCGACTGGACGTGCCTGCCCGGCAAGGCGGCAGCCGAGCACCACATGGCGGGCACGATCCTCGCCCCCACGCTTGCCTACATGGACAAGGCGTATCAGGACGCGCGCGCGAAGGGCTGGTCCGACGAGCCCGTGATCGAGATACTGATCCCGTCCACGATGGACGACAGCCTCGCGCCGCCGGGCCAGCATGTCGCCAGCCTCTTCTGCCAGCAGGTCGCCCCCGTGCTCCCCGGCGGCGCAAGCTGGGACGAGCACCGCGAGCAGGTCGCCGATCATATGATCGACACCGTGACGAAATGGGCCCCCAATTTCAGGGCGAGCGTGATCGCGCGCCAAATCAATTCGCCGCTCGATCTGGAGCGCACCTTCGGGCTGATCGGCGGCGATATTTTCCACGGCCGCCTGAGCCTCGAGCAGCTCTTCTCGGCGCGCCCCATGCTGGGCCACGGCGATTACCGCGGACCGCTCGCGGGCCTCTACATGTGCGGCTCGGGGACGCATCCGGGCGGCGGCGTGACCGGCGCGCCGGGGCACAATGCGGCGCGCGAGATCGTGAAAGACTTCCGGCGAGGACGCCTCAGGCGCGCGGCATAAGGCCTGCGCTACATCAGCAACTTGGCCAGGGCCGCTCCCGCGCCGATCAGCGCCGCCATCGCGAGCGCACCCTGGAAGAACATCTGCGGCGTGGCGAGCTTGATATTTTGCGTCAACTTCTGCGTGTTGACCATCGTCTCATCGAGCTCCGCCTGCAGCTTGCGAATGCGGATGATCTGCTCATCGACATAGGACTGGGGATCGGAAGGGATGCTCGCCATACCCTCAATATAGCGTGCGCCCACGCGCTTGCGAAGGTGAAAAGCCTTACCCTGCTCGCGCCATCTTGCGCGTGCGGTGCCACACGAACCACGCGATCGCTGCCACTACTGCCACTACGATCGCCGCGTCGGCCCTGTGCATCACTGCCTTCACGCGCGGATCGGTGTCCCACGCGTGGCCGAGCTTCATCCCCACCCACGCGAGCGCGAAGCACCACGGCCACGATCCCAGGAACGTGTAAAGATGGAACCGCCCCAGCGGCATCCGCGCGATCCCGGCGGGCACCGCGATGAAACTTCGCACCACGGGGAGCAGGCGACACACGAGCACCGCCAGCCCGCCATAGCGCTTGAAGAACCCCTCCGCGCGGTCCAGGTCGCAAACGTCGACCAGCACATAGCGGCCGTATTTGGCGACGAACGCGCGGCCGCCGCGCTTGCCCAGTTCATAGGCAACCACCGAGCCGATGTTGCACCCGATCGCGCCGGCGGTCGCCACCCAGAACAGGTTCAACTGCCCGGTCGAAACCAGATAGCCGCCGAACGGCATGATGACTTCGGACGGCAGGGGCAGGCACGCGCTCTCGATCGCCATCAGCAGCGCGATGCCGACATAGCCGGTCGCGGAGATGATCGAGACGATCCACGCGGCGAGCATGGCGAGAAGGTGGGAAGGGCTGGGCATTGCAAAGCTGTTCGGGGTTAAGGCGCGCGCTGGCAAGCCTTCAGCGCGCGCTCCGCACTGGCGGATCCGCCACGCCCGTGCTCCAGCCGCCGCCCAGCGCTTGGATCAGCCGGGCAGCCGCCGCCTGGCCGTTGAAGCCCGCCTGGATTGCCGCGCGCCGCGCAGAAAGCGCGGTGGTCTCCGCGACGATCACGTTGGTAAAGCCCACCTGTCCCGCCTTATACTGGTTGCGCGTCAACTGCTCGGCCTCGCTCGATGCGGCTGCACTGCGTGATTGCAACCGATATTCGTCGCCCAGCAAGCGCACGCCCAGCAATTGATCCTCAACCTCGCGGAACGCGGCGAGCGTCACCGAGCGATATTGCGCCACCGTCTGGTCGTAGGCCGCACGCGCCTGCGCCACGCGCGCGCGGCGTGCGCCGAAATCGAGCAATGTCTGTGCGATGTTGGCCCCCAGCGACCACACATTCGCCGCCGTGCCGAACAATGAGCCGATGCCGCCTGCGGACTGCGTGCCCGAAGCGCTGAGCGTAATGTTGGGATAATAGGCCGCCACCGCCACGCCGATCCGCTCGTTCTGCGCCGCGACGCGCCGCTCGGCGGCTGCGATATCGGGCCGCCGCTCGAGCAATCCAGACGGGATACCCGGCGGCGGCGCGGGCGTGACCGGGGTCCACCCGGCGCGCGGCGCGATCGTCAGATCGCCCGGCGCACGCCCCGCGAGCACGGCGATCGCATGTTCGAGCACACCGCGTTGCCGCACCAGATCCGCGCTCGATACCTGCGCGTTCAGTAGTTGCGTTTCCGCTTGCAACACGTCGGTCTTGGCGGCCACGCCCACCTTGTAGCGGTTGTCGGTAATCTCGAGGTCGCGTTTGTAGGCGACGATCGTCGCATCCAGCACCGCGCGCTCGGCATCGAACGATCGGAGCTGGAGGTAATCCACCACCAGTTCGCCCTGAAGCGTGAGGCGCAGATTGGCGAGATCGGCCGCGCTTGCCTCGGCGCTGCGGCGCACCGCATCCACCCCCCGGCGCGTGCCGCCGAAAATGTCGGGCGTCCACGATGCGTTCGCGCCGAACTCGAACCGGTCGTTCGAACGGCTGCCCGAAGATATCGAGGTGCCCGTGCCGGTGCCGGTGCTGCCCGTGCCGGTGCCGCCGATGCCGCCGGTCCCGGTCGTGGTCACCACCGTGCCGTTGCCCAGCGTGCCGCTGCGCGTATATCCGCCGCTCACGCCCAATGTCGGGAACAGCGCCGCGCGCTGCTCGCGCACCAGCCCCAGCGCCTCGCGGTAGGTCGCCGCCGAAGCGATCACGTCCTGGTTCGCCCGCGCCACCTGCGCGGCCAGCGCATCCAGATCGGGATCGCCGAACAGCGTCCACCAGTGCCCCCGGTCCATTGCGTCCGCAGGCGTCGCGGGGCGAAACAGCGCCGCTTCCTTGTACGCTGTCGAGGAGATCGGCGCGGGCCGAACATACGTCGGCCCGACCTTGCAGGCGGAGAGCGCGAGGCAGGCGAGCAGCGAGGATCGGAGTGCGGACGTCTTCATGGCTACTCGGCAGGCGCGAACTGGGGAACGAGCGGGCGCACGGGTTCGGCGGCTAACGGGCCGCGCGCAGCCCGGCGCACACGACTGCGCTCGGCGCGGCGCGCGTTCCAGCCGCGCGCGCGGTCGAGATAAAGATACACCACGGGCGTCGTGAACAGGGTGAGCAACTGGCTCGCGATCAGCCCGCCGATGATCGCCACGCCCAGCGGCTGGCGCAGCTCGCTCCCCTCGCCGAAGCCGATCGCCAGCGGCAGCGCGCCGAAGATCGCCGCGAGCGTGGTCATGATGATCGGGCGGAAGCGCTTGAGCGCGCCTTCATAGATCGCATCATGGCTCGAAAGCCCGCGCTCGCGTTCGGCGGTAAGGGCGAAATCGATAATCAGGATGGCGTTCTTTTTGACGATGCCGATCAGGAGCACGATTCCGATAATGCCGATGATGTCGAGCTGCATCCCCATCGCCAGCAGCGCCATCAGCGCCCCCACCCCCGCGCTCGGCAGCGTGGAAAGCACGGTCAGCGGGTGGATCAGGCTTTCGTAGAGGATGCCCAGCGTTAAATAGATAACGCCCAGCGCGGTCAGGAACAGGATCGGCACATTGGCGAAGCTCTGCGCGAACACCTTGGCCGTCCCCGCATCGCTCGCGCGCACCCTGGTCGGCATGCCGATCTCCGCCTGCACCCGCTCGAACTCCTTCTTGCCGTCCGAGAGTGCCTTGCCCGGGGCCAGATTGTAGCTGATCGTCGCGGCCGCATCGGTGTTCTGGTGATTGACCGAGGTAGGGGCGGACGCGAGCGCGGGGGACGCCAGCACCGAAAGCGGGATCGATCGCTGCGCGGTAGTAGAAATCGCGCGCCCGTTCGAAGCCCCCGCCCCCGCGGTCGCCAGCGCGGGGGCGAGCACGTTCGATGGCCCCGCGCCCGGCTGCGGGATCGCCGGCCCTGCCGAAACAGCGGACGCTGCCGCGCCGTTGTTTCCCACCTGGAACGCGGACGCGCTGATCCCGCTTGCCGAAGCCCCGCTGATGTAGATGTTCTGCAACGCGGACGGATCGCGCGCAAATTGCGGTGCCACCTCCATCACCACCTTATATTGGTTGATTTCGTTGTAGATCGTGGCGACCTGCCGCTGACCGAACGCATCGTAGAGCGTGTTCGAGATCGCGCGGTTGCTGATCCCCAACCGCGCGGCCGCATCGTAATCGATCGTCAGGCGCGTCTCGACGCCCTTGTCCTCCAGATCGGTATCGACATCGGTGATGATCTTCGACGTCTTGAGCGCCGCCGCCAGCTTCGCGGTCCACACGCGCAGCGCGGGCAGATCGTCGCTCACCAGCGTATATTGATAGCTCGCATTGCCCTGCCGCCCGCCCACGCGCAGATCCTGCACGGGGTTCAGGAACAGCGTCGCGCCGGTCACCCGCATCAATTTGGGCCGCAGCCGCGCCACCACCGCTTCGGAGTCCGGCCGCTGCCCCTTGGGCTTCAGCGTCACGAACACGAACCCGCTCCCCCCGCGCCGCCCGCCGGTGAACGCCACCACATTGTCCACTGCGGGATCGTGCTTCACGATCCCCACGATGGTGTGCAGCTTGCCCTGCAACGCCTCGAACGAGATCGATTGATCCGCGCGCAGCCCGCCCGCGAGCTGCCCCGTATCCTGCGTCGGGAAGAGCCCCGCAGGCGTGTTCGCATACAGGAAAAAGTTAAGTCCTATCGCCGCGAAGAACATCAGCATCACCAGCCGCTTGTGATCCAGCGACCAATCGAGCCCGCGCGCATAAGCCCGCTCGGTCCGCGCAAACCCCGCCTCGAACGCGCGCGCCATCCGGCTCGGCCGCACCGGCCGCAACAGCCGCGCGGCAAGCATCGGCGTTGTCGTCAGCGAGATCACCAGGCTGAAGATGATCGACAGCGTCAGCACCATCGCAAACTCGAAGAACAGTCGCCCCACCAGCCCACCGAAAAACAGGAGCGGAATAAACACTGCGATCAGCGAGACCGACATCGCGACCACGGTAAACCCCACCTCGCGCGCGCCCTGCAGCGCGGCCTCCATCCGGGGCATCCCGTCCTCCACATGGCGCGCGATATTCTCGAGCACCACGATCGCATCGTCCACGACGAAGCCGGTCGCCACCACCAGCGCCATTAGCGACAGGTTATCCAGGCTAAACCCCAGCAGATACATTGCGGCCAGCGTGCCCATCAACGATGCCACGATCGCGACCGCAGGCACGATGGTCGCGCGCCACGAGCGCAGGAATGCGGCCACCACCAGCACCACGAGCACGATGGCGATGCCCAGGCTGATCTCCACATCGCGCAGCGATGCGCGGATCGTGCGCGTGCGTTCGGATGCAACTTCGAGTTTGATATCGGGCGGCAGCGCGGCTTGCAGTCCAGGCACCTGCGCACGGATCGCGTCCACCGTCTGGATGATGTTCGCGCCCGGCGATTTGGTGATGACCGCCAGCACGGCGGGCTGACCGTTCAGCAGCCCCGTGGTGCGCAAATCCTCCGGCCCGTCCACCACTTCGGCCACATCCTGCAGCCGCACCGGCGCACCATTGTGATATGCCACCACCAGCGGGCGATATTCCGCTGCCAGCCGCGCGGTATCGTTGGTGTAAATCTGATAGCGCTGGTTCCCCGCCTCCACCGTGCCCTTGGGCCGGTTGCCGTTCGCCGACGCCACCGCCGCGCGCACATCCTCCAGCCCGATGCCCAGCCGCGCCAGCGCGAACGGGTTCAGCTCGATGCGCACCGCCGGCAGCGCGCCGCCGCCCAACTGGATGTCTCCGACGCCCGGCACCTGGAGGATGCGCTGCTGGATGATATTCGATGCCGCATCGTAAATCTGCTGCGACGTGCGCGTCTTGCTGGTCAGCGCGAGGATGATCACCGGCTGGTCCGCCGGATTGAACTTGCGGTAACTGGGGTTCGCCCGCAGCGTCGCGGGGAGGTCCGCGCGCGCGGCATTGATCGCCGCCATCACGTCGCGCGCGGCACCGTCGATATCGCGCCCCAGCCCGAACTGCATCACGATCTGCGTCGCGCCCTGATTGGACGAAGACGTCATCTCGGTCACGTCCGCAATCGTCCCCAGCCGCCGTTCGAGCGGGGTGGCGACCGAGGACGCCATCGTTGTGGGGCTGGCACCGGGCAGGTTCGCGCTCACCCCGATGGTCGCCAGGTCCACCTGCGGCAGCGGCGCGATGGGCAGGGACAGGAACGCGCCGACGCCCGCGATCAGCAGGCCGATGGTGAGCAGGATTGTCGCCACCGGGCGGCGGATGAAGGGGCCGGAGATGTTCATTCCGCCGGAACCGCGCCCGGCACTGCAACCGGCCGGTCCCCGCCCGCCGCGCCCGGCTTGCGGCCGAAGCGTGCCGCGAGATTATCGAACGCGATGTAGATCACCGGCGTCGTGAACAGGGTGAGCAACTGGCTCAGCAGCAGCCCGCCCACGATCGCCAGCCCCAGCGGGCGGCGCAGCTCCGCCCCCTCGCCCGCGCCCAGCATCAGCGGCAACGCACCGCCGATCGCCGCCAGCGTGGTCATCAGGATCGGCCGGAAGCGCAGCAGTGCGGCCTGGTGAATCGCCTGCACCGCGCCCAGCCCCTCATGCCGCTCGGCTTCGAGCGCGAAATCGATCATCATGATCGCGTTCTTCTTCACGATGCCGATCAGCAGCACGATGCCGATCACGCCGATGATCCCCAGATCCTCGCCCGCGATCCACAGTGCGAGCAGCGCCCCCACGCCCGCGCTCGGCAAGGTGGAAAGGATCGTCAGCGGATGGACGAAGCTCTCGTACAAAACACCCAGCACGATATACACCACCACGATCGCTGCCAGCAGCAGCCAGAGCGTGCCGGATAACGAAGACTGGAACGCATCCGCCGCGCCCAGAAAGCTCGTCTGCACCGAAGACGGGATGTTCAGCCGCGCCTCCGCCGCGCGGATCGCCGCAACCGCCGCGCCGAGCGATCCGCCGGGCGCGGTATCGAAACTGATGCCCACCGCAGGAAACTGGCCGACATGCTCCACCGATAGCGGCGCGGTCCCCTGTCGCACGCTGGCGAACGCGCTCAGCGGAATAGGCTGCCCCGAAGACGATGTCAGATACAGGTTGCGCAGCGATTCCGGCCCGTTCAGCGTCTTGCCGCTCTCCAGGATCACGCGGCTCTGGCTCGTCTGCGTAAAGATCGTCGAGATGATACGCTGGCCGAACGCATCGTAGAGCGCGTCGTCCACCGCCTGCGCCGTCACGCCCAGCCGCGCGGCCGAATCGCGGTCCACGTCAACGAACAGCGCCAGCCCGCCGTTCTGCACCGTGCTCGATGCATTGCGCACTTCGGGCAGCCGGTTCATTGCATCGACCAGCCGGACCGCCTGCGTGCCCAGCTCCGCGCCCGATACGCCCTGCAGCGCCATCTGATATTGCGCGCGGCCCTGCGTCGCGTCGATCGTCAGATCCTGCACCGGCTGGACCGAGAGCGTCAGCCCCGCCACGCCCGCCGCCCGCGCACGCAGCCGCGTCATGATCGCGGCCTGGTTGCCCGATCGCTGCACCTTCGGCTTGAGCGCGATTAGCACGCGCGCGCTGTTAAGCGTCGCGTTCGATCCGTCCACGCCGGTATAGCTCGATATCGCCGCCACATCGGCGTCTGCCATCAGCGCCCGGTCGAGCGCGGTCACCTGCACGCCGATCTGTCCGAAACTCACCGATTGGTCCGCCGTCACGATTCCCTGCAACAACCCGGTATCCTGTGTGGGGAACAGCCCCTTGGGGATGAACACATACAGCGCGGCGGTCACCGCGAGCGTCAGCGCGAACGTCAGCAGCGTCAGCGTCCGCCGTGCGAGCACCCATGTGAGCGCGCGGTCGTAACGCGCCTGCACGCGCTCGAACGTTCGCCTGGACGCACGCGCCACCCGGCTTTCGGACTTGTGCGATTTAAGCCAGCGCGCGCTCAGCATCGGCACCATCGTCAGCGCCACCACGGCGGAGATGACGATCGTCACCGCGAGCGTGATCGCAAATTCGCGGAACAGCCGCCCGACCACATCGCCCATGAAGAGCAGCGGAATCAGCACCGCGATCAGGCTGACAGTCAGCGACACGATAGTGAAGCCGATCTGCCGCGCCCCCGCCAGCGCGGCGTCGAACGGCTTTATCCCTTCCTCGATCAGCCGCTCGATATTCTCGATCATCACGATCGCATCATCCACGACGAAGCCCGAGGCGATCACGAGCGCCATCAGCGTGAGATTGTTCAGCGAAGAGCCGATCAGATGCATCGCGGCAAACGTGCCCACGATCGAGAGCGGCACCGCCAGCCCCGCGATGAGCGTCGCCTGAACGCTTCCCAGGAACAGGAAGATCACCAGCACAACCAGCACCACCGCGAGCACCAGTTCGAACTCCGCGTCGCTCACCGACGAGCGGATGCTGGTGGTGCGATCGCTCAGCACCGCCACGTCGATCGCGGGCGGGATCGAGGACTGGAGATCGGGCAGCTCCGCCTTGATCGCATCAACCGTGGCGACGACGTTCGCGCCCGGCTGGCGCTGCACGTTGAGCACGATCGCGGGCACCGCGCCCACGCTCGCACCGAGCACGCTGTTCTCCGCGCCGTTCACCGTCAGCGCCACATCGCGCAGCCGCACCGGCGAGCCGTTGCGATAGGCGACGATCAGGTCGCGGTATTGATCGATGGTGAGCAGTTGATCGTTCGCATCGATCGTATAGCTGCGGGCGGGCCCGTCGAGCGTGCCCTTTGCGCCATTGGCATTCGCGCCGCCGATCGCCGAGCGCAGCGTTTCCAGCGAAAGCCCATAGGCGGTCAGCGCGGGCTGGTTCGCCTGAATGCGCACCGCAGGGCGCTGGCCTCCCGCGAGCGTCACCAGCCCCACGCCGGGCAACTGGCTGATCTTCTGCGCAAGGCGGTTGTAGGCGATTTGCTGAACCTCGGTCAGCGGCAGCGTCTTGGATGTGAGCGCCAGCGTCAGGATCGGCGCATCGGCGGGGTTCACCTTGGCGTAGACCGGCGGCGCGGGCAGATCGGCGGGGAGCAGGTTCTGCCCCGCGTTGATCGCCGCCTGCACTTCCTGCTCGGCCACGTCCAACGGCAGAGACAGGTTGAACTGGAGCGTGATCACGCTCGCCCCGCTGGCACTCGTGCTGCTCATCCGCGCCAGATTGGACATCTGCCCGAACTGGACTTCGAGCGGCGCGGTGACGTTGGTCGCCATCACGTCCGGCGAGGCGCCGGGATAGTAGGTCGTCACCTGGATCGTCGGATAATCGACCTGCGGCAGCGCGGAGAGCGGCAGCAGGCGGAACGACACGAGACCCGCGAGGAAGATCGCCACCATGAGCAGGCTCGTCGCCACGGGCCGCCGGATGAACGGCGTGGAGGGGCTGAGACCGCTATTGTCCTCCCCCGCGTCCTCCTGATCGACCCGCGCACCCCCTTCCCCTCTCCCGCGCGGCGGGGGAGGTGGCCGGAGCGCAGCGTAGGTCGGAGGGGGTGTGGCCGCCGGGCCGAAACCCTCGTCGTCAGCCACCGCCGCCGCCACCGCCGCGATGCCGTCGGCCGCCGAACGCGCCGCCGCCGCCGCCGAACGCCGGGCGCTTGTCACCGGGCAGGATCACATGCGCGCCCTCGGTCAGGCGGTCGCCACCCTCGGTCACCACGGTCTCGCCCGGCTTCAGCCCATCGAGCACCGCGACCTGATCCGCCGCCGTCGGCCCGAGCTTAACGGGGCGGACATGCGCCACGCGGTCCGCACCCACCACATAGGCGTAATCGCCCTGGCTGCCGTGCCGGAACGCGGCGGCCGGGGCCAATGCCACGCCGGTCAGCGTGTTCACCGTCAGGTCCACATTGACGAACTGGTTGGGGATCAGCGCGCCGTCCGCGTTCGCGAAGCGCGCCTTGGCCTTCAGCGTCCCCGTCGTCACGTCCATCTGGTTGTCGAGCGTGAGCAACCGCCCCTGCGCGAGCGGTCGGCTGCGCCCTCGATCGTAGATCGTCACCGGCAGCACCGCGTGCGCGCGCAGCCGCGCCTGCACGGCGGGCACCTGATCCTCGGGCAGCGTGAAGGCGACGTCGATCGGCTCGATCTGCGTGATCGTAACCACGGTGGACTGGCCCGTGCTGACATAATTGCCGACATCCACTTGCCGCAGCCCAACCACGCCGGTCACCGGCGCGCTCATCCGGCTGTAGGCGAGGTTGAGCGCCGCCGATCCCAGCGTCGCGCGATCGGCGGCGACAACAGCCGCCTGCTGCGCCACGGTCGATTGCTGCGTGGCGACCTGCTGCTGCGCGATCGAATCCTGCTTGAGCAGCGTGGTATAGCGGTCCAGATCGACCTTTGCGTTCGCCAGCGTCGCCTGATCACGCGCGAGTGCCGCCTTCGTCTGGTCGATCACGAGCTGAAACGGCCGGGGATCGATCCGCGCGAGCAACTGGCCCTGCGTAACACGCTGGCCCTCGGTGAAATCTACGGACACGAGTTGCCCGCTCACCTGCGGGCGCACGGTTACCGTGGCGAGCGGGGTGACGGTGCCGAGCGCGCTGCGCACGAGCGGCACCTCGCCCTCGATAACCTTGGCGATGCCGACGACCGAAGGCATCTTGCGGCCGCCGCCGCCGGGCCCGCCCGGCGGTCCGCCCGGGCCGCCGCCGCCTCCTCCGCCCTGCCCGGCCGCCGCATCCGCATTTTTTGCCGCATGCGTCAGCCGCCACGCCACGAACGCAACCGCCGCAATGCCCAGGATGACAAACAGCGTGCTCAGCCACGGACGGTTGCGGCGCACGGCGATCGGCTGGACCGCAAGAGTGGGATCGGTGCGGGCGTCCATGCGGTTCCTGGAATCTGGTCACGCATGGTTCTGCGCGGGTCGCATGACTACGCGATGAAGCCCCACCTACCCACGCAGCGTTTTGGCGTAAAGCGCGCCGCCGCCGCAGCGGTGCCGCGGCCGGTCAGGCGGCGCAGTCCGCGTTGCCGCTTCCCATCTTGGAGATGGTGCAACGCGCGCCGCCGCGCACGCGCGCATCGCCCGATCCCATGATGCTCAGCCGCGCAGTCCGGGTGGCGAACGCCACCAGACTGCCTGATCCCGCGATCTCGCCCGTCAGATCGGCTGCGTGCAGATCGCCGATGCGAACGTCGCCCGATCCCGCGATGCTCGTCGTGACACGTTGGGCGCGCCCGGCCGCGCGCACATTGCCGCTGCCCGCGATCGAAAGCGCCACCTCGCGCGCAGCTACGCTCATCAACGCCATGTTGCCCGATCCCGCCACGCTGCCCGCAAAGCGCGGCGTCTCCACCCGCGCGATGCCCATGTTGCCCGATCCCGCAACGCTCGCCGCGCGCAGCGGCATGGGGGCAACCACCGTCACATGCACGCGGTCCCGATGCCAGCCGCCGCTGGACCAGTCGCCCCGTTTCGTGCCGATGTGCAGCCCGTCGCCGTCCACCCGCACTTCCATCCGCGCCAGAGTGTCCGCGTCTCCCTCCGCGCGCACCGATCCGGCCGGTCCCTGCACCACCTCTACATCCCACGATCCCGACAATTCGATCCGGTCGAACTGCGCGGGATGCCATTCGCGCGTCGCGGCATTCGCGGCCGCGGGAGCCAGCAGCAGGCCGGCGGCAATCAGGGTTCGGTTCATCGGGGCAATCTCCTCTGTATTGCTTAGACAATACACGCCCCGGTTGCGCATGCAACCCTGTCCACACCAGCCTCTCCCGCAGTAAGGGCCAGCGATGCCGCCGCTCGTCCGCCTCGCCTATCACGGCGAACCCGGTGCCTTTGCACAAGCGGCGTGTGAGCGCTTCGATCCCGCCGCGCTCGCCCTGCCCTGTCCCACGGCCGAGGCCGCGATTGCTGCCGTCAATGCCCGCTGCGCCGACGCGGCCGTGCTGCCGGTTCACAACAGCGTCGCGGGGCCCGTTCGACAAAACCTCGCGCTGTTGCCCGCATCGGGCCTGATCGAGACCGCGCGCGTCGAACTGGCGATTACCATGGCGCTCCTCGCGCTGCCGGGCGTGCCGCTTGCCGACATCGGGACCATCGCAAGCCACCCCGTCGCGCTCGCGCAATGTTCGCGGCTGCTCGCGCGGCTTGGCGCTGCAATCGAACCTGCCATCACCACGGCCGCCGCCGCCGCCGCGCTTGCCCGCTCGGGCGCGCGCGACCGCGCGGTGCTCGCGTCCGCGCACGCAGCGGCGCTTTACGGGCTCGGCGTGCTCGATGGCGATGCGGGGGACGATCCGGCGGCGGTAACGATCTTCGCCGTGCTCGTTGCGCCGACTCGGGATTGACTCGGCCGCGCTGTTCGATACGCATCCGCTGGCGCACGTTCGCGCCGTCCCGGAGAGCCACGATGCGTTCGCATCCCGCTTCGATTGTCAGCCGCGCCGTCCGGGGCGTGCGCTATTGCTACCGGGGCGGGTTTAGCTGCCGACGTGGTGCCTGAGGGCGAACCGCGTCGGGACTTTCGCCGTACCGAGCAGCAATCGCGGCCACGTCTGCCGCAAACGATTCCCCGAGGTTTCATGGATAGCATCACGGTCGCGCCTGTCGCAGCCGAACCGCCCGCCGCGCCGACACTCGCGCAATTGCGCATCGAGCTGGACCGGATCGATTCACAAATTCTCGCGCTGATCGTCGAGCGGCTGGGCGTGGCGGCGTATGTGCGCGCGACCAAACCGGTTGGGCGCACGCCGTTCCGTCCTGCGCGCGAGGCGGAGATGATCGCGCGGCTGAGCGCGGATATCGCGCCCGGACCGCTGGTGCAGCGCATCTGGTATGCGCTGATCGGTGCGACGCTGGCGCGCGAAGGCGTAACCGAGGTGGTGGTGGAGCAGCAGGGCCTGCGCGCGGCGGCGCGGGCGCGCTTCGGCAACCAGATCGCGGTGCGGCTGGGCGATGCGCGGCTTGCAGCGCGCGATCCGCATTGTCTGGGCGCGGTCGAACATGTGAACGGCTCGCTGCCCGACGGCGTGCGCGCGCTCGCCCCGCTCGACGACGAGGACGGGCATACGGTAGGCTGGCTGATCGGCCGGGAGGACGCGGCGTGACCGGCTGGACCCCCGCGATCTGGCGCACGCTGCCCACGAGGCACGTGCCGCAGGACTATCCCGACAGCGCCGATCTCGCCCGCGCCGAGGCCGAACTGGCCGCGCGGCCGCCACTGGTGCAGCCGCGCGAGGTGCGCCGCCTGCACGAGCTGATGGCGATCGCGGCGGACGGCCGCGCGATGTTGCTGCAGGGCGGGGACTGCGCGGAAAGTTTCCGCGATTACCGGCCCGATCACCTGCGCGATTATTTCCGCCTGCTGCTCCAGATGGCGGTGGTGCTCACCTTTGCCGGAGGCAAGCCCGTGGTGAAGTTGGGGCGCATCGCGGGGCAGTTCGCCAAGCCGCGTTCGGACGCGACCGAAACGCGAGGGCCCGCAACCCACCCGAGCTACCGTGGCGATATCATCAACGGTGCCGAATTTACTGCGTCCGCGCGTGCGCCCGATCCGATGCGCATGTTGCAGGCTTACGATCAATCCGCCTCCACGCTCGGCCTGCTGCGTCCGCTCGCGGCGGGGGGTTTCGCCAATCTGCACAATGTGCGCCAGTGGACGCTCGATTTCATCGCAGATCAGCCGCTCGCGTCGCGCTACCAAAGTCTGGCCGACGGCCTCGTCGCCAGCCTCAACTTCATGGACTCGATCTGGCTCGATCAGGCGACGCGCGATGAGATCAGCCGGGTGGAGTTCTTCTCGAGCCACGAGGGCCTGCTACTTCCGTATGAGGAGGCGCTGACGAGGCAAGACCCCGAAGATGGTTGCTGGTATGCATTGTCCGCGCACAGCCTGTGGATCGGCGAGCGCACCCGGCAACTCGATGGCGGCCATGTCGCGTTCGCGTGCGGCATCGCCAATCCCATCGGGGTGAAGGTTGGCCCAACGATGGAGCCCGACGAACTGCTCCGGCTGATCGACGCGCTCGACCCGGACAATACGCCGGGCCGCCTCACGCTGATCGGCCGCTTCGGCGCGGACCGGATCGGCGCGCGCCTGCCCGCGCTGCTGGCGGCGACGCGGCGGGCGGGGCGGGTGGCGCTGTGGGCGAGCGATCCGATGCACGGCAACACGATCAAGGCCGAAAACGGCTACAAGACGCGCCCGTTCGACCGCATTTTGTCTGAAGTGCGTGATTTCGTGGACATCTGCGCCGCCGAGGGGGTCCACGCGGGTGGCGTACATCTGGAACTGACCGGCCAGAACGTCACCGAATGTCTGGGCGGCGCGCACGAGGTGGCGGTGGGCGACCTGTCGGACCGCTACCACACCCACTGCGATCCGCGCCTGAACGCGCACCAGGCGCTGGAACTGGCGTTCCTGATCGCCGAGCGCATCGCGCAGGTGCGGCGGTTGGCGGCGTGAAGCCGATCTTCGTGCTCAACGGCCCGAACCTGTCGCGGCTGGGTAAGCGTGAGCCGGGCGTTTACGGCACCGCAACGCTCGCCGATATCGAAGCGCTATGCCGCGCGGAGGCGCAAGCGCTCGGCCACGCCATAGATTTCCGCCAGAGCGAACGCGAGGGCGAGCTGATTGAATGGCTGCACGCGGCCGACGACGCCGCCTGCGCCGTCGTCCTCAACCCCGCCGCCTACGGCCACACCTCGATTGCCTTGCTCGATGCGATCCAGTCGATCGCCGTTCCCGTGATCGAATGCCACCTCTCCAACATCGCCGCGCGCGAACCCTTTCGCCATACCACCTTGACCGCCCGCGCGTGCCGGGGCGCGATCTTCGGCTTCGGTGCGGCGAGCTACACGCTGGCGATCCGCGCGGCGGCGGCCCTTGTCGGACAATAGTTTCGGCCGCCTGTTCCGCGTAACGACGTGGGGCGAAAGCCACGGCCCCGCGATCGGCTGCGTGATCGACGGGTGCCCGCCGCGCCTGCCCGTCAGCGAAGTCGACATCCAGCCCTGGCTCGACAAGCGCCGCCCCGGCACCAGCCGCTTCGTCACGCAGCGCCGCGAACCCGATACGGTGCGCATCCTCTCGGGCGTCTACCAGGGGCTCACCACCGGAACCCCCATCGCGCTCTTGGTCGAGAATGAGGACGCGCGTTCGAAAGACTACGCCAATATCGCCGACGCATACCGCCCCGGCCACGCGGACTTCACCTACGACGCCAAATACGGCCACCGCGATCCGCGTGGCGGAGGACGCTCCTCGGCGCGGGAGACCGCGATGCGGGTGGCGGCGGGCGCCGTGGCGCGGACCGTGCTGGGCCCCCGCATCCGCATCCGCGCCGCCGTGATCGCGCTCGGCGGCGACCCCATTGCTGCGTGGGACGACGCCGAGATTGACCGCAACCCGTTCTGGTCCCCTGATCCGCAAGCCGCCGCGCGCTGGGCGGACGCGCTCGATGCAGCCCGCGCGAATCTGACCTCCTTGGGCGCGCTGATCGAGGTGAGGGTGGACGGCGTGCCGCCGGGCTGGGGCGCGCCGATCTATGGCAAGCTGGATGCAGCGATCGCGGGCGCGCTGATGGGCATCAACGCGGTCAAGGGCGTGGAAATCGGCGACGGCTTCGCAGCGGCGGCTGCAAGGGGGCACGAGCAGGTGGACGCGATGGTGCCCAGCCCCCTCCGCCCTTCGGGCACCTCCCCCAAAGGGGAAGGAGAGATACCCTCCTCCCCCTTTGGGGGAGGTGCCCCCGAAGGGGGCGGAGGGGGCCTCGCCACCCGGCCGCTGCCCGCCTTCGCCAGCAACCACGCGGGCGGCATCCTCGGCGGCATTTCCACCGGCGCGCAGATCGTCGCGCGGCTCGCGGTCAAGCCCACCGCCAGCCTCGCCCGCCCGCTCGCGACGGTGGGACGCGACGGCACGCCGACGCAGATCGTCACCACCGGCCGCCACGACCCCTGCGTCGGCATCCGCGCGGTCCCCGTCGCCGAGGCGATGCTGGCGTGCGTGCTCGCGGACGCGATGCTGCAACACAGGGCGCAGGTGGGTTAGGCGCTGAACATCCCGAAAACGTTCCGGACGATCCGCGCGCCATCTTGGGTCAAAATCGACTCGGGGTGGAACTGCACGCCCAACTGCATCGCTGCCGCGTCCGAAACCGCCATCGCCATCCCGTCGAGTTGGGCGTGGACGGTAAAGCGGGCGGGGAGATCGCGCACGCACAGCGAATGATAGCGCCCCGCCAGCAGCGGCGAAGGCAGGCCGCGCATCGGTCCCGCGCCGTCGTGCAGCAGTGCGCTCGCCTTGCCGTGGACGATCGTGGGCGCGCGCGCGATCCGTGCGCCTGCTTGCATGCCGATCGCCTGATGACCCAGACACACGCCGAACACGGGCACGCGGCCCTTCGCCAGCGCGACAATCGCCAGCGTCGAACCCGCCTGCTCCGGACCGCCCGGTCCCGGGCCGAGCACGATCAGCGCGCGCGTCTCGGCCGCCAGCGCGACCGCTTCGCCCGCATCGACCGTGTTGCGCAGCACGGTCACTTCCGCCCCCGCCTCGTGCAGCAGATGGACGAGGTTGAAGGTGAAGCTGTCCCGGTTGTCGATCAGCAGCGCCCTCATGCCGCCACGCCCAATGCGCCCAGCACGGCGGCCGCCTTGCGCCGCGTCTCGTCGGCTTCGGCTTGCGGCACGCTGTCGAACACCACGCCCGCGCCCGCGCGCACCTGCGCCACCCCGTCCACCACCAAGGCCGAGCGGATGACGATCGCGGTATCGAGACTGCCATCGGCGGCGAACACGCCAATTGCACCGCCATAGGGTCCGCGGCGCGACATCTCCAGTTCGCGCAGCAGCTCGGTCGCGCGCAGCTTGGGCGCGCCGCTGAGCGTCCCCGCGTTCAGACACGCCTGGAGCGCGTGGAGCGCATCGAGGCCGGGGCGGAGCTGGCCCGTCACCGTGCTCACCAGATGCATCACGCGCGCGGCGCGCTGCACCGCGAGCATATCGCTCACCCGCCGCGTGCCCGGCACACTCACCCGTGCGACATCGTTGCGTGCCAGGTCCACCAGCATCCGGTGCTCGGCCAATTCTTTCTCGTCGGCGCGCAGTTCGGCTTCGAACGCCGCATCCTC
>Ga0123336_10001466_pt1 | contig 21633 bp, 29 predicted proteins | sample SSSSmetaG_FD_96466 | JGI IMG/M metagenome (GOLD analysis project Ga0123336, IMG submission 96466) | Glacier valley bacterial and archeal communities from Borup Fiord, Nunavut, Canada, to study Microbial Dark Matter (Phase II) - ​SSSS metaG | ecosystem: Environmental > Aquatic > Freshwater > Ice... | reverse complement strand
TGTTTCTGTGATTGGCAAACAGACTCGGCTGCGGTTGTTCAGCCAGTTCGGCCGGCACATTCCTGAAATGCTGTGGACATATCAAGAAAGCGAACCGAAAAAGTCAAAGCCAATTCTCCTGTGTAAAGTGCGGGCAAACTGCCCATGCTGACGTAAATGCGGCGTTGAACATCGCATGTTTGGCTGTTGTCAAACAGCCGATAGTGGTGGGCGGAGGTTTGGCTAAGCTCAGCTTTCGTTCGACTGCAAAGCCTCTAGCTTTAGCTATGGGGTATTTGACGCTTTTTTTCCTGTTTAGTTACGCCGTCGCATGGGCGCTGTTCAGCATTTCGCTGGCCGTATGGGCCGTGTTGAGGGCTAATTTTATTCCCCCGCTCGTTTTCATGGAAGCGATGAATGCATGGGCCAGACGCTGTACGTCATTACTGCCGTTGGTCAGAGTGTCGGCTAGTATCAATCCATTTTTTAGCGTTTCTTTCAGCGTGTTTACATTCTTGAAATGCAGCAGGCCGGCGCTGATGAGCATGAAGGCCAGGTGCGCCCATAGCGTTTCTCGGTCACCTTTCCATTTTTCAGTGAGTACTTCAGTCATGATCAGTGCTTCATTAACGGTGCTCAAATCTGACAGCTGTCCGTTGTTCAGTTTCTGACGAGCGGCGGCTTGTTCTGCTTGGCTGGTTTTCATGATCGGTTTCCTTTCCTGAGCGATTTTGTAGTCTATTATAGATTATTTTCACTCAGAAAACTAAGCTGCCTAGTGTGATGATGACGTCGCTGCGCAGATCATTCTTGCTGCTAATTGGATAAGAAAAGAGAACGGCCACCGGCGAGCCGGCAGCCAGAGGGGTTAGAAGGGCAGGTCCAGCGCGATCAGGTTGGTATGTTCTTTCGGCGCATCGACCCCCCATGTCTGCATTTCTTCCAGCATTTTGCCATTCGTGAGCGATCGAGTGAAGTGCTCGAGATCGATGAAGCTCTCTTCGTTGGTTTGTTCCCCTGGTGTGTGAGCTTCCAGGAAATAGGTGGACAACTGTTTATCGAAACCGTATATGACGCGGACTGGTCCCGTTGGCAGCTGATACTTTTCCTGTAGTGCTGGGTTTGGCTGCCCGTTTGTTTGATAACGTGACATGTTTTTTACTCGGTCTCCGTGACGGATACGATCCGATTTGGCAATTTCCAGTTGTCTAGTTGTTCATCTAGTCCAGACAGGCTGCTGCCTGTCCAGCGCCAGCGCATTCCGCTGTTCTGGTCCATTTCAACACTCAACCAGAACTGGTCTGGCCGCCGCCAGCCGTAGTACACGATGCCGGTTTGCCCTTCGGCTAGCTGCATTTCTTGGCTGAAGCTTTCTGGATAGCTTCCGATGTTTCGAATTGTTATAAACTTCACGAATCGCATCAGGCCGCGTTTTCCTTCGCTATCCTGAACTATCTCGCTGCCCATTTGGCTGAACGTTTCGAACATGGTTTCAATCGGCAGTCCGTAGGACTGGGCTAGTCCTATGCTGTCGATATCTTCGCGCATTATCTGGCTCATTTATGCTCCTTTATAAAGGTTTATCGATCCGTCAAGGGTGGTAAACCCTTGCAACCAATAATACACGGCAACCAATAATACACGGCCCTGTTAACTGGTTAATCCGTGTTTCTGTGATTGGCGAACAGACTCGGCTGCGGTTGTTCAGCCAGTTCGGCCAGCACATTCCTGAAATAATGGCGCTGCCGAGTCCAGATAGTGTCGTAATAGCGGGTACCGATGCGGTCGACGATGCGCAGATTGCTGCCGCCGATGATCAGTCCCTGAATGAATGGGTTGCACGGATGCTCGATCGGTCGCCAGAACCGCGACAGTCGGAACAGATCGAGCGCAACATAGACCGGCTGCTGCAGTTGTTCGTGCAGCTCGGCTATCTGCGCTTCCATGCTGTGTGGCTGCAGGATGACTAAGACTACTTGATAGTCCATGTTTTCAACTGTGCTAATAGTCGATCCAGGCTTTCGTGGTCAACCATTGGTTGTGCTGGCTGCTCGGGTAATTCGCTGAAAGCGCGTCCGCCGGCTAGCCAGTCGCCTGCCAGCAAGGCTTGACTGCCTGCCTGTTCGTCAGGAAATACGTAGACTGGTTGGCCGTTCAGCGCTGCATAACGAGCGGTGTGCAAACTGCTGGCGGCGCTTTCGGCAGCGACTACAATGACTGCCTGGCACAGACGAGCGATCAGAAAAGCTTGCCTCACGTAGGCCATGCCGCCGTCGCTGGCCTGCTCGTCGGCGGTTTCGCTGACCAGCAGACCGCCTCGCTGAACGATTTTCTCGGCCAGCGTTTTTCTGTCTTTGGGAAGGATAGGCGTAGCCAGTCCGTAGGGCAGCACGGCCACCGTTCGACCATGCGCGGCCAGTGCGCCTTCGTGTACAGTTTTGTCGATGTTGTCGGATAATCCACTGATCACGCCGATACCTTGACGGACTGCTTGTTGTGCCATTTGGTAAGCAATTCGACAGGCTTGTTTGTTAGCGGCATAACCGCCCACGATAGCCAACAGTGCACCATTCAGTGCCTGGTCGTCGCCAAGGCCGCGCAAGCTGCTTGAATAGGCTGAATAAACGCTGTGAATTGTGACTGTTTTTATCTGTTTGGTGATTAAGTTTTCGTTTGGCATAGATCACTTTTTCTTTCTATTTGTGACGATAATAAGTTGGGCCATTGAGAAAGCCATACCAGCGTTTAGACCAGTTAGCTGGAAGGGCTGGGCAGCTGATCCTTGAAAACATGGCCCAGTCGACTATAGTAGCTGTCGATAAATAACCGTCTTTTGGCATGACCACGTTTAACATGAACTCTGGATAGGATAAGTTCAGCTGGTTTAGTGAAGGATTGATATTTACTGCGCACGGTATGCCATAGCGAACCAGCCAATCGCCTAGTAAGGATTGATCGGCGCGGCTGAAGGTCAGCTCGATGCGTGGCACTGTGCTGTCTGTTTCCGAGTCGCCGTAATAGGTCGGTGATAGAAACGAGATTTGAGTTTGGTTGTGGGTCGTGATAATAACCTGGAATTTCAAGAAAAGCGTGTCGTGCTGACTGCCTGACAAGCGGTTGACCTGTGACCATAAGCTCGTGCCGGCACTAACGCCTAACACACATAATTGCGTGCCGCACTGGCTGATTTCAGACGGCAGGTGGCTTGACTGTGTGCTGCCAATGAACATGGCCGAAGCGATTAAGGTGCTGATCAGCATGACACCTGTCATTATCTTAGGCAATAACCAGCTCATTTTTCAGCGCGCATCCCAATCGGCCACGATGCCCGCGGCTAATCGATAGGTTACGCGCTTATCGGCTGCCTGCCGGCCGCCCGGCACCGGCTCTATAATGCTTAAAGCATACAGTCGGTCGAACAGTGGATGGCCGTCGATTAAGGTTTCTTCTAAGAAGAACTGTCCGTCGGGCATCTTGTTGAGCAAATTGTCACTGATCCGCCAGAATTGTTGACCATTCTGTGTATACAGGGTGACACACGTATTTCCATTGTCCGCATAGCGTGCCATATGCAGTTGAACGGTAAGCTGATCGTCAAGGTTGATGGGCATGTTCACTTATCCTTTTGTTTCGAGTACATAGTATCTGAAAAGTTGACGATACACCAAACTTTATTTGTCTGCACTGATCGATCAGTGCGGCTATAATAGAATATTCTTACGAGGAAATTCCAGATGCCTAAACGAGTTTTAATCGTCATGTCCGATACTGGCGGTGGTCATCGGGCGGTGGCGGAAGCGATTGCCGCAGCGCTGCCGGCTTCAGTTGAATATCGTCTGCTGGATGCTTTTCGAGCTAGTCCTTTGCCGCTCTTTCGGCAGGTTCCGGTACTGTACCCGCATGCGTCGGCTTTTTGGCAGCTGCCTTGGGCGGCGGTTTGGCATGTCAGTGATCGGATGGAGGGTCTGAGTGCTTTCTTGCAGCCGTTCATCCGACCGCTGATAGAGCAGGCCATTGCCGATTTTCAACCGGATGGGTTGGTGTGTGTGCATCCGCTGCTGCTGAGTGGCGTGTTGGCCGCGGCCGCCGATCGACTGCCGGTCTTGACGGTGGTCAGCGATCTGGTCACTCCGCACCGTACTTGGTTCGATCGGCGCTCGACGCTGACTATGCTGCCCGGCGTGGCGGTGTATGAACGAGCCCTTCGCTTGGGCTTGGCGGCTAATCGTTTGCAGGTCAGCGGACTGCCGGTGCATCCGAATTTTCGGGGTGGCTTGCGTGCACGCGCTGAAGCGCGTGCGTTGCTCGGTTGGCCAGCGCGCGGGCGTACCGTTCTGTTGATGGCTGGTGGCGATCGGTTAGCAATCGCGCGAGCGCTCAATCAGTTGCCAACGGCTTTTCATCTGGCACTGCTGACCGGTCATGATCAACAGCTGCGGCAGCGTTTGCGTGCGCTTGACTGGCAGCATCCGGTTCACATTTATCCATTTGTGGAAGATATTCCGCTGCTCATGTCAGCGGCCGATGTGCTGGTCAGTAAAGCGGGCCCGTCTACGCTCAGTGAAGCGTTTATGGTCGGTTTGCCGATCGTGTTGAGTGGTTATCTGCGTGGTCAAGAATGGGGCAATCTGGCTTTGCTGGTGGACGCTGGTGCCGGTGAACATGCTCCACGGCCGGCTCAGGTGGCGACTGTGCTGTCGCGCTGGTTGCAGGCGGATGGTGCAGCGCTGGCCGTTTTCTCGCGTAATGCGGCACTGCTGGCGCGTCCGGATGCGACTCGACAAACGGTTGTGGCACTGCTTGAAATGCTGGCTTGATGGTTCAAAAGGGGATCTCTTCGTCGGCTGGTACGCCGTTCAAAATCCGGTCGACCACGTCTGGCAGTTTCAGTTCACCAAAGTTTCTGATACGTCGGCTGAAGGTTTGCCAGTCGGTCAGGCAGGTCGGTTCGCCCTGTAAACGCTGATAACTGTCCAGCAGGCTGTCGGCCGACTCGTTCAAGATTAGTTTTCTCAGACTGCTATCACCGCGGGGAATGCTGCTCAGCATGTACATATGCAGCGGTGATATATTACTGCTGACATGAAAAGCAGATAGATGCCGATAGGCCGTGCGAAGCCCGGCGATCGGTTGCAGCTGTTCCAACAGGTGATTCAATGCCGGGTAGGGCTGCCCGCTGTCTGATAACATATCCAGCCAGTGCTCGCCGATATAGGGTAAATGCCGGTCGGGTGTTGACCAGTGTGTGTTTGTAGCGCTTGTTAGTTTTACGTTGGCGGGCAATCTTTTCAATAGGGACTGGTAACGGGGGTCAGCTGTCATGCGCTGCTCTAAATGGGGAATTATGGAGTTACCTTGTTCGCACAGTGATACGACGGCCGGTTGATTGATGAACAGGTCGTGCAGATCTTTCATTCGGTACAGCATCTGGTAGGTAGCGAGTGGCCAACAGCTTACATCACCGTGCCGTTGAATGCTGTCCTGCAGTTGCCGATGACGAGCTGGGCAGTCGGCTAAGAAGTCCTGTTGAATGCGTAGTGCGGCCGCTTGATCGGCTGGGCTGTCGAACCAGCTTTTCAAAGTTTCCTGGTTGATCAGCAGGCAGCTGATGTTATATCGAGACAAGTGCAGCAGACCGTTCCGACAGCTTAAGTTGAGGTGATTCATGTTTGCCTTTCTTTAGAAGGGGATGTCCGAGTCGTTGTCAGTGCTGCTGTTGTTGGTCGTGTTCAAGGGCTTTCCCCATGCTTTCAGTTGTTTGCGGCCCCACACGCTGGCGGCAGTGGGCTTATTGTGCGGACCCTTGCTTTGCACGATGTGCCCTTGCGGCGATACTTCGACGGTGGCCTGAGTGTCCTGATAGTCGATATGAAACAGATAGCAGTGGCCTTGCACAGTGGCCTTGGCATAACTGCTGATACAGTGCTGCATTTCCTGGCCTTCCTGGATGACTGCGTGTGTTCGCTCTAAAAAGTGAATATGTAGACTGCTGGGCAGTTCGATGGGCGGTCGTTGAGTCGCCTGATCTTCGCCCAGTCGGTCCAAAAGTTCGGCTAAAGTCCGTTCATTCTGGGCGCGATGCCAGTCGATACACGCATCGGTTAGGCCGACAATGCCGCCATGTGTCGCTTCTGGATAATCCAGCAGCGTTTGTACGAATTCGTTGACGTCGACCGTACGGCGGCTGCTCAACTTGATGTGCCGCGAAGTGGCTAAACGCTGCATGGCACGTTTGATAGAGGCGGTGTCTGCATTGGCGATTACGTCGTAGTGTCCAGCCTCTGGATGGCGATCGTGCTGTATGCTCCACAGCAGCAGCAGTAGAAGTGGTAGTCGTTCCGTATACGGTTTATGCAGTTGCAGTTTAGGGAGCTGACACAGGAGACGACTGGGCAGTCCGCCGGGCAGCGCTGCCAAAGTACGATTGAGTGAACGATAGGTTCGGCCGTCTGGCGCGTATAAGTCCGGCCAGTGGCTGAAATAGGCTATTCGTATGGTGTCATCTATTTCGATGTGCCCGATCAGTACATTGCGGTGATATTCCTTGGCGATGTTTTGCAAGGCCTGGTATTCGGGGCTGTGTTCGACTGCATTTTTTTGCTGGAATCTGATCAGCGTGTCCAAGTTCAGCAGCGCATGCGCGGCCGCGCGCAGCTGCACAATATCGCGTACTGCATATGCGTTGTTGGCTAAGCCGTCGAATACGGCATTTCGGTGATTGCCGGGTGACGCTGCATACAGCGCGCGCTGAATATTCAGGATTGTTTCGGGCAGTTCGGCCAGTGTCGCTCGCCAGACGTTCAGGATGTCTTTGTACAGGCGCTGCGACAGTCGCTTGATCTGCCAGTGGCGCTGTTGTTCTGGGTAGTTTTGCTGACTGATGCTCTCTCGACATATTCCGTACATCAACTTGTGGAACTCGAATAATCCTAAGTTTTCCGACGAGCCAGATTCAGTGTTTTCTATGGTCAATCCCTGTTCCTGACAGAGCACGTCAATCGGCCCTTTGCTCAGTTTTTCGGACACGATTTGGAAGCCCTGTTCGGTCCTTTTTACTTCGTAGGTCACGCCCATTTCGAGTTGTTCCTTATTGATTGGCATTCTAGCGGCGCGGGTAGCGCCTGCCTTGCCTGGCAGGTTTTTACTGTGGCGGACGGCTCATCATCCAGATTGGTGGGCCGCTGCCGGGCACTCTCGATTCGCTCAGCACGCGAAATTTGAGGCGTGTATACCAGCGCACGTCTGACTCTAGATAGGTCTCCAGATAGCATGGCAAACCCTGCTGGTCGGCTTGTTCCAGAATAGGCAGCATGAGTGCGCTGCCGAAACCTTGGCTCTGGCGCGGTGGGTCGATGCCCAGTAAAAATAAATACCAGTGCGGTTGCGGCATTAGATTTCTTTGATAGCGATCCATGAAGTCGACGCAGCGCAGCAGACGCTGTGCATTGCGAAGGCCTAGTTGTAATAGCAGTGGTACAAAGCCAACCTGCAGCAGATGCAGCGGGGATGGGCTGCTTTCACCTGGCTTGAGCCACACCGCCAGTCCATGTAAGTGGTTGGGGGTCGTATCGATATGACCGTATCGATCGCCATAACGAACACTGGCGCTGAACAAGGCTTCCAGCTGGCGCTGTCGACGTTTGGCATCGGGTAAGATCCATACGATGCTCGGATCGTTGAAGAAGGCGCGACTGAGAATCTGTGCCGCGCGCTGCTGAGACTGTTTATCCATAAATTCTTGCGGCGGGGACTGTCGCGTTTACGCGATAGGGTAAGCCGCTTCTCCTTGTTTGTAATCATAACCGTCTGCGGATTGTAACTGCGGATTGTAACTTGCGGCAGTGACGACACGTAATGTCGGGCGTTCCGGCTACTGTAAAGTTGCCTTGACCGCCACTCGTCTTCGATATTTACCCTGACGTTTGCCCGTCGGCACGCTGTGAATGAATAAGATGGCTTGTTCGGTACATGACATGGCACTAGACCTTCGTGCTGTTTAATCATGTGTGGATAGAGCAGCAGCGTCACCCACTGATGTCTCGACCGTCTTAACGGAGCCTCATACAGGCTGAGTCTGGTCAGTTTGGGCTTGCGTGCGAGCAAGCCGTCGCGTTTACGCGTTGGTCACTGACTTTTAGAGACCGGCTTCTTTGACTAGTTTTTGCAGCTGCGCCAGTGCCTGATCGTACTGGTCGTGAATTGAAAGTTTACTGTTCTGATAGGTGATACGAACGATCATCGAGACGATGCTTTTGATTAAGCTCGAGTGAACGTAGATGGCTGCATGTATCATGTTGGGCTGAACGATGGCGCTGTGTCGTGCATCGTTCAGGAAATTTTCGGGTAAGCCGAGCGTCATATTGCTCAGGTCGACCAGTAGATACACTGGCTGGCCTTTATTTAGGCCTAACTCAGTGTTGATATCCATATCGATACTGGTGGTATTGCCGATGACATGCATGATGACGATATTTGGATGTGGGCCTGCTTCGATGACATGTGCCAAAGTGAAATACTTCTGTTTTTAGCGGATACATGCTATTGTATCTGTTATTAACAAATTTTTACGCTTTGTTATTGATTTATACGGATAGCGTGCACCAGTCATCTACTAGTGCTTGTCCGAATACATAGATCAGATCGCCCAGTTTGCGATGCACGGCAGCGTAATAAAAGCGGCTGCCGGCGTTATCGGGCAAGCCGAGCTTCTGGCAAAAAGCGCTGAAGTCAGCCGTTTGTCGAGCGCTGTTCAGAACCGATCCGATGAGGTTCAGCAAAGTCTCGGTAGGCGGACAGTTACCCGGCGTGCTGACATACAGCGCGCATTGCCCGCTGCTGCTGCGCAGCCATAGCGCGTAATGGTTGAAAGCGGTTTGCCAGCTGCTGTCACCCATTGGGTTTTCGTGGGTAGTTTCGACGCTGATGTTTAGCTGGTAGGTATTGATGAAAGTTTGTATGTTCAAAATCGGATGTCTCCTTGAATTGTATTGTCGCTCGAATAGGTCTGGAAGGCTTACCGCCTTCCGATAGTGAAATCAATCATTAGGGGAAAACAATCATGATCGTTTCTGTATGCGATGAACAAAAAGTTGTCAATTTGTCTTTGCAAGTGGGCGATACTACGTATTCGGTGGCGGCTTTTAAACAGCCTGCTGGTTGGGTGGTATGGGTGCGCCCGCTGTCCGGTGAGCGGCTGCCGACCGTGCTGCCAATTGTAGCGGAGTGGTTCAATCGTACTCGGCAGGTGATAGTTAGTCCGCAGTGGGTCGATGTGTCCGATGAAAAACGTCGAACCGCGGATCTGGCGCGGCGATTGGTAGGTGCGCTGAGCGCCTGACGAATTAAGACGGACCTATGGGTCTGTCTTTTTTTTTTCAGTGTTCAGCTAAAGTGCCGATTTGGCCGCCGAAAGTACGCCAGTTTGCTGGACTGGCGAGTTGTTCGGACCTTTTGAGGCGCTGGTAGGCTTTCAATAGATTTTCAGTCGGGTTCGTTGCAGATCATTTCGTGTAGATCGGCTTGGTTGCTTTCAGTGATAGCGCTCAGTATGAAGATATGTGTAAGGGATAGATCAGGTGTTGATGTGGAATCGGTGCAGGTTTTGATACACCTGGCCCAACTGGAGTCGGTGGGTGGACAGGTGGGCGTCGTGGTGGATGGCGATTCAGGCTGGTACGCCATTCTGTTCGTCTATGAAGGGAACGTGAATGGAGCAGCCTGGATCACGGTGTTGACGGCATTGCTGGCCGTTTGTTACTTGTCAGGCATGGACCGATTGTTCGTTCTAAGACCCGCTCAGTCGGTCACGTCCCATTCGGGCTGAACGAGGGCACGCTGCGCCCACATCGAATCGGCGAGGGCAAAGAGCGCGTTGTAGGCGAGACAGCTGGGCGGTTGCAGTTCGTTGCCGCCGGTAGCACCAATGGCCAGACCGAGGAGCATGACGCGCGCCTTGATGAGACACTGCGGATCACCCGCGTCGAGGCCGGTCTCGGCCATGTACTCCCGTGCGTAATGGGCGGCCACGCGTTTGCGACGGGTCGCGTCATCCTTCGCTTTGGCCTGGTTGTACTCGTAGCTGCGTATCTGATAGTCAAGCGCAGTCAGGGCGTGCTGTTCGACCGGAGCGAGGGTCGGCAGCTCGCGGGCGGCCTGCACGTCCTCACGCAGCAGTGCAATGTCCTCGTCCATGAGCTGAATCATCCCTTGATGAACATGTTGCAGATGCAGGTTCTGGGCATATTCCTGCCAAAGGCGCGTGTTGTGGGCGAACGTCGTGAGTGACATCTCAGGGTTCTTTCGTTGTGCGCTGACAATGCGCAGCTTGATCTGTCCGGCGTGGATGCCTGGATTGATGATTTGCAGGCGTCGTCGCAGCATGGTGAGTGGATAGAGTACGAACAGGCTGGCCAGGATGTTCGGCGCATGACCAGCCATGACGTGGCAGTCTGCGACGTCGATGATGACGATCTCGTCAGAGTTGTCCAAGACGAGACGGGCACGCTTGAGCAGGCATTGTCCGTCTTCGTCGCTGATGAACTGAGCGGGCAGGGAAATGAGCATGGTCGGGCATTCCTTTCATCTTGAATCGTCAGATGGCTTGTCTAGTCCTTCGGCTTGCCAATGGCCAGGCATGCCACCACGACCGTTTCAACGTGGCCGACGAATTTGAAACGTTTCGCGCATGGCACTGGTCAAGCCCACTTGATGTGGACACGCAGTCTTCATCTCAGGAGATGGGAAACGTCGATGCTCGCGATCATTGATCCCAACCGGGCCATGAGGGATGCAATTCTTTGTGGAGGGTGTCCAGACTGTCCGAAAGTGCGAAGTACGCTGCGCGGATCAGTGCGTTCTGCGCCTCGCCCATCCGCACCAGCGGCAGCAGCCTGTGCTCGCTGCGCTAGATCGAAGGATCGTCCAAGGTAAGTCCTTTTTCCGCCAGGTATGCCCGTGCGCATTTGGGCATGAACATGTTCTCTTCTCCGGTTTTTTGAATTCGTTCGCCTTTGGGCGGCGTTTGCCGCCAGCGTCGCCTGGTCAGGGACTGAAAATCAAACTGGTTCGATGGCCGACGTCGGTGCCGTTCGTAAATCGATGCACCGCAGTCCGAGTGAATGCCGTCGCATTTTGTCCGCAACCGTGAACCGTCGGAGCGTCGGCCACGGCGCATTGTCCCTTGCTGGTTGGTTGAAGTTGAACCAACTTTTGAATTTTCGTCGATCGATTAACAGACAGGTCTGCCCATGCCGATCGAGTGAAGTTATCAGATTATCCATGGATCATCCCTATTTTATGTGTACTTTATCCGTGTCAGAATGTTCGAGTGCTACAGCGTACGGGGGGCGTTGTATCGCCAGAATGTTTTCTGCTAGTTCAGGCAGTAGTGCGCGCCAAAATTCCTTTTGTTGCTTAATGGGACCTCAGCTTGGGATTATTTCTGTCAAATTGCGGCCAAAGTTTTGCCAGTCCGTTATATTCAGTCCGGCCGCTGTCCCATTCATCTTAAATGGCCGGGACTGTCGTTTGTTGGATTGTTCTAACAGGTGGGCCTATCGTTGCTTGGTGAGTCTGGTGACTGGTGGGGCCTTCAGGCGTGGGGATGCTTACCTTCTAATACCATTGATGATCAATTGACAGACCGTTCATAGCAGCATTCGTCGTGCGTACAAACCGATTTTGACCGATGAAGATTTGCTTTTCTGGATGTTCAGTTCGTGGCCGTTCCATATTACCTGTACGGGCCGTTGTTTTTGGCTGTCGGATACGATCTGGAAGCCATCTTCTATTTTCTGAACCCGATAATGTGTGTCTATTTTCGCCTGTTGCTTAGTCTTGGCTATGATAACGCTTATTCGCTGTCGCGCAGGCTCATAAACCAGCCCATTTCGGCTGCTGCTTGTTTGAGCAGACCAGAACGAGCACCGCGTAAAGCACTACGCGAATCCAGATTAGCATGCATATCGCTGTAACTGCCAGTATTATACCATTCGCGTTGCTGCTGCTCGCCGATCAGACATAGTGAAAAATCGAAACCGAGCATCTGGCATACATGCCATGTTTTTTCGCCGTTTTTGTCAACCCGAATTTCAGTGCTGACGATGATCTGACCGACTTTTGCGTTGGCGACTAGCGACCAGCCGATGCCGGGTTCACCAAACACTTTGTTCAGACGAGCACGCAGGAATTCGGCTTTGATGATGCGGCTGCCTTTGTGAAAGCCGTTGGCTAGGGTCGCGTAAGCGTCGTTGCTGTACGGCCGGTTCATAACTTTCTGTACTTCGGTTAGCGGATAACCAAGTAAGGTCTGACAATTCAGATAAACCTGACTGACTTCGGGAGCGGTATACGCGATCGTGTTTATGATAGATTTCCTTATTTAGACTGCTTTGGCGATAGGGGCTGCAATTAGTAACCCTAACAATTCATCACGTGCAGCGGGCCAGAAAGCGCCATCGTTGAGTGCGGCACGTCCGCTGATCAGAATAGCGGAGTGAGCAGCTGCTGAGCTTCGATTGATATTGACATAGCCGATTTGAACGGCTGCTTGGATGGTCAGCACGCTGATGCTGTCTGTGCTTTGTTCGAGGGTGGTCACAGCGTTCATAAATTCAAAGGTTTCGACCAGTTTGTGGTTGATCTGCCGTTCGTATAGGTTGATCAGGCCATTGAATACCGTTTGTTCGTGTTCGCTGGCTTGTTTCAAGAGCCAGATTGCAAAAGTCGGCCAGATCAGCGTCAGATCGCTACCCACCCGAATGGCATTCCAGAATTGGAGCGTGAATGGTTGGACTTCGTTGTAGGGTAAGTTCTCGAAGATGGCGTCCTGCAAGTACATCAGCCGACTGTCGATATTCAACAGTGTTTGCTGTTGTTCGTGATTTTCAGTATGTAAGATGTAGGCGCTAGATTGTGCTTTGATGCTGGCGTCGCTGTAGAAAGCGCCGCATTTGGGATTGTTGATCATATGTTCTTTTTATGGATTGGAGAAGTTAGTAGACAAGCACGAGCGGCTGGCTGGAAGTATTTCCAGGCAGTCGCACGGTTATGGAAGGTGGAGCGCGGGTGGACGGACTAGCTGACGAATACCTTGAAGATGGCCTGGGTAGCCTTTTGCTGACGCAGTTCCTGGATCAGGCCAAGCACTGCCAGTTCTGCATCACTGACCTGTTCGATCGGTCGACCGTTCAGGATGTCCTGGTACAGAGTCCATAGATCGGCGGCGTGCAGCTGTGGCAAGTCGCTGCTGCTGCTGATGAACTGCTGTAAAGTTTCATAGAGTGCTGGTTGGCGTGACAGATCGACTGTCGCAATGGTTTCGTAGGCGGCTGGATTGCGCGATCGGGGTATCCAGCGCTCGATCAGGCTGAGTGCCTGGTCCGTGGCTAATCCGTGAGGTACATCGGCGCGATCGATACTGGTCATTTCGACGTCATACAGCGGTGCTTTTTGGTCGGATTGCCAAACATGTCGGATTTGGCCGACACTGCCGGCGGGCAGCATTTGTTGATCGTCGATGGATGGAATCGGCTGTATAGTACGGACCTCATCGCCGATTTGAAAATCTCCTTGTCTAAGCATTGGGTAGTTTCCTGACTTATGAATGATGTAGCTTGAGTGTAGCACGAAACTTTGTTTTCGTCTCTGTTCGACTCGTCTTTCAGACGCCGTGTCCGGCGTCTGACGCTCTCTGATGGGTGGTGTGCGTTCAAGAAAGTTTATTGAGAGAGTCTGTTTTCAAACGCGCCGGGTGGGGGATGTGCTTTTGGAAATGGCGCGAGCGTGAAATAGACACTCGAGAAAAACATTGGCGAACGGCCTTGGCTCAGAAGTTGAAGGGATTTGCTCGGTGACCCGTTTCGAGCCTGTTCCCGTTGGTTGCTTGGCTGAAAGCGTCCTGACTTTGTTCGGTGATTTGCACTGCCCAAGTATTGGGTTTGTTTTGTGTGTGCGTTCAAGAAAGTTTATTGAGAGAGTCTGTTTTCAAACGCGCCGGGTGGGGGATGTGCTTTTGGAGATGGCGCGAGCGTGAAATAGACACTCGAGAAAAACATTGGCGAACGGCTTGGTTTAGCGCTAGTATGAGGGCCAAGCATTGAGGTGTGTTGCTTGTGACGTCGGTTTTATTCAAATTTGCACTTGACTCGGCCGATCGGTTGCTGCCTATTGAACAGGCTCAACGCGGGCAGATTGGTTTACACTGTCCGTATTGTGCAGGTCCATTGATGGTTCGACGGGGTGAACTGATCGCTGCTCATTATGCTCATCAAGGAGCGCCGTGTGGGCAGAGTGTACGTGCTCTGGAAGCGCTGCGCCTGCCTTTTTATGATCAATTCGAGTTAGGGCTTACTCCTAAAGTTAAAGCTGTGTTGGATGAACTGCATGGTGGGCGTTCTTTACGTCCTTCTGAACAGCGTGTGCTTCGTGAGCAGGTTTTGCTCGTCTTTCGGCCACTGCGTTTCTGGCGTCCGTTCAGTTTGTCTGAGAAGGCGTTGGTTGCGTATGGTGAACTGCCGCTTGTTCGTTTTCATGCTTTTCAGAACACTGCTTTTCAAAGTCGTTGGTCTGTTTTACAGAAACGAGCTTCGAACAGTCGTGAGGATGCGGTGACCGTTCGTTTATATGAAGCGCAGTTGAAGCGTTTGTTGACTACTCAGCTGTATTTCATTCAGGTCGGCAGACGTTTTCACAAGATCGGCATCACCAGCCGAACGATTGCTGAGCGAGCGGCTGAAATTCAGCGTGACGTGTTACCCTTTCTGGGGACGGTGAAACTGGAGGTATTGGGCTGCTGGCCGATGCGTGCTCCGCTTGAACTGTATTTCAAACATCGCTATCGAGCGTTCAATCGTCCGTTGGGCCGTTTGACCGAATATTTCGAGTTTTCTGACGTAGCGCCTGTTCTGAATGATCTGCTTCCGTTGGCTGAACTACCGCTGACCGCTTTTGAAAAGGACATGTTGCATGCTGTTTGAGCAGGAACGGCGCTTTCAGATTTTGCTGGCCGCTTCCGAGATTAGTGATCCGACCGATGGCCCATTTGCGTACCAGACCTGGTATGACTATAACCAGCGCTATTTTGATGATCAGTTACTGCCAGTGCCGATTGTCTTTGGTTTGGTGCCGCATGGTCGAGCCCTTTCTCATTATGATGGCTATCGACGGCGTGAGCTGCTGCACCCGTCGTTGTTTGTTCCGCAGGGTGAAAATCCGTGGCATGTGCTGCCGATTTTGGGGCGTTTGCTGGCCGCTGAAGTGATCTTGCATGATATGATTCATATGCGTGTATGGCAGTTGTGTGGTAGCCGTGGAAAGGGTGCTTCGTCACATAACAACCCTTTTTTTATTCGCGAGATCAATCGTCTAGCGCCTCTGTTAGGGCTGCCGGCGAATGCTTCATTGATTAAGCAGCAGCGTACTGGCGACCGTGTTCAGTGGGTGCATCTGCCTGAATTTTTGTCACGCGGTGAACTGGCTGTCTGGCCATATGGTATGCGTCCGGCCGATTATTTCGATGCCGAGTCGTTTCCATTGCTGGATCAGCTCATTCATGGGCATTCCAAAACAAAAAAAAAAGAGGATGGCGTATGACATTTAGGCCTAAACGTTTGCTGGTGACGTATGCTCTTCTCCGTGTTTACTGCTTATAGCTATAGAATAGCTCATCTTTCTATGATTCGCATCGGCTTGCAGTCATAAAAAATTGTGATGGAGACTGTCGTTTTTTAGGCGACAGTTTTTGATAAGCAGAATTATGTTTCAGCGGATACAGTCATTATAATGGCTATGGCAGCGCCCAATGCTCCACAGATGAAGATGGTGCCTGTCCATACGTGAACGACGTACCAGCTGCCACCATTCAAGGCTAAGGAAATGAAATAAGCTAGTCCGAAGAAACTGCCTAAACCAGCACTTATCAAGCTCAAGCAGGTTTTGGTTGTTTTTCTCAGATCAGTTCGCCAGGCTACTACGTCCATCGCTAGCCCGATCAGGAGTGCTGCTGGCAATGCCTGAAAGTGAAATTGTACGGCGCTCAGCAATATGGGTCCGATGATATACATGAGTGTCCAGCCGCCGAAAGGCAGCCGAATGCGTTTTCCGATCAGGATGAAGGGTACGATGAAAAACAGTACTTCCCAGTATAAAGAAGATGTGCCAAGGGCGATGGCCAGTCGTTCAAAGGTGTTGTTCTGATCAATCATAGCCTTATATAGTTGGGCTGATGGCAGCACGCTTTCATAGGGTGATAGGTACAGTAGTAAGGCCCGTAGGAATGCCCAGCTGCCGCCGAATGACAGTATACCAGCCAAAGCCGATGACCAGGTTAACTGCTTTCCTACTCGACTGCGTAGCAGGAGTGCGGTGAATGGCCCGCTCATCAGCAGGATCAAGCCAATCGCTAGTAGTAGATGGCTGGGACTGTATTGGCTGGCAATGTTGGTTTCCACGCCAAAAGCCAGATGCCAGGCGACATCGGCCAGACCGCCGATCACTGACACTATAGTTCCTAACATGGTCCATTGATAGCCCGGTGGAACGATTTTCTCTACTTGATAGCCATGTCGGGCATTCAATATGGGTATCCGTAAAGTGGCTGCTATTACGGCGAGTAAACCGCTGTATAGGATGCCATGCCAGGGCGTCCAGAAAGTATTATCCGTGTGGCCATTGAAATGTGCCCAAACATCGATTCCAATGCCTATGACCAGCCAGTATAGGGTCGCTATGATGATTAAATCGTTCCAAACTCCACCGATCAAACGTGTTTTTTGATGGATCGTCATTATGTGTTCCTTTTACGGTTTTTCAGGCTAGTGTAGCATTTTTTTTGTGTCCGAACTGATTGATCAGTCTGGACAGTGATTACTGGAAAGTCTGGATGACTTGTCTTCCCAGCCATTCAGCCACATGGCAGGCGACGGCATTGCCGATCATTCTGATGCGTTCTTCCTGGTTACCGAGTAGGATATACCGGTTCGGGAAAGATTGTCCGCGTTTCAGTTCGTCGCTGTTCAGAAAACGATAGCCGCAGTTGTCGACGGCTGTACCCCATTCGGCTGCTTCAACCAGTGCATGATGCTGGCGGGTGGTAATCGTGCCGAGTGGTTCCTGGTTGGCATTCATTAAGCGCGTGCTTTTGCCGTAACAGCTGTCGATGAGTGGTGGTGGAACACTCAGGGTGTGGCTGTTGTTGGTGCGGATGGTCGGCAGCGGTTGATTGAGTGAACTGTGCGTATGCTCACGGCTGTAGTAAGTTAGCAGATGTGCTTCGTTTCGAAAGCGTTGCAGACCCTGTGCGATGCGCTGGCGGGTGGCTGGTACCAGCGGAGTACGTCGGTCCCTGACCAACGGAACCGGAATTGACCAGTCGATGATGCTGCGAGCGGCTAGTTTCATGGGTTCCAGCCGAATCCCGCAGTGCGGACAGACATACACGTATGAAGCGCCGTAGTCATATCCACGATGCCCATTTTTCCAGCTTTGCAGGCTATTGACGGTTCCGTGTTGTGGACATTCGGCAGGCGGTTTGAAGTCAAGGGCCGGCTTCGGGTGGCCGTTTTTCCAGAAGACTATATAGGCTCGGTCCCGGTTTTGGGCCACGTTGAAGAACTGTGCGTTCAGTGATACGATTTGGTACTGATATTCCAGACTGCTCATCTCGGCCAGAAATGTGTTCAAGAGCGGCCAGCGGAAGATGTCGGTCACATTCTCGACGATGATCACTGGTGTGCTGTGACTCTGAGCATATCGATAGACCTCGAACATGGTCAGTCGTGAACGCTGCTCGGCCGGATTGAATATGCGTTCGCCCCATAGGTTGTTTTCGTACTTGATCTTGTCAGACTGCCCTTTGGCGTTGGTGATGTTGGTACATTCAGGCGACAGCCAGGCCATATCGGTGTTTGGATAGCGGGCCATATCGACTTTCTGAATGTCTGTTTGATCATGATCGATTTTTGGATAGTTTGCGGCGTGCGTCTCGATGCAGATCGCTATGTGGTTGACCGCATAGCGTATCTCAATACCCGCCATTTGTAATCCAGTTGTGGATCCGCCGCTGCCGCAGAAAAAGTCGCAACCTGTAATCATGTTCGTTTCCTTTGTTGCTGTGTTTCACGTAGTGTAGATGGATAGTGTACTCCCCAACTGGAAAGTACAGAGATAGTGTAGTGTCTTACAATGATTGGTGCTGGTATCACATTCATTGGCACAGCCACTTATTTTAAGCTCAAATTGAGGTCGTCAGTTTCTGCCATCTGATAATGTGTTGTGCTTTCTACTATCTGCCGTGCAGCCTGTTCGGCGGCGGTGTAGGTCTGACGCCAGATCCATAGCCCTTCACTGTTTTCATCGCTGCTTTCGAGCAGCGCGCCTATCCAGGTCTGCCCATTAATTTCAACGGGCTCATCGAATGTGATGGTCATTACTTGTATTTCGGTACTGTCCGCTAAACTGCCGTCGGGTCGGTGGATGAGCAAGGCGCGTGGGTCAAAATCTTTCCAACCCGTTTGTTGGGCCGTTCTCCAGGCACTGATGAATTGATCGATATTGCGCGTTTCGTTGGTCATTGAGTCTGTCTCTGTAACTGCATCGATTTGATGCCAGCAGTGGTCATGATCGGGATCGAAGGTGCAATCGATGGTGTAATGGAAAAGATCAGGTAGGTTGACCTGACTGGCTATGAATGAGCGGTTGTCTTCGTCCTCAATTCTAAGCTGCTCTTGAACTATGCTGACTGTGAGTTTGTGCGGATTGCTGAAAATTTGTTGCGCCTGGCGTGTATATCCGTTCCCGTCTTGATAGTGGTAGCTGATGCTGATCATTGTTTCGGTTCCTTAAATTGGTTAACGGTTAATGGTTGGTTCACAACATCAAGAAAGCTTCTGGCTGCCAAATGCTGTCTTGTTTGACCGCCTGTTTTTGGCGATTGTGATGTTTGCACTGATTGTACTGGATTGTCGGCAATTTGTTTGGCATCGTTCTGTATTTCCTGATGCTTCGGGTCAGTTTGCCGGTGCTTGTAGCGCCGCTTCAGTTGGCCCTGCCTAAGCCAAAAATCAAAGCCCAAAGTCGTTTGCGGTGAGCGACTGGTGTGGGCGGGGATCGACTCGCTATATTGATGGTTGAAAAATCGTTAGCCCGGCATGTCTTCAGCCAATTAGTCGTTGTGATCGGTAATAGAGATTGGCTATTCAATTGCGTTTTTCAAGTGGCCCGGCTATACTGATCAGCGCGCTTATCATCTAACGGTCAGGATATTTGATTTTCAATCAAAAGGTGTGAGTTTAACTCTCACTAGGCGCACCTGACGTGCAAAAGTAGTGTACTCCCCAACTGGAAGGTACAAGCATGCGGAAAGTTCTGTTTTTCTGTTTTACATGGGTTGCGGCGTGTTTGTTCCTGATACATGAGGTGCCTTTCCCGACCTACCTGGATGCTGCCTATTATGAACTGATGGCGCGGCGGCTGACGACTGGCTTTGGCCTGACCGATTTATCGGTTCCGTTGTTCATTGCCGGTCCGTCGCATCTGCCAGGGGCAGCGTTTCTGTACTGGATGCCGCTCACCAGTTTGGTACAGGCGTTTGTGATGCTGCTGGTGCATCAATCGTCGTATGCGGTAGCGCAGCTGACCATGCTGCTGCTGTGGGCGGCGGCGGCAGGGCTCGTCGTATTGATTGCTCGTCAGCTGGCGGCGTCGGTTGGTTTGGCGGTCTGGCTGTTCATCTTCAGCGGCATCTATTTCGGTTTGTGGGCGACCACCGATTCATTTGCGCTGTATGCGTTGCTGGCTGGCGGCTGTCTGGCGGCACTGGGGCGTGCGCTGACCGTTCAGCGTATTCAATGGTGGCTGCTGGCTGGCTTGCTAGCGGGGCTCAGTTATCTGACGCGCTCGGATGCGCTGCTGCTGGCAGCGATTGTAGTCGTTTATGCCTGGCGTAGTTCGGCGCGGCGAGGCGTGCTGACGCTGCTGGTTTTTGGCTTGGTCGTGTCGCCTTGGCTGCTGCGCTCGCTGTCAGTCAGTGGGGCTTTGTTTCCGATCGGCGGCTTTCAGACGATTTTTTTACATAGCGCGTCCGAATTCAACATGTATCCTTTTCAGATCGTGTTTAATCGGCTGCCGTATCTGCTGTTGCTGCGGCTGACTGGTTTTGTGCTGACTGAATTGAATTTGGTCTTCAATCAAGGCTGGCTGTTGTTGTTTCCGCTGGTGGTGCTGGCCGTTTATCGGCGGCGGCATCTGCCATTTGTGCAGCCGTTTTTTTGGTACGCTTTTCTTCTGCATGGACTGATGGCGTTCGTGTTCGTTGTGCCGGGTCTGGATGGTAGTCTGCTGCATTCGGCCAGTGCGTTGATGCCTTTCTGGGCCGTGTTCGCGGCACTGGGTACTACCGATGTGCGGATGCTGCTGTCAGTGCAGCGCTGGTTGACGCCTGTGGTGGCTGGTTATGCACTGTTGTTCAGCATTGCAGTTTTTTTCAGTGATGGCCAGCATGACGATCGATATCGGCCGTTGTACGCTCAGGTGGATAGTTGTGTGCCGGCGGGTCAGGTGGTTATGCTGGGACGCTCGACTGTTTTTGCCGAGCGTTTCAATCGGATGGCTATTCCGCTGCCGTCACCGGATACGCAGGCGCTACTGAAGGCGGCCCATGACTACCAGGCTTTCTATCTGGAAGTGGACACGCAGGTGGAAGTTCAGCCGTATGCGGATTGGCTGGCCGGGCGCGGTCGACCGGCTTTTTTGAAGGTAGTCTGTCAGTTTTCGGATGGCACTGTTTATCACATTGAGGATTGACGCGATGAATTCGACTGAATTATATCCAGCTATCGATCGGTTTGCAGCTGGCCAAGCAGCTATGACGGCGGTGGCGGCGTCGCGAGTGCCGCAGCTACAGTCTGTTCTGGGTGATCAGCTGGGCTTGATGGTCTTCCCGAAGTTCGGCAGCGGTAAGATGGCCGGTCGCCCGATTATCGATATGGCTGGCTTTGGTATTTCGTCGCAGAGCGCCAATAAGCAATTGGCGGCGCAGCTGCTGACCTATCTGGTGTTTCCCGATCAGCTGACCGATTTGTTCAAGGCGACGCACGCGATGCCGGCTGGAAATAAGTGGGATACGGGTGTGATTGACAATCCGCTGCTCAAGGATTTGTATACGCGCTGGGTACGTGGACCGGGTGTGCCGTATATCTCGAATCTGATGCCGACTGTTTTCTGGACGGATGCCATGTTCGTCAATTCACAGAATATCATTGCCGGTCAGTCTACGGGCGAACAGGCCGGCCTGCTGGCGACCAAGGTAGCACATGACTGGTGTGACCAGAATTCAGCTTTGGTCGATCGCTATGATCAATGGGCGGCTGATCCGGTTTTCTAAAAGACGCTTCAGTGTGACTGAAAGCCGCGCCAGGCTGACCAGCTGAGCGTGGTTTCTGTAGTGTCTCACAATGATTGGCAGTAAAACGCCTCAAATCTTCACTCTGTATCACGCTCATTGGCGTTGTATCACACAGCCTTGGCACTGACCTACAAAATCTCGCATAAATGAAGCGTGTGTAAATTAACTTTGCGACAACCCTGACATGTGATTGGAGAGTATGTTATAATTACTTATTTGGAATAGAGAGAGGTTCGGAGAATGACGCAATCTAG